>Ga0209550_10000377_pt1 | contig 40648 bp, 37 predicted proteins | sample LauGreSuBDMM15SN_2_FD_187567 | JGI IMG/M metagenome (GOLD analysis project Ga0209550, IMG submission 187567) | Freshwater lake microbial communities from Lake Michigan, USA - Su13.BD.MM15.SN (SPAdes) (version 5) | ecosystem: Environmental > Aquatic > Freshwater > Lake | place: Lake Michigan...
ATCGCCATGCGGGTTTTGACCGTGCTGCTGGCGATGTGGGGCGTGAGCACCACGTTGGGTACCTTGAGCAAGTCAGGGTGCACCGAGGGCTCGCCCTCGAACACATCGATGCCCGCCGCAGCGATTTGGCGTGCGGCCAGGGCTTTGGCCAAAGCCGCGTCGTCCACAATGCCGCCGCGTGCGATGTTGACCAGCGTGGCCGTGGGCTTCATCTGCGCCAACTCGGCCGCGCCAATGGTGTGGTGCGACTCGGCGCTGTAGGGCACGACCAGCACCACATGGTCAGCCGTCTGCAGCAATTCTTGCTTGCCCACATAAGTGGCTTTGCACTGCGCCTCCAGCTCGGCGCTGAGGCGCGAGCGGTTGTGATAAATCACATTCATGCCAAAGCCATGCGCGGCGCGGCGGGCAATGCCTTGGCCGATGCGGCCCATGCCGATGATGCCCATCGTCGAGCCATGCACTTCGGCCCCGGCAAACATGTCGTATCTCCATTTGGTCCACAAACCAGCACGCAGGTAATGCTCGCTTTCGGTGATGCGGCGGGCCGTGGCCATGAGCAAGGCAAAGCCAAAGTCGGCGGTGGTTTCGGTCAGCACGTCGGGCGTGTTGCTGGCTTGCACGCCCGCAGCCGTCATAGCGGGCACGTCAAAGTTGTTGTAACCCACGGCCATGTTGGCCACGATGCGCAACTGCGGGTTGGCCTGCAAGAGCGCCGCGTCGATGCGCTCGCTGCCGGTGGTCAGGGCCCCCACTTTGCCTTGCAAGCGGAGGGAGAGTTCTGCCGCAGACCAGACCTCATCGGCCTGGTTGCTCTCGACTTCAAACACATGCGCCAAAGACTGCAGGACCTCGGGGAAGATGGCGCGGGCCACCAAAATGGAAGGTTTGGACATCACTTGAACCAGATGAAACTCATGACTACGAACAAAGGAATCAGGACAGCGCCCGACCACAACATGTATCCAAAGAAGCTGGGCATTTTCACGCCACGGTCTTCGGCAATGGCCTTGACCATCAGGTTGGGCGCATTGCCGATATAGCTGTTGGCGCCCATGAACACGGCACCCGCCGAAATGGCGGCCAAAGTCGGGGCCAAGGTGGACATCAAGACCTGAGGGTCACCGCCTGCGGTGTTGAAGAACACCAAATAGGTGGGTGCGTTGTCGAGAAATGAACTCAATGCGCCCGTGATCCAGAAGTACATCATCACGTCGGGACTGCCGTCAGGCTTTGTGACCGCTTGGACGACCGCGCCAAACGGGCCGTTGACACCGGCCTTTAGCATAGCAATCACCGGGATAATGGTCAGGAAAATGCCCGCAAACAACTTGGCCACTTCGGCCATGGGGCCCCAACCAAACTGGTTGTCAGCATGGACTTTGGCGGGTGTAATTTTGAGGGACAGGAAAGTTACGGCCACGAGACCCAGATCACGCACAACGCCGGGAAGGCCCACTTCGGTGCCGTAGATGTTGAAAGCTACCGGAGATTTCCAAAAACCGCTCATGAGGACCAAGCCAACAACAGCTGCCAACAGCCAGAAGTTGATAGCACCGTCAAAACCAATGCCTTTGGAATCCGGTGTTGGATCTCGCGGTATCAGCTCTTCGCGGCGGTGGTACCAAGAATCCAGCACAAAGAAGATGGCCAACAAACTGCCCACCAAGAACAAGGTCTCGGGGAAGATGGCTTTGAGGGTCCAGAAGAAATCCACACCCTTCAAAAACCCCAAGAACAGCGGCGGATCACCCAGCGGCGTCAGTGAGCCGCCAGCGTTGGAGACGATGAAGATGAAAAACACCACCACATGCGCCACATGCTTGCGGTTGTCGTTGGCGCGGATCAAGGGGCGGATCAACAACATGGACGCACCCGTGGTGCCCATGAAGCTGGCCAGCACTGCACCAATGGCCAGAATGGCGGTGTTCAGGCCGGGGCTGCCATTCAAGTTGCCCCGAATGTAAATACCGCCCGAGACGGTGAACAAAGCCGTCAGCAAGATGATGAAGGGGATGTATTCGGCAAACAAGGCATGCACCGTATTGGCACCTGCTGCCGCAGGACCAAACACCCAAGCGAAAGGCATCAGGAAAGCCAAGCCCCACGCGGCGGCCACTTTGCCGTAGTGGTGGTGCCAGAAGTGAGGCAGCAGCAAAGGCATCAAGGCAATGGACAGCAAGAGGCCCGCGAAAGGCACACCCCAGATCGCCGACAGCTGAGCGCCGTCAAAATCGGCAGCCCAAGCCCCACCGGACAGGGTCAGCAGCATCGGGAAAGCCAGCCAAGCGGTCCATCGTGTCCCAAAAAGCTTCATGATGCGAATCTCCAATTGAATGAAACTGATGTTAACGGTGAAAGGTGCCGCATCAGTTGCTGGGTGAGACTTCAAAAACCTGGCTCAAATAGGCCAAATACTTCTCGTCGTCGCACATGCCTTTGCCCGGTGAGTCCGACAACTTGGCCACGGGTTGGCCATTGCAGCGGGTCATTTTGATGACGATTTGCAGCGGCTCGTAACCGAGGTCGTTGGTCAGGTTGGTGCCCACACCAAAGGCCAGCTGGCAACGGCCCCTGAATTGCTCGAACAAGGCGATGGTTCGGGGAATCGTCAAACCGTCGCTGTAAATCAGCGTCTTGGTTTTCGGATCCACCCGGTTTTGCTGGTAGTGCGCGATCATGCGCTCACCCCAGCTGAACGGGTCGCCGCTGTCGTGGCGGGCGCCGTCAAACAATTTGCAAAAATAAAGATCGAAGTCGCGCAAGAAAGCGTTGAAACCGTACACATCACTCAGCGCAATGCCCAGGTCGCCCCGATACTCTTTGGCCCAAGACTCGAAAGCAAAAATCTGGCTGTCACGCAGTCTAGGCCCCAAGGCTTGCGCCGCTTGCAAATACTCGTGCGCCATGGTGCCGAGCGGGGTCAGGCCCAGCAAATAGGCGTAATAAACATTGCTGGTGCCCGCCAACTGGCCACTGGGCCCAGTGCCCAAACGGGCAGACAAGACACGCAGCACCTCTTCATGCCAAGCGCGTGAAAAACGCCGCCGTGTGCCGTAGTCAGCAATCTTTAGGGTTTCAAGACCTTGGACCTGCAGCTGGGAGATTTTGGTGTCCAGTCGGCGGCGACCCTCCATTAGATCGGGCACTTTCTGGGTGTTGCGAAAGAACACCTCGTTGACGATGGCCAGCACCGGGATCTCAAAAAGAATCGTGTGCAGCCATGGCCCTTGGATGGTGATGTCGATCTCACCCGATGGCAAAGGCGTGACTTCAATGGACTTTTCATTGAGCTTGAACAGGCCCAAAAAATCAACAAAGTCGCTCTTGATGAAGCGCATCGAGCGCAGGTACTGCAGCTCCCCTTCCTTGAAGGTCAAGTTGCAAAGGGAACGAATTTCTTCGCGAATCTCTTTGACAAATGGGGCCAAGGGCAGGCCGGGGTTGCGGCACTTGAACTTGTATTCGACCTGCGCCCCCGGAAACTGGTGCAGCACGACTTGCATCATGGTGAACTTGTACAGGTCGGTGTCGAGCAGGCTGGTGATGATCATGGTGTGTTGTCTCTGGTGGCTAGAGCCACTCGTTGTTGTGGGGCAGTGTAAGGGATGCCCACCCCCGTCGAGCGGGGCTCATGCCGCCGATTCCATTCGCCCACTGGTCAGCAACAGCCACAAAAGGAAACGACTCAATCGACCCAATGCGTGAAGTCTTGCCCCGACACCCGTGTGGTCTGAAAGGTGTTGACCAAGGCCGATTCGTCGGCATAACCCAGCGACATGCCGCAGACCACCATCTCGTTTTCACCCGCACCGACCAGCGGCAAGATGATTTTGGAAAAGGCGTTCCAGGCCGCTTGCGGGCAGGTGTGCAGGCCCCGCGAACGAGCCACCACCATGAGGCTTTGCAAAAACATGCCGTAGTCGAGCAAACTGCCCCGGCCCATGACCTTGTCAATCGTGAAGATCAGGCCCACGGGCGCGTCAAAAAATCGGAAATTCTTTTGGGTCTGCGCATGCATCAAGGTCTTGTCGCCCTTGCCAATGCCCAGTACGCCGTACAAGCCAAAACCGCATTCGCGGCGGCGGTCGATGTAGGGGCTGACCCATTTTTCGGGGTAGTAGTCATACGGCTCGGCGAAATCCGCAGCCAGCGCCGGGTTGGCACTGATGGCATCGTGCGCAGCGCAGGTTTTGGCCACCAGCTCATCGCGCTTGGCGCCTTGCAGCACATACACCTTCCAGGGCTGGGTGTTGGTGCCGCTGGGGGCTCGGGCGGCAATGCTTAATACCTCTTGCAACACGCTGCGGTCCACCGCTTGGGGTAAATAGGCGCGGGCCGAAAAGCGGCTCAGGATGGCGGCGTCCACGCTGGCCGGATCGTTCACGCGGGTGCTGACCTGGGGTCCGATGTCCAAAATGCTCATGTCAATGTCTCCAAAAATGCTTTGAGTGGGCCAGGCAAGGGCACGGGGCGGCGGGTTTCGCGGTCCACGTACACATGCACAAAATGGCCCCGGGCGGCGGTCAACTCTTCGCCTTGCGCGAAAAGCCCCACCTCGTAGCGCACGCTGGACGTGCCCAGCTTGGCCACACGGATGCCCGCGTCAACCGTTTGCGGGAAGGCCAGCGGCGCAAAGTAAAAACACTGGGTTTCCACCACCAAGCCAATGGTGCTGCCCCCATGGATGTCGAGCACGCCACGCTCGATCAAGGTGGCGTTCACGGCGGTGTCGAACCAGCTGTAATACACCACGTTGTTCACATGGCCATACACATCGTTGTCCATCCAGCGCGTGCTGATGGGGCGAAACGCTTTGTAGCTGCTGCGGGCGTCGGCTTGGGGTTTGGATGCGGGCGAAACGGGGGTGTTCATGGCCCGAGATTGTGCCAGCGTTGCCAATAGCCCAAAACCACATCCCAGGTCTGCATTTGCACCTGCACCGTGGTCTCGATGTCGTAGCCGTAGCCCCCCCCCATGCACAGCACCACCGGCAGCCTGCGTTGCCAGGCCCAGTCCAGCACCACCCGGTCGCGGGCCTGCATGCCGTCCATCGTTAATTTGAGACGTCCCAGGCGGTCGCCCTCGTGCGGGTCAGCCCCGGCCAGATAAATCACCAGTTGCGGATCAAAGCGGTCTTGCAATGTTTGCAAGGCCTGGTGCAAGGCGGCCATGTAGGGCTCGTCGGTGCAGCCGTCGGGCAGGCCCACATCCAGGTCGCTGGGCTCCTTGCGGAAGGGGAAGTTTTTCTCGCCATGCAGAGACAGGGTGAACACGCTCGGGTCGTTTGCAAAAATGTGCGCGGTGCCGTTGCCCTGGTGCACATCCAGATCAATCACCGCCACCTTCATCTGTTGGCGGTGGTGCCGCCAAGCCTCGGCCTGCATCAAACGGGCCGTCACCGCGATGTCGTTGAACACACAAAAGCCACTGCCCTTGTGCGCATAGGCGTGGTGCGTGCCGCCCGCCAGATTGCCAGCCACCCCGTGGGACAAGGCATCGCGGGCAGCGGCCACGGAGGCACCCACCGAGCGGCGGGCCCGCTCGGCCATGGCCAAACTCCAAGGGAAACCGATTTCGCGCTGCACCGCCGCATCGAGACTGCCGGTGGCCACACCCTGGATATAAGCGGGCGTGTGAACCAGCGCCAGCTCGCCGTCGCTGGCGGTCGGGGCCTCGCGCATGACCACGGCAGGCAGCTCTTGCGTCAGACGGTCGCGCAGTCGGCTGTATTTGTGCATCGGAAAGCGGTGGCCTTCGGGCAAAGGCAAAACAAAGTGGTCGGCGTAGTAAGCGTGCATGGTTTGATTCTGGGCAATGTGATTCTAGAAAACCCTCTCTAAACTGAGCCACTTGTGGGCCCATCCCCTTGCAATACCCGGTAGAAACCCTAAAATTAAATCTATGCTGCACTGCAACAAAGTTACACGGCCCCGGCCAGTTACGGCGCAGTCTTCTTGAAATCAAACTTTTATTTGGAGCCCCCTCATGATGACACCCGAACAAATCGCTGCCTCGCACAAAGCCACCGTGGAAACCCTTTTTGGCCTGACCGCCAAAGCATTCGAAGGCGTTGAAAAAATGGTTGAACTGAACCTGAGCGTGGCCAAGGCCGCCCTGGACGAGTCCGCCAACAACACACAAGCCGCTCTGAGCGTGAAAGACGCCCAAGATCTGTTGGCCATGCAAGCCAACATGTTCCAGCCTTTGGCTGAAAAAACAGCCGCTTACAGCCGCCACCTGTACGACATCGCGTCGGGCACGGGCAGCGAGTTCACCAAGGCCTTCGAAGCCCAAAGCGCCGCTGCGCAAAAGCATTTCGCCAGCCTGGTGGACAGCGCCGCTCAAAACGCCCCAGCCGGCTCTGAACAAGCAGTGGCCATGATGAAGGGTGCCGTGACCGCAGCCAACAGCGCTTTTGAATCGGTTCAAAAAGCCGTCAAGCAAGCCACCGAACTGGCCGAGTCCAACCTGACCGCTGTGGCACAGACTGCTGCCCCCAAAGCTGCCAAGAAAAAGTAATTTTTTAGCCGGCAGGTTTTGCAGGCATCTGCCACTTGTTTTTTTGCAAGTTGTCTCCTCGGGTCTCTTTGAATTTCATCTGGGAAACAGGGATCCGTTAACGGGCCGATCGCAAGATCGGCCTTTTTTTTAGCTATGCCTTGTCATCTCGCATCGTTTGACCCGACGACCCTTGACTTGATCGGCGATCCAAGTCCGATCAACGACCCTCTTCAAACTGGGCCATGCGCGCTTTCAAGGCGGGCAAAGCCGTCCGCATCGCCACCCGCCCGGCTTCAATCGATCGCAAACGGGCGCTGAAATCGGCGCTTTTGATGCCGGTCAAAACGGGCCGAATCACCAGATCGGCCTCTTTGAGCGCCAGAGTGTTGATGCTTTTGCCCATGATGGCAAAGGTTTGCATCAGGATTTGGAAGGTGTCGCCATAAGGGTTGCCCTCCGGGTCGCTGGAGATGTCCACCGCAATCACAAAGTTGGCCCCCATCTCTCGGGTCTGACGCACCGGCACAGGCGACACGAGGCCCCCGTCCACGTATTCACGATCGCCCAGCCGAACCGGTTGAAACACCGCAGGCACCGCACTTGACGCCCGCACCGCCGCACCCGTGTTGCCCCGCCGGAAGGTGATGGCCTGCCCATTGCCCAAATCGGTGGCCACGATGCCCAGCGGTATTTGCATCTGTTCCATGGTTTTGCCGCCGACCTGGGTGTTCACGTACTTGGCCAAGGCTTCGCCACGCAAAGCACCCCGGTTCAAAATCGGCAGCATCCAATCGGTGATATCGGCTTCCTGCATGGACTCGGCCACACGCACCAGCTCCGCCGGGGTTTTGCCGCTGGCATACAAAGCCGCCACCAAACTCCCTGCCGAAGTGCCCACCACATGGCTGGGTCTGAGTCCGGCCTCCTCCAACACCTGAATCACGCCCACATGGGCAAACCCACGCGCCGCGCCGCCTCCCAGCGCCAGCCCCAGCCGAACCTCGCGCCGCTCGGCCGCAGGCGGGCTGGGTTCTTGCGGCTTGCTGGACTGCAGGCTGCCGCAGGCTGTCAAAACCACCAGTGTCAACACCAAACCGAGCCGCAGCCCCACTCGCCTGAGCTCACCACCCGCCGTGGATTGCCCTGCGGTTTCGACCCGCAAGCCATGGCTTATCCCTTGCATTGTTTGCATGTATTCCTCAAATCTTATTGATAACGATTCGCATTTGGCTTAAACTTTGGCCATTCACCCCAGCAGTACCAGAGAAACCATGACACCGTCCCCATCCCTGTTGAGCATCGTCTGCCTCTTGAGCGCCGCATCGGCCCTGGCGCAAGACAAAGTGCTGAACATCTACTCTGCCCGGCATTACCCCACGGACGAAGTCATGTACAGCGACTTCACCAAAGCCACGGGCATCAAGATCAACCGCGTGGATGCCGATGATGCCGGTATTCTCGCCCGCCTCAAGGCCGAAGGCGCAGCCTCCCCGGCCGACGTGATTTTGCTGGTCGACGCCGCCCGCCTGTGGCGTGCCGAAGTCGATGGTCTTTTCCTGCCCATCAAATCCAAATTCCTGGAAGACGCCATCCCCGCCAACCTGCGGGCCAAACCCGCCGACAACGGCGGTACGGCCTGGTTTGGCCTGTCCACACGGGCACGCGTGATCGTGTACGACAAAGTCAAGTTCAGCAAAACCGATGTGGACAGCTACGAAAAACTGGCCGATGCCAAACTCAAGGGCAGTTTGTGCATCCGCAGCGGCTCACACCCCTACAACCTCAGCCTGTTTGGCGCCATGACCGAGCACCTGGGTCCGCAAAAAACCGAAGTCTGGCTCAAAGGTCTGGTGGACAACATGGCGCGCAGTCCTAAAGGGGGCGACACGGACCAGATCAAAGGCGTGGCTTCAGGTGAATGCGGCGTGGCCGTCACCAACACCTATTACCTGGCTCGCATGATGCGGTCGTCCAACCCTACCGACAAAGCCGTGGCCGAAAAAGTGGGTGTGGTCTTTCCCAACCAAAGCAGCTGGGGCACGCACATGAACGTGGCCGGTGGTGCCGTGGCCCGCCATGCCAAAAACACAGACAACGCGGTCAAATTTTTGGAATACCTGGCCAGCCCCTCAGCCCAAAATCACTTTGCCAACGGCAACAACGAGTGGCCAGCGGCCAAAGGCGTGAGCTTTGACAACCCAGCCCTCAAAGCCATGACGGGTGGCAACTTCAAAAGCGAGTTGCTGCCGATCAGCGCCGTGGGCATGAACCAGATCAAGGTGCAGCAAATGCTGGACCGGGTGGGTTTCAAGTGACGTCTGATATCACAGGAACTTGACGCGCGCGATCAAGGCCTCAAGACTGACTTGCGGTGTCAGCAAAGCGCCTTGGGCACCAGAGCCCACCACCACGCCCACGCCCGCCACCGGGGCCAGACTGTCCAGCTGAAAACGCCCCACGCCAGGTGTTTGGCGGATGAAGCATTTCTCGTCAAAGTACAGTCGGTCACCGTTGGCGTCGAACTCGTCGCTGTCGACCGTCTCAAAGCCAATCAAGGCACGCACACCGGCCAGGTCAGCGCCGCCCTCGACGGCGGTGAGGGTCTTTTGGGTGGGATCAATCAGAAAACACGGCATGGCCAAACTCCTGCGTTACAAGAAAAAAAGGCAGCTTAAGCCAGTTCGGCCTCGGCTGGGGTCTGCGCCACCGGGGTACCCACAGAAGCGGCCGGGGTTCGGATCAGGTGGTCAAAGGCGCTCAGGGCGGCTTTAGCACCCTCGCCCGCTGCAATCACGATCTGCTTGAACGGCACGGTCGTGCAATCACCCGCGGCGAACACGCCGGGCACGTTGGTGTGGCCTTTGGCGTCCACCACGATTTCGCCAAACTTGCTCAGCTCAACCGTGCCTTTGAGGAACTCGGTGTTGGGCACCAGGCCAATTTGCACAAACACACCTTCCAACTCGACCCAATGGTCATCGCCAGTGGTGCGGTCTTTGTAGCGGATGCCGTTGACTTTGCCGCCATCGCCTGTGATTTCGGTGGTCTGCGCGTGGGTGTGGATGGTGACGTTGGGCAGGCTCTTAAGCTTGACCACCAGCACTGCATCGGCCTTGAGTTGGTCGGCAAATTCGATCACCGTGACGTGCTTGACGATGCCCGCCAAGTCAATGGCCGCTTCGATACCGGAGTTGCCGCCACCGATCACGGCGGTTCGCTTGCCCTTGAACAACGGGCCATCGCAATGCGGGCAATAGGCCACGCCCTTGTTTTTGTACTCGGCTTCGCCGGGCACATTGACATTGCGCCAGCGTGCGCCGGTGGACAAGATCACGGTGCGCGCCTGCAAGGTGCCACCGTTCTCCATCTTGATCTGCACCAGTCCACCGGCTTTGGTGGCGGGGATGATTTGGGCGGCGCGCTGCAAGTTCATGATGTCCACGCCGTACTGACGCACCTGCGCTTCGAGCGCAGCGGCGAACTTGGGGCCGTCGGTCTCCAGTACTGAGATGTAGTTCTCGATGGCCATGGTGTCGTTGGTCTGGCCACCAAAACGCTCGGCGGCCACGCCCACACGGATGCCCTTGCGGGCGGCATACACAGCAGCGGCTGCACCCGCGGGGCCACCGCCGACGATCAACACTTCATAGGGGTCCTTGGCGTCGAGCTTGGCGGCGTCACGCTCACCGGCTTTGGTGTCGAGTTTGGCGACAATTTCTTCCACCGACATGCGGCCTGAGCCGAAGACCTGGCCGTTCAAAAAGACCATGGGCACCGCCATGATCTGGCGCTCTTCCACCTCTTTCTGAAAAGCGCCGCCTTCGATCACCACGGTTTTGACCTGCGGGTTGACGATGGCCATGAGCGACAAGGCCTGCACCACGTCGGGACAGTTGTGGCAGCTCAGCGACATGTAGACCTCGAAATTGAAGTTGCCTTCAAGGGCCTTGATGCTGTCGATGACGTCGGCCTCGACCTTAGGGGGATGACCGCCGGTCCACAGCAGGGCCAAAACCAGCGAGGTGAACTCGTGGCCCAAAGGCAAACCGGCAAAACGCACGCCCGTGCTTTGGCCTTCGCGGGCCACCACAAAAGACGGCTTGCGTGCGTCGTCACCCGAGGTGTCCAAGATGACTTTGTCCGACAGGCCCACGATGGTTTCCAGCAGGCTCTTCATGTCGGTGCCCGTCTCGCTGTCGTCCAGCGAAGCAATCAGGCGGATCGGCTGACGCAGCAAGGCCAAGTATTGCTGAAGTTGGGCTTTGAGAGTGTCGTCGAGCATGGTGATCTCCGGTTTTGAGGGTGCAGTGAAGATGAACCTGCACTTGTGGCGCAGGCCAGGGAACAGGGGGAATTGGGGGGTGAATGCGTTGAGCGCAAGGCACGCAGGCTTGTGACCCGCATGCGTTGAACTCAGCGCCCTGACCAGCAGGGCACCCGAGATTTAGATCTTGCCGACCAGGTCGATGGAAGGGGCCAAAGTCTTGGCGCCTTCTTTCCACTTGGCTGGGCACACTTGTCCAGGGTTGGCGGCGGTGTACTGAGCGGCCTTGAGTTTGCGCAGGGTCTCGGACACGTCGCGTGCGATTTCGTTGGAGTGCACTTCGGCGGTTTTGATCATGCCTTCGGGGTTGATGATGAAGGTGCCACGCAATGCCAGGCCTTCTTCTTCAATGTGCACGCCAAAAGCGCGTGTCAGGGTGTGTGTCGGGTCGCCGACCAAGGGGAACTTGGCCTTGCCCACGGCAGGCGATGTCTCGTGCCAGACTTTGTGCGAGAAGTGGGTGTCGGTGGTCACGATGTAGACCTCAGCACCGGCTTTCTGGAACTCGGCATAGTTGTCAGCCGCGTCTTCGATTTCGGTGGGGCAGTTGAAGGTGAAGGCTGCGGGCATGAAAATCAGCACGGACCACTCGCCCTTGAGGGTTTCGTTGGACACTTGCACGAACTTGCCGTTGTGGAAAGCCTGGGTTTTGAAGGGCTGGACTTGGGTATTGATCAAAGAGGACATGGTCATTTCCTTGGGGTGGTTTAAAAAAACTATCGAATGAGAAAACTCATTGGTCGCAATCATAATGCAACCTAGGGTTTCTACTGATGAGTAGTTCCTATCGACCCCATAGGAAAAATCTTTTGGCTCATGCCTTCCGATTGATTTTTCCACTCCCCTGAGCCAAACCCATGGCCAAAACCAGCCAAGCCAATATCCAAGCCGCACCGCCCCAAGGCACCAGCGCGCGCAACGCATCCCACCCCAACACATGCCGCGCATACAGGTTGAAACTGAACAAGAACAAGCCCAGCACCATGAGCCAGCCCGCTGACTGCAACCAGCGCGATGCGCCACAGAACCGCAACGCCAGCCCGATGAACAACAAACCCAGCGAGTGAAATTGCTGCTGGCTCAAAGCGGTTTGCACCGCCGTGGGCAAGCCCCCGCCAAACACCGGCAAATGCGCGAAGGCAGCGCTGAACACCACGCTGGAACAAGCGCTGACTGCTCCCAGCACCAGAAACCACCGGGCAGAGTGGGGCCAGACTTCAAAAGAAGAATCAAAGGTATTTGCAGTAGACGGGCTGGACATGGTGCGGCTGGTCGAAAGGTGACAAAAGGACCCCGCGCATTGGAGCACGACTTTGTGCGTCAGATTTGATTTCCATCAGACACTGGCTGTGCGCCTGGGTGCACAGTGAAGCGTCAATACCAACCCAAGGAAGCACCGTGAAGCTGCTGATCGATTTGTTTTCCACCGACTACGGCCTGATGAGTTTGGCCGTGATCGTGGTCATGCTGCTGATGGGCGCTTTTTTCTTGCGCATGTTTTTGCACAAGATGAACCACAACGAATGACCGCTCACACCAGCCGCCTGCGGTCACCCCCGGCCCGCCCGCCGGGCGACAGCCCCACTTGCCAAAAGGGGTTGTCGCGGGCCCGGACGGTGCATGCGCAACACAGCAGGTCGCAGCGCCACAGGCGTTAAAAACAGAGGGTTTGCCTTTGGGCCCTACCTTGCCAAAGGGCATAATTGACGTTGACGTAACGTCAACCACATTCAGGAGCAACACATGGACATTCAAGGCAAAGTTTTCATCGTCACCGGCGGCGCATCGGGCTTGGGCGAAGGCACGGCGCGCATGCTGGCGGCCAACGGCGGCAAAGTGGTGATTGCCGACATGCAAGCTGAAAAAGGTGAAGCGATTGCCAAAGAACTGGGCGGGGCATTTGTCAAGTGCGACGTGAGCAACGAAGCCGACGGCCAAGCCGTGGTGGCCCAGGCCGTGTCCATGGGCAAGCTGGTGGGTCTGGTCAACTGCGCGGGCATCGCCCCTGCCGAAAAAACAGTGGGCAAAAACGGTGCACACAGTTTGGCCGTCTACACCAAGACCATCATGGTCAACCTGGTGGGCACCTTCAACATGATCCGCTTGGCCTCTGAAGCCATGTGCAAAAACGAGCCTGAAGCCACCGGCGAGCGCGGCGTGCTGATCAGCACCGCCAGCGTGGCCGCTTACGACGGCCAAATCGGCCAAGCCGCTTACGCCGCATCCAAAGGTGGCATCGTCGGCATGACCTTGCCCATTGCACGTGACCTCTCGCGCAATGGCATCCGCAACATGACCATTGCCCCCGGCATCTTCGGCACCCCCATGCTGTTTGGCATGCCGCAAGAAGTGCAAGACGCCCTGGCCGCTGGCGTGCCCTTCCCCAGCCGCTTGGGCACCCCGCAAGACTACGCCAAGCTGGCCAAACACATCATCGAGAACGACATGCTCAACGGCGAAGTGATCCGGCTGGATGGCGCGATTCGTCTGGCTCCGAAGTGAGCACCCAGCAGGCCCGATGACTCAAGCCGCCATGCCCATCCAACTCAAGGTGAACCACGCCGCGATGTACGCGCTCGTGAAAGCCAGCACCACTGGCATGGCAGCCTGACCTGCCACCCGCTCAGCAAGGATGCCCGCCAATGGGATGAATTGCTGGGCGTGAACGGCCAAAAAATGCGCTGGGCGCAAGTCTTGCCAAGTGTGCCAACCCACCACCGGCCAACCCACGCCAGCAGGCGGTTGCCTCCCACCCAACATGAAGCCACTCACGGTGGACAGCACAAAGGTCAGGGCCAAGCCCAAAAGCACCGCCAAGAGGGTGGGTGTCAGCACCGCTGTGCCCAAAGCTTTCCAAATGACCCACGCCAGCCAGGCTTGTGATGCCACCAAGCCCACCGCGGCAACAGCCATCAGGCCAAACAGGATGGCCCGCACAGGGTCGGTGGTGTTGTAGTGCGAGCCCGCACCGAGCGACGCTTGGTAAGTGATGTACACCACCTCAAACAACGAGGTGATGATGATCAAAGCAGCGATCCACTGAAAGCTATGGCCTTGACACACCTTGCCCGGCACCAGCAGGGTCAACCAGACGGTGGTCAAGGCAAACAGCGCCGTGCCCGCCATGAACTTCATTGGCTTGGCCCAGATGCCCACCTCGCGGAGCGTCCGCACATCAACCCAAGACAATGCCAAGGTGGGCATCAGTGCCATGGCCATCAACAGCGCATATGCACACAGTATTTTTTGTGCTGTGCTCAGCCCCGACCAAGCCAGTAAGGAGCCGCCCAGGCTTTCAGCAAACGGTAAAGACGACATGTTGACCCCTCAATATTGACACTGTCTACTATTGTCATTGACAGATATGTCGATCGAACACGCTGATTTTGTGATCCACCCGGACATGGGTTTTGCCACCCGACCCACACCCGCATTTTTCAGAATGGCCCGGCAGTCCGGCGAGCGCGAGGCCCAACGGCTTTTGCCACAATTGAAGGCGGCGCTGCAAAGCTCACAAAAGTTCTGAAATAAAACCAAATTTGGACTATATTCAGTCCCAGTCCAATCACCGGTTGAAACCATGAGTCTGTCCTCCCAAATCAAGCCGATCTCTTACCTAAAGAGCCATGCCGCAGAGATTGTGAAAGACTTCGCCACCAACCCGGAGCCCCTCATCATCACCCAAAACGGCGAAGCCAAGATGGTGGTCATGGCCATAGCTGAGTATGAAAGACAGCAAGAAACTTTTGCGCTGCTCAAGTTGGTGTCAATGGGCAAGAAAGAATCGGCGCAGGGGCGCGTCACCGATGTGGACGCCTTTTTTGATGAGATGGATCAACAGCCATGAAACGGCGCATCCAAATTCTGGATGCCGCCAAGCCAGACTTTCGGGATATTCAGCGCTACGTCAACACACGCTTTGGCGCAACCGTCTGGCAAGAGATCAATCAAGAATTCAAAAACACCCTGCGTGACATCGGGGAACAACCCGAAAGTGGCACGCCACTCGAGGAACTTCGGGCCCTGGGTTTGCCTCATTTCAGACAACGACTGGTTCGCCAAACCCGTGTGATTTATGAGTTTGACGACCAGAGCGTGCTGGTTCACATGTTCATCCATACCCGGCGTCATTTCAGAACCCATTTGCAGCAGCGTGTTTTAAGGGTCTGAAGCAATACGGTAAAAATTCAATCCCGTCCGAAAACGCCCACCCATCCAAAACGGCTTATGACCTCCAACCTTGCAGCTTTACGTCTTACACTGGTATTGACCAGTGTTTATCTCTTGAATGCTTGTGCGACCTGGTCAGCATTTCAAGCACCCGCCAACACCTTGCGCTACAGCGTGCCCGATCAGGCCACGCAACCCGAAGCGGCCAGCGGCAACAGCACCAAACCCGGCTGGGCCTTCACGCGCCAAGCCGTGGCTGCGGCCAATCCCTTGGCCACCGATGCGGGGCACCAGGTGCTTCGCGCAGGCGGCTCGGCACTCGATGCCGCCATAGCGGTGCAGATGGTGCTGGGCTTGGTGGAGCCGCAGTCCAGTGGCATTGGCGGCGGCGCGTTTTTGCTGCACTTTGATGGTCAAAAAGTCACGGCGCACGACGGGCGCGAAACTGCCCCCGCTGGCGCCCGCGGCGACATGTTTCTAGACCAAGGCGAGCCGCTGCCGTTTGACGAAGCCGTGCAAAGCGGGCATTCGGTCGGTGTGCCCGGCGTGGTGCGCATGCTGGAGGTGGCGCACCGCCAGCACGGCCGCCTGCCTTGGGCGCAGTTGTTGGCGCCCGCCATCAACCTGGCCGAGCAAGGCTTTCGGGTCAGCCCCCGTTTGCACACCTTGCTGCAAGCCGATGCGCTGCTCAAACAAGACCCGCTGGCCCTGCGCTTTTTCTACCAAGCCGATGGCCAAGCCTGGCCCGTGGGCCATGTGCTGCGCAACCCCGAATACGCCCATGTGCTGCGCCGCATTGCCAAGGATGGCAGCCGCGCCCTGCACGAGGGGCCGGTGGCCCAGGCCATGGTGGCACGCACGGCGCAAGCACCCCGCCCCGGCACCCTGAGCCTGCAAGACCTGGCCAGCTACCAGCCCCGCATGCGCGAGGCCCTGTGTTCGGACCACTCCGCCGTCTCCAGGGCCTACCGCATCTGCGGCTTCCCCCCACCGTCTTCGGGCCAGATCGCCATCGGGCAGATTCTGGGCATGTTGGGCCACACCCAGGCGCAAGGCCCCGAGCTGGCAGGCGGCCGGCCCTCACCCGACTGGCTGCACCGTTACACCGAAGCCTCGCGCCTGGCTTTTGCCGACCGGGCGCAGTACGTGGCTGACCCCGATTTTGTAAGCGCACCCGCCGGCGACTGGCGCAGCCTGCTCGCGTCCGGCTACCTGCGCGAACGCAGCCAGCTGATCGGTGCCCAGGCCATGAAAGCGGCCCCAGCGGGCCAGCCCGGCGGCCTAACGACCAGTTTTGCCCCCATGCCCCCACAAACCGAATACGGCACCAGCCACATCAGCGTGGTCGATGCGCAAGGCCGCGCCGTGGCCATGACCACCACCATCGAGGCCGCCTTTGGTTCGCGCCGCATGGTGACCACCGACCCGACTCGCCCCGGCGGCTTTTTGCTCAACAACCAGTTGACCGATTTCAGCCTGGCCCCTGCCGACGCGCAGGGCCGCCCCATTGCCAACCGGGTCGAGCCCGGCAAACGCCCGCGCTCGTCCATGTCACCCACGCTGGTGTTCGACAAGGCCACAGGCCAGTTGCTCATGAGCGGCGGCAGCCCGGGGGGCGCACTCATCATCCACTACACCGCCAAGCTGCTCACGGGCACGCTGCACTGGGGGCTGAACGCGCAGCACGCTATTGACCTGCCCAACTTCGGCTCGCTGGGCGGCCCCACTTTCTTGGAAGCCCAGCGCTTTGACCGCAGCACCGTGGACGCCCTGAAAGCGCGCGGCCACGAGGTGTTCGAAATGGAGATGACCAGCGGCCTGCAGGCGATTGAGCGGACACCCAGAGGCTGGTTTGGCGGCGCCGATCCCCGCCGCGAAGGCGAGGTGCAGGGCGACTGAGCTTCAGTCGCCCAAGCGACCGCACCCGGGCAGCGGCTCAGGTTTGCCCTCTTGCCAGTTCACGCGGCTTCCATTGCAATGCTGACATCCATTCCAACAGGAGACCTTTGTGAACACCCTAGGCACCAGCCGTCGCACTTTTGTAGAAGCAACCGCAGCCGCCGCTGTCACGGTGGCCTTCCCCGGCTTGGCCCAAGCCCAGGCCTTTCCGGCCAAGCCCATCAAACTGATTTGCCCCTGGCCTGCAGGCGGCTCGACGGATGCCGTGATGCGCGCTTTGGCCGAGAGCGCCACCAAGGCTTTGGGCGTTCAAGTGGTCATCGAAAACAAACCCGGCGCCAGCGGCATGCTCGGCCCCAACGAGCTGGTGCGTGCCCAACCCGACGGCTACACCCTGTCGCAAATCACAATTGGGGTGGCGCGTTTGCCCCACATGATGAAGATGCAGTTTGACCCGCTCAAAGATTTCACCTACATCGCTTGTCTGACCGGCTACACATTTGGTGTGGTGGTGCGGGCCGACTCCCCCATCAAGTCCATCGCTGACCTGGTGTCTTTTGCCAAAGCCAACCCGGGCAAGTTCACCTATGGGTCGACGGGCAATGGCACCACGCCACACCTGGCCTTTGCCGAATTCGCCAGCAAAGCCAAGATCGACGTCACCCATGTGCCCTTCAAAGGCAGCGCCGATGGTGTGCAAGCGGTGTTGGGCGGTCATGTCATGTCTCACAGCGACGCCACCGGCTGGGGCCCACAGGTCGAAGCAGGCACCATGCGCTTGCTGGCCACCTACGGCAGCAAACGTACCAAGCGCTGGCCACAGATTCCTACGCTCAATGAACTCGGTTTCGACACCGTGTCCGACTCGCCCTTTGGCATTGGTGGCCCCAAGGGCATGGACCTGGCCGTCGTCAAGAAACTGCACGACGTTTTCAAGCAAACCCTGCAAGACCCAGCGGTTCTGGCCAGCTTCGACAAATACGACCAGTCAGTGATCTACATGGGCACCGATGAATACACCCAGTTCATTCGCAACATGTTCCAGTCCGAAAAAGCGACCATCGAGCGTTTGGGTTTGGCCATGAAAACCTGACACGGCCAACGCGCCACGCATCCTGTTCAAGAGACGACAAGATGCAGCCCAAAAAAACGGCAGCCTAGGCTGCCGTTTTGCATGGATGCCGGATCCAGTCCGGCATGACAGATGGGATCAGTAAGCCTGACCCAGCTGCCCCAGGATGGCGGGATTCTCAAGGGTAGAGATGTCCTGCGTGATCGCTTCGCCCTTGGCCAGCGAGCGCAGCAGGCGGCGCATGATCTTGCCGGAACGTGTCTTGGGCAGGTTTTCGCCAAAGCGGATGTCCTTGGGCTTGGCAATGGGACCGATTTCCTTGGCGATATGGTCGCGCAACTGCTTGGCAATCGCCTTGCCTTCTTCGGTGTTGGGCAGCGAGCGCTTGAGCACCACAAAGGCGCAGATCGCTTCACCCGTGGTGTCGTCAGGGCGCCCCACAACGGCTGCTTCGGCCACCAACTCGGTGCAGCTGACCAAGGCGGATTCGATTTCCATCGTGCCCATGCGGTGACCCGAAACGTTCAGCACATCGTCAATGCGGCCGGTGATGGTGAAGTAACCGGATTTCTCGTCGCGGATCGCACCGTCGCCCGCCAAGTAGTACTTGCCTTTGAAGTCAACGGGGTAGTAGCTCTTTTTGAAGCGCTCAGGGTCGCCCCAGATGTTGCGGATCATGGAAGGCCATGGGCGCTTGACCACCAAAATGCCGCCTTGGCCATCGGGCATGTCTTTGCCGGTCTCGTCCACGATGGCGGCTTCAATGCCCGGGAAAGCCAGCGTGCAAGAGCCGGGCACCATGGGCGTGGCACCAGGCAGCGGTGTGATCATGTGGCCACCGGTTTCGGTCTGCCAGAAGGTGTCGACAATAGGGCAATTGCCGCCGCCCACATGCTTGTGGTACCACTCCCACGCAGCGGGGTTGATCGGCTCGCCGACCGAACCCAACAAGCGCAGGCTCGACAAGTTGTAGCTCTTGGGGTGCACGGCGTCATTGGCCTCAGCGGCCTTGATGAGCGAGCGGATGGCAGTCGGCGCGGTGTAAAAAATCGAGACCTTGTGGTCCTGGATCATCTTCCAGAAACGGCCCGCGTCGGGGTAAGTGGGCACGCCCTCGAACACGATCTCGGTGCCGCCCAAGGCCAGTGGGCCGTAGGTGATGTAAGTGTGACCGGTGACCCAACCGATGTCGGCGGTGCACCAGAACACGTCGTCGGCTTTCAGGTCAAAGGTCCACTTGGTGGTCAGGGCTGCATGCAACAAATAGCCACCAGTGCTGTGTTGCACGCCTTTGGGTTTGCCGGTGGAGCCCGAGGTGTAGAGCAAGAACAAGGGGTGCTCGGCACCCACCCACTCGGGCTCGCAGGTGGTGGCTTGTTGGTCAGCCAGCTCGGCCATCCACACGTCGCGCCCAGCGGTCATGGCGATGTCGGCACCCGAGCGCTTGACGACCAAGACATTCTTGATGGAGCTGCAACCGCCCAGGTTGATGGCGTCGTCCACGATGGATTTGAGAGGCAACAACTTGCCGCCACGCACCTGGTTGTCGGCGGTGATCACGGCCACCGCACCCGTGTCTTCGATGCGGTCGCGCAGCGACTGGGCTGAGAAACCCCCGAACACCACCGAGTGGGTCGCGCCAATGCGGGCGCAGGCTTGCATGGCCGCCACGCCATCGATCGACATCGAGATGTAGATGACCACGCGGTCGCCCTTTTTGATGCCCAAGCTTTTGAGCGCGTTGGCGTATTGGCAGGTCTTGGCCAGCAGCTGGCTGTAGGTGACCTTGGTGACTTCGCCACCGTCGGCTTCAAAAATGATGGCAGTCTTGTCGCCCAGGCCTTTTTCGACGTTGCGATCCAGGCAGTTGTAGGACGCGTTCAGCGTGCCGTCTTCGAACCATTTGAAGAAAGGCGCGTTCGATTCGTCGAGCACCTTGGTGAAAGGGGTCTCCCAGCTGATCAGCTCTCTGGCCAGACGGGCCCAATAGCCTTCGTAATCGGTTTCGGCTTCTTTGCACAGCGCCTCATAGGCGGGCATGCCCGAGATGTGGGCGTTTTTCACGAAATCGGCGCTGGGTTGGTAAAGATTGGAACTCATCAGATTTGTCTCCTCAATGACATGGTCGTTTTTTAAACTGGTGCAAATGTCTGCTTTCGCTCTTACAAAGCACTGACTGACATCAGGCTTGCATCTGTCCGATATTAAATCGGTCTTCTACCGCCTAAAATCAGTGTTCGCCCCAAGGCACTGCCTTTATGCAACTTTCAGGAAAACCATGTCCAACCAGCCGCCCGCCCCTCAAGGCAAATTGAGCCCCTTGAGCAGCTTTATTTTTGCCAGCCGATGGCTGCAATTGCCTCTTTACTTAGGGCTGATCGCCGCACAAGCGGTCTATGTGTTCCATTTTTGGGTCGAATTGGTCCACCTGCTCGAAGCGGCATTTGGCAGCCAAACCGCGCTGCAGGCCCTGGTCAGCAGCATTGGCTACAAAGCCGATGCGCCGCTCACGACCCTGAATGAAACGGTGATCATGCTGGTCGTGCTGGCCCTGATTGACGTGGTCATGATCTCGAACTTGCTGATCATGGTCATTGTGGGTGGTTACGAAACCTTTGTCTCTCGCCTGAACCTCGAAGGCCATCCGGACCAGCCAGAGTGGCTGAGTCACGTCAACGCCTCGGTGCTCAAAGTAAAACTGGGCACGGCCATTATTGGCATCAGCTCGATCCACCTGCTCAAGACTTTCATCAACGCGGCCAACTACGACGAAAAAGTACTGATGTGGCAAACCATCATCCACATGGCTTTCTTGTTCAGCGCCATCGCCATTGCCTACGCCGACCGCCTGATGTCACATCACGACAAGGCGCACTGAGCGCCTGATAACGACCATTTTTTTGATTTTCTCGAGATCAAAGCACCATGACCACCCTGATTAAACAAGCCGACCTGATTGAATCGGTTGCCGCCGCGCTGCAATTCATCAGCTACTACCACCCGGCTGACTTCATTTCGCACCTGGCCAGCGCTTACGAGCGCGAGCAAAGCCCGGCGGCCAAAGACGCGATTGCGCAGATCCTCACCAACAGCAAGATGAGCGCGATCGGGCACCGTCCGATTTGCCAGGACACCGGCATCGTCAACGTGTTCCTTGAAATCGGCATGGACGTAAAGTTCGACGGCTTCACCGGCAGTTTGGAAGACGCCATCAACGAAGGCGTGCGCCAAGGCTACAACTTTGCCGACAACATGCTGCGTGCCTCCATCGTGTCGGACCCGCACTTCAACCGCAAAAACACCAAGGACAACACGCCCGCTGTCATCTTCACCAAGATCGTGCCCGGCCACCATGTGCATGTGACCGTAGCAGCCAAAGGCGGCGGCAGCGAGAACAAGTCCAAGCTGATCATGCTCAACCCCGGCGACAGCATCGTCGACTGGGTGCTCAAAACCGTGCCCACCATGGGCGCAGGCTGGTGCCCACCCGGCATGCTGGGCATCGGCATTGGCGGCACGGCCGAAAAAGCCGTCCTCTTGGCCAAAGAAAGCCTGATGGACGACCTGGACATGTACCAGCTGCTCGAAAAATCCAGCAAGGGCGAGAAGCTTGACCAAGTCGAAGAAATGCGCCTGGAGCTCTACCACAAGGTCAACGCCCTGGGCATCGGCGCGCAAGGCCTGGGGGGCCTGACCACCGTGCTCGACATCAAAATCAAGATGTACCCCACGCACGCGGCCAGCAAACCCGTGGCCATGATCCCCAACTGCGCCGCCACCCGCCACGCGCACTTTGTGCTCGACGGCTCTGGCCCTTCATATTTGGAAGTGCCTTCGCTCGACCTGTGGCCCAACGTGGGCTGGACGGCCGACACCGAAAAAAGCCAGCGTGTGGACCTGAACACCCTCACGCCCGAGCAGGTGGCGGCCTGGAAACCCGGCCAGACCCTGCTGCTCAACGGCAAGATGCTCACCGGCCGCGATGCCGCACACAAGCGCATTCAGGACATGCTGGCCAAGGGCGAACCGCTGCCTGTGAGTTTCAAGAACCGCGTGATTTATTACGTCGGCCCCGTCGACCCGGTTGGCGACGAGGCCGTGGGCCCCGCAGGCCCCACCACCTCCACCCGCATGGACGGCTTCACTGAGATGATGTTGGGCCAAACCGGGCTGATTGCCATGATTGGCAAGGCCGAGCGTGGCCCGGTCGCCATCGAAGCCATCAAGAAACACAAAAGCGCTTACCTGATGGCCGTGGGCGGCGCGGCTTACCTGGTGTCCAAAGCCATCAAACACGCCCAGGTCGTCGGCTTTGCCGACATGGGCATGGAAGCCATCTACGAATTTGATGTGGTGGACATGCCGGTGACGGTGGCCGTGGACGCGGGCGGCACCAGCGCGCACATCACCGGACCAGCTGAGTGGCAAAAGCGCATCGCCACGGGCGAGTTCAAGGGCATTGGCGTGACCGCTGGCTGATGCACCCCTGCTCTACAAGGCCGCGCAAGCGGCCTTTTTTCAGGCCCACCACCCCATGAGCACCGATACACAGCACCCCATTGGCGTGTTTGACAGCGGCATCGGCGGCCTGAGCGTGCTGCAGGCCCTGCAAAAAGAACTGCCGCACGAGCGCTTTGTGTACCTGGCCGACAACGCGCACGCGCCTTACGGCGAAAAAACCGAAACCTTCATCCGCCAGCGCACCCACGCGATTGCCGAGTACCTGCTGGCGCAGCACCACATCAAGGCCCTGGTCGTGGCCTGCAACACCGCCACCGCCGCCGCCATCCATGAGCTGCGCGCACGCCATCCGCAACTGCCGCTGGTGGGTGTAGAGCCCGCGCTCAAACCCGCCGTGACCCTGAGCCAGACCGGCCACATTGGCGTGATGGCCACCCGGGGCACCGTGGCCAGCGACAAGTTCGCGCGGCTGTTGGCCAGCGTGCAAAGCGAGGCGCTTTTTGAGGTGCAAGCTTGCAACGGCCTGGCCTTGGCCATCGAGCAAAGCACTCTGCCCGATCAGGCGGTGGCTGCGCAAGCGCAAATTTCTCACTTGCTGCTGACCTACACCCAGGCCATGGGCCGCTTTGGCGCTGCACCTGGCGACATCGATACCCTGGTGCTGGGCTGCACCCACTATGTGTTTGTCGAAAAGGATTTGCGCCAACTTTTGGGGCCCCATGTGCAATTGGTCTCAACGGGCGAACCGGTGGCGCGTCAAACACACCGATTGTTGGCAGCTGCTGAACTGCTGAACAGTGGAAAAACAGATGGGGCTGCGCAGCCTGTTCGCTTGATGACCACCGGTGACTTGCAAGGCCTGCAAGCCGCCGCCCAGCGCTGGCTGGGCTTGCCCCCCGATATCTGCCAGGCCGTTCCCGCCTTGTTAGGCTGAGGCGCGGGATCAGCCGCCAGAGGGCCTGTACCACGCCCATCGCCCACAGGGTGGGCTCCCACAACAGATCCACTCGATGACCCTCAACCCTCAACCCTCAACGTCAAGGATTCGATTGCGCCGCCAAGCGGCCGCGTTCCACGTTCACCGGCATCAACAGCACGAGCCCCAACACGAACAGCACAGAGGTCGATCCAATCGCCAGGCGCTGGTTGCCATCGCTCAGCCAGGTGATCAGGCCATAGGTCAGCGGTCCCAGAATGCTGGCCAGCCGAATGGCAAAGGTCCACAGGCCAAAAAACTCTCCCAAGCGATGGGCCGGCACCATCAGCCCCGCCATGGCGCGACCCGCAGACTGGCTCGATCCCATGCAAAAGCCAGCGATCCCGGCTGCCCACCAGAACGTGGCCTTGTCGGTGGACAGGGCCGCGATGAAACAAGTGGCCACCCAGCCCAGCAGTGTCAGCGACAAGGCCAGCTTGTGACCCAAGCGGTCTTGCACATGGCCAAAGAGCAAGGCCCCGACAAAAGCCGCGATGTTGAGCACAAAGATCAACACCATGGTTTCTTGCGGCTGAAACCCGATGACCTGCTCGGCATAAATGGCGGCCAGGGTGATGGCCACCGCCACGCCGCCCTGGTAGGCCACGGCGCAGGCCAGCAACTGGGTGAAGTCGCGGTACGGCAAAGCCTCGCGCAGAGTCTGGCGCAAGTGTCGCAAGCTTTGTGTAACCGACCGGATCGGCACCTCGGGCCGGGCTGGCGAGTGCTCACGCAACAGGGCAAAAGTGACCCATGCCGCGCCACCATACACGGCCGCCGTGATCAGCATCGTGACCGGCACAAACTGGCTGCCCGACTCGCCGCGCGCTTGCGCAGCCAGCACATAAACCAGGCAAATGCCCAGCGTCAGCATGCCGCCGATGTAGCCCAGCGCCCAGCCCCAACCGCTCACGCGGCCCATGGCTTCAGGCTTGGCCAGTTCGGGCAAAAACGAAGCGGTCAGCGATTCGCCATAAGAAAAGAAGGTGTTGGACAGCACCAAGATGAACAAACCCAGCGCCACCTGCCCCGGCCCCACCAGGGACAAAGCCGCCGTGCTGATGACACAGCCCGCCGTGACCCACATCAGCATGCGTTTTTTGCCGGCCACCCGGTCGGCCCAAGCGCCCAACCCCGGCATGGTGAGCATCACAATCAGATAAGACAGGCTCAGGCCCGATGTCCAGGCCAAGGTGGCCCAGTCGGCCCCGTCGGCCACACCGCCCACAAAATAGGCCGCAAACACCGCCGTGATGACCACCGTGGAATAACCCGAATTGGCAAAGTCGTACATGGCCCAGCCAAAAACTTCGCGCAAGCGCACGCCTGGGTTCAGCGCGGAACGAAGACGGTCAAGGTTCATGGTGCGCCCCGATCAGTGCAAATGCCTAGGACGGCGTCCACCACCACTGCCGCCATGTCCGCTTGAACCCCCCGAGCCACGCGGCGGTTTGCCAAGCTCCAGGGAGCTGACCAGGCTGTCAAAGCGCTGGCTGAAGAGCTTGTCGATCTCGGTGACCACACCCGACAACTCGGCCCCGTCAAAGTGGCGCTCCATCATGTTGACCACATCGTGCACCAACAGGTCGCGCTGGGCTTGCATGATGGCGCCCGGATCAGGCCCCACAAACAGCATCACAAAATCGTCGCGCGACTCGCTCCCGCTGGCCTCGTCTTCGTCGTCAAATTCGGTGTCATAGAAAGTCACCTCGATCTGGGTGCCCGCCGACGACAAATCGTTGAGGCTCATGCACAGATCGTCCATGACCATGCGGAAATCTTCGTCGCCGCGCACGGTCCAGCAGATGTTCAGGCGCTGGGTGCTGGCATCAAAATGGATGCCCGGCTCCTCTTCGTACAGGCTCACAGCGCCTTCTTGCCAAGAACGTGCCCCGGCGTAATGCCAAAGGGGCTTGAGCGCCTCCTGTATCGCTTTGATGTCGGTGCCGGTTTTGACCGGCACATCACCATGCACGTGAATTTCGAGCGGTGCGTTGTCGTGGTTCATGATGATGTTTTCCTCAATTGGTGCCCCGAACCGGAATCGAACCGGTACGCCCGCTATGAACGAAGCAACGGATTTTAAGTCCGGTGTGTCTACCAGTTTCACCACCGGGGCAGAGGGCTTATTGTGCCTTGATAACGCGGTTTTTTGGCTTCAGTCGATTTGCAAATTCAGCATGGCCAGCGCAAACAGGGCCACCACCGTGATGTAAGCCGCCGACCAGGCCATGGTGCGTAATTTGGGTTTGTCGGTGACATAGAAAACCACATAAGCCACCCTGGCCGCGATGAAGAACATGGCCAGTGCATCCACCGTGGCCGGATCGACCCCGGTCAGCAAGGCCAAGATGATGCCCACAGCAAAAAACGGGAACGCCTCAAAGCAGTTGGCCTGCGCGGCATTGGCACGCGCCCGATAACCGGTTTGACTGGCCAGCCAAGCGCGGGGGTCGCTGTTGTCATAGCCCTTGAAGCCCGACTTGGCGATGCCCGCACACACCACCGGCATGATGCCGGCCACCAACACGGCGCCATAAGAAATCAACATTGAGCACTCCTTGATCCGCGGCCCAGCCTGGAAAAGTTCCGCAGAAACCGAAAAAAAAGCCACTGAGTTCATCAGTGGCTCGGCACTGGCCCGGCAAACGCCGGGCGCACCGGGTTCAACCGCCCTTGGTGGAACGCTTGCCGGGGTTTTTCTTGCTGCGTGTGGCCACACCGCGCTCCAGGCTAATGCGCTGGCCACGACCGCCGGTGCGCAAGGTCACGCCTGGCAATGCGGGCAGTGGGGGGGTGAATTTACGATCTGCTTCGGTGACGATTTTGTTGCCCATCTGTGGCTCCGGATAAAAAATACAAAACGATATTAAGCCACAAGAAAGGCCCTGTTTCAGTCAGCGGCCCCGCTTGGCAGAAGGATTTCGGGGGCCGGGACCGCCCCAAACCCACTGCCCTCACCATTTTTGCGAGCCAGCGCCACACCGGCGACGGCATTTTTTTTGCCATATCAGTCCCGGCGCAGCGCCACGGCAAAACCTTTTTGCACCGCGGGCCGCGCCATCAAGACCTGGTACCAACGCTGAACGTGGGGGAACTGCTGCAAATCCACTTGGTGGCGCGGGTGACGCCAGACCCAGCCCAGGATGGCAAAGTCTGCGATGGACAACTCATCGGCAAAAAATTCGTGGGCGGCCAATCTGCGGTCCATCACGCCATACAGGCGCAAGGTCTCGGCCATGAAACGCTCAAGCCCATAGCGTTTGTCAGCCTCGTTGCTCAAGGCTGCGTAATGGTGCACCTGACCCGGCGCGGGGCCAAAGCCGCCCATTTGAAACATCAGCCATTCCAGCGCGGCCACCCGACCCGCGCCTTGAGCGGGTAAGAATTTTCCGGTTTTTTCGGCCAAATAAATCAGAATCGCACCGGACTCAAACACCGTCTGCGTCTGGCCATCGGGCCCCTCGGTGTCCACCAAAGCCGGGATCTTGTTGTTAGGGCTAATCTTCAAAAATGCCGGATCAAATTGCTCTTTTTGGGTGATGTCCACCACTTGCACGGCAAAGGGCAAACCCATCTCCTCTAAGGCCACGGTGATTTTGCGGGCATTGGGGGTGTCAAAAGCCAAAAGCGTCAAAGCCATTTTGTGTATCTCCAGTGTTGAACACGCTCAGTTTACGCAAAACCGCGCCTGCCGCAGGACCATTCGCCGACCACTGCGCGACTGCCCGGCTAAAAGAGCGCACTTAAGATGTTCAATTTGACCCTGAAGGCCCTTCCATGAACCGCGTTTTGGCCCACACTGGCGCCCTTTACCCCATCTTGCAAGCCCCCATGGGCTGGATCGCCCGCAGCCCTTTGGCCATGGCGGTCTCACGTGCCGGCGGGCTGGGCGTCATCGAGACCTCTTCCGGCGAGACCGAAAACTGCCAGCGCGAAATCGCAGTCATGCTGGCGTCGGGCTTGCCCTTTGGCGTGAATTTGCCCATCCGCTTTTTGAAAGACGACGCCATGCTGCGCTACGTCTGCGAGTCGGGCATCCGGTTCGTCACCACCTCGGCGGGCAACCCGGCAAAGTTTGTCACCCCCTTGAAGGCGGCGGGCATCGCGGTCTACCACGCCGTTCCCACGCTGGAGGCCGCCCTCAAATGCGCCGATGCCGGGGTCGATGGCTTGGTGGTGGAAGGCTCCGAGGGCGGTGGTTTCAAGAACCCGGAAGAAGTCAGCACCCTGGTGCTGCTGCAGGCGATCCGCGAAAAAACCGATCTGCCCCTGATTGCTGCAGGCGGCATCGTGGACGGACGCGGCATGGCGGCTGCATTTGCCTTGGGCGCCGAAGCCATCCAGATGGGCACCCGCTTTGTGGCCTGCGCCGAAAGCCCGGTCCACAGCCACTTCAAACAAGCCATTGTGGACGCACCCACCACCGGCACTTACATGCTCAACACCAAGTCTTCGCCTTGCATCCGCGCACTGAAAGCGCCGTTCACCCAAAGCCTGCACGAAGCGGGGTTGATTGGGCCCGACGCTTTCCAAGGCATCCAGGATGTTTATTTCGGGGGCAACATGAACGCCGCCCCTGCTCTGGCGGGGCAATCGGCAGGCTTGGTGAACGAGGTTTTGACGGCCGAGCAGATCATCGCGCACACCGTGGCCGAGTTCCACAGCATCAGCGCCCGCTTGGGGCAATGGGCCCAAGCCAAGACTTTCGGATAATGCAACTGCCCAACTTGTCCCCAAAGTGAAGCCCCCATTTCCTCATTTGCACAAAAATCACCCCATGAACACATTTTTGATCCCCCGCGCAGCCACCCTGTCCCTGGTCTTGTTGGCCTGCACGCCCGGTTGGGCCCAAAACGCGGTCACCGCCGCTGCGGCGCAAGAGCCTGGCGCACAACTCACGGCCTCAGGCATGGTCTACCGGTCACTGAAAGACGGCACCGGTGCCAGCCCCAAAGCCTCTGACACCGTCAAAGTCCATTACCGGGGCACCTTGCCCGACGGCAAGGAGTTCGACAGCTCCTACAAACGCAACGAGGCCATCGAGTTCCCCCTGAGCCGCGTCATCCCCTGCTGGACCGAAGGCGTCCAGCTGATGAAGGTGGGCGGCAAAGCCAAGCTGACCTGCCCGCCTGCCACCGCCTATGGCGATCGCGGCGCAGGTAATGTGATCCCGCCCAAAGCCACCTTGTTGTTCGAGGTCGAGTTGCTGGCCATCAACGGCAAGTAATCGGCAAGTGATCAGCAAGTGACCGATTGTTCAAGCCACCCTGCCACAGAACAGAACACAACATGAAGCGCCAATCAGCCCGAATGGATGCGGTGGACAGCCCCATCATCCCCACCATCGCCAAGCTGGTGCGCGACAACCCCGGCACCATTTCACTGGGCCAAGGCGTTGTGAATTACGGCCCCCCGGCGTCAGCCGTGGCAGAGCTCCCAACGCTCATGGCAGATGGCCAGCTGAACAAATACCAGGCCGTGGGTGGTATCGCCCCCTTGGTGGACCGCTTTCGGCAAAAACTGGCCGACGAGAACCATGTCCATTGCGGCACCGAGTCACTCGTCATGGTCACGGCGGGCAGCAACATGGCGTTTCTCAACAGCGTGCTGGCCGTGGCCGACCCGGGCGACGAATTCATCTTGCCCATGCCGTTTTACTTCAACCAGGAAATGGCCATCCGCATGTGCGGCTGCGTGCCTGTGCCCGTGCCCACACACAGCGACTGGAGCCTGGATGTGGACGCCCTGGCCGCTGCCATCACACCCCGCACCCGCGCCATCGTCACGGTCTCGCCCAACAACCCCACCGGGGCCGTGTACAGCGAAGAAAGCCTGCGCGCCGTGAACGCCTTGTGCGCCCGCTCAGGGCTTTACCACTTCAGCGACGAAGCCTACGAATACTTCACCTACGACGGTGCCCGGCACTTTTCGCCCGCGTCCATTCCTGGGGCCCAAGGCCACACCGTGTCGTTTTACTCCATGTCCAAAAACTTCGGCATGGCGAGCTGGCGCGTCGGCTATGTGGTGTTCCCGGCCGACCTGTTTGGGGCCATGAACAAGGTGCAAGACACCAACCTGATCTGCGCCCCGGTGGCCTCGCAATTGCTGGCGCTGCAAGCCCTGCAGCTGGGCCGCGACTGGGTACAACCCAAAGTCCACGCCTTGGCCCAGGTGCGTGCACAGGTCAACAAGGCGCTGCAAGGCCTGGGGGATCTGGTTCAATTTCCAAACACCCAGGGCGCTTTTTATGTGCTGATGAAGTTGCCTGGCGTGGACGACCCCATGACCTTTAACCGCGCCATGACCGAAAAATTCCGCGTGGCCACCCTGCCCGGCTTTGCTTTTGGCCTGAACGACACGGCCAGCGCCAACTACCAACGCCTGTCTTATGGCGCGCTCGATGCTGCCACCGTGGCCGAAGGCGTGGCGCGCTACGTGGCGGCCGTTCAGGACTGGTACGGGGCCTGAACCGCTCGCGCTGAAAATGTCCGCACCATCCCGTTTTTTTCACCCCTCACAGGAAACACCCATGACCACACCCACCTTCGAAAGTTTCACCGCCCAGTCCCAAGATGAAGGCTTTGACGAAATCATCGTGCGCGAGTGGGACGCCAACCTGAAGCTCGACACCCACACCCACCCTTTTGATGTGAGCGCTTATGTGGCGCGTGGTGAATATTGGTTAACGATGGGCGCCGAGGTCAAACACCTTAAGGCGGGTGATTTTTTCCGACTGGCACGCGATGTTCCACACGCTGAACTTTACGGCTCCGAAGGCGCCACCGTGTGGGTGGCCCGGGCCAACTGAATCACGGTAAAGACCAGAACTTGGCTGGTCCATCAGAACGCCCACACCGTCGACCGATCTGGGCCCATGCACATGGCAGTTTGGCTGGCGCCAGACCCCTGCTCAGCCTTCGATGATTTTCACTGTGGCACCAAAGGAGCCTGAGCTTTGCAGGCCTTGGGTGTCCACTGCAAGATGCCAATGGCCTATTGTGGGGATTTGAAGTCGAACAGCGGTTTGCCGCACCACACCACCTGTGTAGATGTGTTTCACCCCATTTTTGTAATTGGCAAAATTGAGATCGTCCATGAGCCGCACGTTCGACGGGTTTGTCAAGGTCACCTCGACAATTTCGCCAATTTGCCTGTGACCTAAGTCTTTGTAAATGAATTGCATCTTTGTCGATCGGTGAATGGGCTTGATCCAAACTGACCGCGCCACACAATATGCGCAACCCTTGCGGGCAGACGGGAAAAGCAAGATGTTGGAGAACAGCGCTCAAAATTCTCTATCAAATTCTAATGCTCTTGTTATTAATGTCGAATATTTTATGGATTTACTTACAACCCGCCAACGGTTTAGTCTGATTGCCAAAAAAATAGCCCCGTAAGGGGCTATTGAACGAGTACCAAAAAAAATGGAGGCGCGACCCAGAGTCGAACTGGGCTCGACGGATTTGCAATCCGTTGCATAACCGCTTTGCTATCGCGCCATGGTCAGTCAAGACTGACAAAAACTAATGAATGATGAATCAATGGTTCAAAATTTAACGGGTATTTAAACTTTGAATGGAGCGGGAAACGAGATTCGAACTCGCGACCTCAACCTTGGCAAGGTTGCGCTCTACCAACTGAGCTATTCCCGCACATTGAGACATCAGATGAAAGATGTTGGTACTTCTTTCGGATATTTGGAGCGGGAAACGAGGCTCGAACTCGCGACCTCAACCTTGGCAAGGTTGCGCTCTACCAACTGAGCTATTCCCGCGTATTTCAGAGAACTTGACATTGTATGACTTGTCCACTGCAATGGCCAAATTGTAATTCAATTTCAGGCCGACTAGGAGGCCGGCCTGAAAATTTTGCATCAATGTTTCACGGCCTCTGCTTTGGCCGTTGCAGGCACCGCAGTCAAGGCGGCTGCTGCCACCTCTTCGTCGCTCAAGGGCGTGGGCTTGGCTTCCAAAGCCACCTCGAGCACCTGGTCGATCCACTTGACGGGAACGATTTCCAGACCGTTTTTGACATTCTCAGGAATGTCCTGCAAGTCCTTGACGTTGTCTTCGGGGATCAACACGGTCTTGATGCCACCGCGCAATGCCGCCAGCAATTTTTCTTTCAGACCACCAATAGCCGTGACTTCGCCGCGCAGCGTGATTTCACCGGTCATGGCCACATCGGCACGCACCGGAATGCCCGTCATGGCCGACACCATGGCCGTGGTCATGGCAGCGCCTGCACTCGGGCCATCCTTGGGCGTGGCGCCATCGGGCACGTGGATGTGGAGGTCTTTCTTCTCAAAGACCTCGTCCTTGATGCCCAAGAATCGCGAGCGGCTGCGCACCACGGTGCGCGCAGCCTCCACAGACTCTTTCATTACATCGCCCAGCGAACCAGTGCGGGTGATCACGCCTTTGCCAGGCATCAGGGCTGCTTCGATGGTCAGCAAATCCCCTCCCACCTCGGTCCAGGCCAAACCGACGACCTGGCCCACCTGGTTCTTTTGCTCGGCGCGACCATAGGTGTACTTGCGCACACCCAAAAAGTCATTCAAGTTGTCTTCATTCACCACCACCTGAGGCGTCATTTGCTTGAGCAGCAAAGCCTTGACCACCTTGCGGCAAATTTTGCCCAGCTCGCGCTCCAGCGACCGCACACCGGCTTCACGGGTGTAGTAACGGACCAAATCGCGCACAGCTTCTTCGGTCACCAACAGCTCTGAGTCTTTCACGCCGTTGTTGGTCAATTGCTTGGGCAGCAAATACTTCATGGCGATGCTGGTTTTTTCGTCTTCGGTGTAACCCGACAAACGGATCACTTCCATCCGGTCCAACAGGGCCGAGGGAATGTTCATTGAATTGGAGGTGGCCACAAACATCACATCGCTCAGGTCAAAGTCGACCTCGACGTAATGGTCACCGAAGGTGTGGTTTTGCTCAGGGTCCAGCACCTCCAGCAAAGCACTGGACGGGTCACCCCGAAAGTCCGTGCCCAGCTTGTCGATCTCATCCAGCAAGTACAGCGGATTCCTAGTGCCCACCTTACTCAAGTTTTGCAGCACCTTGCCGGGCAAAGCGCCAATGTAGGTGCGGCGATGCCCCCGAATTTCGGCCTCGTCACGCATGCCACCCAATGCCATGCGTACGTACTTGCGACCAGTGGCCTTGGCAATGGATTGGCCCAGAGAGGTCTTGCCCACGCCGGGTGGCCCCACCAAGCACAGAATGGGGGCTTTGACCTTGTCCACGCGCTGCTGCACAGCAAGGTATTCCAAGATGCGGTCTTTGACCTTGTCCAGGCCGAAGTGGTCCTGATTAAGCACCTCTTCGGCGTTGGCCAGATCGTGCTTGAGCTTGGTTTTTTTGCCCCAGGGCAAGCCAATGAGCACGTCCAGGTAGTTGCGCACCACGGAGGCTTCAGCCGACATGGGCGACATGAGCTTGAGTTTTTTAAGCTCACCATCGGCCTTTTTGCGGGCCTCGGCCGACATTTTGGCGGCCTTGATCTTCTTTTCGATTTCCTCGATGTCCGCGCCCTCTTCGCCATCGCCCAGCTCTTTCTGAATGGCCTTGACCTGCTCGTTCAGGTAGAAGTCACGCTGGTTTTTTTCCATTTGGCGCTTGACGCGGCCACGGATGCGCTTGTCCACGTTAAGAATGTCCACCTCATGCTCCAACTGAGCAAACAGGTTTTCCAAACGCGACTTGATGTTGGCCAAGTCAAGCACCTGTTGCTTGTTTTCCAACTTGAGCGGCAAGTGAGCTGCGATCGTGTCGGCCAGGCGTCCAGGATCATCGATGCTAGAAATCGAGGTCAGGATTTCCGGTGGGATTTTCTTGTTGAGTTTGACGTACTGGTCAAACTGCTGCATCACGGCGCGGCGCAGGGCCTCGATCTCGCTGCTGTCATCGGACTGCTCGGAAACCGGGTCCACCGGGGTGACGGCGGCCACGAAATGGGCTTCGCCGTCCACAATGGACTTGACCAAGGCGCGTTGCTGACCTTCGACCAGCACCTTCACGGTCCCGTCGGGCAGTTTGAGCATTTGCAAGATGGTGGAGACACAGCCCACGTCGAACATGTCTTCAACGCCCGGTTCGTCCTTGGCGGCTGTCTTTTGGGCCACCAACATGATGCGGCGCTCGGCGGCCATGGCCGACTCCAGCGCCTTGATGCTTTTGGGGCGGCCAACAAACAGCGGAATCACCATGTGAGGAAACACCACCACGTCGCGCAGCGGCAACATGGGCAGTTCAATCAGGGTGGGCGGCAAAGGTGTGTGTCCAGACATGGTGTGTCCCTCGGGTCAATTCAACTGCACATGGATGCTGCACCTGCGATTTCAACCCTTACTAAAAAATGGGTATTCATGGCGGTACGGCCTCTGTGGGTCAGGCCTGTTTAGCCGACTCGCGGTAAACCAGCAGCGGCGGCTTGTTGTCGTCGATGACCGACTCGTCCACCACCACTTTTTCAACGTTCGCCTGGTTGGGCAATTCAAACATCGTGTCAATCAGGGCTTGCTCCATGATGGAGCGCAGGCCTCGGGCACCGGTCTTGCGGGCCAGCGCCTTGCGGGCCATGGCCTTGAGGGCGTTGGGGCGCACTTCCAGTTCGACGCCTTCCATGGCCAGCAGTTTGGTGAACTGTTTGACCACCGCGTTTTTCGGCTCGGTCAGAATTTGCACCAAGGCATCTTCGCTGAGCTCGGCCAAGGTGGCCACCACCGGCAAGCGACCCACCAGCTCGGGGATCAAGCCGAACTTGATCAGGTCTTCCGGCTCGACTTCGTTGAAGACGTCGGTGAGCGAGCGCTGCTTTTTGCTCTTGACGGTTGCACCAAAGCCGATGCCGCCAGATTCTGTGCGGTTTTCGATGACTTTTTCCAAGCCCGCAAACGCACCGCCGCAAATGAACAGGATGTTGGTCGTGTCGATCTGCAAAAAGTCTTGGTTGGGGTGCTTGCGCCCGCCTTGCGGGGGCACGCTGGCCATGGTGCCTTCGACCAATTTCAGCAAGGCTTGTTGCACGCCCTCGCCCGACACGTCACGGGTAATCGATGGGTTGTCGGACTTGCGGGTGATCTTGTCGATCTCGTCGATGTAAACAATGCCGCGCTGGGCACGCTCGACGTCGTAATTGCAGGTCTGCAGCAACTTGGCGACGATGTTTTCAACGTCCTCACCGACATAACCGGCCTCGGTCAGGGTGGTGGCGTCGGCCATGACAAAGGGCACGTCCAGCATGCGGGCCATGGTTTGGGCCAGCAAGGTCTTGCCCGAGCCTGTGGGGCCGATCAGCAAAATATTGCTCTTGGCCAGCTCAACATCGTCTTTCTTGGCACCCTCTTTGTGTTTCAGTCGCTTGTAGTGGTTGTACACCGCCACCGCCAGGCTGCGTTTGGCTTTCTCCTGACCAATCACGTAGTTGTCGAGGTTGGTCTTGATGTCCAGCGGGGTGGGCAAGCCTTCTTTGGCGCCCTCACCCACGGTGGTGATGGAGGCCAGCTCATCGCGCACGATGTCGTTGCACAAATCAATGCATTCGTCGCAAATGAATACCGACGGCCCTGCGATCAGCTTTTTGACCTCGTGCTGGCTTTTGCCGCAAAAGGAGCAGAACAGGTTTTTCTCAGTGCTTGAGCCTTTTTTATCGGCCATAAATGTCGCCTCGGAATCCGGAATTCGTCAATGATAACGAAAGAAAAACGGCGTTCACCTTTAGAGGTCAACGCCGTCAGCCAGAGCGCCTGATAGTCCGGCCACCCTCAAGCGCGTTTGGAGATGACTTCGTCGATCAAACCGTAGTCTTTGGACTCGGTGGCCGAAAGGTAATAGTCGCGCTCGGTGTCGAGTTCGATCTTGGACAGCGGCTGGCCGGTGTTCTCGGACAGGATGCGGTTCAGGTGGGCACGAGTTTTGACGATTTCGCGTGCAGCGATCTCGATCTCGGTGGCCTGACCCCGCGCACCGCCCAAGGGCTGGTGAATCATGATCTTGGAGTTGGGCAGCGAAAAGCGCTTGCCCTTGACCCCTGAAGACAGCAAAAACGCGCCCATGCTGGCGGCCATGCCGTTGCACAGCGTGGACACATCGGGCTTGATGAAGTTCATGGTGTCGTAAATCGCCATGCCCGCACTCACCGAACCGCCGGGTGAGTTGATGTACAGCGAAATGTCCTTTTCAGGGTTTTCGCTCTCCAGGAACAGCAGCTGCGCAACGATCACGTTGGCCGTTTGGTCATTGACCTCGCCGACCAAAAAGATCACGCGCTCTTTGAGCAAACGCGAATAAATGTCGTAAGCGCGTTCGCCGCGGCCCGACTGCTCGATGACCATGGGGACCATGCCCAAGCTTGTGATGTCCAGAGTGCTCATCATTTCTCCAAAAATATGAATAGGACTTTAACCTGAGTGATCAAGTCCCCAATGAGATGGGGCTTGTCAGCCGAACCACAAGTTCGGCACAAGCCCCATTTTTCGAGGGAATCAAGACCGATCAGGCCTGCTGACCCATCAGTTCTTCAAACGAGATGGCTTTTTCAACCACTTTGGCCTGGCCCAAGACAAATTCGGACACATTGCTCTCAATCACCACGGCCTCGACTTCGGCCATGCGCTGGTTGTCGCTGTTGTACCAACGCACCACGTCGTCTGGGCGCTCGTAGCTGGAGGCCAGCTCCTTAATGTGGGCTTGGATCTGCTCGGGCTTGGCGTGCAAGGTGTTGCCACGCACGACTTCAGCCACCACGAGCCCCAAGCGCACGCGCTGCTCGGCTTGGGGACGGAAGATGTCGTCAGGGATCGGGGCCTTGTCGGCGTCCTTGATGCCGCGTTGCTTCAAGTCAGCGCGGGCACCTTCTTTCAGGCGCTCGATCTCGTTTTGCACCATGGACTGGGGCAGGTCCAGCTCGGCCTTGGCCACCAAAGCCTCCATGGCGGCTTGCTTGTTACGGGCCAGCAAGCGGAACTTCACTTCGCGCTCAAGGTTTTTCCGAATGTCCGTGCGCAAGCCGTCCACCGAGGCGTCAGCAATGCCCAAAGACTTGGCCAAGGCTTCGTTGACTTCCGGCAAATTGGCGGCTTCAATTTTATTGACGGTGACCATGAAGTCGGCGGTTTTGCCCGCCACATCTTGGCCGTGGTAGTCGGCGGGGAAGGCCAGCGGGAAAGTCTTGCTTTCGCCGGACTTCATGCCGCGCACGGCGTCTTCAAATTCCTTGAGCATCTGGCCGTCACCCAGAATGAACTGGAAGTCTTCGGCTTTGCCGCCAGAAAACACTTCGCCGTCGATCTTGCCTTCGAAGTCGATGGTCGCGCGGTCGCCGTCTAGGGCAGCCGTGTCTTGAGAGCGCTGAGCGAAGGTGCGGCGCTGCTTGCGCAGGATGTCCACGGTCTTGTCGATGGCGGCATCAGACACTTCGGAGGTCAACTTTTCGACTTCGGAGTCGGCCAGGTTGCCCAGCTTGACTTCGGGGTACACCTCAAAGATGGCTTCAAAGTGAAGCTCTCCCTCAGGCGCGCCTTCTTTTTCAGAAATGCGGGGCTGACCGGCGACGCGCACTTGCGCTTCGTTGGCGGCCACCGAGAAGGCTTCGCCCACTTTGTCGTTCATCACTTCGTACTGAACCGAGTAACCATAGCGCTGGGCAACCACGTTCATGGGCACTTTGCCGGGACGAAAACCGTCCATCTTGACCGTACGGGCCATTTTCTTCAGGCGTGCATCCACTTCGGACTGAATGGCCGTCACGGGCAAATTCAGGGTGATCTTGCGTTCCAGCTTCTCAAGGGTTTCAACAGTCACAGTCATTGTCGTTCTCGGTTAATTGAATGTCTCTCAGGCCGCCGGGTTGTCCCTATGGCCACAAGTCGGTTGGTGCGCGGGGCGGGACTCGAACCCGCACAGTGTTGCCACCGTCAGGACCTAAACCTGGTGCGTCTACCAATTTCGCCACCCGCGCAGTCCAAACAAAAAGAGCGACAGGTCCATCTCACGGCCCGAAAGCCACCTGACGCACCTGACCGCCCAGTTGAAATCGGTCAACTTTCTATTTTAGCCGCTTCAGGGGGCTCGATTCAGACGCGGGCTTGATTAGGGCGCTCAATTTTGAACCAGGCCGCGTACATGGCTGGCAGCGCCAGCAGCGTCAAAGCCGTGGCCACAATCAAGCCGCCCATGATGGCCACCGCCATCGGCCCCCAGAACACACTGCGCGACAGCGGGATCATGGCCAGCACAGCGGCCGCGGCCGTCAGCACAATGGGCCGCAGGCGGCGCACGGCCGACTCGACAATCGCAACCCACGGCTCCACACCAGCCGCACGGTCTTGCTCGATTTGGTCGATCAAAATCACCGAATTGCGCTGGATCATGCCCATGAGCGCAATCACGCCCAACAGGGCCACAAAGCCAAACGGGCGGTCCAAGGCCAACAAAGATGCGGCCACGCCCGCCATACCCAAGGGGCCTGTCAAGAACACCAACACCGAGCGGCTAAAACTTTGCAACTGCAACATCAGCAAAGTGAAGGTGATGAACAACATGATGGGCACACCCGCCGCAATGGAAGCCGATCCTTTGGAGCTTTGCTCCACCGCGCCCGCCACTTGGATGCGGTAATCCATCTCCCCTTTGGCCACCCATTGGGCTTGCAGCTTGTCGAGCTCGGGCTTGAGCTGCGCCGTGACCGTGGCGCCCTGCAAGCCTTCGGCAATGTCCGACTGCACCGTGATGGCATATTGACGGCCTTCACGCCACATCACGCCCGGCTCCCAGCCCATGACGGGCTTGGCAATTTGCAGCAAGGGAATCGATTTGCCCGAGGCGGTGGGCACATAGGCCTGCCCCAAATCAGACAATGCGTCTCGCTCGTTCAGAGGTTGACGCAAAACGATGTCAATCAGCTTTTCCCCCTCACGGAACTGGCCTACTGGGGTGCCCGACAGCAAGGTGCGCGAAGCCTGCGCAATGGACTGACTGGTCACGCCCAAGGCGCGGGCCTTGGCTTGGTCCACTTCCAAGCGCACGGTTTTGACCGACTCGTTCCAGTTGTCGTTCACGCCACGGGTGTTGTTGTTCAAGCGCATGGCGGCTTTGACCTCTTCGGCCTTTTGGCGCAAAACCGAAGGTTCGGTGCCGACCACCCGAAACTGAACCGGGTAAGGCACGGGTGGCCCGTTGGGCAACAGCTTCACGCGGCCACGCACCTCGGGAAACTCTTGCGCCAACAAAGCGGGCAGCTTGATGCGCAAGGCTTCTCGCACCTGCAAATCTTTGGGCAAAACAATCAATTGAGACACGTTACTTTGTGGGAACACCTGGTCCATGGGCAGGTAAAAACGGGGCACACCCGAGCCCACCCAGGTGGTCACCGAGCTCACGCCCTGTTCTTGTGTCAAGCGTTTTTCGACCCGCTTGGCCACTTCCTCACTCGCACCAAAAGGCGCGCCTTCGGGCAACCACAAGTCCACCAGAATTTCTGGGCGACTGGAGTCGGGGAAGAACTGCTGCTGAACCTTGCCCATGCCCACGATGCCCAGCACAAACAAAGCGATGGTGATGCCAATCGTCTTCCAGCGGTGGGTGACGCACCAGGTCACCCAAGCGCGAAACTGTCGGTAAAAAGGCGTGTTGAACATTTCGGCGCTGTCATGGCTGTTCTCTGCCACGGCATGCGCTGGCGGCTTGAGCAGCCATGCCCCCAAATAAGGCACGAAATACACCGAAGCCACCCAACTGACGATCAAGGCGATCACGGTGACCGCAAAGATGGCAAAGGTGTATTCACCCGTCACCGACTTGGCCAAGCCAATGGGCAAAAACCCTGCGGCGGTGATCAAGGTGCCTGTGAGCATCGGCATGGCTGTGAGTTCGTAGGCGAAAGTGGCCGAGCGCAACTTGTCGTAACCCTCTTCCATTTTGCGCACCATCATCTCAACCGCGATGATGGCGTCGTCCACCAGCAAGCCCAGCGCAATGATCAGCGATCCCAGCGAAATTTTGTGCAGCCCGATGCCAAAGTAATTCATGGCCAAAAAGGTCACCGCCAGCACCAGCGGAATGGTGATGCCCACCACCAAACCCGGACGCACATCCAGCGTCCAACGTCGCCACAAGGGGTGTTCACCCGGGCGTCTGTGCAAGCCCAGCGCCAAAAAGCTCACGGCCAACACAATGACCACGGCCTCGATCAAGACCTTGATGAACTCGTTGACCGAGTTGGACACGGCCGAAGGCTGGTCTTGCACTTGTTTGAGCGTGATGCCCGCCGGCAACTGGGCCTCAAACTGCTGCGTGCTGGTTTTCAGGGCCTTGCCCAAGGCGATGATGTCCCCGCCCTTGGTCATGCTCACTCCCAGCGCAATGACTTGCTCACCGTCGTGTCGCACTTTGACGGTAGGTGGATCGACATAGCCCCGGCTGACTTCGGCGATATCCCCCAAACGCAGCTGTGTGCCCGAGCCGCCGCGAATCGGCATGGCCCGCAAATCGTCCAGATTTTGAAACTGACCGCCCACACGCACCTGCACCACGTCTTGGGGCGACTGCAAAGTGCCCGCCGACTCGACCGCGTTTTGCTGGCTCAGTTGCGCCAAGACCGAGCCCATGTCCAAGCCCATTTGCGCGATCTTTTTTTGCGACACGTCGACGAAGACCTTTTCGTCTTGCACGCCAAACAACTCGACCTTGGCCACATCGGGCACCCGCAACAGGGTTTGTCGCATGCGATCGGCTTGGACTTTGACCTCGGCCAAACTGAAGCCATCGCTGCTGAGGGCGTAGATCACGCCATACACATCGCCAAATTCGTCATTAAAAAACGGACCCAACACGCCCGGCGGCAAAGTGCCGCGCATGTCGCCAATCTTTTTGCGCACGGCGTACCAAACCTGCGGCACTTCGTTGGGTTTAGAGAAATCCTTGAGCTCCAAAATGATTTGCGACTCACCCGGCTTGGAGTAGCTGCGGATCTTGTCCGAGTAAGGAACTTCCTGCAGAGTGCGTTCAATCTTGTCAGTGACCTGCTCGGCGACTTGCTGGGCCGTGGCGCCTGGCCAGTAGGTGCGCACCACCATGGCCCGGAAGGTGAACGGTGGGTCTTCGTCCTGCCCCAACTGAAAGTAGGACGCCATGCCCAGCACCATCAGCGCCACCATCAGGTAACGCGTCAAGGCCGGGTGCTCCAACGCCCAGCGCGAGAGGTTGAACTTTGTATCGTTGCTTGCCATGGC
>Ga0209550_10000378_pt1 | contig 40517 bp, 39 predicted proteins | sample LauGreSuBDMM15SN_2_FD_187567 | JGI IMG/M metagenome (GOLD analysis project Ga0209550, IMG submission 187567) | Freshwater lake microbial communities from Lake Michigan, USA - Su13.BD.MM15.SN (SPAdes) (version 5) | ecosystem: Environmental > Aquatic > Freshwater > Lake | place: Lake Michigan...
CGATTCCATTTGCACTCTGTGCAATGGCCCTTGATCGAGTTTTCTTGGGTAATTCAAACAACGTTAGATTCTTTAAATCCCTTGGTACCGGCAAAGGCGAGACATTTACCCCCAAAGATGCAAATCCACTCCAATGGGGATTAATTGCCGACGTTAATGACACTGCTGTATTTGATGAATCATTTGTCATCAGACAGTGGCGTAAGAACTGCACCCATGAGTTTCGAGCGATCATCGAACCGATCTCTGCCCACGGCAAATGGTCCAAACAAGAGCCATTTGTGGCATCAGTTAAGGACTGGGATGGACAAGTAATCGCAATCACTCGTGCCCGAATCGCATGGTTACACAACTTAAGGTTCTGGCGAGCAGTCCCTCCGGTTACTGCATCGCTCAAATCTGCACCAGGTCTCATTTGCGCGATCGGAATCGGAGAGGCTCCGATCGGTCTTCAGGGGACATTTTCTATCTGGGAGTCTGGAGCGGCATTGCGTGATTTTGCCTATCGCGGGGCGGCGCATCAGGCCGCAATCGCCGCCACCGAAAAGTACAACTGGTATGCAGAGGAGCTCTTTTCAAGATTTGCTGTGCGAGAAATACGTGGCTCAATTAATAATTAAGCTCATACATAGGGCAGACTTATAACCATGTCTATCCGTCACTACTCACCACGTAGAAATCGCCGTAGAGCGATCTCTCGAAGGATGAGCGGGATACTGATTGCCGTCCTCGCAGTTGCAATCTCTCTTCAGATAATCTATCCATTAATCGATGGTGAGACTTTACGCTTGGTCACTATTGCAGTGGTCTATTGGGGTGCTGGTGCGATGCTCCTACATGCTCTGCTTGCTTACGGGCAGCGCTATGCCTTTACTTATTTAGGTATCACATTCTCTTTCGCATTAGCTATCGAGCACATTGGTGTGAAAACGACCTGGCCCTTTGGTGAGTACACATACTCTCCCGATCTAGGCCTTCAAATATTCTCTGTCCCCCTGGTAGTTCCCTTTGCCTGGATAATGATCGCTCATCCAGCTTTGGTCATCTCTCGGCGCGTTGCGGGCCACTGGGTCTTTCTCTATGGCGGAATTGTGATGGCGGCATGGGATTTATTTCTTGATCCATTGATGGTCTCCTCAGGTCGTTGGACTTGGGTGGTAAGTGGTCCCCATGTTCCATTCCAACCTGAAATTCCACTCTCAAATACCTTCGGCTGGCTGCTATCTGGCATGGTCTTGATCGCAATCCTGCACTTTGCACTCACTCGAGAGAGAAGAAAGATCGGTGCATCCTTTGTGGCCGTTGATATCTTTTTGGCCTGGACTTTATTTTCAGGAGTTGTAGGTAATCTCTTCTTTTTCAGCCGTCCTGGTATCGCACTCTTTGCAGGAGCAATCTTTGCCGCGGTCCTAGCCCCATATCTTTTCACTCGCTGGTTAGGGCGCCCATAAATCCTATGCTTTGGTTTACTGCATTCCCCATATTTTTGCTTCTAATATCAATCACTAACTTTTTTAGTATCAGAAGGCCCGATAAAGATAGTGAGATAACTGAGACAGTTAGCGTGATTATTACCCTACGCAATGAGGCCGAGAACGTTGTAGATCTTGTCCAATCACTTCTTGCCCAAAAATCCTTGAACAGCGTGGAGTTCATTTTTTTAGATGATGATTCGCAGGATCAAACTCTTGAACTGCTGAGATCCTCTACCGCTAGCTCGGCTCATGCTCGGGTGATACAAGGTGCTGCGTTACCACCTGGTTGGATCGGCAAGGTTTGGGCTCTACATCAGCTCATGAAGTGCACAACTGGCGAGATCATCGTCTCAATTGATGCCGATGTTCGGATAGCCCCTGATGCGATTAGCAGGTCAATTACTCTCATGAAATCAGCCTCCCTGCAGTTTATCTCCCCATATCCCCGACAGGTAGCCCTCTCTCTTGGCGAGCGTCTTGTGCAACCTCTCTTGCAGTGGTCTTGGATGACAACTCTTCCTCTTCGCTTTGCAGAGCGGGCAGCATTTTCATCGATGGCAGTTGCAAATGGCCAGTTTTTTATTGTGCACAGAGCCGCACTCGTTGCATCTGGTGGATATGAATCGGTCAAAGCTGCCGTATTAGATGACGTGTTCCTAGCTCGAGCACTCGCACAGACTGGCTCGCATGGCACAGTGATAAACGGTGCCAATATCGCGCAGTGCAGAATGTATTCATCGTGGAGTCAGATTCAATCTGGTTACGGTAAATCCCTGCGTCATGCATTCGGATCTCCCTTTGGCTCAATTTTTGCGATAGCTTTTCTCTTAATGACAGGGGTATTGCCACTTGTCTTTGCCCTTTTGGGTTCGCCCTGGGGGGTCATAGCATTTACTGTCATCATGTGTACCCGCATCATCAGTGCCTTACGTTTTCATGGCCGGATTCTTGATTCACTCTTTCATCCAATCTCAAGTATCGTGCTGATCTACCTCATCATCTACTCCTATCTCAAGCGTGGAGAGATAACTTGGAAGGGCCGGGCACTATGAAGATCGTTGTTATTGGTGCTGGGATGGGTGGCATGACGGCGGCAGGGCGATTAGCACGCGCCGGGCACTCAGTGAGCGTCTATGAAGCCTGCGATACTTTTGGTGGAAAACTACGCACTGAGTGGATTGGAAAGTTTGCCTTCGATACTGGGCCCTCACTCTTGACCCTGCCAGCGGTCTACAAAGATTTCTTCATCCGAACCGGTAAACCACTTGGTCTTATGTGTGAAATCGTGCCCGTCGACCCATCCTTTGACTATCGGTTCACTGATGGCACACATGTGAGCTTTTCAAACCTTTCGCGCTTTCACACCCTCAATGCGATCCGAGCTGAGTATGGAGATGAAGCCGCCCGGCAGTGGGATCAGATGATGCGTCGGGCCTCAAAGATGTGGGACGTCTCGCGCGAACCATTTGTCGAATCAGAGCTGCGCTCCCCACTTACTCTGTTCAAGCGTAGGAATTTGATTCGTGACATATTCATAATCTCGCCTTGGACATCACTGCGCAAATTTGCTGACAAATATCTACCTGACAGACGTCTTCGATATATTCTCGATCGCTATGCAACATATAGTGGCTCCGATCCTCGCAAAGCCCCCGCTGTCCTGGCAACTATCGCCTATGTGGAAGAGGCTTTTGGCGCTTGGCATATAAAGGGCGGTCTTGGAACCCTTGCAACATTGGTGCATCAGCGCTGTATCGATGTTGGGGTTACATTTCACTTCAATTCTCGAGTCGCACAAATCACGGTAGAAAAGGGAGTGGCCTCTGGTGTTCGATTGCAGGATGGAACAGTTATCTCCACTGATGCAGTCATAGCAAATGCCGATGCAGCCCTGATTTACAATCAATTGATTGAAGGAGAGGATCGAAAGCTTCGCAAGGTGCGCCGCAACCTAATGAAAGCCGATGCTTCACTCGCCGGTTTCACACTTTTGCTGGGTCTGAGAAAAGATGGGAGTAATCCCCTTAAACACCATACGGTTTTATTTCCCAAGGATTATGACGCTGAATTTGATTCGATATTTACCGCTAAGACCCCGGCCCTAGAGCCAACGATCTACATCTGTGCCCCCCAGGATGAGCAGATGGTCAAAGACTCCTCTCTTGAGAGTTGGTCTGTGCTGGTCAATGCTCCACATCATGGAGATGGTGGATTTGATTGGAGTGATGAGAACTTCTCTCGCAACTACGCCAATCTCATTATCGATCAGATCGAGGCAAGGGGTATCCCGGTGCGCGCCCGATTGGAGTCACTGACAATTAGAACACCTGCAGATTTAGAGCGCAGCGTTTTAGCACCTGGAGGTTCAATCTATGGCACATCTAGTAACGGTGCTCGGGCCGCTTTTATGCGAGCAAAAAATCGTTCACCAATAAAGAACCTTTACTGTGTGGGAGGCTCCTCCCATCCTGGTGGAGGTTTACCCCTTGTTGGCTTAAGCGGGGAGATTGTTGCTAACGCAGTTGAGAGCGGGCAAAGCGCATGACCTGCGTGAAACTGACTACTTGCAGTGCTAAAAACCCATAGGCAAGAATCTCAATACCCGGAATTGAAAATTGATACATGAGTAGAGTGATAAAGAGGAAGCTCGCGCGCACTGGTCGCTCGGTTGCGGTAACAACTCCGATCTCATGAACTCCTAGTGAAGTTAACTTTGCTCGTGCATACTCTTGAATGGCGGCAACGCTCCATAATGCGATTGCAAGCCATGCTGGAATACCGATGACATAGAGAGCGTATAACCAGAAGGCCTCACTGATTCGATCAACAACTGAGTCCAGGGTCGCACCCCATGCACTCTCTCGCTTTTGAAAGATTGCAACGCTGCCATCGACTCCATCACAAAAAAGTGAGAAGACAAGGAAGAAAATCGCCCACCATGAGGTGGCGTTCAAAGCCGTCAGCACTGCGCTGGCAAGTCCAAGAAGAGTCAGCGAATTAGGAGAGATTCGGAGCAACGTTGCGATTAAACCAAAGCGATAAGAGATCTTCAGCCAAGCCGCCACAATTCCTTTAACTGGTGCATCATTATGCAAGGAACTCCATCTAGCAGTAAATTCCTCTTTAGTGAGCATTATTTAAATTCCTATAAATTGCGGTAGTAGCAGTTGCACTATTCATAGTATAGAAGTGCAGACTCGGTGCGCCAGCGTCCAACAGATCTTCACACAACTGGCTTGCGAGTTCGATACCTAGATTTTGGACAGCATCCACATCACCCTCTATTGCGGTGAAGGCCGCTGAAATTGCGGGGGGGATCGGTGTGCCTCCAAGTTCAGCCATACGTTGTAACTGTTTGACATTGGTAATCGGCAGGATTCCTGGAATTACGGGTAATTCGGAGCCACGAGCTTGCAATGCATATACAAGTTGCTCCCATTTTGAAACTTCGAAGAAAAACTGTGTGGTTGCAAAAGTTGCACCTAGCCGTTCTTTGCGAAGTAAAACGTCAATATCTTTTTTTGTATCACCCTCTGATGAAGGATGACCATCCGGGAAAGCAGCAACACCAATATCAAAACCTCCAAACTCACGAATTAGTTGTACGAGTTGGTCAGCGTGAGTAAAACCATCGGATACAGGTGTCCAGGGAGCGCGGGGTCCACCTACTGGGTCCCCTCGCAGCGCTAAAACACCACGAATTCCAGCGTCACGATAAAGATGCAGAATTGAGATCAATTCTGGGCGGCTTGAACCAACACATGTCAAATGTGCCACCGTTGGAACCTTAGTCCGATGCGTAACCTCTTGAGTGACGCCAATTGTTCTATTTCGTGTTGACCCACCTGCGCCATAGGTCACAGATACAAACTTTGGTGCCATAGGCGCGAGTGCCTCAAGGGCCTCCCACAATCGAATCTCACCCTCACTGTCTTTAGGAGGGAAAAATTCTAATGAATACGAAGTGCGCGTTATCACACTCTGAGGGTACCTTTAAGGAGTGAGTTTAGAGGCCAAGGCAGCTTTGCAAGAGTTTCGTGATGCCGTTGAGATCGAATTATCGAAGTTTGTCGCCGAGCAATCCACTTTTCTAAACTCAATTTCAAGTGATCTGGCTCCAGTTGCACATGCCCTCTCAACTTTCCTGCTTGATAGTGGCAAACGCCTACGGCCTCTCTTTGCATACAGTGGATTTGTAAGTACAGATGCCGAATTAGACGTCTCAGTCACGCGGGCGATTGCAAGTCTTGAACTATTGCAGGCTTGTGCGCTCATCCATGATGATCTTATGGATGGCTCAGATACGCGTCGGGGTAGGCCCTCAATTCATCGTCACTTCGAATCCATCCATGTCCAAGAGCAACTTGAGGGTTTTGCACCTGCATATGGTCTTGCCGCCGCTGTGTTACTGGGCGATTTAGCTTTGGTCTGGTCGAATCAGATGCTCAACGAGGCCAGACTCACATCTGAACGGTTGAGCAATGTATCCCCGATTTATGACGAGATGCGCACTGAGTTAATGGCCGGGCAATTTTTAGATATTCATGAGCAGGCCCGCAAGAGTACTGACCTGGAGCGCTCTGTAAAAATCGCACGATATAAATCTGGAAAATATACGGTCGAGAGACCGTTGCACATAGGTGCAGTCCTGTCGCAAAGCCATTCCCCTGCTCTCCTAGATGCACTCTCTTCATATGGTCTGCCCCTTGGAGAGGCATTCCAATATCGAGATGATCTTTTAGGAGTCTTCGGGGATCCATCGGTCACGGGCAAGCCAGTGGGTGATGACCTTCGCGAAGGCAAAAGGACGGTGCTCATTGCCCTCACAGATGCTGCATGTACTGAGTCGATGCGAAGTGAGAGCAAAAAGTTCTTTGGAATGCCAGAGTTGGATGCAGGTGGCATATCTATTTTGCAGGAGATAATCACGGTAACTGGAGCAAAGCAAAAGCTTGAGGCAATGATTGAGAGGCTCACGCAAGAGGCATTGCAGGCTGCAGAGTCTGAGGTAATTGGAGAGCGGGCGCATCCCCTGCTTTTGGAGTTAGTAAAAATCACAACTAAGAGGAGCACCTAGATGGCTGCACGTGTCAAAGGCCCGACCGATCATGTCGTTGTTGTAGGGGCGGGTCTTGCTGGACTCAGTGCTGCGCTTCGTTTAGCTGGTGCCGGTCGTAAAGTCACCGTTATCGAGCGAGAGTCGGTTCCTGGTGGAAGAAATGGTCTGCTCCAAAAACAGGGATACTCATTCGATACCGGCCCATCTGTATTGACTATGCCCTCATTGATTCAAGATGCCTTCAACTGTGTGGGTGAGGATATGAAGGACTGGCTTGAACTCACCCCATTGACTCCTTTGTACCGGGCCTTTTATGCCGATGGAACCTCCTTGGATGTCCATGCAAATACACAGGAGATGGAGGCAGAGATTGAAAAAAACATCAGTGCCACCGAGGCCGCTGGCTACCGTCGCTATGTAGAGTTTGTGACCAAGTTATATAAGTATGAGATGAATGATTTTATCGATCGTAATATCGATAGCCCCTTTAACTTATTGACACCAAATCTGGCACGACTCATTGCGCTAGGTGGTTTTCGTAAACTCTCACCGAAGGTCAACCAATTTCTTAAAGACCCACGTCTTCAAAAGGTTTACTCCTTTCAGGCGATGTATGCAGGCGTGAGTCCCCAGCAGGCGCTGGCGATCTATGCGGTCATCGCATATATGGACTCTGTTAACGGTGTATTTTTTCCAAAGGGAGGGATGCATGCGATCCCACGTGGACTCGCAGCGGCTGCCCAAAAACACGGTGTTGAGTTCAAATACAATACGACGGTCTCCAAGGTTGAGATCTCTCATGGCCGGGCCAAAGCGGTCTTAACCCAGGATGGCCAGCGCATTGAGTGTGATGCCGTCATCCTCAATCCTGATCTTCCAGTGGCCTGGCGAGAGTTATTAGGTAAGACACCACTATCTGTTAAGAGGCTGAAATACTCGCCCTCATGTACCACCTTGCTCGTTGGCTCCTCAAAGAAATACTCCCACACCGCCCATCACAACATTCATTTCGGGCAATCGTGGGACGGGGTATTTGATGAGCTTATTAAGAAGAAGGTTTTGATGAGTGATCCCAGTATCTTGGTCACAGTTCCCACACATGATGATCCAGATTTGGCACCACCTAACAAAAATATTTATTACATCCTCTTTCCCACTCCAAACCTGAGCGCCGATATTGACTGGGTCAAGCAGGCAGGGCCATATCGAGATGAGATGGTGCGGGCTCTTGAGAGCCGGGGCTATGAGGGTTTCGGGGATTCAATAGAGACCGAGACTCTAACGACCCCCTTAGATTGGAAAAATCAGGGGATGGAACAGGGTGCACCATTTGCAAGCGCGCACACATTCTTTCAAACTGGACCATTTAGGCCACGCAACATCGCCGCAGGGATTGAAAACGTTGTCTTTGCCGGCTCAGGGACACAGCCTGGTGTTGGTATGCCCATGGTGTTGATCTCAGGACGACTTGCAGCAGAGCGAATTGTGGGACCAGTCAAGTAGATGGATGAGCTTGCAGAATCCTACGCGGAGTGCAAGAGATTAAATGCTCTGCATGGTAAAACGTATTACTTAGCGACTTTGCTACTCCCCAAATCCAAACGCCCCTATGTCCATGCGCTCTATGGCTTTGCTCGATATGCCGATGAGATTGTCGATGATATGGCCTCTACGCTCACAGTTGAGGAGAAGGCACAAGCCCTAGGTGTATGGGGAGAGAAAATCCTAAGCGATTTAAAGAGTGGAGAGAGTGATGATGCGATAGGTCGTGCCTTGATCGATACTGTGAATCGCTTTGATATTCCGCATGCACACTTTGAAGCCTTTCTTCACTCAATGACTATGGACCTGACGGTGCAGGAGTACCAGACATATGAGGATTTGATGGAGTATGTCTATGGCTCTGCCGCAGTGATTGGCCTTGAGATGGTCCCAGTCTTAGGCGCACTCGATGATGGTGCTTATGAGTGCGCAAAAAACCTAGGTATCGCCTTTCAATTGGCGAATTTCATTCGAGATGTCGGTGAGGATCTAGATCGTGGCCGTATCTATCTTCCGATTACAGAGTTGGCTCAATATGGTGTCACACGCCAGATGCTCGAAGAGAGAGTACTGACCCCTCAAATTGTTGAGGCCCTCAAGTTTCAGATCGCCCGCGTGCGCACCCTTCAGGCCCAGGCCGCTCCTGGAATTTTAATGTTGGAGGCAAAAAGTCGGCCATGTATCGAAGCGGCGAGCACGCTCTACTGTGGAATCGTCGATGAGGTAGAAAAGATTGGTTATGACATCTTCAATAAACGCGCCACAACATCTTCATCGCGCAGAGCACGGGTTGCAGGTGCAGCTCTCCTCAAGCGTTTAGTTTCATCTCGCTGAGGCTTAGAAAGTGCCAGCCACTGCAGATTGGAGGGTTTTGCCATAGGGTGAAGGTACGGGAGCCCTTAAAGGCTGAGAGGGTCTGAATTTCAGATCGACCGTTAGACCGATCCGGTAATGCGGATGCGGAAAGGAAAATATCATGTCAACAACTCTCTTTACTGCCTGGGGCTATGACGTATCAATCCTTGAATCAGTTGCAGCACTCGTCTCCATCATAGGTGTCTGGCTGGGAACAACTGGTAGACGAATCACATGGCCATGGTGGGCTGCAAGTAGCGCACTCTATATGGTCTTTTTTTACCAGGCCGATCTCTTTGCAAGTGCTGCTTTGCAGATTGTCTTCATTGTGGCAGCAGTGTGGGGCTGGTTTGGTTGGGCACCAACTGGAGCCGAGCCTGGTGTCTTATCAAATCGTAATAGGGTCATTTGGGCGATGGCAACGATCGTCTCAGTCTCAATTCTCACACCAATTCTCTCGAACCTTGGCGCGGCGGCAACATGGTCTGATGCATTCCTTCTCGTTGCAAGTTTGATTGCACAGATTCTTATGGTCTACGAGAAGATAGAGACTTGGATCCTATGGATCATCGTTGATGTAGTTGGAACTATTCAATATGCAGTGCTGGGCTATTGGTTCACAGCCGTTTTGTATTTTGCCTTCACGCTTGTTGCTTTTGTTGGCTGGAAGCGTTGGAATGTCTCTTATAGCCATTGACGGTCGCGCCGGTGCTGGCAAAACCACCTTAGCAAGAGAACTCTATGAGAGGCTCTCTCAAGACAAGTCTGTGAGCGTTATTCATATGGATGATTTGTACAATGGTTGGCACAACGCACTCAATATTGATCTAACCTCAAAGTTAGAGACCATAATTGATGCATTCGTGACACGAGTAGAGATCTCGATTCCCATTTTCAATTGGACAACTATGTCCTTTGATTCATCTCAACTGCTTGTTCCAAGTGACGTCCTGATTATTGAGGGTGTCGGTGCCGGTCAAAAAGTAGTGCGTGATGCTGGAGCGATCCTGCATTGGCTCGATATCGAGTCCGAAGAGGGCTTGGCCCGCGTTTTAGCACGAGATGGCATGGCGATAGAGATCCATATGCGCCAATGGCAGGTAGATCAGGAGGAGCATTTTCAACGTGATGCAACGCGCAAACATGCACATCACCTTCTTACTTCACAACCTTAATGGGCGCGCCCCGCGCGCTTCTCTCACGCGTAATCCATAAAATTCACATATGTCGGACCTATCGGGTGAGCTCATTGATAGCCGCTACCAGCTGATTCAACAGGTCGCTAATGGTGGGATGGCCTCGATCTATGAGGCGATTGATACTCGTCTAGACCGTAAAGTCGCAGTCAAAATCATGCATCCGCATCTGGCCCAAGATGAGGCCTTCGTTAATCGCTTCATACGTGAGGCAAAGGCCGCTGCCGCTCTCAATCACCCCAACATTGTCGCGGTGCAGGATCAAGGCTGGAATCAAAGTGGCATACCCGCAGTCTTTTTAGTGATGGAGTTTATCGAGGGGAGCACTCTGCGTGAGTATCTCAATGAGCGGGGACGATTCGAATTTAATGATGCAGTCAACTATCTGACCCCGATTTTAAGCGCTCTTGCAGCGGCTCATGCAATTGGGATTGTTCATCGAGATATTAAGCCTGAGAATATTTTGATTTCAAAGGAGGGACGGATTAAGCTCGCAGATTTTGGTCTGGCTCGCGGAGAGATTATTGGATCTACGATGACGGCAGAGTCAAGTGTAATCCTTGGCTCAGTTTCATATCTATCCCCCGAGCAAGTACAACGGGGCGTTTGCGATGCACGAAGTGATGTTTATGCCCTAGCCATAGTCGCATTCGAGATGCTGACTGGTGAAAAGCCATTTCTCGGTGAGACCCCCATCCAAATCGCCTATATGCATGTCAATGAAGATATTCCATCACTTCGCTCCAAACGCAAAGATCTACCTCAAGCACTCGATGAGTTGATAAGTCGGGCAGCGAATAGGGACCCTGATTTACGCCCACGCAATGCGGGTGAGTTTCTTGCACAACTGCTAAGGATTGCGGCAGAGATAGATCCGAAGAAGAATCAGATGAGATTGGATCTGGATCTACCAGTTGATCCGATTCGAGAGAAACCGCGCTCTAAACCAAAGCGAGAGATTCTTACTCAAGCCATCACGGAGTTAAAAGAGAGTACACAAGAGGTTCGTCGAAGCGCCGATAAAAAGCAGCGAGCCAGTAGGCGTGTGCGACGCAACCGTAAAGTTGCTCTTCTCCTTGCCATCACCCTAGGCATCGGTGGCTGGTACACACTGGTGGGACCTGGATCTCGGATAGTTGTTCCATCAACAATCGGAGGCTCATACGATCAGGCGCTCTCACTTCTGACACCTTTGGGAATAACCAACGTGATTACTGAAAAACGATTTGATGAAGAGGTTTCAGCAGGCACCATTATCGAGTCAGATCCGCAGGCTGGTGGACGAATAGATTCTGGTGGATCGGTGACATTAATCGTTTCAAAAGGAGCTGAGCGTTTTACCATTGCATCTCTAGTCGGCTTGACACCAGAGGCAGCGAGCGCTTTAATCACAAAGAGCCCTTTGATTCTCGGAACGACTAAGGAGATATTTAGTAACAAGATACCAAAAGGCTTTGTCATCTCCTCAGATCCACAAGCAGGTGCCCAAGTAAAACGAGGCTCTGCAGTCAATCTCATACTGAGCAAAGGTGTTGAGTTAGTCTCTCTTGCATCGTATGTAGGTAAAAGTGGGGAGCAGGGCCTCAATGAGCTCACAGAGGCGGGATTTGAGGTCGAAAGTTCATATGCATTTGATGAGAAAATCCTCGCCGGTGCAGTCGTTTCACAGACTCCTAGCGGAAATATTGAGGTCCCAAAGAGTTCAAAGGTCAGACTGATTGTCTCAAAAGGCTCTCAATACGTATACATTCCGAATGTCCTCTCACTTGAAGAGAGTAAGGCGGTTGCCGCTCTCAAAGACCTTGATCTAAAGGTCATCGTCAAGAAATTGGGAGTCAAAAAAATTAAAAAGACCACAAATATCTCCCCCAAGGTCGGTAGTAAAGTCAAACGTGGCAGTGTGGTCACGATTACCGTAGGGTGAATGGATGTCTAAGGCGCGTTCACGTATCGGTGCTCATACTCCAACAACTGGAGGGATGGCCAAACGTTCGATTGAGTATGCAAAGACAACTGGAGCAGAGGTAATCCAAGTCTTTGCATCGAGTCCACGTATGTGGGCAATGCCGGCGTCGAAGCCGGATTTGGACGAGGCATTCAAGCTCAAGGCTGGAGCGCTCGACATCCAGACTTACGTACATGCCCCCTTCCTGATCAACTTAGGCTCTCCTACGCCGGCAACATATGAGAACTCATTGGCCTCAACTGCCTACTCGTTACAGCGAGCCAGTGATATCGGCGCTTTGGGTGTTGTTATTCACACTGGCTCTGCAGTTGATGTGAACTATGTCGAGACCGCTTGGAGGCAGATACATGAGGGCATGATGCCTATCCTTAACGCTCTTCAAGAGGACTCACCTTTTCTCTTACTTGAGCCAACTGCAGGACAGGGACAGTCATTAGTAAAGAAGTTAGATGATCTCGAAAACTATCTCAAGGCACTTGAGTACCATCCAAAGGTCGGGATCTGCCTCGATACCTGCCATGTCTTTGCCGCGGGCCATGACATAGCCGTCAAGGGCGGTATGACCAAGGTTCTAGATCTTCTTGTAGAGGTCGCAGGTAAGGAGCGTTTTAAATTGGTGCATGCCAATGATTCGATGGATGTCTGTGGAGCTCTCAAGGACCGCCACCAAAATATTGGAGATGGCCATATAGGGGTTGCACCCTTTGCCGAATTACTCGCTCATCCAGCAACGGCTGGCGTGCCGTTGGTATTAGAGACTCCTGGCATGGAGGACAAACACACGAGTGAAGTAGCCTTATTAAAGTCTCTGCGAGATGAGAGGTGAGCAACTCTCAACATCAACTCAAAATTAGGTTGGCTCCTTGGGCACTGCTCTCTGTTTCAATGGCATGGGGTTGGGCATTTGTAATCATGAAGGATGCAATTCAAAGGCAGAGTGTCAACAACTTTCTCTTCACCCGCTTTGGTCTTGCCGTCATCGTGATGATTCTGATCCGACCAAAGGTCATCAAATTAATTGACCAGGACTTACTCCTGCGTGCAGGGGCTGCTGGAGTACTCCTTGGAAGTGGATATATCTTTCAAACTCTTGGTCTAGCGCGAACAGGTGCTGCAATCACCGGCTTTGTTACAGGTCTCTACATCGTATTGACCCCCCTTTTCGCCTCTCTCATTCTTGGCCAACGTGTCAGTCGTTTTACTTGGAGCTGTATCGCACTGGGCACTGCAGGACTTGGGCTCTTATCAATTCGTGGTTGGTCAGTTGGTCTAGGAGAGCTCTTGACCTTCATCAGCGCAATCCTGTTTGCACTTCATATTATCGCTCTGAGCAAATGGAGTCCGGGTCGTGACGCCTATGCAATGACAGTTGTACAGCTTGCGATGTGTGCGATTTTGGCAGGCATTGCATCTATTCCTGGTGGTTATGCACCACCCCCAGATACTGATGTCTGGGGTGTTGTGATCTTTACAGCAGTCTTTGCTACTGCAATCGCATTTATTATTCAGACCTGGTCACAGGCCCATATGAGTCCGATCAAGGTAGCCGTGATTTTAACGATGGAGGTCGTATTCGCGGCAATCTTTGCAATCCTCTTCGGAGGCGAAATTCTGAGTTTGCAGAGCTCGATAGGCGGAGTCTTGGTTATTTGTGCCATGTATTTGATTGTCATACGAGAAGAGAAGTAGGCTCACATTTATGGCCATAGATCTTCGTTCCGACACTGTGACGCAGCCATCACCTGGAATGCGAGATGCAATCGCACATGCCCCTGTTGGTGATGATGTTTACGGTGATGATCCAACAGTCAACTCACTCGAGGAGCGCCTCGCGCAGATGTTTGGGAAAGAGGCGGGACTCTTTTCTCCCACCGGCTCTCTAGCCAATCAGTTGGCGATTCGATTATTAGTGGCTCCGGGTGAAGAGCTGATTGCCGAGACTAACTCTCACATCGTTCGAGCCGAGTTAGGTGCGGCCGCAACCTTTAGTGGAGTGACAACGCGTACTTGGCCAGCCAAGCGCGGACTGCTGAAGGCATCCGATGCCCTTGAAATTGCCCGCCCAGATTCTGGTCCATATCTCGTCTCCACGACCGCTATCGCCGTTGAGAACACACATAACTTTGGTGGCGGAACAGTCCAACCTCTAGTTGAAATGCGTGAGCTGCGCAAAGGTGCAGATGAGATGGGCCTCTCTCTTCATTTAGATGGCGCACGAATCTGGAATGCCCATATTGCAAGTGGTGTCTCCTTTTTAGATTATGGAAAGTATTTCGACACAATCAGCGTCTGTTTATCAAAGGGCTTGGGTGCTCCAGTTGGATCGCTCATGCTCTCCACGAAAGAGCGAGTGGCTAAGGCGCGAGTGTGGCGCAAGCGCTATGGAGCGGGCATGCGCCAAATCGGCCTTTTGGCCGCGGCCGGCCATTACGCCCTCGATCATAATATTGCGCGTCTAGCCGATGATCACCGCCGAGCAAGAGAATTGGCTAGCGCAATCGCAGCGATAGATTCATCACTTATCGAGGTCTCAGGTGTGCAGACAAATATCGTTGGTTTAGATTTAACCTCGCTACCGATTTCGGCCTCTGAATTATCTGTGCGCTGTCGTGAAAATGGTCTATGGATTAGCGCTTTAGGGCCAAAGTATGCGCGTTTGGTGACCCATATGGATTTCGATGATTCACAGCTAGCGCAAGCGAAAGAGATTTTAAAGAAAGCCCTCGTGGCTTAGGAGCCACTCTTTCTTATCCACGCCATAGGCGTAATTGCCCAGCGCTCCCCCTGTTTTCACAATTCGGTGACATGGTACGACTAACATGATTGCATTTGTGGCACAGGCCGTCCCAGCTGCACGCACCGCTGCAGGTGATCCCGCCTTATCTGCCAACTCTGCGTAAGACAGTGCCCTCCCAGCAGTGATCTTACGCATTGCCCTCCAAGCTGCCTGAGAAAAGGTCGCACCCTTTTGGCGAACCTTTATCGCATTGATCGCAGCTAAATCTCCATCGAAATAATCATTGATCAGATCACAGATCACAGGTATTGATTTGACGCTCTTGACCTCTCTCCCAGCTTTGAGGGCAGAGATTGTTGAGAGATTTGAAGCGATGAGGATTTGATCATCGGCTAAGAGATTTAAGGTGCCAATTGGGGTCTTGAGAGATGAGACAAGCAAAGTCACTGTCTCAAATTAGCGCTCACGCAACATCTCTGCAACTAAAAATGCCAGTTCAAGTGCTTGTGCATGGTTCAGACGTGGATCACATGCACTTTCATATCTAGTTGCCAGATCCTCATGCGAGATTTTCTCCCCACCCCCAACGCACTCAGTCACGTCATCGCCAGTGAGCTCGATATGTATCCCTCCTGGGTGAGTACCAAGGGACTTGTGAACCTCAAAGAAGCCTTTGACCTCATCCATAACATCATCAAAGCTACGTGTCTTATACCCACTTGGGGCCTCGTATGTGTTGCCATGCATTGGATCGCAGACCCAAAGAACTTTTGCGCCAGATTTCGTGACTCCATCGATTAATGAAGGTAGAACTTCACGTATCTTGCCGGCACCCATACGCGTGATGAAAGTAAGACGCCCTGGTTCGCGATCTGGATCTAACTTTTCGATCAACGCTAATGCATCAGCGACAGTTGATTTGGGGCCAAGTTTTACCCCAATTGGATTACGTACTTTAGAGGCGAAATCTATATGAGCGCCATCCAAGGCACGAGTACGCTCTCCAATCCAGACGAAGTGACCTGAAACATCATATGGATTTCCCGTGCGTGAGTCGATACGAGTCAGCGCTTTTTCATACTCCAAAATAAGGGCCTCATGGCTGGCAAAAAAGTCTACTGATTTAAATGATTCTGGATTGACTCCTGCTGAGTTCATAAATGCTAGGGCGCGACCAATCTCATTTGCCATTTGTTCGTATCTGACACCGACCGATGAGTCACGGATGAAGCCTTTGTTCCACTCATGGACTTGGCGAAGATCGGCAAATCCACCTTGAGTGAATGCACGTACAAGGTTTAAGGTCGCAGCCGATGTGTTGTACACACGAACTAGGCGGTTGGGATCAGGAGTCCTAGCACTTTGCGTGAATTCAAGATCGTTTACGGCATCACCTCGGTAGGCTGGCAGAGTTACATCTCCACGCGTCTCAGTATCATTTGAGCGAGGCTTTGCAAACTGCCCTGCCATACGTCCCACTTTGATGACGGGAAGACTTGAGTGATACTGCAGGACCGCTGCCATCTGTAATATCGTCTTGATACGATTTCGAATCGAATCGGCCGTTGCAGCTACGAATGTCTCGGCACAGTCTCCACCTTGAAGCCAGAAGGCCTTTCCATCGGCCGCTAGAGCGATTCGGGCTTTAAGATCATCACACTCTCCGGCAAAGACAAGTGGTGGAAAAGATTTCAACTCTGCAACGGCCGCCTTAATCTGTGCACCATCTGGACCGCCTGGCCACTTAGGCTGTTGGGCGGCGATTAAGCCGGGTGTAAAGAGAGAGTCAAGTGATGTGCTCATGGGATAAGAGTAGAGAGTCAGATACCAAGCGCGAGATGCGATTAGCCGAAGAAGATCTCAGCCTCCTTGTAGCGTTCCAGTGGAACTAATTTGAGTTTTTCAGTCGCAGTTGCCAAAGGGACACGCACGATATCTGTGCCGTGAAGTGCAACCATTGTGCCCCAGTCACCCTCATGAGCGGCTGTTATTGCATGTAAGCCAAAGCGGGTTGCTAGAACTCGGTCAAAGGCCGTTGGAGAACCACCACGTTGAATATGACCCAGAACAGATGTGCGTGCCTCTGTGCCTGTCTTTGCCTCGATCTGTTGCGCAAGCCAATCACCGATCCCAGCGAGTTTGACGTGACCAAAGGAGTCCAAACTCTGATCCTTCACCGCCATGTCACCATCTTGTGGGATCGCTCCCTCTGCTACGACGATGATTGGGGCGTAGTGGGATTTAAAACGAGACTCCACCCATTCGCAGACCTTGTCCACTGAGAACTTATGCTCAGGAATCAGAATACAAGTCGCTCCTCCTGCAAGGCCTGCATGTAGTGCAATCCAACCAGCATGACGTCCCATGACTTCGACAATCAAGGCACGATGATGCGACTCTGCAGTTGTGTGCAAACGGTCGATGGCCTCGACGGCAATATTGACTGCAGTATCAAAGCCAAATGTGTAATCAGTGTTATTTAAGTCATTATCAATCGTCTTTGGAACACCGATCACTTTCACACCGAGTGAGTCAAGTTTTGTCGCAACACCGAGTGTGTCTTCGCCGCCTATGGCGATTAAAGCATCGATTCCAGCCTTTGCTAAATTATCTTTAATCTTTTCAACGCCACCCTCTATCTTGAATGGGTTTGTGCGCGATGATCCCAGGATCGTTCCACCTCTTGGCAAGATGCCACGAGTTGTCTCAATGGACAATGGCATTGTGAGTCCCTCGAGTGGACCCTTCCAGCCATCACGGAAGCCAAGAAACTCGTGTCCATACTCCTTGACGCCTTTGCGGACAGCGGCCCGAATTACAGCATTAAGACCAGGGCAATCTCCTCCACCAGTTAATACACCGATACGCATTAAAGACTCCATAAGAAAGATTTCATTGATGTAGGGCTTCGTAATTGTATTTCGCCCTGCTTGTCGTCACCATTGACGAGAACAGTCTAGCCTTACGACATGGCTAATCGACAAATCATCGCTGGCGTGGATTCACTGTGGTGATGGCAGACTACGGGTGATAATTCACATCGGCTGGGGAAAAATGGCGAGAGCAAGAGATGATTTGGGTCGAGGGGTAATTACATAGATGTCCCGTAAATCCTGGATTCAGTTCTCGATCGTAGGTTTTCTCTGGGGTATCCCTTACCTACTTATGAAGGTTGCAGTGGCTGATATTCCTCCGCCACTCATCGTGGCTGGGCGAACTTTGATTGGTGCAGCAATTTTGATTCCGATTGCTCTTCATAAAAGAAGCTTCATGGACGCTGTTCGGGGGATCAAATATGTACTGCCTTACGCCTTTCTTGAGATGGTGGGGCCCTGGATCCTTATCACCAACGCCGAGAAAGAGATCTCATCTGGCCTTGCCGGATTGCTGGTTGCAACTGTTCCTATCTTTGCGACAATCCTCACCTCTCTGCGTGGTGATCACTCTGTTTGGGCGCCAAAACGCATCTTCGGTATCACAATCGGATTTGTCGGGATGATTGCTCTCATCGGAATCGAATCTATAACTGGAAACAGCAATCCGAAGGCCATCGCAATGGTCTTGTTGGCCTCACTCCTTTATGCCTATGCCGTCCTGATGGTCATCTCCAATCTGCCAGGTGTTGATGGAATTGCAATCAACGGCCTGGCTATGGCGATTACTTGTATCTTCTATCTACCGATCTCAATTCTGACTTGGCCCAGTAATCCAGTCTCTCTCAACGCTATCACCGCACTCATAATACTTGGCATTTTTTCAACAGCGATCGCATTCATGATCTTCTTCATCGTCATTGCCGAAATCGGTCCGGCACGAGGCTCACTTACCACTTATGTCAATACTGCCGTCGCCGTTGTACTCGGAATCATCATATTAAATGAGCCAATTACTCTTGGAATAATAGTTGGCCTACCTCTTGTGCTTTTCGGCTCTTATTTAGCAAGTCGTAAATCAAAGTCAGTGGTTATCGCCGAAGCCTAAACGCTCGAGAAGTTTTGGATCCCGCTGCCACTCCTTCGAAACTTTGATGTGTAATCCAAGGAAGATCTTTGCAGTCAAAGAGCGCTCGATATCGGCCCGTGCACGGATACCGATCTCTTTAAGGCGTGTACCTTGATGGCCCAGCAGAATCGCCCGCTGTGAATCTCGCTCCACGTGAATTGTCGCATGGACATCGAAGAATGGTCGTGACCCCTTTTCTGGCCGCTCACCGAACTCCTCAATCGTAACCATGATGGAGTGTGGAAGCTCTTCTCGGACATCGTGCAGAGCCGCCTCGCGGATAAATTCACAGATCAACTGTTCGATCGCTTGATCACTGGTAGTGCCCTCTGGATAGTATGCGGGCCCAGTAGGTAGTTGAGCTCCGATGAGTTCGTTGAGCAAATCAATCTGATCATGTATCGCCGCCGACACTGGAATGATCTCATCCCACACAAAGCCTCGGGCTAGGGCCATGATGCCCGCCAAGCGAAGAGCTAACTTCTCCTTGGAGATTAAATCCGTCTTGGTGATGACGGCAAATTTTTTTGCCCGTGGATGCTTGGCAATCTCAGCGGCAATAAATAGATCGCCAGCTCCAGAGCTCTCATCGGCGGGTATGCACATGATCACGATATCGACTGAATCAAGGCTTTGATCAACCACTGCGTTGAGGCGCTGGCCCAAAAGCGTCTTGGGCTTATGCAGCCCAGGTGTATCTACAAGAACGGCTTGGAAATCTGCGCCATGGACGATGCCTCTAATTGCAGTCCGTGTCGTATTTGGATGGTGCGATGTGATTGCGATCTTGCTACCTACTAAAGCGTTAACGAGAGTTGATTTACCAACGTTTGGGCGGCCAACTATGGCAACAAAGCCAGAACGGTGCTCACTCATATCCCTAGTCTCTCATCTATTGGCACCAACAAACTCCACTGCATCTGCAACCGATGTCACAATCTCTGCAGCACGCTCGCCTATCAATCGATGACAGCCCTCACTCGTCGGTGAGTTGATGGGACCTGGAATCGCCATGACAGGTCGTAATAGCTCTGCAGCATCGCGTGCAGTGCGCAGTGAGCCACTTCGAAATGCAGCTTCGATGACGAGTGTGGCGCCAGAGATTGCGGCGATTAATCGATTGCGTGTGAGAAAGCGCGCTGGTAGCGCTGGATGCCCAGGCATCACCTCAGTAATAATCGCCCCCGCCTCACAAATCTCTGCAAACAATCGAGTATTGCCCGCTGGATAGTTAACATCGATTCCAGATGCGATGACGGCGATTGTCACACCTTCGGCGATGAGAGCTCCTCGGTGTGCAGATGAATCGATCCCATACGCACCTCCACTGACTATCCCCCATTCACGATCAACGAATCCAGCTGCAAAATCTCCAGCGATTCGCACACCATAGTTTGTCGGATTACGTGTCCCCACTATCGCCAGTGATTGCATTGTCAGGACCTCTGGATTTCCCTTCACAATTAGGGCGATTGGTGGTGCCATGAGATCTTCAACGCCTGTAGGCCAGAGTGCATCACCTGGAACCAAGAGTTGGGCCTGCGCACGATCAACTGCACTCAAGACCTGATCCGAAGTTGTTGTAGCAAGTGTGGAGATCAACTTATGAAACTTAATATCGTCATAGCCGCCTCCTTGAAGTCTCTCGATAGTTGCAAGCGCACCATGTGAAGAGATCTCAGATGACCAGAATGGATGCCCACCCTCAATCGCACTAAAAAGGAGTGCCCGGGCCTGCCGCTCATTCATAGTTCAACCCCTGCACGCATTAAATGTGCCTGGGTTACATCGGCCAATGTTGGTATCTCGTGAGCGTGTAAATCTGCCAATGTCCATGCAACTCGCACAATCTTGTGAAGAGCGATTAAATACTGTGAAACTACCTCTTCGCCAAAGGCGCCCATGCGTTGATTACTCTTAGTGTGCATAGGAGGTGACGATAAATAAAGGCTCTGACAAGAGCGGGTGCTTGAAAGTTACTTGTGGATGAGCGCTGCGATATTTGCGAATGAGCGGCGATGTTCCATGCACACTCCATGAGTATTGAGGGCTTTCGTGTGTGCAGCGGTGATATATCCCTTGTGTCCAGCAAAGCCATAGCCCGGAAATTGCAGCTCCATCTCTCGCATGATGCGATCTCTGGTCACCTTTGCAACAATCGATGCAGCACTTATCGATACGACAACCTGATCACCTTTCCACACCGCTAAGTTGGGAAGGCCTAATCCTTCGATGGCATAACCATCGGTCAAGACATATGCAGGTATCTGTTCAAGTCCATGCACGGCCCGACGCATCCCATCAAGATTTGCCGCATGCACACCACGTGTATCAATATCTTTTGCCGAGACCACTACAACGCTGATTGAGGCGGCCACTGATTGAATGAGTTCGTAAATCTCTTCACGCTTTTGCTCAGGAATCTCTTTTGAGTCACGCACGAGAGAGAGCTGTGGAGCAAAAGGATCATGCAAGATCACTGCCGCGATTACCAGTGGGCCAGCACACGCCCCACGACCTGCCTCATCAACACCTGCAATCGGAGTGATACCTGCATTGATGAGCAGTTGCTCAATCACCTTCATTTGAAACTACTTAGTAACGTCAATCGGAGGGACATATGAGATATTTTTAAGAGGCCAAATAACTGTGAAGACCCGGCCCGTGACACGTGACACTGGGACCATCCCCTTGTTTATGTCATCCTGGTGATATCGAGAATCAGCACTTGCACCACGATGATCGCCCATGACCCAAATCTTATTTTTGGGAACAGTGACATCAAACTCCATCTCACTAGGTTTGTCTCCAGCAAATATATATGGCTCGTTGATAGCTTTATCGTTGAGAGTCAACTTTCCATCCTTTGTGCAACACACGATGCGATCACCGGCCACACCTATAGTGCGCTTGACCAAGTACTGCTTGGCCGGATTAGGAATAACTCCGACTGCAACGAGACCAGATTTCAAAAGTGCGATAAATCTATTGGCCGAGAAGTCCGATGCCTCTGGAAGCCAGTTATCAGGATCCCTAAAGACAACCACATCACCACGTGAGATTGTGCGAGAGAGAACTGGTACCTTATTTACTGCAACCCGATCTTGAATCTGAAGGGTATTTTCCATAGAGCCTGAGGGAATATAAAAGAATTGCACAAGAAAGGTTTTGATAACTAGAGAGACCACTAGCGCTATAACAACAAGAATCGGGAGCTCTTTGAGGAGAGATCCTCTACGGCGCATTGAAAGAATTATTCAGCTTTTGGATCTTGCGTTTCAGAGACAACCTCTGTTGTCACATCTTCGACTGATACCTCTGCGACTGCAACCTCTTCGACTGCAACCTCTGTGACTGCGACCTCTGCGACTGCGACCTCTGTGACTGCAACCACTTCACTTACTGGTTCGGAGACAACAACCTGCGCTACTGGCTCAGAGACCGGTGTCGAGAGAATTCCATCACCGTAGCCCTCAACCCCATCACGCTTCTCGCGGATTTTGGCAGCCTTGCCTCGAAGATCGCGTAGGTAGTAAAGCTTGGCGCGACGTACATCGCCCTTCTTCACTAACTCAATCTTCTCAATGACAGGTGTATGCACCGGGAAGGTGCGCTCTACTCCAACACCGTAAGAGACCTTGCGGACAGTGAAAGTCTCACGAACACCATCGCCTTGGCGACGCATCACGATTCCTTGGAATATCTGAAGACGGCTCTTGCTACCCTCGATAACGCGGACGTGGACCTTGAGCTCATCGCCTGCACGAAATTGCGGGATGTCATGGCGCAGAGACTGCGCATCTAAGGCGTCAAGGATGTTCATCGTTCCTACCTAATTTCTTGTTATCGATTAAAAGCACTCGCAGTGGCGGTGCAGAGACCGTATCTTGCCATAGATGGGGCCCTGAGCCTAAATCGGCCTTGATTAGGCTGGAATCTCACGGCTCAATCGCTCATGTAGGACTGGGCCGGCACAGATCGTTAACTCCAAACCTCGCCACATCTGTGTGGTGACGATGGCTCCGGCCTCACGTGCAATGAGCTCGCCAGCGGCAAGATCCCACTCCTTTAACCCAGTCTCGATATATCCATCGACCATACCTGTGGCAACACAACAGAGATCGGTGGCGGCCGCACCTATCCGCCTGATATCGCGAATCATGGGAATCAAATGATCAACTATCTCGATCTGATGAGCCCTATCTTTGATTTCATAAGCAAAGCCTGTTGCAATCAAGGCTTGATTTAACAAGACAGGATTATTACATTCAAGCCTGATTTCATTGAGGTAAGCGCCCTCTCCTCGCACTGCATGCCAAGTGCTCGTAATGGAGGGTGCATGCACTACTCCCACTAAGACCCCTGTCTCATCTTTGACTGCGATGCTGATATTCCAACCCGGTAGGCCATAGAAATAATTTACGGTGCCATCAATGGGATCAATAATCCAAGTCAGACCACTTGTCCCCTCGCGGCTAGCTCCCTCTTCACCGATAATTCCATCGTGGGGACGAGCGGCCAAGATCGCATCAACAATGAGTTTTTCACTTGCAGTATCCATCTGTGTAGCAAAATCGATAGCCGTCGATTTTTCAGTTAGGTTCCATGATGCAGGACGATCCATCAAAAGTTTGCCTGCCTGATGGGCGATTCCTAGGGCTAACTCGAGAATCACTTTCGCATCAGACATGCGTGCAGTCTAGCCTGACATAGACTCACTCCATGTTTTCGGCATACATGACCCTGTTTCGAACCCCAGGTGCAATTAAGTTCTCTCTTCCAGGAATCATCGGCCGAATGCCAGTTTCGATGGATTCTCTCGCATTGATCTTTATTGTTGTAGCAGCAAATGGTTCATATGCAATTGCAGGGGCATTAGGTGCCACAGCATCCATTGTTGTAGCCATCTCTATGCCATTGTGGGCTCGCATCTCAGACCGCATTGGTCAGCGAGCGATTCTGATCCGCGTAGTCCCTCTTAAGCTCTTTGGATTGAGCCTCTTTCTACTCTTAGTGCTCAATGATGCGCCCGTCTGGACATGGTTTCTCTCAATTATCTTTGCCGAAGCTGTCTCGATAAATCTTGGCGGCATGGTGCGCCGTCGCTGGCTATATATTTTGAGCCCTGTTGAGACCACAAAATCTGGAGATAAGAATGATCGACACCTCATCAACACCGCATACTCCTTAGAGGCCCTCAATGATGAGTTTGTCTTTATTACTGGACCAATTATCGCAACGGCATGTGCAACATCGATTACTCCTACAGCTGGCCTCATCGTAGGAATGTTGTTCCTGGCAATCGGAGCTCCTTTATTTGCAATCCAAAGAGCGACCGAGCCGCCTGCCTCTCCTAAGCGAGAGGTAGATCCACACCCTGCCGTCATTAAGAATAGGAAACTCCAAGCGGTTGTGGCCCCAACCATATTTGTCGGAGGATTTTTTGGCGCGATTGCGATCGCTACCGTGGCATTTACCGATCTCTACGGGTCGCAATCACAATCCGGGTTACTTCTTGCTATCTGGGCCGGTGGAAGTGCGATCGCAGCAATTATCAATGGAGTTATCAAGTGGAGGGCCTCTCACGCAGTGCGCTTTCTATTTTTTTTGATCTCTCTGACGCTGCTGAGCATTCCATTTCTCTTTGTGCGATCGATTCCAGCCCTTGCAATCGCCCTCTTTCTCAATGGCTTTGCGATAGCTCCACTCATCGTCAACGCCTATGGCGTGGCCGAGTCGGCCGTCCCACCTGAACAGATCACCGAGACTCTGAGCTGGGTCGTGGCAGGTATGCCATTGGGTGGCGCTCTCTCCAGCGCTATCGCAGGGTGGGTTATCGATAGTTACGGGGCGCAAACTGCATTTTGGGTTCCACTTGGCTTCATGATTTGTGCGCTCGCAGCCACACTGCCCTACTTCAAGACTTATAAGGCGCTCATCAGATATTCTTCCAAACATGTCTGAACTTCGCTTTAGTGCAAAGAATGATGAGGGAACCCATCTTCTTCTTCACGATAGTCAAGGGGCCGAGTTCTCGCTTCGAATTAGCGATACTTTGCGGGCGATAGTCAACCAACCTCGGCTTGCATCTGTGCCAGAACAAGAAAGTGAAACAATCTCAGTAAAGGAGATTCAGCGCCGCTTGCGTGCTGGTGAACTGCCTGATCAACTCGCCCGTGAAAATAATATTTCACTTGAGAAGATAGAGCGCTTCTCTGGACCAATTGTGCAGGAGCGTATTTATATTATTGATCAAGCCCAACAGATTCCGGTTCGCAAAGAGGGTGCACGCGAGGCGGTCACTCTCCTAGGGGTTGTTGTCTCTCGTCTTGCACCACGCAATATTGATTCAGCTGATCTCTCATGGACAACATGGCGCCATGAGGATGGCACATGGACTCTAGAGCTTCACTATCCCAACAGCACTGGCCATGGAGTCGCCCAATGGAGCTTTGATCCAACACGGCGCCTTCTCTTCTCTCTCGATGAGAATGCGCGATGGATGATGGGAGATGAGCCTGCATCTCGCCCGACACCACTTCCAACGCCCGGCCTTGTCTACTCCGAGTTAAATCACCCCTCTCTTCGCGAGCAACTCAGTGACGAGCCAGAGGTTCCGCGACTCGCCGTCATCCGCGAACTTCCAGATGATGAGGCCAAGCGCGATGGCATCGTTGCGCGGGCAAAGGTTCCAAGTTGGGATGAGATCATGTTTGGCATCAAACCCTCCGAAGATTAAGAATCGCTCTAACTCAGCGTTGTTGTGAGCAGGGGTACCTCGCACTCGATATCACTATCTGAGCCGTGATGTCCGACCATCGCACTTTCTTTCTCTTCACGGCTTGAGTCGATCAATACCATTGCATCTTTAGTAATTGCGATGACATCACCCATACGATCACAGGCATCGACGCTGACAACATCCCCAAAGAGATTATTCGTGATCGCTTGCTCACGGGTAAGAATTTCTGCACGATTACCTAAAAACTCCTGCCAAACCCCTGCGACTTGACTTCGTGCAGAGGGGCTATCGTGATCAGGGTTCAGATACAAATGTCGAGCTCTGGGCTCTCCCCCAATCACTGCAATATTGTTCTGCAAGGGATTGTCTTTACCTATTACTACTTTTTCTCCGACGTTGACCATCCCATGGTCAGAAGTGAGCCAGATACGAGTACCTTGTGGGACTTCTTTCATGAGGGTGGCCAGCATTTGATCAATCATCCCCAGGGCCAACAACCATTTTTCACTACCAACACCATCGCTATGGCCAGCTGAATCGAGATCATTGACGTAGAGATAGACAAAGGCTGGCCTCCTTCGCAACGCATCTTTAGTCTGCGCAATCAGATCACTCACTAGATTTGCACCCTTGTAATCAGCTCCGCGAAAGACTGCGCGGGTAAAACCAGTATTTTCATAACGCTTTGCAGCGACATGAGAGACTTGAATTCCTTCAACAATCGCACGCTCAAATAACGTTGGCACCGGTTGCCAATTCAATGGATCGACACGTTCATCCCACTTGAGAGCATTCAATATCCGTCCACCCGAACGCGGGACCTGAACGGTGTATCCCAACATTCCATGTACCCCAGGTAGAACACCAGTCATTAATGTCGCAAGGTTCGTTGCCGTAGTCGATGGAAATGAGGTCTTGACTATTCCGTGGCGTGTGAGCCTTGCGATTGTTGGGATATGGCTGGCATAGATGTCTAACACGTCCGCGCCAAAACCATCGATGAGAAAAAGTATCTCTCGCCCCATGGGGCTGGGTCCAATATTGATCTGATCAACGGCAGTGCTTAGTCCAAGGGCAGAAAAAATCGATGGGGTCACTTGCGATAAATGCACGTGCGTATCTTCTCATTACATCCATTAAGGTTGTACACATGAAACAGGCGATCAAATACTCAGCCGAAGTTTCGGCTGCACTCGCCACTAAAAAACCCATCGTTGCCCTGGAATCGACGATTATTAGCCATGGTCTACCGCGGCCAAATAACTTGAGCGTTGCCATGGAGTGCGAGCAGATAATCCGCGACCAAGGAGTGATACCTGCCACAATTGCAGTACTCGATGGGGTGATCTGTGTTGGGGTAGAGGCACATGAACTTGAAGCTATCGCCAATCGCGATGACATCTCCAAGGCATCAATCAGAGATTTAGCCGTTGTTGTTGCTGCAGGAAAAAGTGCAGCAACCACGGTTGCTGCGACCTCACATATCGCTGCGATAGCTGGAATAAAGATCTTTGCGACTGGAGGTCTGGGTGGTGTTCATCGCGGTGCTAACGAGTCATTTGATGAGTCGGCCGATCTCACTGCACTCTCCCAACTAGACATGACAGTCATCTGTGCTGGCGTTAAGTCGATTTTAGATGTCCATGCGACCCTTGAGCGCCTGGAGACGCTATCAATTGCACTTGTGGGATATCGAACTCATCGATTCCCCGGCTTCTATCTCACTGATTCAGGTTTTGACATCGAGCACCAAGTGGATAGCGCCGATGAGATCGCTGCAATTATGAGGGCACGCACTCTGATCGGTACTCAATTCAAAGCGTTGATAGTCGCAAATCCAGTTCAAAAAGAGATGGAAAAAACCCGCCATGATCAAATACTGGCAACTGGGCTTGCAAAGGCTGCCCATGATGGAATCATCGGAAAAGAAGTTACTCCATATCTCCTTGAGCATTTTCACAAGGCATCTGATGGGGAATCTCTGGCAATCAATACCGAGATTATTAAAGCTAACTGCGCACTAGCTGCTGCGATAGCGTTAGCCTTGAAATGAAGAAAATCCTCTGTATCGGTGACTTAGCCCTAGATGTTATTGCTCAGTTGAAAGAGAGCATCAACTATGGAAACGACACATCGAGTCGAATCTCCACTCATCCAGGTGGGCAGGCAGCAAATGTTTCGACCTGGATTACTCGCACAAATGCGAAGGCTCAGTTAGTAGCCCGCGTAGGTAATGATCCCGTTGGTTTTGCATTGATATCAGATTTGGATAAATACGGTGTGGATCATATGAATCTTATGCGCTCAGGGCGTCCTACCGGTGTCGTCGTTATCTTGGTCGATGCCAATGGTGAGCGCACGATGTTCCCTGATAATGGCGCCAACGCCGACCTTGAGGTAAGTGATCTTCCCCCGCTCGATGGCTTTGATGGTGTGTATCTGAGTGGCTATGCACTTCTAGATTTTCGCAGTCGCGATGTAGTCCTTGCCATGGTAAAAAAGATCAAAGCCGCAGGCATCCCGATCTTCTTCGATCCCACCACCACTGGGGCAATGAAGATCGTCTCTCGTGAAGAGGTTTTGTCGTGGGTATCTCTCATGGATGGGATCTTGCTCAATGCTGAAGAGGCGATCTATCTCGGTGGCGATTCGCAGATCGAGCTCGCAGAAGAAAACCTGAAGGCTTACACACCACTTGTTGTGATCAAACTTGGTTCACGAGGTGCAATGGCCATCTTCAAGGATGAATCAGTCAGAGTCGCGGCGGTGACAACTAATGTCGTCGATACAACGGGGGCCGGAGATTCATTTGCAGCAGGTTTTATTCCTATGTGGTTACAAACACATGACCTTGATCAGGCCTTAACGGCTGGAACATCACTGGCGGCAAAGTGTGTTGCGACAGTTGGGGCGCGCCCTCCCCTGAATTAACCCCTGCAGTTGGCACAATTCCCTCATGGCAACGACACCAACGAAGAGCAAGGTTAAGAAGGCAACTGGTCCAAAACCCGGTGAATATCCCGGCAAGATCGTTGATATCGATGTCTCCAAAGAAGTCTCCGAATCATTTCTGGAGTATGCCTACTCTGTTATCTACTCGCGCGCACTCCCGGATGCACGCGATGGTCTCAAGCCTGTTCATCGCCGCATCCTTCATCAGATGGCAGATATGGGTCTGCGACCTGAGCGAGGACATGTAAAGAGTGCACGTGTTGTCGGAGAGGTTATGGGTAAGTTGCACCCACACGGTGATGGTGCAATCTATGACGCACTCGTGCGAATGGCGCAATCCTTTTCAATGCGCTTACCGCTCATAGATGGTCATGGAAACTTCGGATCACTCGATGCGGGCCCAGCCGCGATGCGCTACACCGAGGCACGTCTTGCAATGGCGGCGATGGCAATGGTTGCTGAGGCCGATGAGGATACGGTCGATTTTGGTCCCAACTACGATGGTCAACTCTCAGAGCCATTAGTCCTACCCGCTGCATATCCCAATCTGCTCGTTAATGGTGGCTCTGGAATCGCCGTGGGCATGGCCACAAATATGGCCCCGCATAATCTAGGAGAAGTAATCGCGGCAACTAAGTTTTTGATAGAAAATCCATCTGCAACTCTTAAACAGCTGATGAAATATATTCCAGGCCCAGATTTTCCAACGGGTGGTGAGCTCGTAGGTCTAGAAGGAGTGCGTGAGGCATATGCCACGGGTAAGGGGACGTTTAAAGTCCGTGCCAGTGTCGAGGTCGAAAAGGTCTCCTCACGCAAAATGGGAATCGTCATCAAAGAGCTGCCATTTACAATCGGGCCTGAAAAAGTCGTCGAGCGAATCGCAGCCCTGGTAAAGTCAAAGAAGATTCAAGGCATTAGCGACATTATTGATCTCACCGACGGACAAACTGGCACCAACGTGGTCATCGAACTCAAAAATGGCTTTGAGGCCGTCAAGGTCCTTGAACAGCTCTACGCATTGACCCCGATGGAGGATGGCTTCTCTATCAATGCCGTTGCACTGGTGAAAGGTCGTCCTCAGACACTGGGTTTGAAAGAGTTGCTCAAAGTCTTTATCGAGCACCGTATAGAGGTCGTGCGCCGACGTAGCGAATTCCGAAAAGGCAAGGCGCAGTCACGCTTGACTTTAGTCGATGGACTTTTGAAGGCGATTATCGATATTGATAAGGTCATCAAGATCATTCGATCAAGCGATGATGCAGCAACTGCGAAGGAAAAACTCATCAAGGAGTTCAAGTTAAATGATGAACAGGTCACATACATCTTAGATATGCCCCTTCGTCGATTAACCAAGATGAGCAAATTAGAGCTTGAAACTGAGCAGAAAGAACTCAAATCTCTGATCGCTGAACTCACAAAACTACTCAAGAGTGAAGATGCGATTAAACTCCAAGTCTCTGATGAGTTAAGTGCAGTAGCTAAGTCTTTCGCTACGCCTCGTAAGACGAGAATTGGTGCGCCTTAATCTCGGCTAGAATACGGTGTGATTTCAACTCAGGCCCTAGAACTTCGTGCCGGTGCTCGCCTGCTGATTAAAGGTGTGACCGTTCGTATCAATAGTGGTGACCGCATCGGTTTTGTGGGTCGAAATGGTGCAGGTAAATCAACCCTGGCCAAAGTACTGGCCGGTGAGACTATGCCTGCTGGAGGCGCAGTGAACCGCACGGGCAAGATCGGTTACCTACCCCAAGATCCACGCACGGGCGATGAGCCGGGCTCGGTAATCGAGCGCATATTATCGGCCCGTAACTTAGATCAAATCTCTCATCGGATGCGCCAGGTGGAGGAGGAGATGTCGAGCACCGAGGGTGATGCACTTGAAAAGGCGATGGAGCGATACACCCGGGTTGAGCACGAGTTCAGCACCGCAGGTGGATATGCAGCAACTGCCGAGGCCGAGGCGATAGCGACATCGTTAGGCGTTACCGAGGCCGTCTTTGCCCACGAACTTTCAACCCTATCTGGTGGCCAGCGAAGGCGCATCGAACTTGCACGGATCCTATTTAGTGGGGCAGAGACGCTCTTACTCGATGAGCCGACTAACCACTTAGATGCCGATTCGATTATCTGGCTACGCGAGTTCCTCTCTAAATACTCGGGCGGCCTCGTGATTATCTCTCACGATGTGCACTTGATTGAGACCGTCGTAAACAAGGTCTTTTATCTCGATGCTAATCGCAACGTCATCGATGTTTATAACTTGGGTTGGAAGGCCTACCTACTACAGCGCGAACAGGATGAGCATCGCCGAAAGAAAGAGCGGGCCAACGCTGAGAAACGGGCAGAGATTTTACAGAAGCAGGGCGAAAAGATGCGTGCCAAGGCATCAAAGGCGACTGCCGCTCAAGGGATGTTACGTCGCGCCGAGAAACTTCGCTCTAATTTGGAGGATGTACGCGTGAGTGACAAGGTGGCACGTCTTCGCTTTCCAACCCCTGCTCCATGTGGCAAGACGCCTCTATCTGGTGAAGAGCTTTCAAAGTCTTATGGCTCTCTAGAAATCTTTACCGATGTCTCCTGTGTCATTGATAAGGGATCGCGCGTTGTGATCCTGGGTCTTAACGGTGCTGGCAAGACAACTCTGCTGCGTATCTTGGCCGGTGAGCTCGAATCCGATACCGGAACCGTCGAACATGGCCATGGACTCAAGATTGGTTACTACGCCCAGGAGCATGAATCCTTGGATTTTGATCGCACGGTGCTCGAAAACATGATGTCGGCAACTCCCGATCTACGCGAGCCCGAGGCACGCAATACTTTGGGCTCATTTTTATTTATTGGCGATGATGTGCACAAACCTGTGAAGGTTTTATCAGGTGGAGAGCGCACTCGCTTAGCCCTTGCCGTCCTAGTCGTCTCAGCGGCCAATGTCTTATTACTCGATGAACCTACAAATAACTTAGATCCCGCATCAAGGGCAGAGATCCTGGGAGCCTTGAGTGAGTATCAAGGCGCAGTCATCATGGTCAGCCACGATGAAGGCGCAGTCCAATCCCTAAAACCTGAGCGCGTTATCTTGCTACCCGATGGTGATGAGGATCTCTGGAAAGAGGAGTACTTCGACTTAGTCGCTATCGACTAGTGATTACTCAAGCATCGATATGTTCGCGATCAATCTCGGCGTTGGCAATGAACTCTTTGCGTGGTGCTACATCACTTCCCATGAGGAGCTCGAACATGGCCTCGGCCGCCGTGGCATCTGAGACGGTAATTCGGCGCAGGGTGCGGGCATCTGGCTCCATTGTCGTCTCGCGCAGTTGGTCGGCATCCATCTCCCCAAGACCTTTATAACGCTGAATCGGCTCTTTCCATCTCTTGCCGCTCTTCTTTAACTCGGCAGTAATTTTCTTCATCTCATCATCGCTATAGGTGTAGATGTATTCGCCCTTTTTTCCCGCCCCACCCATGACTTCAATGCGGTGCAGAGGTGGGATTGCGGCAAATACTCGACCCGAGTCTATGAGTGGGCGCATATAGCGATACATCAGAGTCAGCAGTAGACAACGGATATGCGCACCATCGACGTCGGCATCAGACATGAGTATCACTCGACCATAACGCGCCTCATCTAGCTCAAAAGATTTTCCAGAGCCTGCGCCAATCACCTGGATGATCGAGCCACACTCTTTATCTTCGAGCATCTGTGACAGCGATGCCTTCTGTACATTCAGGATCTTTCCACGAATCGGCAAGATCGCTTGGAACTCACTATTGCGGGCCGCCTTAGTCGTCCCAAGGGCAGAATCGCCTTCGACGATAAATAACTCAGTGCGCGTGACATCTTCTGAGCGACAGTCTGAGAGCTTTGTCGGGAGCGATGATGACTCGAGGGCGTTCTTGCGCCGCTGGAGATCTTTATGGGCGCGTGCAGAGATACGTGTGCGAGATGCAGCCGCGATCTTCTCAAGGACCAAACGCCCATTTGCCTTATCGATGCGCTTAGTTGTGTTGAAATACTCTTTCATCCTCTCTGCAACAACTGCTGCAACTATTCGCGTTGCAGCTGCCGTCCCTAGAACCTCCTTAGTCTGACCTTCAAACTGTGGCTCCGACATTCGTACCGTGATTACGGCCGTCATCCCCTCAAGAATGTCATCTTTGATGACATCGCCCTCTTTGTTGGCCAACGTCTTACTTGAGCGCAGGGCCTCATTGACGACCTTGAGCAGTGAGCGCTCAAAGCCCAACACATGCGTACCACCCTTGGGTGTTGCGATGATGTTGACGAAGGAGCGGGCAGTGCTCTCAAAGCCATTACCCCACTTCATGGCGATATCAACCTCCATATCGCGCTCAACATCGGTTGAGACCATATGACCCTTGTCATCTAAGACAGGCACCGTCTCCTGGTAATGACCGGTGCCATAAATACGAATGACATCACCGATTCCCTCATCGGGCTGCAAGAAATTACAGTATTCAGTGATTCCACTCTTATGAAAAAAACTCTCACTCGTCTTTACCTTGGTGCGATTATCGTTGACTATGAGCGTCAAACCAGGAACTAAGTACGATGTTTGGCGGGCGCGGGCGTAAATCTCCTCTAACTCATGCTCTGCCTCTTTAAGGAAAATCTGGCGATCACTCCACCATTTGATTCGTGTGCCGGTCACTTTGCTCGAGATTTTTCCGATGATGCGCAGGCCCGACTTTGCCTCGAATGGCGCCTTCGGTCCATCTCCATCGAAGATTCCTGCGATGCCACGTTGAAAAGACATCCAGTAGATCTTGCCATCACGATCGACTTCGGCATCAAGACGTGATGCAAGAGCATTCACGACCGATGCACCAACACCGTGCAGACCACCAGATGCTGCATACGATCCACCACCGAACTTTCCACCAGCATGGAGTTTTGTTAAGACAACTTCAACACCGGTCAAACCAGTCTTTGGCTCCTTATCAACTGGGATACCTCGGCCATCATCATGGACTTCAACCGAGCCATCGGATTCGAGATTAATCTCAATTTTTTTACAGTGTCCGGCTAAGGATTCATCGACAGAGTTATCGATGATCTCCCACAAGCAGTGCATAAGGCCACGTGAATCGGTAGAGCCGATATACATTCCGGGGCGTTTGCGTACGGCATCGAGGCCTTCAAGAACCGCTAAATCCTTGGCCGTATAACTATCCTGCACATTTGACGCTACATCTTTACCGGCCACGGGGCGAAAGGCTATCCCTGGGTGTGCCAAATCACCTGCAAGCGCGCCGACCCCTCGTGCAGATAGCCGGAAATGGAGCTTAATTCCGAAATTCTCAGTAAATTACTGTGAAATAAACGAGCGGGGAATAAAAAAATGTGGTTTCCTGTTCCATAGAAAGTAAGCATCTAAGGAGAGGGATAGAAGTCCATGTCAGATCAAGTGATGTTCGATTCGGTACCTCTTAACGCCCTTGACCGCTGTGATCGCTGTGGGGCGCAGGCTTATGTGCGTGCAGTACTTCTCAACGGCGGCGAGCTTATGTTCTGTGCCCACCATGGCAAGGAGTATGCCGAGAAGTTAAAGACAGTGGCTGCAAAGATTATCGATGAGAGCGAAAAGCTCGTCGAATCACCTGTTCTTTAGCCTACTTCTCTTCCTTATTTTTTTTCGCTATTTGTTGGCTTAATCCAAATAATCGCGCAAAACCTGACTTCGTGATGGGTGGCGAAGTTTGGACATCGTCTTTGACTCGATCTGGCGAATACGCTCACGTGTAACGCCATAGACCTTGCCGATTTCATCAAGAGTCTTTGGTTGGCCATCGGTGAGACCAAAGCGCATCGCAACTACTCCGGCTTCGCGCTCAGATAATGTATCCAACACCGAGTGCAACTGTTCTTGTAGCAAAGTGAATGAGACTGCATCGGCAGGTACAACGGCCTCTGAGTCTTCAATGAGATCTCCAAACTCTGAGTCTCCCTCTTCACCCAATGGTGTGTGAAGTGAGATCGGTTCGCGACCGTACTTCTGCACTTCGACAACTTTTTCAGGTGTCATATCAAGCTCTTTGGCTAGCTCTTCAGGGGTGGGTTCGCGGCCCAGATCTTGAAGCATCTGGCGCTGTACACGTGCCAACTTATTAATGACTTCGACCATATGGACTGGGATACGAATCGTACGAGCCTGATCGGCCATCGCGCGAGTGATTGCCTGACGAATCCACCATGTGGCATATGTTGAGAACTTGTAACCCTTTGTGTAATCAAACTTCTCAACGGCGCGGATCAGACCTAAATTTCCCTCCTGAATGAGATCAAGGAAGAGCATTCCTCGGCCTGTGTAACGCTTGGCAAGAGAGACGACCAGACGCAAGTTGGCCTCGAGTAGGTGATTCTTGGCTCGCTTTCCATCTTCAACGAGCCAGTCCAGTTCGCGCTTGAACTTCTTCTCTAACTTCTTTTCATGCTTGAGCTTTGATTCGGCAAATAGTCCAACCTCAACACGAGTTGCGAGCTCCACTTCAAGCTCGGCGTTGAGCAGAGGTACACGACCGATCTGCTTCAAATAATCCTTGACTGGATCTGCTGTGGCACCTGCAGTCATGACCGTCTGCTCAGGTGGAAGATATTTGATCTCACGTTGGACGATCTTCATCTTCTCGATGAAGTAGTTCATGAGATCCTCAAGATTTTTCAACGAGCCCAGAGAGACTGCCTCTGCTGCGGTTTTGGCCGACTTTTCATTGAAGGTCTTCATCTCGAACTGTTGCTGAATCTGCTTGTAAGTAAGTGCACGTGATTCAGCCTCGGCGATGCCGTAACGGGTGGGCGCCGCTGCATTGTTGATCTTTGAGTTGACTGCCTCAATAACGATGTTGACGTTTCGTAAATCCTTCTTTAATTTCTCACGCTCGTTCTTATCCTCTTCCTCATCTTCGGAATCAAAATCTGCCAATGTGAAGGAGCCTTCGGCCTTGCTGGATTCATCAGAGAGTGTGACGACACGGACCTTATCTTCAGCATCGACTAGTTCGACCGCCTCGGCGATAAGGGTCTCAACATCCTCGAGCTCAACCTCCTCGAGCTCAACTTCCTCACCATCAATGGTGACTACCGCTGCCTTACCAGTCTTGATCTTCTCTACTGCTACCTTCGTCTCAATCAAGGCGTACTCGGCTTTTTTCAATATGCGCGAAGGCTTTCCAAGTCCAGCTTTACGAAGTTTCTCAGTAAGCAATGGGATCTCAAGGGCTAGTGCGCGAGCCTCATCTACTAACTCTTTATCAATCTTTTTTGGGATGCGATTGATTGATGTGACCCCACGTCGCTCGAGTTCGAGCACAATCTCATTGTTACGAGATACTGCCTGTTTGGCATCGACGATCGCCTGCACATCTTTTGCACTCAGAACTACTTTCAGCTCTATCTTGGCCGGCTTCTTTGCCGCTACCGCTTTTTTCACAACGGCTTTTTTTGCTGCCGGTTTCTTTAGCGCTGACTTCTTGGTAGGAACGGATTTTTTCTTATCGTTCTTATTCTTTGCCTTGTTTTTGAGCGCACTAAATACAGCCACAATGTTCCTTTGGTTTTATCAGCGAGGCGCTGAAGCGATGGGTATATTATAATTTATCCACAGGCCAAATTGCACATCGAACACCCCGTTTTTAGAGGTTCAGGCCATCGCGAGCGCGGATCTGATCACATCTCCCACTAACTCAACCTCAACGAGGAAGCCATCGTGGCCAAAAGGTGATGAGATCGTGATTAATGGTGCGGCAAATGGGGCCAACTCGGCAATCTCAGCCTGCAGGCGCACAGGAAATAATCGATCACTATCGATAGCCACGGCAACAACGGGGATCTGTATGCCCGCAAGAGCCGCTGCGACTCCCCCACGCCCGCGCCCAAGATCGTGGCTGCTCATCGCCTCGCTCAGGGCGATATAGGTATTGGCATCAAAGCGATGTGAGAGTTTGTGCGCCTGATGATCCAAGTACGACTCGATGGCATAGCGACCTGTCTCATCCCCCTGGAGCTCACGGCCAAAGCGCACATCCATCTCGGCCTCGGTGCGATACGTCAGATGAGCGATGCGTCTGGCGATACCCATACCCTCGGTCGGACCCGATGGCTTGTCGTAATAATCTCCGCCATGAAAGTAGGGATCTGCCTTGATGGCACGGATTTGAATCGAAGAAGTGCCTATCTGATCTCCCGTTGCAACTGCCGTTGAGCCAATGGTGCAGATCGCACCGACTCGATCCGGAAGCTGCACGGCCCACTCCAAAGAGCGCATCCCGCCCAGAGATGGACCTACTGCAAGTCGATATTTTTTTATTCCCAGCAGATCACTAAAGGCGACCTCGGCTGCGACCATATCCCTGATAGTTAGAGATGGAAAACGCGAGCCATAGCGCACTCCATCGGGAGCAAGGGATGCCGGGCCCGTAGAGCCCTGACATCCGCCGATCACATTTGGACAGAGAACGAAGTACTTATCGCTATCAAAGGGCAGACCCGGTCCCACCATCGATGGCCACCATCCATTGATATCGGCCCAACCCGTTAATGCATGGTTGACCAAGATGGCGTTATCGCCCTTATCATTTAACGATCCCCAGCTTTGATAGGCGATCGTTATGTTCTTTAGGCTCTCGCCGCTTTCTAGGGCTAAGTCACCAATATTTACGAAGAGGCGATCACCAGGTGCATGGGTTTCTAGCCATGCACCAGTGACCAACTCCTGTGTCGCAATCATTACTTGGCTGCTGCAAACCCATCCGCAAGATCGGCCTTGATGTCCTCGATATCCTCAAGGCCAACAGATAGCCGGATCAATCCAGGTGTGATGCCTGTATTTAATAGCTCATCTGGCGATAACTGTGAGTGTGTTGTGGAGGCTGGATGAATCACTAGAGATCGCACGTCACCGATATTTGCAACATGTGAGTGCAAAGTCAGAGCCTCAACAAACTTACGGCCAGCCTCGATGCCACCCTTGATTTCAAAGGAGAAGACGGCACTTGCGCCCTTCGGAGCATATTTTTGCGCCAAGCTGTTGTAGGGCGAGCTTGGCAGGGATGAGTAATGCACCTTTTCAACCTGCGGATGTGCCTCAAGCCATGTTGCTATGACCTTGGCATTCTCCACATGCGCCTTCATACGAAGGGTCAACGTCTCAAGACCTTGGGCAAGTAGCCATGCATTAAATGGTGAAACACATGCACCAATATCACGAAGCAGAGTCAGGCGAATCTTGAAGATGTAAGCCAAGTTAGCTCCGAAGGCGCTACCGACTCCGAGGGCTTGGGCATAGACCAGGCCATGATAGGAGGGGTCGGGAGTATTAAAGCTAGTGAACTTCTCTGGATATCGGGCGTAATCAAAGTTGCCCGAATCTATGATCGCTCCGACTACGGCATTGCCATGTCCTGAGAGAAACTTAGTCGCCGAATGCACGACAACATCTGCGCCGAACTCAATTGGCTTGATCAGATATGGCGTAGCAACAGTGTTATCTACGATGAGTGGTACATGGTTCTCGTGTGCAACCTTGGCAACAGCTGCAATATCCAAGATATCGTTATTGGGATTTGAAATCGTCTCACCAAAGAATGCTTTAGTGTTAGGACGCACGGCCTTGGCCCACTCCGCTGGATCATTCGGGTTCTCGACGAATGTGACCTCAACACCAAATGAAGGCAAGGTGTAGTGAAAGAGGTTATAAGTACCACCGTAGAGATACTTGGAAGAGACGATGTGATCGCCTGCGGTTGCAACGGCCAAGACTGCAAATGTCGTCGCCGCCGATCCTGATGAGAGTAGGAGCGCGGCAACGCCACCTTCAAGAGATGCTATTCGCTTCTCAACAACGTCCTGAGTTGGATTCATGATACGTGTGTAGATATTGCCAAGCTCTGCTAATCCAAATAGATCTGCAGCATGCTTTGTGTCACGGAATTGATAGGCAGTGGTTTGATAGAGCGGTAGTGCACACGCCCCAGTCGTTGGATCTGCAATCTGCCCAGTGTGAATCTGACGGGTTTCGAATCCCGCTTCCTCGAGTGAAAATGATGACATGTGCTGTGTATTCCTTCCCAGTTATGGGAGCACTCAAAAATGTATGCCGAAGCACCATGGATGTGAGTGATCCACGCTTATCGATGGCAGTGTTGCTATCGACCTGGTCTTCACCCGGAGCACCCCACCGTGGTGGAGGGTTGCCGTCTAGCAAGCCGGGGCTATGCGCTAGAACTCATGACCTGGCAGGAGGTTAGCAGAGGCCTCTCATTATTCAAAAATACCTGCCGTGACCTTGGGGTGAAGCTCGGTTCGCATTGCGGCAAATGCGCCAGCGGGCCAGCCCGAGCCAAAGACGCGACGTAACAGGATGGTCAGTGAATAGGCGGGTTGGTCCTCTGTGGCGCGATTAAGGGCGCGATAAGCCAACTGGGTATCACCCTTTTCATAGGCAAGGGTGGCAAATAGGCATGCTACGGGGGCGACATAGCCAACGGGGGCGACTTGGAGCAGGTAATGCCACATCGCCCAATACACCTGGAAGCTTTCTGCGTTATGTGAGCCCAAGGCAAAGTCGCGCACCTGAATATCACTCAAGGAGCCCAATACCCGTGCAATGTTCTGCGGGGTACTGGACTCTCCAAATTTTTCAAACTCGCCAGCTAAATCAATCACGGCGGTGGCTCCTTCGCGCTGGTACTCATTGATATCAGGTGAATCCTCAATGACTGTAAAGCTATTTACAAGAGAGATAAATGCACCATCGCTTGCAGTTGTGGTGGGTATGAGCGATAGAGCCTGTTTTTCGGTAGACATAGTCTTCTCATTTCGTAAAGCGGGTAGGGGCCGATACAACAGTGACGGTTGCCACCGAGGTTTTTATAACGTGTCCAGTAATGGCTCGTACTGTGCCGTTGTGAGAAAAGCTGCCATTCCAAGTCGTGATTACAGTCACCACATAGGTGCCAGGTTTTCTATATGTATGTGTGATCGATTGATTGGGAAATGGGGAGCCTGTATCACTCGTCGCCCAGATCGATCCATCACCGTAGGACCAGATGAAGCCTGGACGAAGAGTGACATCAACGATCTCACCAATGATGTCGACTCTGCTCGCAAAGATTTTTGGCAGATCGATCCAAAAGATCACTGGCACATGTGTTAGCGCTTCAAACTCGGGTTGAAATGCTATGCCGGCAGTGGGTACCAACTTGGTAAGACGATCACTCAGATTCACCTTTTGGGTATACGTTCGTGGCTTTGCGGTTCGTGGTTTGTAGGTGCGCTTTACATAGGGCGCAGGGCTTGGCTTGGGCGGAAACCAGAGAGTGGCAGATGGCGCAGGCCGGGGTGCTCTCTTTGTTCTCGTGTTTGCATCGCCCTTACGTGCCTCAATGATGATTTGGTTGTCATGGGTATAAACATCCACACATGCACTCTCACTGCAATCGGCAAAAGCCGGTGCAGGGATGGCAAAGAGCAGAGTCAGTGCGATGGTGAAGATCAGTCTCATGCGCCAGACCATAAGCGTGGGTACTGACCCACATGAAGGCTCACCGTACTAACTGTGGATAGGTGTGGCACTCTTGCGCAATGGTTGCGCGCGATGGGGATGGTTGGGTCCAGTGCGATTGCGGGGCAAAACATTGGGGCCTACATGGCGCCGCAGGAGTCTTACTTGTGCGCGGAGATCAAATCTTGCTCCAGCACCGAGCCCCGTGGGTGCATAACGGAGATACCTGGGGAATCCCTGGGGGTGCACGTGATTCTCACGAGTCCACAATCGAGTGTGCATTTCGTGAGGCCGTTGAGGAGACTGGTATTCAAACTAACTATCTGACTCCATTACATACCTTCACCGACAATCACGGTGGCTGGCGCTATGACACTGTCATTGCACAGGCCAGTGATGCGCTGGTTGCTCATGAGGTAAATGATGAATCACATGAGGTGCGATGGGTCGATATCGAAAAGGTTGTTGA
>Ga0209550_10000379_pt1 | contig 40499 bp, 36 predicted proteins | sample LauGreSuBDMM15SN_2_FD_187567 | JGI IMG/M metagenome (GOLD analysis project Ga0209550, IMG submission 187567) | Freshwater lake microbial communities from Lake Michigan, USA - Su13.BD.MM15.SN (SPAdes) (version 5) | ecosystem: Environmental > Aquatic > Freshwater > Lake | place: Lake Michigan...
CAAAGAATTTATCAAAGAAGAAATTACTGCGTATTTGACAGTGAATTTCCCCGCAGTGAAATATTCTAGAACCAAATGCAAACGTGATGTGGCATTTATCGTTGATGCCATGGGATACGACTTGACCTATGGCGGAACCTGGGCCACACTTATAGCTGGAACAGCCTACTTCGACGGCGATAACAGTACAACATTACAGATTGACAGCACAGAAATCGCTGCCACGGTGGACGCATACGCTAGGCTGAAAATCATTGTGCAACAGATTATTGCCAACACTACAGTAACAAAATCCGCAGGCAATACTGCCACTCAATGGACCGATGTTACTAACTTAGGAGGCGGTTCGGCAGCTAATGCCACAGTGGGTGCATTGGTAGACATCATTACCAATATCATACAAGGTGATTCCACTGAGGCCACAACACCACAGATCACAGTTACTACTATTACAGGTACAAACACACTTACCTCTACTGCACACGGATTGGCAGTGGGCGATGCAGTGATTCCAAGAGAGACTGGCAACGGATTAACCAACGGGGTCAAATATTGGGTGGTAACAGTCGCTACTGCTGATACATTCCAGCTGGCGGCTACATACGGCGGCACTGTGTTAGCTTCATTTACCAACAGCGGCAGTCTCAGCATACCCATGGAGTTCATAGATTATCCAACTGCCACCAATGCTGTTACATCAACCACTGCATTGATTGCTGCGGCTGTGACCCTAGATGCTGCACAAGAAACCATTGTTCAAAATGTTGTTGATGATCTAAATGCAGTAGCATGGCACACTGACTTTGTGGTAGATGAAACTTCATTGACCTCAACAGCTTTTAGAATCTATGTTGGAAAAACTAATCTAGTACATACCTATGTCAGCGGCGGAACAGTAACCAAAGCCAGCGGATCAACACTGTCAATTAGTAACTTTGTTTATAATGAATCAACTGGTTATGCAATAGTAACCACTGCAACACACGATTTAGCAGCAGGTGATATTGTTAATATAACAAGCATTACTGTATCTTGCTTGTCATCAGGCGGCACAGCCTTTAATGCAATATTCCCAAGTGCCTACAAAACTGACGGTGTTACTCCTAAGATTCAATATCTCCAAACCAAGTGTATTAGAGATACTCGATTGATATTAGAAGCTGTGATGTTTGACTTTATGTTTAACAGCAACTTCAAAACTAGAGAAGCAGCATACTCATATCTAAGAGCTTCGGCCGCAGAGGTATTTGTTGGTAACCAAAAAACTATTACTAGAGATGCATTAACTAATGCCAAGACAGAAGCCATAGCCAATGTAGGCGGCAATGCTACAGCACAGGCTCGCATTGAAACACTAATGACCTTGGTAGATGATATCCTCTACGGCGCTACCAATGAAGGCAGTCGTTGCGCTAGCGGTAATAGAATGGTTGATTATGCGGTGCTGCAATTAGAGCGCAACAGAGATTACATAGTGTCAGAAATTGATGCCTACATCGATTCAACATATACTACCACAGTTACCGCTGCCACAGCAGCCACCGACTTATTCACCTGCACATCTACTTCTTGGATGACAAGAAACGCAGCTATAAGATTTACAGGCACTGTGTTTGGCGGAGTGACTACCACGACCACATACTATGTACAGAATGTGGTCAGTGCAACTACTTTCAAGATTGCTACAACAAGAGATTCAAACACCGCGTTTGATATTGCCAGTAACGGCAGTGGTTCAATGACAGTGGCGTTGTATTACAGCAGCTCAGCCTGTCTCAGAGATGTCAACACCTACATAGATGCACTCAAGTACGATTTAAAATATCCAGGCAACTACAAATCTAGATATGCAGCTAGATATTATGGCAACAGTGTAGTAGGCAGTCTGGAAGAAGACATGTATTATCTACGTGATGGTACTGGGGTTAGAGATCAGACTCTACAAGGACTTACTGGTGATCTACTTGCACCTAATGAAGCTGGAACTTCAAGAGTCTCTGCAGGTGCGTATGCATCCTTGGATCCAGGTTGGGGGCCAGAAGATTATCGTACTTGGATTAACACCCGTTCACCCTATGTACAAGGTGTAACTACCTTAGGTACAGCCTGTGTTGGCCAAAAGATCGACGGCGCACTGCACAACGGAGGCAACGATTCTATAGTTAGCAATGACTTTACGCAGGTTCTAAGTGGTGGAATTGGTGCTTGGATCACCAACAACGGTCGTGCTGAATTGGTATCTGTGTTCTCATACTACGCACACATAGGTTATCTAGCAGAAAATGGTGGTAGAATCCGTGGCACAAACGGCAACTGTTCATATGGAGATTTTGGGGCTGTAGCAGAAGGAGTTGATCCTACAGAAACTCCAGACACCGGAATAGTTGATAATCGTCTTAAATTTAAGGCTGTGATCGATAACATCGTTACTAACGGATCTACACTGACTCAGTTTGAATTTTCAAATGCTGGTATTGACTACACTGAAGTTACTTATGTGATAACAGGTGGAGGTACAGGAGGTTCTGTACAAGCGGATGAATTCCGTGATGATGCTATGTTTGAAGCTCGGTTGTTGGATCTTGTTGATGATAGTACGGCTGCTCCAGAAGCTGTGGGCAATTTTGGTGGATTCGGTTATATCACTAATTCCAATACTGCACAAAGCGGGACATCAACTTCAGTGACCATTGCGGCCACAGACGGGGAAACCAGCACTGCTTACATTGGTATGAAGATCGTATTAACAGGCGGCGCAGGTGTTGGACAGTTTGGTATTGTTAACACATACAATTCAGGCACTAAAACAGCAGGATTAGTTAAAGAATCCGACGGTACAGCAGGGTTCGATCATCTAATCGCTGGTACAGCGATAGTATCACCAGATGCTTCTACAACCTACATCATTGAACCTAGAGTAACATTTGATGCTCCTGGATACACCAGCACAGCTGCCACACTACCAACTTCAGGCACGTGGAGAGCAGTGAAATACGGTGAAACTGCTGCGGTGTACACCACACTCACAGGCACTTATGCGGGCGCAGGAGTTGGTGCATCGTTCACAGTGATACGCAACGGATGGAAATACACACCTTCTGTGCAGGCTGCTGGAACAGGTTATACGAGATTACAGACCATAACCATACTAGGTACCAGCCTAGGCGGAGTCACAACTGCTAATGATCTAGTGATCACTATCACAGCAGTTAATGCTACAACCGGGGCTATCATAGACTTTGATCATGTGGGTTACGGTATAGGTGGTAGATATGTGGCCTCAAGAGCAGGCAGCACAGTGGGTGCAACTTCAGAAGACGGCATCGCATGGACCACAAGACTTAGCTTGATGCCTAGTTCAGCTGAATGGTCAGCAATGGCCGCCGGACTGTTTGACGACGGATCCACAGTGGGCAAGGTCAGCAAATTTGTAGCAGTTGCAGGCACCAGTGCTAACACCTTAGGCGCATACAGTGAAGACGGTATCACTTGGTCAGCAACTAGTATGCAGACTTCTGCTATATGGGTTGATGTGGTGTTTGGAGGATTTAACGCACAGAAATTTGTAGCTATAGCCAGTGATGTTACCACCGTGCAAATCAGCAACGACGGCGAAAACTGGGACCAAACTGGAACTTTGACCACTACTGGCTTCACAGCTATTGCCTACGGTAAAAATCGATTCGTGGCTGTTAAGAGTGGTACCTCGGTGACTAATTATGCCACCACAACAGGTGTTACAGGAACATGGACTGCCGGCGCATTGCCAAGTTCTTCAAACTGGAACAGTATAGCCTATGGTAATAACAGATTTGTTGCTGTATCAAATACCAGCGGTACTATAGCTGCCTACAGTCTAGACGGAATTACCTGGACTGCCAGCACACTACCGGCCACAGCATCATGGACTAAGATCACATACGGTCAAGGAGTATTCCTTGCTGTAAGCACAACCACAGCAGCAGCAACATCACCAGATGGAGTTACATGGACTACCAGAGCCACTAGTACAGCAGCATCTGGTTTCTCTGCAATCACATTTGGTAACAGAAACAGATACGGCTTGTTCGTAGGAGTTGGTGGCGGCACAGGTGATGTATCCACATATATCAGAACTGGAGCCACTGCCAGAGCTCGTGCTCTAGTGGCATCAGACAAGATATTCCAGATCAATATCACAGAGCCCGGATCTGGATATACCACCGAACCGTCTATAACATTTACAGATCCTAACAACACCTTCGAAGCACCAGTGGCTGTAAGGCTAGGATCAGGAGTGCTAGCAAATCCAAGTTTTGTAGATAGAGGTGCTACATATGTTACTAGCGGTGCAGAAGTTACTGCAGGAGATGGATATTCGGATTTATTTCAATCTGGCGGTTTTGTAGCAGTAAGACAGCTTACAGCAAGACCCACTCCGGGCGCCAATGTTGTGTTTGGTCATCTGCCAGACAGAACATTCAAATTGGTAAATGTAATTACATTTTTAGGAACAAATCCAGGGTCTCATACAGCGTTTCTGCAAGTCAGTCCAGTGCTCACAATATCAGAGGCACCGTCAGATGCAGTCACAGTATCCACTAGACTGCGTTACAGTCAGGTCAGACTCACAGGACACGATTTCTTAGATATCGGCACTGGAAATTTTATTACAACTAATTACCCAGGAACTCCGACCCAAGACAAGATACCAGCTAATGAAGCGGTTGACGTTGATGGAGGAAGGGTATTCTTTACGTCAACTGACCAAGACGGCAATTTCCGAGTAGGCGACCTGTTCAATATTGAGCAGAGCACAGGTATTGCAACATTGAATGCAGATGCATTTAATATTTCCGGACTTCAGGAACTTAATCTAGGAAATGTTACATTAGGCGGATCTTCAGCTACAATTAACGAATTCTCTACCGATCCGTTTTTTACTGCTGATTCAGACAATGTAGTACCCACACAAAAAGCGATAAAAGCATTTATTGCCAGTCAAATTGGTGGTGGTGGCGCAAGTCTAAACGTAAACCAAGTTACTGCTGGTTCTATTGTGATCAATAGCAATCAGATTACAACAACTACGGGTGCTGCTATCCTAATGTTAGCAACTTTTGAGTTTAGAGGAGGCGTAACTGGCCTTCCTTTGGCATTCAATTACTTTTTGAACTAAATATATCATGGAGAATAAATTATGGCATCAGGAATCTTAGGAACACCCTCGGACTTAGCCGCAACTACTAATACTACAATCTATACTGTTCCTGCATCAACATTCGCAGTAGTCACAGTATCTATTGTAAATCGAGGTGCAACGGCGGTAACAGTGAGGCTTGCAGTATCGACCTTGGCGGCACCAGCAGCCGCAGAATATTTGGAATACGGAGTTTCTTTAGGAGCAAATTCTGTGCTTGAAAGAACAGGAATAGTGATGCAAGCGGGAAAATTGTTAGTAGTTTATTCTAGCGCAACATCAGTTAATGCCGTAGCATATGGCATCGAAACATCTACAGCATGATAGGATAATAATATGGGACGCTTTGTACCAATAATAGTAACAGAAAATCCTGTTTTAGAAAAAACCTCTGCTTTTAAGGTCACAGGTGGAAAAGGATATTATGACGGAAAACAGTGTTGGCCATACAAGGTGGTCTACGATCGTCCAGGAACATATACCTTTACAGTTCCGTCAGGCATAGTCTGTGCCCGAACAATAGTGGTCGGGGGCGGCGGAAAACCCAAATGTATAAGCATAGGTAGCTGTTGTTCTGCAGCAGGATCAGGAGGAGGTCTAAGTGAAAAATACTTCACTGTGACACCCGGCACTACCATAGGGATAACTGTTGGTAGACAAGAAGGAACATCTAGCATAACCTGTAACTCAGTTGCAATTCATTCAGCTTCTGGAGCAACTGGTTGTATTCGTGGAGCTGGAAGTGGAGGAGATTGGAATAGCACAGGAGGATATGGAGGCTGGGGCTGCAATCAATGCGCCGGCTCAGTTAGTCACTGGTGTGGCAGCTGCAAGTATCTTTGCACTGTCGCCTGTTGTGGATATTGTATTGTTTATACGTGTTTGAACAGTTCAAACGGTGCCACTGATTGCTGTAATACCATAGTTAACGGGGGCGGCAGTGCAGGAAGTCCAGTGAATTTATGTGGTGGTTCAGCCAGCTGTGTCTGCGGATATCTGCATTCTGGAGTGGCTGCCGGCGGTGCTGGCATCGGCGGACAGATGTCTAGCTATTGGCATTACAATTGTTGTACCTGTAATTGCATATTCAACAACAACGGGCACAGTGATCATGATCATCCGCGCCTGCCACATCCGGGTTCTGCCCAAGGCGGTGGCGGAACACAGATAAATCCTTCTGCCTGCTGCCGTTCATGGCAAGGTGAGTGCATTCAAGGTATATGGCTTGGTGGTGCCGGAGGTCCAGGCGGTACAGATCAAAATGAAAGTGAAGGATGGACCTTTGAATGGGGCTGGAGCGCCTACTGCGCCTGGCCATTCGGAATTCGTTGTTGCTCACAGTGGAAGGTACGCTGCGGATATTCAGATCCAGTTAGAGAACCATGGTGGGATATACAAGATATCAAAGGGTCTGGATCACCGGGTCACGTGGCTGAATGGCATCAACGTTTTAGTTGTATGGGTACAACATGGGGTATTCGACCATCGAATGCAGGAGAAGGGTCGGGCACTGGAGGCATCATGCACTATTGTTGTGATGCCCAACAGCAAGGATGGGGTATGGGAGCTACCAATGGCAGCGGAGGCCCTCTAATAAATTGGACGAAGATATGTCAACTTGGCCTTTGCGGACAAACCGATCAGGCCTATAAAATGGTAGACTCTTTGTTTCCTAACTTTATAACATGCGCAGGAATACTAGGCGGATCAGGCGGAGTAGGAATCTGTGCCATGACTTCAAAAGCAGGCTACGGGGGTGGCGGTGGCGAAGCTAAATGTCAGTTTTTGTGCATCTGTTATGGCGGTACATTTGATACCTGTAATAGCAACGGGGTCACGCAACTGGCATTTCCGCCATGCATACTGGATAATTTGGTCAGTAATGCTGGTTCAGGCTATGCATTAATTTACTACAGGGACTATTAAGCATGGGACGTTATATAAGCACCGGTGCAACACAACCAAGCACTTGCATAGCAAATGTAGCGACTACTTGCTACAATGTAAGCACTCACAAATACAGTTATGATGCTAACGAATGTTGGCAGAATAAAATAGTAATTGACACACCTGGCGCATATACTTTTACAGTGCCAACTGGCATTACCTGTATGAGAGCCATCGCAGTTGGTGGGGGAGGTAAAGTAAAACCCTGTAATCCTGCCTGTTGCGGCACCGCAGGTGGTGGAGGCGGTTATGCTGAAAAATATTTTACCGTCGCTGCGGGTTGTTCAATTCAAATAACAGTTGGAAGACAAGAAGGAAACACTTCAGTAACTTATACACCAGGCAGCATTCTTGTAACTGGTGGCGGCGCGGCAGCCTGTACAGGCGGTAGTGCTAGTGGTGGAGATTGGAACAGTACCGGCGGAGAAGGCGGCTACAATAGAAATTATTGTGGTGGTGGCGCCAGTCATTATTGTGGAGCCTGTATCTACACCTATGCAATAAATTGTTGCGGATATTGTGTGGTATGGAGTGGGATTAGTGCAAGACAGCTTGATCCATCACATGACTCTGGAACTTGTTGTGTTGCTAGATATGCTGGCGGCGGCAGCGCAGGATCATGGATTTGGACCAGTGGAGGTGCTGGCCAATGTGCTTTCAACAACATGGACAATTACGGACAAGGATATGGACCTACAGCAGGTGGCGGTGGCGGAATTGGATACATAAACCGCTGTGCTATACGAGATCCAATCTGTGCCTGTATATGTGTGAAAGGTAACTGTAATTATTCTGGGCCTGTGATTCCAAGAACATCTTATCCTGCACACGCCGGCGGCGGCGGTGGCACCAAATGGCAGTGTGTTGAGTACTGCGTCTGCCAGAACTACGAAGGCTGCTGCGAATCAGGACGTTATCGTTCCGGTCCCGGAGGATGGGGCGGTAAAATGAACAATGAAGGTCGAGAAGATTGGTGGATATGGGGTTATCAACACCACAGTCCTTGGGGATCAACAATTCATCCTAGATCGTGTATCACTGAACCCGGACTTAGCCCTAAATTCTATCCATGGCACGACATACACGATATGGCTGGTAGTGGATCAGCAGGCAGAAATATCAACGTGGGTAATAATACCTGGGGCTATTGCGGTTGGGCCACTGCTAACCCATATAATCACAAGCCATCTAGAATCTCAGGTGAAGGTGCAGGCACAGGTGGCGTGGTGTTTGGCTGTTGCGATTTGTGCAGCTATGGCATGCAGTGTTGTGTAGCAGGGTCTGCAACGAATGCATGTGGTAGCATAAATTGGGAACTGGTATGCTGTCTAGGAACCACCAACAAAGTGTGTTGTTCAGAAAGAATGATGGATGCATTATTTCCATTCATTATCAGCTGTGCAGGAACACTAGGGGGTGCTGGCGGTGTTGGGGTTTGCCATATAGCGTCAAAAGCTGGTAAAGGTGGCGGATCAGGAATAAATAGAAGCTATATTTTGTGCATCTGTTATGGCGGAGCATTTGACTGCTGTAACCAAGCAGCAGGCACTCCATTGGCATTTCCACCATGCATATTGGATTATCTAGCTAGTCCAGCTGGGACTGGAATGGCAATTTTATACTGGAAAGACGCTTAATAAAAGGAAAATATTATGACATGGGCAAGAGTTGTAAACAATGAAATAGTTGAAATATGTGAAGATGATCCTGCAACGAGGTTCCATCCAGATCTTTTGGCTGAATGGATGGATATTCCTAACGAAGGAGTGCATATAGGATGGAAACTGAAAAACGGCACATGGATTTCTGGAGGACAATGGTCTACAGAGCATGCGGCTGAGAACCCAGTGCCAACAGAAGGACCACCTTCTGTAAATATAGACGTTGACCACAAGCAAACAAGAACGCACGATCAAATTACTTTGACATCGAGATCATCCGGAACAGTAACAAGTGTTGAATGGACCATTGATGGTGTTAAACACACCACCGAACAAGTGGTGTTAAATCTTGAGAAAGGCCAAACTGATCTAGAACTTGGTGTGAGTCTAAAAGCGACAGGACCCGGTGGTAGTACTACTAAAACACTCGAAGGGGATGAAGCAGTAGTTAGAACCGCATTCTTTACACCGCTATTTCAGTCTGGGTCCTAACAAGAATCCAAAAATAACATATCTGGTGCCGGCAGTAACTGCGGTAACCCTGTGAGGTAAAAAGGAAGGGAAAACACAAAGTTTTCCTTTTCTTATGTCAAGACTTTCACCTAACATTTCAAAATTACCGCCTTCAAACTCGTCATTTAGAAAAATACTAAAGGAAACTTTTCTTGTAATTTCTGCGGACAAACTATCAATATGCAATTTATCATAGTGATTGCCAGGGTCATACCGAGCAAAGTAACATTCAGTTTCTCCATTGGTGTCCATGCGAAATATTTTATTGTTGGCATCAATAAGTAACTCAACTAGATTAGGAATACTAAACAAATCAATTTCTTTAATATTGACTTTTCGATTTATTGATTGTTCTACGTGCTCTAAATTGCAATCGTGATTGGCAATAATTTCGTCACACTGAGCCGAAGTTAAAAAGGATTTTGAAATTACACTGTAGGAATCATGCATGAGTACACGTTTTATGGATTTTATCTAACAGATATAAATTATCTACAGATTCTATTGTGTTGATTTCCATGTTAATTGAAATACGGTATTGTTCCGAACTGTGATCACATGGTTGATGCAGCATCCATGACGGCATGATAATCAAGTCGCCAGTTTCAGGATAAAATGTATCAACAACCCCGTTATTATTAATTTGAAGTCCGCCTTCGCCGTCGGGTAAAGTTGGAACATGCAGATAAAACACACCATTTATAGTTGAAGTATTTACATGGTTGTGCATATTGGTCTTGTTGTTACTGGAGTTGTATACATTCGCCCAACACCAATTCTTTTGTTTTACACTAAATCTAAAATTCTCAAAGACCTGTCTAGTTAACTCTACGAAGTTATTATACAATTCTGCAAAGTCATTATACGGATCCATAATTTCAAAAGTGTAACCTCCGTGATACTTGGCTATATCTTTTTGAGATAGTACGCAATCGATCATCCGTGTTCTTTGTGTTTCTACGATATGTATTTTAGTAGCAAGAAGATACGGATTGTCAGTAAAGAAGTGTATGTTGTTAGTCTGCATGGCAATTTATATTGAAACTAATTATCATTCGATCCCTATCAGATTGATTGGGTTCTGATTCATGTTTTAAATATCCAGGAAACATGACCAATTTTCCAGGCTGCGGAACAAAATTGGTTATCTTATTACCACGATATAGTGTATTGTCAGGTTCATTTGCTAGTGTATATTCTTTAGGATCGATTAATAAAAGATCTCCACACGCGGTTTCCGCCTGCACGTAGTATACTCCGCTCCAATGAACCCCTCTATGATCATGTAACGGCACGTAAGCACCAAGTGGATAAACATTGCACCAGGCATTTTCCCACTGCCATTTACCTGGAAAATTCAATTGTGCGAAAAAACCATTTATTGTAGGAGTAAGCAAATTAAACAAACTGTTAAACTCTGTGCGCTGTAGGATGTCATGTTGATTGAATGAACTATAGCCTAATTCGCTTTTTACATTGGTTTGTAAATTATTTTTCCACAGATGACTCAAAATTCTTTTTGAGTCATCTAGCGCAAACAGTGCGTCAATTGAACTTATCAAATCCTTGTTGAGATTGTCAACATCTGTTACAATCGTCTCTAATATCGGAACTGAAAATAAATTTAGTATTCGTTTCATATATTAGATGTAGGTGTAATAGGTGCTTACAATAAACTTATCTGCGATTGAGGGACGTAATCCTCGATGCGGCCATGGCCAACAAGGAGGAAAAACCACGATGCTTCCCTGCTTGGCAGTTATAGATATGTCGTGTAAGGGAAATTCAGTGCCTGCTTCCGAATCATTGAGATAAATCAAAACAGCTAAAAATCTACTGCTGTTGGTATATGTAGAACAATCGACGTGAAGCCTGAATTCTTGTTCGTTTCGTCTGTACCGTTTAATTCTATACGCCTCCTGTCCACATTTTTTTGGAAGCATATTCAGAACATCTACTCTGTTTCGATAATCCTCAATTACCGGAGCTAAAATACTATCTAAAATTTTAACTTCGTCTTTCCAATCATACGACATTGCCTGCCCTGGATATTTTGCTGGAGTGGCATACATACCGATATGATCCATCCAAGCAGGTGCATGTATAATGTCTTTTGCATTTTTATCAAATAAACCTATTAAATGTTCACAAAACGTTGTTGGTACTGCATTTTCATAAACCTGTATGTATGAGATCATAAAAGTATTTACGTAATTTAAAATTGTATGGGTAATTTATGAAAGTAAATACAAGCATGAAATATCTAAAAGATGCCCCTACAGTATTTGTCCATTACCCGATCGGAGCCGGAGGCTGGTTTTTAGCTTCTCTCATATATTTTGCCTACGATCAAAGTGAATCATTTGAATTTGATAATAAGGGATCCGGACACAACAATAGAGCCATACAATACATAAACAATTTCTATAAGGATTTTCTGGGCAGCAAAGAAGGCGCTGACATTCTTGAGGATGCCAATTACGAAAATTTTTCTCAACAACAACGTTTAGCATATCTTCGTGACAATTTGTTGATCTCACCGTTAGCTAAAGATTCAGTGCCTCAGGTAATATCAATTCATTGTAGAAATATTAATATATTTTTAGAAGCTTTTCCAAATTCTAAATGTATACAAATCAATATTACAGACGATCAAAAAAAACTTTGCAGATTTAACTACTTGTTCAAAATTTTGTCAACAACAGAAATAAATTTTGAAACTTTTTGCAGAGACAATGGATTATCAGAAACAGAAATTAAAAACGCCAAAGTTAAAATACAAAATTTAAAAGATCATTTTGACGAATTCGAATGGACGTCAAAATTTATTACAAAATTGAATAAGACCGTTGAAAACTCTCCCGAATTTGATAAAAGAATTCTAGAAATTTTTTATAATGAATACATAAATGATCCAGCTGACTATTTGTTAACAGAAATATGTAAGTTTTTAGAAATATCACTAGAAGAAAATTTACGCAATGACCTTACGGGTTACATTTTCCAATACAGAGCACTGCAACCAAAACTATGAACATACTTATTTTAACACCAGATCGAGTGGGATCTACTTTTCTTCAAAGATATTTAACAATTATCATGCAGTCCTACGATTATGGTAAACCTGTTATCAATCTGCATGAACTAACAAATGGCATAATCAGTTACTACAATGAAAAATTGCAAATGCAGGTCCTAGGAAAGCCAGAAAAATCTCAATGGGGATATTGGCAGCCGTTATCAGAGATTGTAGATAATCTAAAAAATGCAGATCATTATAAAACCAGTAGATTAGCTCTGTATCATTTGAACAACAGACAAGATAATTTAACTGATAAATTAAGTTTTTACAAATATCTAAATGAAAATTTTTACATTATAAGTGCTAGACGTAAAAATTTATTTGAACACGGCATTAGTTGGTGTATTGTGAACGAATCAAAGCATCTTAATGTGTTTACACACGAGGAAAAAATACATGTATTCAGCGATGTGTATAAACGTGGAATACATGTTGACCCCGAAGCTATGACAAACTATCTTGATAGATATGTTGAATACTTGAAATGGGTGTCAGACCATTTTAATGTTAGTACCTATTTCAATTATGAAAAAGACATGCCAAACATTGATCAGTTTGTTTCTAGACTAAACATTTTTCCACCAGGAGAAACTGCTAAATCATGGAAAGATGTATTTGGAATTTCGTGGAAAGAATGGAATAGCTGCCACTATCTCATCAGTGATATGAGCGGACTTTCGAATAAAGTTTCTATGTTAGAAAACTCAGCCAACCAATTAGCAGCATTGCCATCACCGACACAAGACGAACTGCTGAACAATCACACACCACTACCGGCGTTGCTAACAAGAAGTTCTTTAAGTTTAGAAAATCAAAACTTTCTTAGAAATAATATTGAAAAATATTCCGACGTGTACTATAAAATCGATAGTCTAGAAACAGACAGAATTATTACTTCTAAGATGCCTATCAAATTACAGACTCTAGCAGAAAAAGCATTATTGATTAAAAACTTTTCGGAATGTGTTGAAGTATTTAATAAATGGTGTAAGAAAAATCAAAAAGAAGATCAGTGTATAGATATGCAGAATCTTGCACAAGAAGCGTTTGGCGAGGTCAAAGACTGGTACAGCAACTTCACGTCGAGCAATTAGCAATGTTAGATGATCTGTTCCTAACAACTTCAGCCAATCAATGTCTAATAGAATTAGGAATAGACAGCTATGAACAGTGTCTAGATAAAGAATACTTTGCCAACTATCCTTACAGAATATATTATTTTTTTAACAGCCGAGGTTTTCGAGATAATGAATGGCCCAACGATATCAATAATGCTATTTGGTGTGTAGGTGATAGTTTTACAGTAGGACTAGGACAACCATTTGAACATACCTGGCATCAACAACTATCAACATTAACCAAAGACAATATTATTAATATCAGTTTAAACGGAGCCAGCAATGATTGGATCTCTAGAAAGGTCTGCTATATTTTAAAACACGCAGCACCAAAGACTATTTTTATACAATGGAGTTATTTGCATCGTCGTGAAAATAACAACCAACTGTTATTAGACGAACAAAGACTAATGCATCATGATCCACACGATTCTAACGACATTGGAAATTTTTTGAAGAATATCATGGCAGTTGAGTCTAACAAAGCAAATACTAGAATTGTACATTCATTTATTCCCGAGTTTAACAAAATAGATAATAACTATATCATATACGATAAGTTAGATGAAGATCGTATTTTATTTTTTCCAAACATAGATGTTGTTGATAAAGCAAGAGACGGGCATCATTATGGAAAACACACTGCAATGATATATGCAACACAATACATGAATACATTGAAAAATGGCTATTGAACTTTTGGAAAACAATGAAGATTTCACATATATGCTTTTTAAATCAAAGTATATAGAAGATAACATCGATTCAATTTTATATCAAACAGACATAATAGCAAAGACACTGCAATATAGACTAGAATCTGAGACATCCAATGTTACATGGCTATATAAAAAATATAATGTATTTGTTTATGCATCAGGTAGTCCTGCATATTTTCAAATTTATAAAGATCTAAATGAATGTATATCGTTATATTGTAAAAAATATAATGTTCCTACATTTAATCTGTGGATGCGAAATTGGCTAAACTATCACGATCATGCAGAAGCACTGCAATTGCATGATCACGAAGTTATGGCACACGGATATGTTTCTATAGAACCTAGATTCACCGAAACAGTTTTTGTTGATGAATACGATATAGAAAGATACAAAATAATCAACAAAGTAGGGCAGATTTACCTAGGACCGGGAAGAAGAAAGCACTATGTAAAAAATCTAAAAGACTATTCTAAAAAACGAGTCACTCTTGGACTAGATTTAGAAACGAACATGGCGCCAGGAGTTAATCTAGGATGTTTGCCAGTAATAGTATAAAGGACACAGATGGAAATTAAACATGTAACAATTATAGGTGGCGGTAGCTCCGGTTGGATGGCGGCAGCCACACTGGCCAAACTCTGTAGGCATTTGAAAATTACCATTGTTGAATCCAAAAATTATGCAACTATTGGAGTAGGCGAATCAACTCTTGGGCAAATTAATCGATGGTTTAATATGTTAGGTATAACTGATGAAATGTGGATGAAAGACTGTCAAGCTACATATAAAAATAGTATACGCTTTACAAATTTTAGAGACAACGACGGCACTTATTTTGAATATCCGTTTGGAGGATTTGATCTTGAAGACAAACACAACGGACTAAATTCATGGTCAGAATTATCATGTTTATATCCTGAATCGTTTCCGCCCGATTCGTTCGCAGAATTTTATAATACCAGTAACACATTATTGGCAAAACATAACAGGCAAACTAAAAATAAACAATCACGTCTAAAACATTTTGATTTTAATTATGATACTGCCTATCATATGGATGCTACGGCGTTCGGTCAATGGTTAAAAAATAATATTGCTCTCAAGCATGGAGTAGAACTGATACACAATGAAATAGAAAGCTGTATCAAAGATGCCGAGGGAAATATCACACAAATTAAATGTCTAGACGGTCAAATTCTCAAATCAGATCTGTGGATTGACTGCACGGGATTTAAATCTCTTTTGCTAGAGCAATGGATGGGTGAAGATTTTATATCGTTCAGTGATCAGTTAGCCAATGATTCTGCATGGGCATGCCCAATAGAATATTCAGATAAGTCGAGTGAAATCACCAACGTGACTGATTGTACTGCGTTAAACAATGGATGGGTTTGGAATACGCCACTGTGGTCAAGGATAGGAACCGGCTATGTTTATTCTAGCAAGTTTGTTTCAAAAGAAGAAGCAAAACTAGAGTTTAAAAATCATCTAGTGGAAAAATTTGGACAGGATCGAGTCAACGAATCTGTTATGCGCAGTGTCGACATTAGACACGGATATAAGAAAAAAGCATGGGTAAAAAATGTAGTAGGCATCGGACTTTCCTATGGATTTATTGAACCGTTGGAATCTACTGGATTGTTAACGACACATGAAAACTTAATTAGACTAGTCGATGTATTGAATCGTAGATGTGGATACGTTACAAACACAGAGATAAATGGATTTAATTATGCTGTTGAAATAATTTTGCTAGGTTTCAGAGATTTTGTGTCAATGCATTACGGCTTATCAAGACGAACAGACACACCTTATTGGAAATGGTGCACACAAACCAACGAATATCAACCTAAGTTATTTGATGAATATGTGCTGCGACATGGAGGGTACGGAACCTTATTGGCAAATTTAAATTTAAGCAACACATATCCGAGTGATATGCAGGGTGCTACATTTATTACAGCAGGTATGGGTATCAAATCTATATCTACACCAGAAATGGTGCAGGCATATTATAAGTTTCATAGAACAAATTTAAAAATTTTAGAAGATGCAAAAATGAATTACGAAAAGCATAAACTGTATACAGAGAATTTTATAAAAACATTGCCTACTAGTTATGAATTTTTAAGAGATAATATCTACGCTGAAAAAAACTGATATTATGAAAATTTCTATTCTCGACCAATCCACAGTAAACGATATTATGCCGCAGAGTGCGGCAATAAATGAAACAATAGATCTCGCTCAAAAATCTGAACAATGGGGATACCATCGATATTGGGTATCAGAACATCATAACAGTAATTCAGTAGCAGGTACTGCCCCTGAAATATTAGTAGCTGCAATTGCTTCTGTAACAAAAAAAATCAAGGTTGGCAGTGCTGCTGTGTTATTACAGTACTATAGTCCTTTTAAGGTAGCCGAACAATTTTCAGTTATTGAATCTATCGCTCCGGGCAGAGTTGATCTTGGGATAGGACGAGGATTAGGTGCGGACGGATTGGCGTCAAGGGCACTGAATCCCAACTTGATGCCTAATGAAAATTATGAAGAAAAAATAGATGAATTATTGTATTGGACCGAGGGTAGAGATTTGCCCAAAGACAGTATTCACAGCCATGGGCTTGTTTCGGCCAATCCTATGGGACATACAAGTCCAGACATTTGGATCATGGGGTTTGGAATAGACGGTGCAAGAATTGCTGCTGAACGCGGATTGCCGTATTCATACGCACACTTTTTTAATGACGGTGAACATCTAGCACAGGCACTAGACGTCTATAGAGAAAATTTTGTGCCTAGCGAAAGATATCAACAACCATGTGCAAATATTTGTGTATGGGCATTGGCAGCAGAATCTGAAGAAAGAGCAGAATTTATTGCACGGTCGCGATATCATTGGCGTATAGGATTTTTAAAAGGAGAAAGAAAACCATTACAAGATCCTAGCAATTTGACCGAAAACATTTATACACAGGATGAATTGAAGCAAATCAATCTATGGAAATCTAAAGCAATTATAGGTACCAAAGAAACAGTAGGTGATAAAATAAAGCAGTTGACTAATAAATTTGAGATTGATGAAATAGTAATTAATACATGGACTCACAAATTTGATGATAGATACAGATCTTTCAAGTTGATATCGGAAATACCATTATGAAAATACAAAAAACTGATTATTGTAACATTTATGACGACATACTTACTATTGAAGAGCAAATAGCAATTCAAGATATAATTAATTCAAAAAAATTAAAATATCTGTCGTGTGATTATTCTGTAGGACCAGAATTACAAGAGGACAACCAAGATAAAAATTGTCAAGAATATCCACAATTGTCTGCCATGATAATAGAAAATAATGAAGTTTGTAATCGATTTTCTTACGAACTATCTCATGTTTTACGAAAGTTCCTAATGATAACAAAGTTCACATGCAAAAATATTCATAGAATGAAACTGAATTTACAAGAAAAAACAGACAGTTATCCCGAAACAAATTATTTAACACCGCATGTGGATTTAGATATCATGCACAATGTTTTGATATATTACCCTTTCGACAGCGACGGTAATACCTTTCTATTTGAAAAACAATCTACAAAATGGAATATAGTTCAATCTATTGAACCAAAACAAGGACGCTATGTTTTATTTTCAGGCGACCAATATCACTCAGGGCAGCCGCCTACAAAATCAAGTGTGAGAGCTGTTCTTAACATAGATTTTTCATGACACAAATAAAACGATTGTATGCCAACGGTGATTCATTTGTGTTTGGAATGGAAGCCATTGAAGACGACAGCAGACATCCTGACAATAAAAAATATTCATTTGCAAATCATATCGCGACAGCGTTTGATCTTGACTATACCAACAATGCTTACAATGCAGCTACAAATGAATTTATTTTCCGTAGAACTATTTTTGATCTAGAAGAATTTTTAAAAACGTCTAGAGCAGAAGACATATTTGTGATAGTTGGGTGGACATCATTATTCAGAAAAGAAATAGTTGCACAACCCCTGTTCCAACATTTATTAAAACAGCAAAACACAATCTCGGTAAATCCCGATGATCAGGAGTATCATGATTTTGGAACCTTCTTTATTAATCCCAATCAATCTCACGATATAACACTGCATAAAAATAACTATACTAAACACATTAACCTGTCTGATCAGATAACAGAATTTTGTGCTATGTATTTTTGGGATGATCAACTGCAGATACAACAACTCTCAGCCTTGATAATTGCTCTTCACAATTATCTTAAAATGAAAGGATTCAGACACCTATTTGTTAATTGCTGTCTGTCAACTAACCAATCGATTGATTTTGGTATTGATCCAATGGTATGCTTTGATTGGGAAGAAAGTTTCTATTCGTGGGGAACTAAAAAACATCCACAACTGATCCGACAAAAAAACCATTTTCATCATCAGGTGCATAGAGAGTATGCCGATATTCTAATACAATATATCAATGAAAAAAAATTGATGGTATAATACTAGCATATAAATACTTGGCACGAAAAGGGATGACATGAAAAAAATATTTTTTATAAACGGCGGCGCAGGAAGAGTGATAGCAAGTATCCCTGCGCTCGAAGAAAGTGAAAAGCGCGGAGAGCTCGCAGGTATAGTGTGTGAGGGCGGAATGGAGTTTTATCTCGGACACCCTACACTACAGAATAAAGCATGGGATGTCAATCATAAAGGATTATTTGATTCTTTGATCAAGGATAATACCTGTGTGTCGTCTGAACCATATAGAGATCACGAATATTACAATCAAAAAAGCAGCTTACAACAGAGTTTTTGGTTTGAAATTCTAGGCGAAAGAACGACAACTAACAAAAAACCATTGATTGTGTTAAGTAAGCACGAAGAAATGGTAGCAGTAGACGTGCTAACGCAAGTAAGAAAACAACATCAAAAAGAAAAAACGATAGTGATACAACCGTTTGGACGTAGTAGTTCGATGTCTTCTGGTATTGTATATGATGGCAGTTCAAGAAGTCTCGAACAAACAACTTTCATGGATCTAGTGGCTGAATTAAGCAAAGAATACAATATTGTTTACATGGGCGAACATAAATTGGAAGTGGTAAATTTACCTATTTTTCAACCCAACGAACAGATGCCTTTACGTGTTTGGGCAGCAGTTATTGAAGCAGCTGATTATTTTATCGGGTGTGACAGCGTTGGTCAACATATTGCCTATTCATTTAATAAACCAGGTACTGTGATCTGCGGATCCACTTTTCCTATAAACACCACGTACCCAGAACATTTTAATATTGTGGAAAAGAAAGATGCTAAACGTGTGTATAGTCCAATAAGGATTGCAGGATTTGGGTCAGAAGAAGCTGACAGATTAAATGATATGTTGATGAATTTTTCAAAAGACGAATTGAAAGATATAATTGCTGGAATAAAAAAACATATGAAAAAAACTCTAGACAAAGGATAAATTATGTGGATGTTAGGTATAAATGTTGGACACAACGGTGCTACGGCTCTGTATAAAGATACCGAATTAATTTTTTATATTGAAGAAGACAGGTTATCAAGACTCAAATATGATGGCAACCCGTTTGCAGGCATGTTACTTGCTTACGATTATACAGATCATATAGATTATCTTGTCATCTGCGGTACAAGAAACGCATTTGGTCAGGTTCCGTGGACTGGCGAGGATGCCTACACCTGTTTTATTAGGAAAATGCAACCCAACATAAAGGTTGAAACAATTAAATTAGGTGATGATCATCATCTCACACATGCTTTCACTGCTTTTTATAACAGCGGATTTGATGAAGCAGCAGGACTAATCATTGATGGGGCTGGCAGTGGTTGTAGACTAAGTGAAGAACTCATGCACCAAACATGGGAAGTTGAGTCGATTTGGACTATGAATTATCCTGCAGAATTCCAGTGCCACTATAAGAATTATGGCACTAATCTAATTGATAGTTTTACATTGAAAGAAAATGACAGTATAGATATTGAAATCTCTGACATGCACGGTATAGTAAAAAGTTATGAAGCTGTTACCCAATTTTTAGGATTCCACGCCATTGAGGCAGGTAAAACTATGGGACTGGCTCCTTACGGTAAGCCTAATCCAAACATAAAAATTCACGATGGTAGATTTAATAATAGGAGTTTTATCAAGCCTAATTTTCCAGCGGGAAATTACGTAAGGTGCGATCTTGATACCGAACTAACAGCACTCAATGGAAATATATCTTGGCACGATGATCCCGAACTAGTTGGAGATTATAGAAAAGATCTTGCCTATGCTGTACAAAAATCTTCTGAGCAACGAGTATTTGATTTAATAAGAAAAACCATAGAACTTACTGGCATGAAAAAAATTGTCATGGCGGGAGGCTATTGGCTTAATTGTGTAGCAAATTATGAACTTTTAAAAGAATTTCCAAACATTGAATTTTATCACGAACCAGTAAGTCATGACGGCGGCAACGTCATGGGTGCTTGTCAATACATCTACAGACTAATATCAGAAAATACAACCAAGACTCCTTTAACAAGTTTATATCTAGGTCCTGATAGATCAGCTGACTATGAAAATGCAGATTTCAGTGGCTTTACCGTGGTAGACACCAGTGCTGCTGACGTAGCAAAACTAATTGCTGAAGGTAACATAGTCACGTTATTTCAAGGACGCAGTGAAGCTGGTCCTAGAGCACTAGGAAATAGAAGCATATTGTTTGATCCAACGGTCAAAGACGGAAAAGATATTGTTAATATTATTAAAAAGCGTGAATGGTTTAGGCCGTTTGCTGGTTCGTGTCTTGCAGAAAAAGCCGGCGAATGGTTCGATCTAAGAACAAAAAACGAGACACCTTTTATGATGTACGCAGTCGATGTGTTGGAAAACAAGAGAGATTTAATTCCTGCAATTACACACGTTGACGGAACATGCAGAGTTCAAACAGTAACTGCCGAACAAAATAAACACTACTACGAATTGATTTCAGAATTTGATAAGATTAAAGGAGTTCCAATTTTATTCAATACCAGTTTTAATCTTGCAGGAGATCCATTAGTTGAAAAACTTGTAGAAGCACTAGATACATTGAAACGTTCTGACATGAAATATCTATGGTTGCCTGAAATTGGCAAATTGTTAACTAAGGAATAAATGATTAAAGGCTTTGAGCAAATTCCAAGAGACTAGGAAATTCTTGAATTTTAAGTTGATGTGTCAACGCCAATGCCTTTACATTTACTTCACTGTTGGCAGGTTTTATAAGCACTGGTAGGGCTTTTACTTTCGCTGCAGCCTTTATATCGTTGGCTTCGAACCCAACGTAATAAGATTTAGACCAATCTACCATACCTTCATTTTGTGCTTTTTCAAACATGCCTGCATTGGGCTTAACATAGGGATCATTTTTATCTGTTCCAGGCGCATAGTATGCATTTTTTATTCTGCCGCCTAGCCGTTCTACACCTTCTCTGGTAGAAGACAATATGTTTTCAAAATCCTGTATAGATAAATTTTTGGTTTTCTTTGATGGCTGTCCGGAAATAATCAATAAATCATATCCTTTTTGAGACAGTAGTTGCACAGCAGTTTCTACACCGTCTGCTAATTGAAGTTGATCACCAGGAGTGAACGGTTTAGAATTATCAAAAAAAACTCCAAACAACGTAATTCCTAAGACTTTTCTATTGGCCTGAATAGCCCAAATATCTCGCATATAATCACTGTATCGACCCATAATAACCTCTATTTTAAACTACTTAGCACTAGCGAACGAATCAACTTAGATTTCTGGAAACTTGTTTAAGCTAGAGCATAAATACTATACCTATGTCAAACTCTAACTTTTTTAAAACCCTCAGGGTAGATCCTAAAGAAACTGCGTATCTTGATCGACAAACTGCGTCGAATGGCGACATCGCCTATGACAAGCAGGTAAAAACTCTACGAGTATTTGATGGAACAACCAAGGGCGGCGCAGCTTTATCTCGAGCAGATTTAGTCAATGTGACCACTAACACATTCCGCGTCAAGTCTACAGAATCAAAGTTGGCCACAGTAACTTACACAGTTACAATCACTGGTCCTCAAGGTGGAGATACCGGAAACAAATATAATCTCAACGGTGTTTATCGTCCTATCCCTAATTTTGTGGTAGGTTATACCTATGTGTTCATACAGGATGATCAAACCAACGTTTATTTTCCAAATGCCAATGGTACCACCATTAACCAACATCCATTAAACTTTTCCGCAGATAATCTTAGCGGCATCATTGGCGGCGGCACCAGCTACCTTGTAGATGTGCGTTACTTTCTTGACAGTGTATCAGTAACCCAGGCAGTCTATAATAGTTCAGCATTTAACACAGCGGTTTCTAGACAGGTATGGATCACAGTGACCAACGTCACACCTGCTGTCTTATACTATTGGTGTTGGAATCACACAGCTATGGGCAATAGTATTGCAGTAGCCGATCCCGGATCGGGTACTGGTACCGGCGGAGTGTCAGTAGAAGACAGTGTGCCTACTACTACAGATTCAGGCAGCTTATGGCTAGATACCAACACCGGCATACTTTATGTTTATTACGACGACGGTACTTCCGGACAATGGATCCAACCAACGTTTCCTTATCCCGATGTTACAAACCTAGCCACTATTTCATCTCTATCAGCTGTAGCAACTTCTGGCAATTACAGTGATCTGGTCAATACTCCCTCTCAATTCGAGTTAAGTGTGGCTGCTGATGATTCCACACAGATATCTATTTCTTCGGGAGAAACAATACGATTTGTAGGCGCAGGGGGAGTAACCACAACCAGTGATGGCGACGGCACGATCACTATAACAGGTGGTGGAACTACTGGTAACGTTACATTTTCAACAACAACTATAGATTCCACCGATTCGTCGGCTATAATTTTTACTCCTGCTGTGGTTATGCAATCAGATCTCACAGTACAGAACGACTTAACAGTTAGTAATCTGTTGACTACAACATCTATCGATGTTGACAACATACGATTAACGGGCAGTCTGACAACACAGGGATCGGGCACTCCTGAAATCGTTTCAGATAATGAAATATTGCTAACAGCAGGCACCCGTGTGCAAATAACTTCAAGTCCTTTAAAAATGGCATCTTTTACATCTGCAGCAAGAGATCTTTTGACAGCGGTCAACGGCGATATGATATATAATACCACAACAAATAAGTTTCAAGGACGTGCCGCTGGCGCATGGGTAGATCTGCATTAAGCTATGGAAAAAAAATATTATCAGTTAGGCACCCGTACTGAAGCTGAATGGGATGAGTTAAATGCAGAATTAATACGCACAGGTCAAATAAGCCAATACGTACCTGAAAGAACTGTAGACTGTGTAGATGATCAACTGCACAGTCTTACTCGAGGCACCTATCTACTCAGTGATGCTGAGGCAGAGCAGTTAAAAAACGATCCAAGAATAAAATTTATCAATCTAGATTACAAACGCTATTCAGAATTCACACCACCGCCCGACGAACTGCACTCAGTAAGACCAGATTTAGTAAACAGATATGCATCTAGTGTAAAAAATTACAGAGAATTTGAAGCTTCCAACACACCGGCAGCAACACCCAATACCTCAGACGTCAACAGAACTGGATATCAGCTCTATAGATGCACACAGAAATTAGATCCTTGGGTAGATGCTGCGCTGGCAGACAATGCAGTAGTCGATACCAATATCCCACAATACGGGACAGGCAAGCACGTAGATGTCATAGTTGCAGATGACGGCACCTGGATCGGCCATCCAGAATTTCAAAGCAATTCTCTGTCTGATTCTAGTCCGTTTGCAGCTGTGCCAAAACCCAACGGATACACGGGTGGCAATTTACTTCCAGGCAACGGCACCTGTGATCTATTAGATCTTGTGTTGGATGCTCCATATTACATTGATCCTGATTGGTTCAATGCTGATCCTGCAACAAGATTAATCACTAGGTGGGACGGCACCACGGTACCTGTGGAGTCAGTGGCAAGATCATGGTGGTCAGACAACTCTCAACGCAGCGCACAGTTTGCAAATGCAGGTACAGTGAGTGTTACTGCTTCGTATACTAGGGCAAACTGCAATGGCACTAACGCTGCAATATCTAATGAAGGCGACCACGGCACCTGTTGTGCTGCACTGACCTACGGAAGAACACAAGGTTGGGCCTATAACGCTAATAAATGGGTGTTAGATCTCTACGGCGGCTACGGTGCAGGCATAGAACAGGGCTTTGATATAATGAAAATATTTCATACGGTAAAGCCAGTGAACACTCTTTTTAATACTAGAAATCCCACAATAACAAGTAATAGCTGGGGCTATCGAGCCAACAAAGATCCCGGCGGAGCAACTTATTATTACACTCATAGATCAACCAGCAACACTACTTATACCACCGAAGTAGGAATAAATTGGCTGAGCCATATGGGCACACAGGGCGATAGCGGTCGCTGGAAAAGTGAAATGAAAACAAATTCACTAACCACAGCGCAAGAGGAACTGATTACCGCCGGAGTGATTTTTGTTGCAGCATCCGGGAACAGCAATCAAAAACAGGTGAACAGCAGTCATCCCGACTATAACAATTTTATTACCACCACCAGTGGCGGAAGTCTAGCTAATTCCACGTTCAGTGAGTTTGGAGTTGCAGTATATGGCACAACGAATCGCCGAGGATTCCCTCAACAAGGCGGACAATATACCGATGCCAATGGCGCAGTGATTTATCCTGTGATCAATATAGGTGCATTGGATGATGATTACAAAACTTCAAAAGAAGCCAAAGTTTCTTACAGCGATAGAGGAAACAGCATAGATGTGTATGCTCCTGCAGATGGCACCTTGGCAGCTAATAGAAGCTATGCCACAAACTGGCCAAGACCTGATACCTATGCTACTCTCAGCGTCAATGCCGGAAATACCACTGACGCTGCCTTTAGCGGCACAAGTGCTGCCTGTCCTGTGGCCACAGGATTCATAGCCACAGTGTTGGAATGGAATAGAGACTGGTCCTGGGTGGAAGTCAAAGCATGGCTGCAATCTCTAGAAACACAGGAAGCTGCCGATTTTTACTTTGGTACAGAATCAACTACAGTTAATACAGCCAATTGGCTGGATTATGAAAGTCTCGAAGGAGGCGATGCTCGAGTGATTTATCAAGGGATGATTGACGCTAGATTCAGGCCTGGACCAAGAATACTATCAACGGGGTTAGTAGTGAAAGGTCTTCGAATTAGGAACCGATAAATAGTTTATTAGGATAAAACATGCCATTAAATTTTCCAAGTTCTCCTGCAGTTAACCAAGTTTATACCGAAGGTCAAAAATCTTGGCGATTTACCGGCTCTGCATGGAATTTAATTACCAGTGGATTTGATTTTTCTACTGCCCCTAGTTTTACCAATATAGCTGTAGCTGGACAATCTACCATAGCAGCAGACACTGCCGCGGATACTCTTACACTGGTGGGTGGATCTGGAATCACAATTACCACCAATTCGGGTACAGACACAGTGACAATCAATTCAACTGTGTCCGGTATAGGATCTTTAACATTTGTAGGAACCACTGTAGATAGTGCAGACAGTTCCGCGATCACATTTATACCTGCAGTTGCCTTTGATTCAGATGTGATAGTAGGCAATGAAATTGTATTTGCAGACGGTACCAAACAGGCCACAAGTGCGGTAGGTGTTCCGGGACCGGCGGGACCGGCGGGACCGGCGGGAGCTTCAGGAGCAGGTACTGGTGATGTCCTTAGCTCCGGTGGCGGCTACGTTGATAACGCTATCATACGCTACGACGGTGTTACTGGTACTATTATACAAAACAGCTCTGCAACTATATCAGATGTTGGACTACTTACGGCCACCAACTTTAGTGGCGGTGGTACGGCACTTACTGCCTTAAATGCCGCAGAGTTAGCTTCAGGTATTATACCCGATGCAAGATTTCCATCTACGCTACCTGCAGTAAGCGGAGCGAATCTCACAGCACTTCCCGCAATACTGCCAGCTGCTAGTGGTGTCAACCTCACCGCTCTCAATGCCACACAGCTAACTTCGGGCACTGTACCGGTGTTGAGATTGGGAGATTCTGGAATCAGAGATGCTACCACCTATCTCAGAGGTGACAATACCTGGGCCTCAGTTTCGGCAGGCGGGTCTGACAGTTTTAGTACCATAGCAGTAGCAGGACAAACTTCAGTGGTGGCTGATTCAGCCACGGACACTCTTACGCTGGTTGCTGGTAGCGGCATAACGATAACCACAGTCGCAGGCACAGACACTATCACCATCACCAGCACAGCCTCGGGAGGCGCCAGTGCGTTTGATGACCTTACAGATGCAGTTTCTGCTTCTCTGACCATAGATCGAATATATCTTCCAGCAATCACCATGCTGGATGTAACTGCCAATGGTACATCGGCCTATAGATTTGATCAGTATGGAACCGCAGATGATCCTACCGTATACGCTATCAATGGCACTACTATTGCATTTAATTTAGCCGGAGCCTCCGGACACCCGTTCTTGATACAAGACGGCACTGGAGTAAACTACGATACTGGCCTAGTGCATGTGAGCACTACTGGCGCAGTTAGTACAGGTTCAGCGGCCCAGGCCAAAACCAGCGGAACACTGTATTGGAAAATTCCTTCCTCCATATCAGGCGGCTACAGATATCAGTGCCAATCTCACCTAGGCATGGTAGGAACTATAACTGTCAAGAACTTCGTCGCTCTCTAATTGAGATAGTTCTAGCCTATATTTTTAAGTTTATTGTCTAACTTTTGTCTAATAGACAAAATATTTTGTCTCATATCCGAGCCGATAGAAGGCATTTGTTTAGTAATAACCATTTCAATGTGCATGCTATCTAGTTTTTTAACTTCGACAACTAATTTGTTCAACAGCCCGTTGGCTTCTTGTTTAAATTCGCCTTCTGGAATTTGTTGAATTTTGTCTAGATACCGTTGATAGTCTTGTTGAAATCTATTAGATTTCTGTAATAGGTTTGACATTTTCTAACTCCATAATAGTTTCGATTTTAATTCTGATCACTTGATTGTTTAGTGTGGTTTTTAAACCCAAATGCAGTTGTTTGGGGAGGTCATCGAGATCGGCCCAGCACACAGTCCTCACAGCAGAGTTCAAAAACTCTTGATCCACTACACACACATAGGTACCGTATTCAAACCCTCGGTCCTCTGACAGATATAATTCAATAGGTAGAATCCTACCGGTAGTGTACTCGTCTAGCAGATTTTCGGCATCTTCCAATAACGGTCCCGATCTTACGAAGGTGGGCACAGTCCATCGTTGATCCTCGAGAATCAGCAGAATTCTACCTGTGGTTTTAGCTAAGAATAGTAGTCCGGCACGCTGTTGCATCTGTGTACTTAGTGTCAGATCAACCTAAAGTTCCAACGTCCTGGCGCATACTCCCCTTCAAAGGCCTTGAGCCATTGTTCTCCATCCCACTTGTATTTGATACCTGTACGTATGTTTTGGATATAGGTCGCTGTGAAATCTTGGCCAGCAACAGCAGCATCTTGTAAAGTATTATCATCGGGATCCCATATCGTAGACCAGGTAGATCCCGACCATTCTATAATTGAGTTTGCTTTGATTATAGGGTCTGTACCATCTTGGTTTTCCCACGACGAGTCGTTGTTACTGGGGTCTCTCCATGCCTGGGGTCCGCGATAAGGTATGTTGGTGCTGTCTGCAGGATTGCTTGGGTATTCGATGAATCCTCCACGATTAGCACTGTTGTTGACATCCTCTAACATGAGGAATCGTAAGCCTATAGGTATCGCTGTATAACTGCCATATACTTCTAATGGATTGTACTTATAGGGATCGATAATAGCATCTACGGTACCTCTAGTTTCTATTGCGCTTTCAATATCAGTGTTGGCAGGATAAGTATCCGGATCCAGTGTCACCGATAACACAGTCCTATCTAAAGGATTGATCACAAATGTACCAACGATTTCACTGTCATCCTCTTTGAGAAAAAACACATCGCTGCCTGCAACATATCCGCCTTGTACTTCTAGGATACGATCCCATTCTATAGGCTCACCATTTTTATATTCTTGAGCATCTAGTCCCAATGAGAGAACTGCTGCGTCAGGATTGACCAGTGTGAGGTCGTACTGATTATCTGTAAGATTTCCAGTATTAGATTTAAACAGCAGCACACGGTATCTATTAGTAGTTGTGGTAAATGCACCTTTTGCACGATTATATACTAAACTTTCTAGATCCACTATATCGCCGCTATCCATAAACACGTTTGAAACAATAGTCTGTACGATACCTAATTTTTTCACTTTAGCAGGCGCAGTGATATAGATTGGAATTTCAAAATCTAAAGTACAAACATCTATCTCACTTTCTGCACCGGCAGGAATAGTTCTAGAAGTAAAGTTAGTGCTGGTAAGATACAAGGTGCTGAGACTGGTCCAGTCTAGATAGTTGTCTGTGGTCTGCAGTTCCAAACTGGGATTAAACAATACCAAAATCTGTTCTAATAACTGCAGTTTTTGATCTGTGTTCGAAGTCCATATGTCTGCTTTCATGGTCATCTTGAAAGGTGTTGGTGCCAGTCTTTCTACTGTGTAGTTACCACCCTGCGCATTTTGATATTCTCTAGTTCCCGAAGCATCTGTGAATCTACGTTCTCTTACATGTACCTTAGAAACAAATGTAGGATCACTGAGCCGCGACGTATCCATTTCTAGAGCACTGATATAACAGCTGATCTTGGGCACCGACGGCATTTTATTTTCTGAGTTTTCTTTGATTATGGCAGCTACCTGGCGGGTCATGTCACCATAGCTCACAGGCACACTGATCTCATCACCATTGCCTGCCTTGTATTTGAAACCTATGAACACACGCATGAACTGCGTGACATAGCGCCTTATTTGCCCGTCATAGAAAAAATCCATTATTCGTCCGCCTGTGGTCTAAGTGCCTTGGTAAGGCTCTGTTTTTCTTCTGTCTCATGTCCATCTATAGTAGTAACTGTAGTATTATTCACAAATGTGGCCTTTTGTGTCTGACGAATATCTTTACCAGCATAGGTGCCACCTGCAGCTACATCACTGGCTCCGAGATTGTTCATGGTCATACGTACATTGTCTTCAAATTTAGTCCAACGTCTGCCATCAAATCTAAACAGTCTGTTGGGCAGATAGTCAGTTCTAAGAGCAAACTGTCCCACTGTGGGATTGATAGGAAACGCTATACCTGCAGATAAATTCACTGCAGTAAATGGAGCACCGTTGGGTGGTACACCATCTTTGGTTAGATATCCATTATAGCCATCGCCGTCTGCAGGCATTAACACCGAGCTAGCAGTCTGTCCTGCGTAGATAGGATTGCCGTCCGTATCAATCAACGGTGTGCCATTTATGTCAGTGGCCTGCGTCTCAGTATCCACGGTCACAGCAGTGGCATCTACAGAAGTTAATTCTGCTGTGCCATCCTCTGCTCTCTGCAAGGTATAGAACTTGCTGGTGTCATATCCACTCTTAGGAGCATCTGCTTCTGCTTGATTTAAAACAGCTGAAGTGATCTGCATTTCTTTGTTGTAGGTTGATATGATATCTTTCAGCGTGTCGGCAATCACATAGTAGGGATTATTTAATGAACCTGGCGGTGCTATTCCAGTGACTTCTTGAGTTACTTGATATTTCTTGCCGTCTGTGCCTGTAACAATATCTCCAGGATAGTATGTGATGTCAGCATTGTAGGCGCCACGATCCGAGTCTGTGTTGGCGATACCGTCTAGGATCTGTTTGTATTCTTGGCTGTCTACCAATGGTTTGCATTTGGCTCTGTATAGATGTGGATACCATGTCACAGAAAATCCTTCCGCAGCCCTAGAAACTTCTTCTATAACATAGAATCTTTTTAACGCATACTGCAGATCATTCAGAGCATACTCGTCTGTGAGATGCGGCAGCTCTATTACATCACCTGCTATGATTTTTCTACCAATTTTTTCCACAGTGTCTGTGATGTGGAAGGTAATAAAAATAGTGTCGTTCTGCAGAAACAGTCCAAATTGGCTGAGATTGAAATCTATGTCTGAAAGATTATACACACCTCTCAGCAGATAAACGTCTGGATCATATTTACGATCACGATTTTCTAAGAACAATAGATCCTGTATGTTGAAGGGATCGTCTGTGTTATATGTGGGAGTAGAAGGCGTGTTGCCCTGTACCGCAGCATCAGGGCCAAGATATTTGTGCACCAGCACATCCGTGCCGCCAACCTGGAACATTTCCCAAACGGTATTATTGATAAATTTATAATCATTGCCTTTTTGAGGCCGGTAGAGACTGAGTCTTGGCATAGTCATATATTTACCGCTGCGATAAATACTATCATGAGCACAACTGATCAAGCAAAACAACAGGTTTTCGACTATTGTAAGGCCATGCTGGGCGACGGCATGATCGATATAGAACTAGACCCTATACACTACGAAACAGCACTTAACCGCAGCCTAGCGGTATTTCGGCAGCGCAGCGACAACGCTGTGGAAGAAAGTTATTGTTTTCTAACACTAACCGAAAGCATCAACGATTATATCCTGCCCAAAGAAATACAACAGGTTCGTCAGATATTCCGTCGTTCGGTGGGATCTAGAACGGGTAATGGAACAGGCGGCACAGTATTCGAACCATTTAATTTGGCCTACTCTAATACCTATTTGTTGAGTTCTACTAACATGGGCGGATTGGCCACTTATGAATTATTCTCACAATATCAGGAACTGGTAGGTAAGATGTTTGGGTCTTTTATAAACTTCACATGGCATCCGCAGAGCCATAAATTGATCATACACCAAAGACCTAGAGGCGAAGAGTCAGTGATGCTACAGGTCTATAACACCAAACCGGACTTTGCCATCATAGATGACGTGTATTCTGGACAGTGGATCAAGGACTATACCTTGGCCAACTGCAAGATGATGCTGGGCCAGGCTCGCGAAAAATTCGCACAGATAGCAGGACCACAGGGCGGATCGGGTCTCAACGGTGCTGCTATGAAAACTGAAGCTACTGCAGAAATGGAAAAACTAGTGGATGATCTAATGAAACTGGTACCAGGCGGCAGTGGATATTCTTTCGTAATTGGCTAAAAACTCTTGACTCCGTGATTGATCTATAGTATACTGTCTTTGTAAGGAGACATTTATGATTATAGGGGTATGTGGTTTTATTGGCAGCGGCAAGGACACAGTCGCAGACTATCTGGTTAACTTTCACGAATTTAGACGAGAATCATTTGCCAGCACACTGAAAGATGCGGTAGCAGCAGTATTTGGTTGGGACAGAACCATGCTGGAAGGTCGTACCAAAGCCGCACGTGAATGGCGAGAGCAGGTGGATCCGTGGTGGGCCAAACGACTGGACATGCCTACACTGACTCCTCGATGGGTCCTACAATATTGGGGCACAGAAGTCTGTAGAAAATCCTTCCATGATGACATATGGATAGCCAGCCTAGAAAACAAACTACGAAATTCACAGGACCACGTTGTAATCTCAGACTGCCGTTTTCCTAATGAAATCTCCAGTATACGTAATGCAGGTGGCAGAATCATCTGGGTACAACGTGGTCCATTACCTGAGTGGTATGACACTGCCGTGGCAGCTAATCAAGGCTATAATTGGGCACATCAAGATCTCAAAATGCGTAAAATACATGCTTCGGAGACTGCTTGGGTAGGCACAGAGTTCGATCATGTCTTGATTAACGATCACAGCATAGATGAGCTCTACGACACAGTGAAATCAATAGTCAGCAACGAGATCACCTTGACGCCAAGTGACTCCCTCTTTGCTCAAAACGCCAGCACAGTTTAAACATACAGTTTTTAGATTCGCAGGACGGCAGTTGTCTAGATTGCCGTCCATGTGAAACACCCTAAATACTTCCGCATGCGGCGACCTGAATCCGCATTTCTCACATTGAGATTTCATCTTATAGCCACTGCGTAACCACCGTGGTACTCCTGTATATACACCATGAGCCAAGCAGATTTCACAAAGACTTCTGTAATAGGTCTTGGAATTTTTCTTGTAGTTCACAGCACAGGGTCTTGCACCGCACTTGCATAATGGTCGCATACAGATATTTAACGCTTCTGTACCTTTTCCACCCCTTTTGACCTTGTATTAACCATCCATTTTTGTTGCGCACGGCTAAATATTATGAGCAACTATTACCAGGAGAAAATGGGATGGCACTACAATCACCAGGCGTACAAGTTACGGTAATCGACGAGAGTTTTTATACACCAGCAGAACCTGGTACTACACCTCTTATCGTAGTAGCAACAGCGCAAGATAAAACCAATGGAGCAGGCACAGGCACTGCATTGGGTACCACAGCGGCCAATGCTGGCAAGGCCTTTAAGATAACCAGCCAGCGTGAACTAACAGAAACATTTGGTGTTCCGTTCTTTGAGAAAACAGCCAGTGCTACTCCTGTACATGGTTCAGAGCGCAACGAATATGGACTGCTTACAGCCTACAGTTTATTAGGTGTAAGCAATGCTGCTTTTATTGTAAGAGCAGATATTGACCTAGATGAACTAGAAGCACAGACTGACGCTCCGGGAGCGAATCCCAATAACGGCCAGTGGTGGATTGATACACAGGCCACAACCTGGGGTGTTCAAGAGTGGAACGGCGCTGCCGCTACCGTTGTAGGCGGCCAGAAATTCACATACAAGGTGCCAATTGTACTCACAGACGCAGATTTTCCCTCTAAGATCACAGGCAATGCTCCAAAAGAAGGAGTAGGTAAGATCGGTGACTATGCAGTTGTATTTCGAACTGTAGAAGGTGACACTTCATTCGGTGCAGAAGAAGAATATGCTAGAATATATTATAAATCTGCAGGTAACGGTGGCGTATCCGGCGGCGGAACAGCTGTTGATGCAGGCGAATGGGTATTAGTTGGATCTAACGAATGGGCAGCTAGTTGGCCAGTAGTTAGTGGCACAGCAGTTAGTGGCTCAGTGAGCTATAACTTTTATGTCAACAACCAACTGATCGCTGGATCAGGAAATACTGGGGCAATAGCTACAGCCATTAATGGTGCAAGCATCCAAGGTGTTAATGCACAGGCTATTAGTGGTAGATTATACATTTATTCTGATGGACGATCAGCAGCTGATGGAACTCCTTTAGATTCATCAGGCCCAGACGGTCGTGTTTTACTAGAAAACGGAACCACAGCTCTTAGCGCACTAGGTATTACAGCAGGAGTTTATCTAAGCCCACGCCTAGCACAGCAGCCTCATACATCTATACCTAGCTACAAACGTAGTGAAAATACAGATACCGTCGGTGGAGCAGCCACTGGCAGTGTATGGATTAAAACCACAGAACCTAATAACGGTGCTCGTTGGAGAGCCAAGCGTTGGAGTTCAGCAACACTGTCATGGGTCAGCTATGAAGCACCTATCTATGACACTACAGCAGCAGCACTGTACTATCTAGATCGCAGTGGTGGTGGAGCAGGTATTCCAGAAAGTGCATTATTCACACAGGCCAATGCCAAAGAAACATCGGGCTTTGACACAACTCCTACAACAGCTACATTTAGACTATGGCGTAGGAATATTGCAGTTGGTGCAGCTACCAGTATTACTAGCAATGTTATCAAGGTTGGTACATTAGGATCTTCGGGTACTAAAACATTTACCATTAGTGAATCACTAAAAACTACACTTGCTCTAGACACTGCAAAAACAATAACATTCACAGCAGTCAATACCAGCGCAGATGCAGAACTAATGGCAGCGGCTATCAATGCAGCTGGCTTTACCAACATTGTGGCTTCTGTTACAGAAGTTAGTGCAACATCTAACAGACTGATTATCAGTCACATACTGGGCGGAGATTTTAGACTAGAAGATACTGGCGGCACCCCAGTAGCCAGTACTTTCACTGCCTACAACATAGATACACTAGCAGGCACAGAAAACTTCTACGCAGCAGAAACTGCTACCGGAGGCTATCTAGCTTCTGGATGGAAACCACTAGCAGCGTCGGATCCAAGATTCGCTGCCTCCGGTGATGCTCCATTGAACGAACCACAAGACGGGCAGTTATGGTATAATCCTAATTTCTCAGAAGTGGATCTAATGGTACACAACGGAAACACATGGGTTGGCTATCGTCATTTGACAGCCCCTTACTATGAAGCAGCCACAGCAACATTGAGAAATGGATATCTACCTATCGTAGCTGCTTCTAATCCCTACAAGCAAGGGACCACAGCCAATGGTGATATATGGATCAGCACAGCAGATCTAGAAAACTTTCCAACCATTTACAGATACAATACCAACTTGAGTGATATACCTGATCTTGCGCAGCGTTGGGAACTAGTGGACAAAGCAGATCAGACCACAGAAGAAGGTGTGTTGTTTGCAGATGCACGTTGGAATACCGCAGGTACTTCAACAGTAGCCAGCTCCATAGAAGATTTGATTACCAACAACTTCTTAGATCCAGATGCTCCAGACCCTGCACTATATCCTAAAGGTATGCTGCTATGGAATCTGCGTCGCAGTGGTGGTAACGTTAAACAGTATCAAAACAGCTACATCGATACTACTGCTGATAATCCAAGAACCGGAACAGCTACTCTAGCAGGCGACGCATTCCAAAGCGGTGAAAGTATGGAAACCTATGCTACAGACCGCTGGACCACAGCTAGTGGCAACAATGAAGATGGTTCAGGATCATTTGGTCGCAAAGCACAGCGCAAGGTTGTAACACAGGCCTTGAAGAGTGTGGTTGATACCAGTCAAGAAATACGTGACGAAGAACGCCGTAACTTCAATATCATAGCTGCTCCTGGTTATCCAGAGCTGTTGAGCAACCTAGTAAACCTAAACATTGATCGCGGTGTTACTGCGTTTGTGGTAGGTGATACTCCATTGCGATTGGCAGCAGATGCAACATCATTAACCACTTGGGGCTCAAATGCCAACCTAGTCACAGACAACGGTGATGACGGCATTGTTACATATGATGAGTATTGTGCAGTTTATTATCCAAATGGATTTACCACTGATCTCAGCGGTTCTCCTGCAGTGGTTCCAGCCAGCCACATGATGCTGAAAACTATCACACTCAGTGACAATGTCAGCTTTCCATGGTTTGCTCCAGCAGGAACACGCCGAGGCGGAATTACCAATGCCACAGCAGTGGGCTTTATAGATGCTGCTACAGGCGAGTTTCAAACAGTTGCTCTAAATGAAGGGCAGCGTGATACACTGTATGATCTAAAAGTTAACCCAATCCCATTCTTTAACGGAATAGGACTGGTAGCACATGGTCAAAAGACTCGTGCAAGAAATGCTTCAGCACTAGATCGTATCAACGTAGCACGTCTAGTGGTATACCTACGCAGCCAGTTGAACAAACTAGCTCGTCCTTATATATTTGAGCCTAACGATCAAATTACACGTGATGAAATAAAACAAGCTGTAGAAAGTCTATTATTAGAGCTAGTGGGACTAAGAGCACTCTACGACTTTGCGGTTGTTTGCGACGAAAGCAACAACACTCCGTCGAGAATAGATCGAAACGAACTGTACGTTGATATCGCAATTGAACCTGTGAAGGCGATTGAGTTCATTTACATTCCGTTACGTGTCAAGAACACAGGAGAAATTTAAAAATGGCAATTACATCACTGAATAATTTAGGTATTCCAACTACCAACGCAGCTGGCAGCACACAGGTGTTGTTGATGCCTAAATTAAAATATCGCTTTAGAGTTACACTGTTGGGATTTGGTGTTGCCGGATCAACTGAACTAACTAAACAGGTTCAGGACGTAACTAGACCCAAAGTATCATTTGAAGAAATGACTCTAGATGTCTATAACTCCAAGGTCAAGCTGGCTGGAAGATACACACTGGAAAACATCACTCTGACCTTGCGTGATGATGCTAGTGGGCAGGTACAAAAACTTGTAGGACAACAGATCCAGAAACAATACGATTTTGCAGAACAGGCATCTGCTCGGTCAGGTATTAATTATAAATTTACAACGAAAATCGAAGTTCTCGACGGCGGCAATGGCGGGTTAGTTAATGCAACTTTAGAAACTTTTGAATTAGTCGGATGTTTTGTACAAAACGTAGATTACGGTGATGCTAATTATTCAACCAACGAACACATGACTGTGGCTCTAACTATCGCTTACGATAACTTGTTACAGTTTAACGGAATAGCAGCCTCCGGTAACGTCGAAGGTATAGGCGCAGCAGTAGTTAGGGGAATAGGTAACGCAGTTACTGGTGCCGGTACTCCGTAATAACAGCAAAAACAAAAAGCCTCCTAAGGGGGCTTTTTTTGTGGCATAAATATTTGTATGGCAAATTATTTCACAAGATTTCTAAATGGAGCTGCTCAAGGATTGTTAACCCCAAAAGGTAACATGTCCAATTACAGTCATGCTACCAAGCTGTTTATAGACGGTAACATGAGGCTGGCTCCTCGCACAAAATTTAACTATTATGTAAGATTTGAGATAGATAAGGCAGCTATAAAAGCTCCTGCGTTCAGCAACAAACATCACGAAGAAATTGGCCTATTGGTCAAAACAGCAGAGCTACCAAAATATAATTTTGACAGTGTTGTAAAAAATCAGTACAATAGAAAAAGAATAATATATAAAAATTTTAACTACGAACCGGTGAATATAACCATGCATGATGATGCTACCGGAGTCGTGAGTGCTATGTGGGCAGTTTATTACGGGTACTATATTGCTGACAGACAATTGCCTGCTGCTGCATTTGAAGGCGGTCTGAAATACCGTCCAACCAATACCGGTAAAGATAATTTTCGTTACGGCATGGATAATAATGTATCAACAGGCTTCTTTAAATCTGTTAGCATTTATACCATGGCACGTAGAAGATTTTTAGGTTACACCTTGATTAATCCAAGAATTAAATCTTGGAGTCATGGCAATATGGATTATGCTGCTAGTGAATTTGCAGAAAGCACCATGTCTTTGGAATATGAATCGGTCAAATATTCCGCAGGGCAAGTATCCTATGGTAGTCCTAAGGGATTTGCCACACTGCACTATGATTCTGTGCCAAGTCCTTTATCTGTAGCAGGTGGCGGTGTGGCAACATTGACCGGAGAAGGCGGAGTCTTAGACGGTCTAGAACAGATATTTGGCAACCTTGGATCCGGTGCAGTATTCGATAGTCCTGGTGGATTCTTAAGCACTGCTATAGCCAGCATCAACACCTATAAAAATATTAAATCATTGACTCCGGCACAGTTAAAATCAGAAGCCATTAATATACTCAGTGATCCAGGAAATATATCTTCAGCTATTAGCACTGTCGGCGGAGTAGTAGGAGCTGTGTTTCCAAGAAGTGCAACGCAGGCCCCCGCTACCACTGCCACTCAAAGATCACTAGTGGGAGATTTCCCCCCGGGACCTGGGAACGTAGCATAATATGGCGACTAATCTACCAGCATTTGAAATACAAGACAGTGCCGCAGGCACAAAACTGTATTTCGACACCTACGGCGAAGCTGCATTAGAGTTTCCGGCCAATGACGTTACGGTCGCTGTGAGTTTTTTCACTGCTGCTGGATTTGACACAGACGCAGCAGCCACAGTGGCCATGACACTGCTTCGTCAGGCCAAAATTGACGCCACTCCCATCTCGCAGATTCTAGACACATTGAAAGGATTTCCATCTAAATCATTAAGTCAACTGGTAGGAGAGATTTTAAACAACAATCGAGTGCCAACCAGTCTTTTAGGTTTCAGAACTACTGATGCGAAACCAACTGTACAATCAAGAAACATAGCTGCATAATGGGAAAATTTGCACAGGGTAAATTTGAAATGAAAAACCCTGCCAAATATGTAGGGTTAAAGACTCCATTGGCTCGCAGCAGCTGGGAATTTGTGTTTATGAGAATGTTAGATGAGCACCCCGGAGTACAGAACTGGGCCAGCGAAAGTATCAAGATACCTTACAGGGATCCCCTTACTGGTCGCAGTACCATATACGTACCTGATTTCTTTGTGGTGTATCAAGACAAAAATGGCTCTAAACATGCAGAAGTTGTAGAGGTTAAACCTTCTAATCATACCTTCAGAGAAGCTGTAGGCAAGAGTCAATACAATCAACAGCAGTATGTGAAAAACATGGCCAAATGGGAAGCTGCCAATGCTTGGTGTAAGCAGCAGAACATAAAATTTCGTGTGATTAACGAAACAGATATTTTCCATCAAGGCACAAAACGAAGATAAGTACGATATGACCAAAAGACTTGAAGAATTGTTAAATCTCGAAGCCACAGAGAACACAGTAGAAGTTCCGATTGAAGTGCCCACGCATGAACAGGTACAGAGCCTAGATGATAGTTACAATAGAGTTGTAGAAATTACTCGAGGACTACCCCAGATCAAAGAGCTAGACGAACTAGACGATCGAGAGCTAGATGAGCTGGCCAAAAAAGCAGAAGCTGCCTATGACGATCTAATGGACCTAGGCATGAACGTAGAAGTGCGTTATGCAGGCCGTATCTTCGAAGTGGCTGCTAGCATGATGGGAAATGCGATCACTGCTAAAACCAACAAGATAGATAAAAAACTTAAAAGCGTAGATCTACAGCTAAAGAAGCTGAAAATAGACAACGACGCAGGCAATGAACAAGACGGAGTGATCAACGGTGCAGCATATGTGATCACAGACCGCAATGAGCTACTGAAAAAATTAAGCGGAAAAGCATAAATACAAGTATGAAAACTTTTAAAGAATATCTCACTGAAAACAAAAAAATCTACAGCTTCAAAGTCAAAGTTGCTGGCGAAATTCCTGAGAATTTTCAGGAAAGTCTCAAGACCAAACTAGAACGCTGCAAGGTTGTTACCTTTGAAAAGATGAGCACAACCCCTATACAAAAGTTTCCGTTAGATTTTCCGGACAAGTCCAACATGGAAGTCACTGTATTCGAAGTGGTTACAGAATACCCAGTAACTCCTCCGGAAATCGCTGATATGATCAAAGGGACTGGGGTCAACGAAGACTGTATTCGTGTACGCGGCAGCGGTGAACCCACAGAAATAGATCAGCTGCTCATGGACAATGAGCCCACAGGAGATGCACTGTTAGATGAACAGGACATGGACAAAGGCGCAGGCAAAATCAAACACAAAGATTATTTCGGTGATGATTTCAATAAGAGTTTCTTAAAAGATTTAAACAAAGCTGCCAAAGATCGCAAGAAGGATGGCATCAACGTAGAATATAAACTGCCCAAGGGCAAACAAGACAAAGCAGGTGCTCGAAGCGCCTTAGGGAGTTAATACATGGATTTCAATCAATTAATGGCACGCATGCGTGAACTAGATCAACCTACTAATGAAGGGGGCTGTGGTATGGATGCACCAATGGCACCACCTATGTCTTCGCCAATGGGCATGACTCCGCCAAAACCAGATACACCGCCACCTACAATGAGCATAAATCTAAATGCTCAGGGCATGGACAACATTGAGTCATTGATGAAACTGGTCACCAAGGTGAATCCAAGCATGGATAAACCAGCGATGCCCACAATGATGCCACCGAGTATCAGTATTGAGCCTATGGACAAACCCGCAGGCATGCCTCCACTAGGTGGGCTAGGCGACCTAGATAAAGGGCCTTTAAAAATGTTGCCAGATCTAGACTCAGACAACGATGATATGCCAGGTGGAGAAATGGACAAAGATGAACCAAGTGATGATATTCCCAAGGGTCTTGATCAAGATGACGATGGTGATCACGACATGGACGATCACGACGCAGAGAAAAAAGACAAAGATGAAGCGTTCGGCAACAGCGTAGGTGGTAGTGAGCCAGACTACAACACCATTGCTGATGTGATGAACAAAGGTGACGATCTAAACAGACCAAAGAAAAGTTTCAGTGGCAAGCCATATCGTGGCGACAATCCTATGGCAGCTGGCGCTTATGAAAGCAAAGAACAACTACGTGCTGGTATACGTGCAGAACTCATGCAACGTTTGGCAGAAGCTAAAGGAGCGAAATAATGTCAGGATTTAAAATTTCAACAGATTCACTAAGACCAGAATTTTACCAAGTGGTGCTAACACTAAGTGGCG
>Ga0209550_10000382_pt1 | contig 40484 bp, 13 predicted proteins | sample LauGreSuBDMM15SN_2_FD_187567 | JGI IMG/M metagenome (GOLD analysis project Ga0209550, IMG submission 187567) | Freshwater lake microbial communities from Lake Michigan, USA - Su13.BD.MM15.SN (SPAdes) (version 5) | ecosystem: Environmental > Aquatic > Freshwater > Lake | place: Lake Michigan...
CCTCCCACACCACATAAAAGACCAAAGGCTCAAGCTCTGCTTGGGCCTTTTTCATTTAACGCAATGAGCCAAGCTCTGCTTGAGTGAGGGGCGTGAAATGAAAAAGCCAGCACGCTAGTGCTGGACTTTGGTATGGCTGCATTGGCAGGAGGGTTCATGCCTCAAGCATAAACCTGTCCTTTATTAAATTTAACTCTCTAAAAATAAAACGAATTAGCCTTTTTTCGTCACAAATATATACTATATTTGTGACCAATATTTATGAAAAACAAGAACGTGAGTGTTGAAAATCTGTTGTTTGCCAAAATGAAAAGAGGCGGGCTTGGGACTTTATTTTTTAATGAACAGTTTGATGGAATTGCCGAAAAGGCAGCGATTCGAAAGGCATTACAACGTCTTACTCAAAATAAGATTATTGTAAGGGTAGCACAAGGTATTTACGTTATACCTAAACAAAGTAAATTGGTAGGGATAGTATTGCCTGGCGCCAACGATATTGCAAAAGCCATTGCCAAAAGAGATCGGGCGAGAATAATTCCCACTGGTGTACAAGTCATCAATTTACTTGGTTTAAGTACCCAGGTCTCCATTAATTTAGTGTATTTGACCGATGGGGCACCACGTGTAGTTAAAGTAGGAAAACAAACAATCAAACTAAAAAAAACTGTCCCAAAAAACTTAAGTGCAAAAGGACAGATTAGTGGTCTAGTTATTCAGGCACTAAAAACTATTGGTAAGGAAAAGGTAAACGAAAGCGAGCTAAAAAAAATTAGACAACAACTAAAAAAAGAAAAGCCAGAAAATTTGTTGCATGATATTAAGTTAGCGCCTGCATGGATAGCCGAAATAATGAAACAATCCATAAAAATAGATACATGAGTAATTTTCTAAAATTAGAACCCAAAGAGAGGCTACTTATTTTTGAGCAAATACGTTCAAAAACAGGATTGGTAGAGGCTGCAATAGAAAAAGACTGGTGGGTTACCCAAACATTGAGCATTATTTTTTCCATAGACTGTGCACCACATCTGGTATTTAAAGGTGGTACTTCATTGAGCAAAGCCTGGGGTTTAATTCAACGTTTTTCGGAAGATATAGACCTGGCATTAAACAGGCAACTTCTTGGCTTCGAAGTTGTATCAAATAAAACACAGGTTAATAAATTAAGAAAAAAATCGTTTGAATATATTTCAACTGTATTTTACCCCGAGTTAAAGCAAAAATTTGAAGTTGCAGGAATCAATGGACTAAACATAATACTAACTGAGGCAAAAGATCCAGACCAAGATCCTTTAATTATCGAAATTTATTACCCGAGCGTTACAAAGACTTCGAACTACTTAAATCCAAGGATTGTGGTCGAGATTGGGAGTCATTCTTTAATTGATCCTTTTACCAATAAATTAATAACATCGCTTGTGGGTGAAAGTTAATCAGCAAGTGATTTTGCTGACAAGGCTATTAGCATACCTGTAGTTAACCCTGAACGAACATTTTTGGAAAAGATATTCTTGTTACATGAGGAGTTCCAAAAACCCCATGATAAAATACGGGTAGACAGATTAAGCAGGCATTTGTACGATATAGAAAAAATGATGGATTCGGAGTTTGCCGCAATTGCATTGGCAAACGAGAAGTTATACAATAATATAGTGCTGCATCGCAGTTTATTTAATGGTATAGGCGGTACTGACTATGCAAATCATATTCCTGCTAAAATTAACTTTCTTCCACCCATATCGGTAATAAAGGAATGGCAAAAAGATTATGAAATTATGCAGGAAAACATGATTTATGGCGAATCATTGAGTTTCGAAAATTTATTGGTTCGATTGGAATCACTACAACAAGTTTTAAACGCAAAAGGCTAGTGCAACCCAAAGCATAACCCCCCCACACAACACATAAAAGACCAAAGGCTCAAGCTCTGCTTGGGCCTTTTCATTTAACGCAACGAACCCTAAAAATACCTTATTAAATTAGCTTTTCTTGATTGTCCCCAATCTTTTATTCGGCTCAAATAGAACAATTTTGAGCCGAATTTTAAAAATATTGAGCTGAATCCAAGCCTTCCTCTTATCATCCTGAGGCTGTCGAATGGGTTTTTAACCCCCTTAGATTGGTCAAATGGCTAAAAGGAAAAACAATTGCAAAAAGGTATTTTGGTTCAAACCGAAAAAAGAGGAAATGAGGTTATATTTGTAGTTCGGTCGAAATTTTGTTTAATTTTGGCATGTTTGTTGGTTATGATACAATTGCCTTCAATTTAAACTATAGAACAATAATTATGAATAAAGCCTTATTCCTACTGTTAATTACAGTTTTCATCATACCATTTGGATGCAAAAAAGCCGATACAGATCCTGTTGCAAGCTTCAGCGTTTCGAACAGAAACCCTACCATTGGAGAGTTTGTAACCTTTACCAATACTTCGCAAAACGCACACCACATTAAATGGACCTTTCCTGATGGCACCACTGCATCTAGCAACTCTGTGTCGTATACCTTTAATTTTAATGGCATCTTCAATGTACGACTTGATGCTTACGATAAAAATGAAACCTATTCTGATTTTGCTACAGAAGACATCAGTGTTTGTACCCCAGGAAGTGTAGTGTTTTATACAGATAGCGCAAGTTACAAATCGCCAATAACCATAAGTTTAAATGGTGCCTTTGTAGGTGCATTAAGCAACCCTTTTGATGGCATTCCTAATTGTGGCAGCCCTGGTGCTGTAACTGCAGAAATTTGTCCTGGCACTTATTCTTATTACGCCATAAGCGACGAAAATAAGGTGTGGCAAAACATGGTTAAAGTTACCGCAAACGGTTGTGTAGCAATTAAACTGAATTAATTTTTCAGGAACCGTTTATAGCTCACACTTCCATCTTCTCTGGTTATGGCTAGTAGATATAATCCTGTTTTCAATTCTTGAATTGCTAACTCATTAGCTCTTCCTGTTTCAATATTTTGATGGATCATTTCCAATCCACTTAAATTATACACTTTTACTGATAGCAACTCATTTCTATCAGTTCTAATGGTTAATTTATCTGTTGCAGGATTTGGGAAAATAACAATGGGCATAGCGTTTAATTCAACATTTCCAGTAGTGCTAATTAGGTTAAAAGTTAATCGGCCTAAATTAAACCCTGCTTCATCAAACTTTAATTTTAAAATATGGTTACCTGCCGGCAATTGAATACTATCTACTTCCTTATTGGCATAAATTTTCCAATTATTTGAAGTACTATTTACCTTGATATTTGAAGCAACAATGGATGTGTCGATGGCAATACTAAATGGTCCGCCGCCGCCAGCTAAACCAGAACTGTACCTAAAATTCAATCCATAAATGCCAGATTTTTCAATATTAACTGAATAACTCAGCCACTCTCCCTTTTCTATAAATTCCACTATATTGCCTTCACTTCCAAACAAGCCTGCATCCACATATTCTGGACTCCTAAAATTACCTACATGATTGGTTATGGAGTTATCAAAATATGATACACCTTGCCCTATACCACCCTCAAAATAATCATAATTACCCGCCTCTAAACTTTGAGTAGGAATTGTTACAATTTTGTTCAAATATGGCAGCTGCGACCCAACTATTACTTCTTCTACATTACTAAAAGAATAGCCAGTATCGGCATATGCTTTTACATAAAAACGATGGATGCCAACATTCAATGAAGGAGTAATAATTTGAAATGGCGCTTTGGTAATTGTTCTCAACAAATTAAGTCCATCATAAAACTCAACCTTACTAGCTATACCTTGCAATACTGCTGCATTTAAATAGGCACTTTTTTGTGCCTTCAACTTTTTTTGCAAGGCAGTAATTCTTGCATTAATAGTTACCTCTCTATTAGTTCCCAACATACCTGGCAAAACAGTTAAAGTAAAGCCATCTGAAAAATTGACTATTAATGGCACAGTTCCATAATTTTTTGCCACATAGGTTTTTACACCCTTCTTGTTAAACACCGCAGCTATTGGGTAGTTTGCAGTTACCGAAGCATCTGGATAACCTATACTATTAAACGTATGTAACCAATGATAAGTTTGTGCATCACTGCATCCACCTTTAGGTTTATAATTGGTATAATTATTATAGAGTTTGATTGCAGTTTCTGGATCTATCATGGCTAAATAGCTCCAATATATTTCAAACCACAAGTTATCATTTGGGGTATTTGTGCTTACTCCTGTTTTAAGCTTCATGTCGTTCCAAAGTGTGCGCACATAGGTGGTATCATGCGCCAAATAAAAGGAAGAGCCTGTTAATGGAAACAGTTCAATGCCATACATAGCTGCAATATCATTGGTCCAAAAAGTTCCCCTATCATAACCGTTGTTCCAAACCCTAGAGCACATTATCTGAGAATAATTTGAAGAAAAATTTCTTTTACTCTTATTAAAATAATACTCATCTATAGCTGTTTGCTCTGTTGTATAAAGATAGATTCCCAAATCTCTTATGGCTTTATTCCCTGTAATTTGACCCCACTGAATCAGTGATGCATTAAAATTCATTGCCTCCGACGACGACTCTTGGTTGTTGCCATGAGGTTCATTGTTGAGCAAGCCAGAGGCAAAACTATGGCCTGCATAAGGACTAAAATTTCTCAAATACGGAAACATATTGTCCGACCTATCCCAATTAGCTGCATCCCTAATCATCATGGTTACCATTGGCCCCCAGCTAGCGGCCCAACCGGGCTCAAACTCTTCAATTGCCGCAGCCGTAAGAATAAAATTGCCATAATGAAAATGATGGTCGTTTATATTTGCATCCGAAGAATATCCTGCAGGAAAACCTATCAAAGTAGTCCAAGGAATATTATAATAAAACAAAAAAGCATTCTCACCATTCTCAACTTTTAACCAATCTTCCAATCGTGCTTTTACTGTTGCTACAATTTTATCCTTGGTTTCAAAATTGCCTGTTTGAGCAGCAATTCTAGCAACTTGCATCAACCTGTTCATAGCCAATCCTTCATTATAAGAATCAGTCCAAGTATCTAATGCAGGATTCTTTAACAAATCAACTTTCAATTGCAAGGCACTGGGATCAAAACCACTACTATATTTTGCTAAATTTGGCAATGTAGGTAATACGCCATTGAATTTATTTTCAACAACAAAGCCATTACCTACCAACATTTTTAAAGCTCCTCTCGCGCTTTGATAGCTCAAGGTTCTAGGCTTTGGTGAACTTAAACTAAGGTGAGCCCATTGGTGCGGCAACAAACCCAAAAGTGCATCTGTTGATAGTCCTTCTTTAACCTCTGTAGTCAAGTTAAAGTTGGTTTGAACCAATGCCGTTTCTTGGTTATAATTATAACTGGCCGTGCTATTAATTGGAAATACATAAGCGTATTGCTTAAATAAATCTGCTGTACTTTGAGCGGCAGCACCTTGAGGCAACATAGCCGCAGAAAAATAATTTTTACCTGCTAATGATGAGGTATAGGTATTACCCGTTTTGGTCCAAATAGAGCCAACAGGTCCGTAAACCGCAAAATTTGAACCACTCAATGAGTTGGTAATTAGCAGCATTTCATTTTGAATACTAACTGTACCAATATTAACCGTGATACTTGCCTCGTTGTTCATAGCCTTGGTAAAATATACAAAAGGCATTCCTGTTCCCATGGTGGCTTGCAATTGCTGGGTACCATTATTCCAAGCGGTTTGAACCAACCAATCTGAATGGTTAGAAACGGTTGGATTAGTTACATTTAAGCCCGTTAATCCAACAACAATAGGTTGCTCTGGACCCATAGGTTGCCTCGAATCCAAAGCGCCATTTCCTAAAAAAGTATAACTAACAACCAAACCTGTTGAAATTGCTTTCATCGACAAAGGGTAATTATACAGGTTTGCATTATTGCTACTCAATAAACCTGTCCACCAATCATTGGTAGGAATGGCTTTGCTTGCTGCCAAGCCAGAAACTCTAGGAGTTCCAGCAGGCTTATTGTTTCTTCCTGCGGCATCTGCTGGCGGCAATTGTGTGGTATAGCTCCCAGATCCAACTGGAACAACCTGACTAGATACCTCTAAGCAAATAATTATAAAACATATAGCTAATAGAAATCTTCTTTGCAAACCAACTTTCAAACCCATCGTTTTTATTTAATACACAAAGAAAGCAATTGCAAGCTCAAATGGCCGAGGTAATGTGGTTTGTAGTAGTGTTGTAGTATACTTACAAGCAAATATAAAATTTCATCAACCTATTTTGCCTTTTCATAAGATTGCACCTCATCGTGAAAAAACTCCAAACTCACACCTGCTTGTTGCAACATGAGCTCACTCTCCCCTCCCGCATGGTACTTACGCTCACAAACAACTCTTTTGATACCACAATTAATAATTAACATGGCACATACTCGGCAAGGTGTCATGCGGCAATATAGTGTTGATCCATTTAATGAAACCCCATTCTTTGCTGCCTGGCAAATGGCATTCTGCTCAGCGTGTACGGTACGCACGCAATGCTCGGTAATGCTATCATCTTCATGAATCATTTTCTTCATTTGGTGGCCCACTTCATCACAATGTGGCAAACCTATTGGCGACCCAACATAGCCTGTAACCAATAATTGGTTCTCGCGTGCAATCACACATCCACTTCGTCCACGACCGCAAGTAGCACGCTTGCTAATAGCTTCCATCACCTCCATAAAATACGCATCCCAACTCGGACGAACATATTTAGTTTCTGTTGCTTGGTTCATCGTTTATTATTTGATCTAGTTGTTGATACAATTCTTCAAAGGTGTCGTTATTGGTAAAATGATAATCTGCTTGGCTCATGCAAGCACTTAGATTTTGTTTGTTCGGATCAATCGAATTCATTTCTCTTTCTTCATTTGCAGCAAATGTTTCAAATGAAATATGATCTGTTTCCGATCCTCGCAGTAAAATCCGATCATACCTAATTCGCCTATCGGTATCTACCGAAAGTAGTTTAAAGCCACCTTTGGCCTTTAATGCACTTACTTCGCCTGGTGTTCTAATGCTTTCAATGATACAATTGGCACCCGATTTTTCTGCTTCCTTAAATAATTCTTCAGCAATAAAACTCGGACTATTATTAGCTCTTAATTCATTTGCAGTATGGGTTAAACTATCGCGATTAACTTCTAAGCCTTTTGCTTTTATGATTGCCATTAAGTAACCACGTACTGAAAAATGTGTAAACCCGTGTTTAGCAACTAAATAATCTACAATGGTTCCTTTTCCTGCGCCAAGTGTACCTGTAATGCCTATGATTTTCAAAATATAGTTTTTGGTGAAAATAAATAAATTAACTAAAAATCAAAAATATCAGTCGGGTATCAACCAAATTAAACCCAACTTAGGTCTAATTATATTTTCCAGTTGCCAACAATTTACGCATGTTAAGCACTGTTTCGAAAGGCGCTCTATCAATAAACAAATTAATTAACCAAGCCGGCACCTCACCACCTGGATCAATCACCACCTGGTATTCTCCAATAATACTTTTGGCCGAAGTTGCTTGTATGGTCCACGTAGCTTTTAAAACCGGAATGCGCACATATTCACTCTTAATTGAATATAAATGACCAACCGCTTTGGTTTCAAAAACAATGGCTTTGTTGACTTGATTTGAGTATGAAATTTGCTGAAAATAACCATCTCTATCACTTAACGGCCAAGGCATATTTACTTGTTGGTAATAGATTTGCTCCTGTTTGCTTTTGGCCTGAACCAACTCCGTATGCTTGCACGCAAACAAGTATTTTGGTTGTGAGGCAACATCTAGTAGCAAAGCAACAAAAGATTGCGCACTGGCATCAAAATTTGCAATAATCTTAAGCTCTTTGATATCGTATCCTTTTACCGTTCTGGTATAAACTTTTATTTGCTGTTCATTTCTTACTTCTTTCCAATCGCCTTGAGCATAATTTGGTTCGAACCAAAAACAAAAAAATAACAAAATAAAACTACGATAATCGAAGTAAAGCATTAAAAAATTTGGCTAACTAAAATGCAATGATGCGTTAAATGCCACAAAATTCAAAACTGCAAGAATTCATTACATTAAAGTTTAAGAATTGCTAATCTTCTAAATTAAGCAGTTATATGGGTAAAATGATTAATTAATTACCTTTGTAAAATAGGGTAGTATTTGCACATTAGCCCATACAAATAAATTTAATGCTTCAAGATAATTTCAACCGTATTCATGATTACCTGAGAATTTCACTCACCGATGTGTGTAATTTTAGGTGCCAATATTGCATACCAGATGAAGACGCACAATTTATGCCAAACAGCCATTTAATGCAGTTGGATGAAATTGTTGGCATTGCTACCCAATTTGTAAATTTAGGAATCAAAAAAATTAGGCTTACCGGCGGCGAACCATTGGCAAGAAAAGATGCGGCCGATATAATTCATGCCCTTTCAAAACTTCCTGTAAAACTTACACTCACTACAAACGGTTCGCGAATTCATGAATTCATTGACGTTTTTAAAGCCGCAAAAATGCGTTCCATAAATGTGAGTTTAGATACATTAGATAGCACAAAATTTCATCAAATAACAAAGCGCAACCAATATACGCAGGTAATCAATAACATTAACCTTCTCATCAACCATGGTTTTCATGTAAAGTTAAACATGGTGGTAATGCGTGGCTTCAACGACAATGAAATACTCAACTTCATAGATTGGACCAAAGACTTGCCCATTCATGTGAGGTTTATTGAGTTTATGCCTTTTACAGGCAATCAATGGGACAATGAAAAAGTGTTTACATTCCAAGAAATTTTAACACTTGCATCTTCGAAATACCAATACGCAAAACTGCGTGAAGAGCCAAACGAAACGGCTAAAAGCTTTCAAGTAAATGGCTATCAAGGCACTTTTGCAGTAATAAGCACAATGACAGCTCCTTTTTGCCATACCTGCAATAGGCTGCGCCTTACAGCCGATGGCAAAATGAAAAACTGCCTTTTTTCAAAAGGAGAAGTTGGCCTATTGGAAGCGTTAAGAGCAGGCGAAAACCTTACTCCACTCATTAAACTTTGCCTAAACAACAAAGCTAAAGCCCTAGGAGGCCAATTTGAAGGCGATTACCATCAAATTGACCCTCAAGCTATATCTAACAGGAGCATGATAAAAATCGGCGGTTAAATGGTCTATTAACTGCTAAACACAAGTTAGTCCCATTCTTACCTTCAACCAAAAAATCTTAAACAAAAAAAGGCCCCATCAGCTAACTGATGGGGCCTTTCTCGTATTTAAATCCTGATTAGTTTGTTTTCTGAACTTTAAAGCTCTTCAATTCACCATTCATATTAACTTGTACCAAGTACATGCCATTTGAAAGATTAGCCAAATTATCAATAGAAATATATTGGTTTCCTTTGATTACTTCTTTCTCAGTAGTGAAGATGTTACGTCCCATTAAATCTTTAACTTCAATTGAAACCTTAGTGTCTTGTAATGAACTTACAAAAATACCAGCTTCATTGTTGAAAGGATTAGGATAAAGTGTGATATCATCATTTTCTGTAGCTGTTAACATAACCACTTTGCTATATTCAAAATTGCCATCTCTGTCAATTTGCTTCAAGCGGTAGTATACATCGCCATTGCTATTCAATGAAAGTACTTTTGCATCAACAAATGAGTAGGTTTGAACCGAGGCTGAGTTGCCAGCACCTTTTACAAAACCAACTACCTCAAACTCGTTTCCGTTAAATGAGCGCTCTACTTCAAATCCTTTGTTGTTCACTTCAGATCCAGTAGCCCAATCAATTACCGCATCTTTACCGCTTACAGAAGCTGTTAACGACAACCAGCTTACTGGTAAAGTTCCGTTTGAACCAACTCCCATAGGGTTTAATGTAGTAAGACCACCAATTGTTCTGGTATAAGGATCGGTACCAACTGCCGCACCTGCTGCAAAATTGTTCCAACCATTGGCCATATATCTAGCTACATAAGATGATCCACGGGTAAAGCCGCTTAATTCTTGTGTGCCATTCCATTGTAAGGTTACACTTAAGTTAGATCCACCGTTTACAGATTCGCTAACTATCCAATTTGCAGCAACTGCATTTGAACTTACCGCAGCACCACTTGGAACATTTCCAGTATAAGTTGGGAAAGCACCTACAATTACACGAGATGAATATTGATCAGCAGTTCCTGTATTGGTTAAGCTAATAGGGTTATAATTAGTTAAAGTTCCAATAGGGAATACAACTGCACCTGTTCTACCAGCCACACCAATGTTTCCAATAACTAAACTTCCAAGGTCGTTGGTTACAATGTAATTGGTAGAGGTAACACCTAAAATTCTACCTGTATTACCAATGTTTAAATCATTTACACCCAATTCTACTTTACCATTGGTTAATTGTAAAGTATCAACAACAGTAAGTGCTCCTGTTAATTTAACACCAGTAGTATTGTTAACTGATACTTTGTTGTAAGAACCTCCGTTGATTGATTGCTGAGTAGTTCCCATCATATTAATCCAACCAGTTGTTCCACTTATAGTTCCAATGTTGGTTAAATCACCATAGATATTTAAAGCAGAGGCCGAAGTAGACATGGTTAAGGTTGCTCCAGAATTTACAGATAAACCTTTCATGTTTGCCGATCCAGCCAATACTGGCATATTAAAGGCAGTTGCAGGAATAACCACATCTACAGCAGAAGTAGGTAATGCAGAACAACCCCAGTTGCTGGTAGTAGTCCAACTTGAACTTGTATTACCACTCCATAAACCAGGTGTTTGAACCACCATAGGAACAAGGTTAGTAAATGCAACATTACAAGCATTTGTAAGTGCACAACGGATATTGCCACCATTGTAACTTGAAGGAACACTTGATATAGTTAAAGTACTAGTAGTTGCACCTGCAATATTTGAATAACCACTACCTAAATCAATTTGCCATTGGAAGGTTGTTGCTCCTGTTGCAGCCATACTTAACACTACAGTTGACCCAGCACAAGTGCTAACAGAAGTTGGTGCAGGCTGACTAGTAATGGTAATAGGACCACTTACAGTTAACATAGCTGTATCTGATGTTCTATTTCCACAAGTACCAGATATTAATGCTCTGTATCTATTACCGTTACTTGCAAGTTGAATATTTGTTTGAATCAAACTAGGACTTGTAGCTGATCCTATTGAACTAAATGCTCCACCAGTACTTTCTTCCCATGAATAAGATAAATTAGTTCCAACTGCTGCGGCACTGAAAGTAACATTATCACCTAAACAACCCGAACCATTGACTGGCTGCGTGGTAATATTGGTTTGAACACCCATGGTTAAAGTAGCAGAATTGGTATTAGCAGTACCTCCTAAATTAGTAATTGTACAACGATACATTCTTCCGTTGAAAGAAGCGTTTAAGCCATTTACAACTAAGGTTGCTGTTGTAGCTCCAGTAATATTAGTAAAGCCACCTCCTGCATTTTGTTGCCATTGGTAAGATAAACCTGTACCAGTTGCTGTTGTAGTGAAAATTACCGAATCACCATTACATTTTGTTTGACTAACAGGTTGTGAAGTAATGTTTAAGAATGTTGTCAATGGGTCAAGTGCATCTGTTAAAGTCCATACAGAATTGCTATCAATAACAGCAGTTGCAATTACATTAAAGTTAACACTATCTACCAACGAAGCAGTTCTAACATTCCAAGAACTATTATAGTAATTGGCAGATCTCAAATCGGTTTGCGATCCAACTGTTCCTAATAATGCTCTTTTATATAATAAGGTGATATCATAAATTAAACCTGAACCACTTAATACCAAGTCGTAAGCAGCATTAATTGCTTTTCCATTAGCTCCTTGTGTATTTGGTCTTTCTCCTGTATAATATCTCATAGAACCTGCTGTTGGTATACTAGACGAGATATCCCAAGTTACTCTAGCAACTGAATCTTCACCTAATAGTATGTGCTGGGTTCCACCTAAAACCGGAATTGCGGGAACAATAGTAGCCAAAGGCGCTAATACGCCTGAAGCTGGAGTAACCTCAAATGCTCCTAAATCTGGCGCACCTGATGCAACTGTAGCTGGTCTTGTAACATTGTTGATGTCTTTTGTTACTAACGTATCATGAACACCTCTACCATTGATCAACCAAATAGCAGTGTCGTTTACATTTGGCGTTAAATCTACCAATGAAGTGTGTGGTGCTTTGAATGATACTGAGTTACGGTCATAGGTAGGATAAGCCACCTTGAAGGCAGTTAAGGTTCTTGCTGCTGTTGCATAAATTGGTGTAGTAGAAATATTTGATCTGTATAAGTTATGGTTGGTTAAAACCTGACTAATAGCTGGAGGTGCTACGGTCCAATAGAAAGCGTAAACATTGTTACTTGTAAATACATTGTTGATGATACGCATATTGGTATTTCCAGAAGCAATTAGGTAAGTATATTGTGAACCTGCGTGAACTGTATTATTAGCTACATGGTAATTGTTTGTTACGCTACCACCAATACTCCAATAAACAAAGCCAGATGTGCCTCCAGTGATTATATTATTTCTAACTAATGCAGGATTGCTAATGGCATTTTTACTGTAATTCATGTACCAATAAATACCTTTTGAACCCATACAATTAACCCTGTTATTCTCCATAACATAAGCACTGTCATTGTAATACCAATACTGGTAACCTGTAGTATAGGTTGGGTTAACAATTCTATTATTAAAGGTATTACCAATAAATTTAGATCCAGTGGTATAATACAAGTAATAGAAAGAACCATATGCTATACTATCAAACAAGTTGTTTTCGAACAAAGTGTTTTTGATATTATAGGTTACACTGTTTCCATATAAATAATTACCATAGAATGAACCTTTAAAGTAATTATTTGTATAAACCAAATTGTTAGTAGAAATGGCATTGTTATATAAACCGTAGTTACTTGTACTAGTTCCATCAACACCAGAAATAGGTCCCCAAATTACACAATCATTGATGGTATCAAAATTACTAACACCAGAATAACGGATAATCGCATTTGTTACATTCAAAACACCATTGGTTTGACGAATGGTTAATTTATTAAAGTTAACAAAACTTGCGGCCATATTTACAACTTGAGTAGTGGTTGCATCTATTGAAAACTCTAACCTTACCGAATCTCTATGATTAGCAAAAGAAGTAATGTTTAAGGTACTTGTAGCAGATGCTCCTGGTATATCAACAATATTATATGTTCCATTGTACACACCAGTCTTAATTCTAAAAGTTGTACGTCCACCTAATCCTCTTGTACCAGCAGCTGCTAGCGCCGTGTTCAAATCAATAAAATCTGAAGGTGCTGCACCAACAATATAATTTCCAATAAGCGGAGCTGCAACTGAAGTATTGATGGTATCATTACTTCTATCGCTATCTATTGAAGCGTTAGGGCTATATGAATAAGCCTTGATTGCATTTGCACCAGTACCAATGGTAATTTGGTTTGCCCCAGTGAACACCATTGTTACAGTATCGCAAGTAGCTAAACCAGATCCACTATAAGACATAATAACTGGAGCGCCATTATTTAACCTGTATGCAACATTAAATGAAGAAACCGAATTGGCACCTCTATTCTTAACTAAAAGTCTTAAATCTTGAGCTCCCAAAGCAACTGGCACTGAAGGACTAGTTAAAGCAACAACTTCTAAATCATTTGAACCAGCTACAATTTCATCACAACCAATCATTGGTGGTATTGCTCTTACGGTTTCATCAATATCCACAGTAACAACTGGAGTAACATCAACACCTCTAGGCAAGCATGAATTAGTTGTATGTGCATCTGTTCCACTAACAAAATTAGGGTTTACATTAAATGATGAGTCGCCTCCATTAGCTGCCAACTTATAAGTAGACACAGTATGATAAACTCCATTTCTGTATACTAATGAAGTACCAGAGGTATTAAAGTAATTGTTATAATTTACATTACCTGCAGCAGGGCTTGTTCCCATATAAATTGGCAAGCCAGAACCACTAAGATTGGCAAATACATTGTTTTTAATCTTAACGTTGGTTGACCCGGTAGTATACAAAACACCATAGGTAGGTTGCGTATTTGCATATCTATTAACCAAAGTGTTGTTATAAAACAAGGTGCGAGAAGCAGACTGATCTTGCAAATAAACACCATAAACAGAATTATAGGTTGAACCAGAAATAACCATATTGTTATATACTAAGTTCTCTGCAGCAGTAGCTGCATTTGCTGAAAGGTTGCTGAAATAGAAACCGTAAAATCCATGATTGATTATCTTATTATTTGCAAAAACATGACTAACTGTTGTGCTTGAATTTGTATTGCTCAAATAATAAACTCCACAATAGCCATAAGTAGGATTCATGTTTAAGGTGTTTCTAGTAAACTCAATCGCATTATAAATTAATAGAATATACGCTCCCATATAATAAATGTTGTTACCAGTATTACTTCTAATTCTGATGAACCTATTATAAAAAGCATTGGTAGCTCCATAAACAGCTATACCATAATAACCACCATTAAAAGTATTTGAGTCAATTGTTATTGAATCGCAACGCATAGCTGCAAGACCATAACCATTAGCTGTACCTGTAACAATAATTGGATAAGCTACACCAGTCGTGTAGTTTGGCATATCTACCACACAATTAATAATACCGCAACCTGTTCCTAAAAAGGAAAGGTTGTTTCCTATTACAGCAAAACCAGAACCAGATGGTGAAAGGTTGCGGATAGTCATATTTCTGAAAGTGATATAACTATTCAAGACCACGCTAACAACCGGACCGCTTCCTTTATTTGCAGAAACAATTACTGTGTTCTTATCAACTCCAATAAATTCTATTGGGGTTGTGCTAGATAATCCAGTAATAACACCATTTATTATTACTTCTTCATTGAATGTTCCTGGATTAACCGTAAAGGTAACCGGGCCAGAAACTCCGCTACCTTTGAGGGCGTTTACTGCTGAAGTAAAATTCAAGAAATTAGCTGTTGCTCCTCCAATGGTATAGTTTCCACTAAGTGGTGAAAAGAAATCACCTACCAAAGTATCATTTGCTGGCATTGAATCCAAAGAAGCATTAGGGTTATTGGTAAAAACCTTTAACTTATTGCTTGCTCCTAACAATACTTGATTAGCTCCTGTGAAATAAACACTAGCCGTATCGCATGAGGCAATAGCAGTAGAAATTGAAGTTGTTACCGCAGTACCACCGTTATTGGTGTAGCCAACATCATAAGTTGCTACGGTATTGGTACCATAATTTCTAACCAATGCCCAAACATCAGACGATCCTGGTGTAAATGCACCTACTGTTGGGGTATAAATTTTTTCTATTCCCAAGTTATTACCAACCGTCGTGGTTTCGTATGCACCAACATCTGGCAAACTGGCACGCAATGTTCCATTTATATCGGTTGATATCAATGGCAAATTAATACCATTGTTACATCCCAACGTGATATTTAAATTGTTTGCAGAAACAAAGTCTGGATTATTAAATGTAGAATTAACATTAAAACCTGATGCACCTCTGAAAGCAGATGGCAATAAATTTCCACCAACAAAAATAAATGCTGTTACAGTATCAACCTTAAAATAATTATTGTAATTTACAGTATCAGCAACCGCGGCGGCAGACAAATACAAAGGCACTCCCCAACCTACTGAGGTTCTTGCTAGGTTATTATTAATAACACTATTTCCTGAACCAGAAGTAATAAATAAAGCTGCATTGGTAACACCCGTTGAACCACCATTTGCCATATTTATACTGTTGTGGTAAAACATATTGTTTGTACATGAGCCAGCATAGATACCATATCCAGTACCCTGTATGTTATTTCCACCTATGGCATTGTTAGCAATCAAGCCTTTTGATCCAGGTTGATTTGTAACGCTATTTAAAAACATGGCGTAAGTACCATAAGTAGGAATAATATTACCTACTATACTGTGATTTCTACCAACACCCGCAGTACCAACAGATACATATATTGGGGTTACTCCTGTGGTAGCAGCTTGCATGTTAAAGGTATTTCGCTCTATAGTAATGTTATCTATTTGTGAATAAAAGATACCATAATAGAAAACCTCATTGAATACGTTATTTCTAACCTTAATATTTCTACTTAAGTTTCCAGAAATACCATAATGTACTAAACCAAAATACCCCCTACTAATAAAGTTAGAATCAATTTCAATGCTATCCATGCGAGCACCTGTGCTATATGAAGCCGAGGTTCCTCCAATTACAACTGGAATATAAAAAGTAGTTCCAGATAAAGAATTGGCACCAACAATTTGAATATTACAATTGGCTACCCTTATTATCCTTGTTCCTGTTCCATTAATGATTAATGGAAAGGCATAGTCGCCGGCAAAATTTCCATTTCCTTGAATAGTCATATCTCTAAAGGTAACATATTTAGCTCCTCCAGAAATTAATAAGGTATGTCTTTGTGCTGTGTTAGTTGATGCAAAATTTAGGATGGTAGTAGCTTTACTTGCTCCTTTAAAAGTGATAGTATTTACATCTGATGATCCAACAACTTCACCATTCATTGCTACTTGCTCATTGTAAGTGCCACTTGCAACTAAAAAAGTAACGGGGCCGCAAATTCCACGACTGTAAAGCGCGTTTATTGCTGCTGTTACGGTAGCATAGTTTGCGCCAACACCACCTACAGTATAGGTTCCGCCTACTATACCCACAACTCTGCTTACCGCACTAGTATCATTTACTCTTATAGTATCGGCTGTACCATTGGGCTGACTAGTCCATGATTTAATGGTTGAAGGTGTGTTAGAAAAACTAGTTGATCCTAATAAAATGGCAGCCTTGTTTGAGCTAGCTCCGCCAAGCGTATCTAAGGTTCCTGTGAAAGGAATAATTCCTTGTGTTGCGCCATTAATACTCCACAAAACATTGGCAGAGGTAATCTGGTTTTTACCAAAGTTAGCTATGGTGGCATACACAGGCATTGATGCGGTTGAACATACAGTACCAATTGAATCGATACTTACAATACCTACATCATTATTGGACAAAGATCCTTGCCAAATTTGAATTTCTCTAAAATTAACATTCGAAGCCTGTGTACCGCCTACAGTCATATCAATAATTCTCAATTGACTTGTTGCAACTGGGTTAAAGTTAATGTCGTATTGGCAAACACCAGTTGCTTGTGTAAAAGTAGCATGGGTTACCCAAGAAGTACCATTCCAATACTGAACCGTTCCACCAGTTAAAAAACGAGTGTTGTCTTGGCCCACATGGATGGTCATTTTGTTTACCACCTGAGTAGTTGGCCAAACAAAAGTTATATTAACACCTGAACCCGGGTTAGAGGCGGCAGAGGTAATCCACATTTGCTGAGAACCACAGGTTCCAAAGTTTAAATCGTTCAAAGTTGAACAGGCTCCTGTATTACATGCAGGCGCTGCAGACGCAGTTGCAGATGGCGCAACATTTGTTTGCGCATAAAGTCCATTCGCTAAAAGCAAAATGAACATCAGAGAAAAAAGCTTGAATGGGATTTTTTTCCGCTTGATTTGATTGTAGATTTTTAACATATAATTATAATTTAATTGATTAATTTATTTTTTACGATGACAGCTAAAATTTGAACTGACTAAATTATAGTTTAAATACAATAAAACAAATTTTTACTTAAAAATTATTTAGCTAATAATCAGTTTTTTATGACCTTCAGCATTAGAGAGACTATGTTTAACATTGGCTAAACCTTTAAAAATGGTTAAAGGATTAGTATTTTGATTTAGTTAAAAACCAATTTTGTATTCTGATAAACCAAATTTAATTACCTTTTTACATTTATAAAAAAGTTAGGTATCAATAACTAGGATTGCTTTATCTCTTCTCTCCCATCTGCATGCTTGGCAAAACGTCCTTTGCTCCTTGGATGCACCTGATCATATTTACTCCATGGCCAACCTCCAAATTGGGTTTTGTGGTAATCTTCAAATGCTTGGTTAATTTCTTCTTTGGTATTCATTACAAAAGGGCCATATTGGATCACATGCTCACCAATTGGCTTACCTTGTAACACCAAAATGCTGCTTTCTCCTCTTCCCCCTTTTAGTGTTAATTCCATTTCTGGCTGAACCGAAACCGCATGATAACGAGAAATCAGCTCTCCAGCTATATTCAATGTTTCTCCTTCATAAAAATACAAGGTACGGTTGATTCCCTTACTTGCTGCCGGAATCTTTATTTCTGCCCCTTCCGCCATCAAAATATTCCAAACGGCTACCTCGTGTTTAGGGTCTGATGCCCAAGAATCTGGCGGCACGCCTAAGGCTTTGTGCTTGCCAAAATTACCTGTCATTACCTCTACAACAGTTTTCTTCCCAGCACTATCCTTGTTTACAATTTTAGGAATATCTTCACCCCACAACATTTTAAAATGAGGTGCCACCATTTTACTTCTTGCTGGCAAATTCAACCATATCTGAAACAACTCCAATGGGTTCTCTTTATCTTTATTAATCAAGGGAAACATTTCAGAATGTTGAACTCCTTTTCCTGCTGTCATCCATTGCACATCGCCATTGCCATATCTGCCAGCTGCACCCAAAGAATCTGCATGGTCTACCATACCTTTACGAACTACCGTTATGGTTTCAAAACCTCTATGTGGGTGACCAGGAAAACCTGGAACCACTTTTCCATGATACATCCTATATCCATCTTTGATGATAAAATCATCACCCATGCTTCTGCCCGCCATTGCTGATTTATCAATACCCATGGCATCATTGCCTTTTGGAAACTGGTCTTCGTGGTGAACACAGAATAAAAATGGATCAGCCGTTTCCCATTGAAAACCCATTGGTTTCACACTTATAATTGGATTGTTCTTCTCCATCGTTTTTTTATAACTATTTTTAATGCTTTCTGCCACGCCCTCAACTGGTGCAGCTAATATTGCACCTATCCCCAATGACAACCTACTTAAAAAATTTCTTCTTGGTAATTTCTCACTCATCATAAAGTACAATTAATAGATCGACCTTTTCAAGCTTCCACTTTTTTGGTTCAAACCGTAAACTTATGCAACATAAAATTAACCCTTAGGCTCTTGTTCCTTCTTAAGCATCATGGCTTGAATTTGGCGCATGGTGTTTTGCATGCCGTCTGGACTACCATCCAAGAAAATAACGTTGCCTTTTCCGTATTCCGCAAAATTCTTAACGGCTTCTGTCCACATGCTAAACAAGATTACATTGGTATCTAAGTTGGCTTGTTTCATTTCTTCGGCAGCATTAGACATACCTTTGGCCACAGCTTGACGAAATAGAGCCACACCTTCACCACGCAATAAGGCTGCTTGTTTCTCTGCTTCTGCAGAAATTTTAATGGCATTACCTTCTGCTTCGGCAGCTTTGGTTTTGGTAATAAGTAAAGCCTGACCTTCATTCTCAGCAGCTGCTTTTAAGTTGTTTGATGCCACAACTTTACTCATGCTTTCAATAATTGCCTGATCGAAAGTGATATCATTGATCTGTAAATCTTGCAAATGATAACCCCAAGTAGAAAGGGTATGGTCAATTTGGTCTTTCACAAAATCTACAATTTCCTTGCGTGAGGCCAAAACTTCTGCTTGTTTTTTAGAAGCTACAAACGCCCTAATACTGCCTTCAATGGTGCGAATCAAAGCTTGCATCAAATCCTTTTCACTAAAAAATTTAAACGCCACACGTTGAATGGTTTCATCTTGTTGATCCATTACACTAAACAACAACATGGACTTAAAATACACATTGGCTTGATCTATGGTTACAGCTTGAAACTCCAATTCAACCGAACGGTTTTGAATAGAAATCTTCTTATAAACTTGCTCTATAAAAGGGATTTTTAGGTTCAAACCGGGTTGCATAATGCGTTTGTATTTGCCAAAGATGGTGATTACTGCAACGGTACCTTGTTGTACAGTTTGCAGGCCGGTAAATAAAATAAGTAAAGCTAATATTGCTAATATGCTTAGTATATACATAGGTGGTGGTTTTTATTGGTTTTAAAATAATAACAATGATAGCAAATATTTTCTATTAAATACTAAAACACCTCTTTCTAAAAAATCAGAAAGAGGTGCTTAAAAAGAATGATTTAAATGGTTTTACTGAACCGAAATTTTAACAATTTGGGTGTTTGAACCTATTGTAACTTTTACAAAATACAATCCTTCAGGTAAGCCATGATTGATGTTTGATTGAATGACTCCATTGTTGTTTTCAATGTTGAATGCACTTACTACTTGTCCCATATTATTAATAATAGACACATTTGCGTTAGCATCCTTCTCATTTGAAACAACAGATAGCGTAAAGTTTCCTTGGCTTGGATTAGGATAAACAAGCAAAGAATTTGAGGCCAATTCTTCTTGCTCAAAAACCTCCTCTAATTCATATTCTTCTTCCTTTTTATTCAAGGTAGTTGTGGCATTCAAAACATATGTTTTTGTAGTTCCAATTCCGCAAGAATTTGTGGCAGATACACGTATAGTTCCCGTTTTAAAAAGGTTCAAAAATCTAAATGAAAGCGTATCGGTAGTTGTAATAACTTCATTAAACGAAACGGAACCAGATAATGGAAGAATATTTAAGGTGGAAAATGTCCATTTAAAGGATGTTACCTCACTGCCGTTGCTTACAATTGCTCTATACCTAACAGTGTTATTTTTAATAGCAGCTCCAGTACTGGTAACTTTATAAAGTGCAGCCTTATCGGTTTTAAGAATTACCCTACGTGCAACACCTAAACCGGCGTTATTATAAGGCCTAACCCATAATGTGCCCGAAGTAAAAGATGAATCGAATACAATGCCGATATTATTTGCAGGTGTAGATACAACTTTTAATACAGTAGTTAATGCTGTATCATAACCAACAATAACAGAATCTCCAATTCTTGATATTCTAGTCCCTTTTGGCAATGTGTATCGATAACCAATATTTCGAAAAGGCGTTGCCACAACCGAATAATCTATTTCGGAACTGACACCAGTATTAACTACAATTGGGCACGGATTTGTTAAAATAGGATTTGCACTTATTACAGCACTATTACCTAAATTAAACAATGGTGGTTGGCTAATTACAAAATTTTGTCCATCAATAACTTTTGAAACTACAGTTCCTTCTCTAAAACTACCAGTACCAGAAACAACTCTTAACAACATTCCTTCGGCTAAACCTGAGGTGGATGAAACCGTAACTAGGATTGCAATATTAGTGGCGCCAGGGGCGCTTGTATAGGTGTTAAAGGTATTTTGAGGAACAACGTAAGCATTTAACACCGCACCACTGCTTAAGTTTACTGTCATGTTGTTTTTTAATTGAAACTGTGTTGAACTGGTTATAGATGCTACAATGTTTGATTCTCCTATTGTCCCAGAACCTGATACCAATTTAATTAAAGAGCCTACTTTCAATCCGCTGGTATTTGCAACATTAACTGTTTTACCAAATGATCCTACTGCAGTAGTGGAGGTCCAGGTTGCTTTACCAAGATTATTATTAGGGTTAGAGAGAATTGAGCTAATAAGGAATGTTGGGATAGTTTTTGAAATCCAAACCGAATCTTTATTTGATAAATCATTTGATAAGGAATTGCTGGCTTGGCAATAAATAAATTTAGGTTTTGCAGCTGAGGAAGCAAATTTAATAGGGTCGATAAAACTAAGATTTAAATTGGTGGTACCTTGACCCGATACAATCATTGTTCCGGCCGGAACTGTCCATTTGTAATAGTCGGCATTAGCAATACTTGAGCAAGAAAGACTCACAGTGGTGCTTGGGCTTATGGTTCCAATTTCAATTGAATCTTGCACAATTACTAAAGGATTTACAGCAACATTTGAAATAGACATTGCCAATAATTGTCCACCTTCTACTAATTCACTTGTAGTGGAATAATGCGCCTGATTAACCAACAAAAACTTGCCTTTACCCAAGATGCTTCCCATATCAATAACTCCCGAAGATTCTTCATCTTGGGTTAAAAAGTTAACGCCACCACTCGTAAACCTCGTAGTATCGTGCTGAGCAATTTGGAAAAGTTTATCAGTTGAAATAGTATACAACCAAATTTTTCCGTTGTGTGCATTATTACCTACATCTTCCTGAATGATAATATGGCCTAATGAATCAATGGTAATATTATCCATCATCTTTATTCCCTCTGTTCCATCCAAAACTGCTGATATGGTACCTCCTGTTTCTGGGGTTCTTATATTGGTAAACTTAAGTTTCCATAAACGACTCGGACTATTAAAAGCATTGGTTGTTACAAAATAAAAATCTGATGGGCTTCTGGGGTCCCAAGCGCCATCTTCTGGTCGCAAGAAGGTAGTTACTCCTAAAGCATTACTTTTACTTTCTAAAGCAGCACCGCTAGAATCTCTCACTATTCCTAAATCTACCAATGTAAAAGGCGTGTTCTCGGCAGGAATGCTTTCATTAACTTCTGCGCTAATACCGGTAATTTTTACGCCAAACAGTTTTCCATTTGATAATCCTGCTTTTTGAACGGCTGTTCCAGTATCAAGTTTACTTCCAATATAAAAATATACTTGGCCACCTGTTACATCATCTAAACCAGCTACTATGGTTTTTTGCCCTCTAGAAGGACAGGTAACAACATTTTCCCACGACATTTTGCCTAAGTGAGGCAATTCCACTGTTGTATCTGCATTGTCGCCAGTAATAACATGTGCAAATGCCCTTCCTTCTGTGCCATTTTCCTCACCATTTAATAAAATTTTATCTCTAGTTCCATAGGTACTAGAAGAATTATAGAGCGCCGATGTTACAGGTAAATCAGCAGAACAAAATCTGCTAAAGCCGCTCAACATTGGGCTTGAAGCGTTGTGCAAATCATAGCTCTGAGTATTCTTATTCCATAATTGAATGTTTTGGATCAAATCAGATGCACTTTCTATGGTTAAATCAGATTTATTGATGACCCATTTCGAAACAAACGCCCCTGCAGAACCATGTGCACGTGTTATTCCCTGTGAGTTCGTTAATTCGTGGTTCATTAATAAGGTAAAGGTTCCATTATTATTGTCGAAAGCTCCAAGTCCATCCGGTATACCAACCATTTTATAGCCCCCTATTGCTTCCCCAACTGTTAGTATGGATGTGAAATTAACTTGGGCATTAGTGGCACTTAAATATTCAGAAATAGCTGCATTTCTTGTAACGGTTATAGAGTAGGTTTTAGTTGCTATTCCATCTTCAGCAGTAACCCTAATTTGAACGGTATTGCTTCCAACATTCAATAGCATTACTGGTGATTCAGTTTGGTTATTTACCAAACTGTAAGCGCCTCCATTTATTCTTACCTGTACCACTCCCATTTCATTGGATAGGGTTGGAGTAATTTTAAAAGATTTAAAAGCATTTGGAACACTGCAAGAATAACTGGTAGTTGATGGGGTAAAGCTGCCTGAAAGATTAAGGCTATTTGGGACTAGGTTCGCTAACTCAGCATCACTCGACAAAACCCTTAGGATAGATAAAATATAAATCTTCTGATTAATTCCATCCTCGGCAGTAACTCTAAATCGAACAGCAGTTGTTCCTAAACTTAATGATATGGTATCCGAATTTGTTCCACTTACAATAGGATCATAGCTTAAACCTCCATCAATGCTTATTTCCATGCTTGCGTTAGTATCTGCTAATGTAGGAGTAACTAAAATATTTGAAACCATAACGGTATCAAAATAAGAGGTCGTTAATGCTGAAAATGCTGGTAATAATGTGCCCTTACTTATTGCAATATTTGATAAACTAGTATTTGCTGATAAGCAAGCATAATAATTATGTTGATTGTTTTCTATAGCAAGAATTTCTGGATTTGTATAAATATGCGTGAACAACAACATTTCACTGATATTACCTGTAAAAAATACTTGGCCACCTGCAAAAGTTTGGTTAGCACCAATTGCAATACTTGGAACCGATGATCTTAATCCAGTATTTAAGTTTGAAGTGCCTTCGTTTACAGATTTAGCCGCAAATAAATTAACAGCACCAGTTGTGGTATTTCTTGTCCATGAATGCACTCTTGCGATAGAATTATTACAAATCAAATTACCAGCAAAGGATACATCACCTGAGCCACCACCGTTTCCAGCGGTAAATTTGTTATTGTAAATTCCAAAAGCAAAATCATTAGCACCCCCAGGTTGTTTTGAACCAAAAATTCCATTCATATTATACCAGGATGACGCTGAACCAATAGATGTATTTGCACTTGTAGCTTTGTAAACTACTGTTCCACTCAAATTGCCGTTAAAAGCAGTTGAAGTAATAACTAAAAATTTATTGCCACTAAAGCTAAGTGTAGGTATGCCATTCATTAATTCAATGTCTCCAGCTGTGATGATATTAGGTTGGTTACCTGTTGAAGATTGAACTGCATTCCTACCTGAATTCGCACTTTGGTCGTACCAAATAGCAACAGTTGCATCAGTACTGCCACTTACAACAGAACTAAGGTCATCTATTGTAACCGCAGACACAGCGGCATTATAAGTGCCAATCGCTGCAGAAATATTAGAGGTTAAAGAAAAGTTTTTACTGGTGCTATCAGGATACACATCATAAAAATCTCCTGCAATATTTATTCGAACCAATGGACCAGTATAGGTTGATGAGAGTAACCTCAGCGAAAAAGAACCTTGCGGAAAGGTGGTTTGTGAAAGTCCAACGCTATCAAGCGTATTTATCCTTATTACCTCTAAGGTATAAGTTTTAATGGTGATACCATCTTGGGCTGTAACTTTCACATCCACTAAATTGCTGCCAAAATTTAGTGAGAGTGGGCCAGAGGCACTACCACTATTGACAGCAGCATAACTAGCACCATTTACCCTAACTTCTATGTTCGCATTCACATCTGCTTTTGTAGGTGTAACAGTTATATTGCTTATAGCACTTGCCAATGTAGCATCATAAAAAATAGTATTGGTTGCAAATGTTGGAAGCAAATTTCCTGAGCTGATGGTTAATGCAGTTAAATCTGCGTTAGTTTGTGCATTTGCATTCTTTTCTACGAATAAAAAAAACAATGCAAATAATGCTCCAGTTAAGATAGCCGATTTTTTGATTTTTTGTTTCATAGCATTTAATAATCTAATTTAATTCTTTAGAATACAGACGCTTCAAATATCAAAAATTACTTTGTCTTATTTTGTTCAGCACTATTATTAAATTATTAATAAAAGTGTAATCCCAAAATGGCAATCGGTTTAAATATAAACAAAAAAAGCCCTCAAACTAGCGTTTGAGGGCTTTTCTATTAAATGTTATTACAAATTATTTTGTAACCAAAATTTTAACTGTTTTCAATTCTGAACCAATTGAAACTCTAACAAAATACAATCCTTCAGGTAAACTTTGGTTGATGTTTGTTTGAACCACACCATTGTTGTTTTCAACGTTAAACTCACTTACTACTTGTCCCATCATGTTAATGATAGTTACCTTAGCGCTAGCTTCTTTTTCGTTTGAAACAACATTTAGCGTAAAGTTACCTTGGTTTGGATTTGGATAAACCTCAAACTTAATAATTTCAGTTTTGGCTTCCTCTATTTCTTCCAATTCAAATTCTTGATTGGTTTTGGTTAAAACGGTAGTACCATTCAAAGCAAAAGTTTTTGCTATACCAGTACCACAATTGCCAATCGCCTCGACTCTTAAACTACCAGATTTAAATAAATTACCAAACATCAACGATAGCGTATCTGCTGTTGTAGTTATAACATTAGCCGAAGCTGAACCTGAAAGTGCTGTTACGTTTAGTACTGGAATTGTCCATTTATATCCAGAAACTTCACTACCGTTGGTTGCACTTGCTTTGTATCTAACTGTTGTATTTTTAAGTGCTACACCATTGCTAGTTACTTTGTAAATTGCAGGTTTGGTATTTCTAATTGATAAAGAAAAACCAGTTCCAGTTCCAGCATTGTTATATGGTGTAACTCTTAAAGTACCGCTTACAAAGGTAGCATCAAAAACCAAACCAATTGAAGTGCCATTATTTAGGGTTTTAACCAATGTAACCGGAGTCGACATAGTGTCATAACCTGTAATTAATGTGTTTCCAATTCTAGCAACTCTTACTCCTACAGGTAAAGTAAATCTGTATCCTATAGAATTAACTGAAGAGGCAACCACCGTGTAATCAACCTCAGAAGTTAAACCACTACTTACTGAAATTGGACAAGTGTTTGTTAATACAGGTGTACCAGTAATTACAGCATCACTTGACAAATCAACTGTTGGCGGTACCGACATAACAAAATGAGTAGAATCGGTAACTTTTGCAACTACAGTTCCAGCTCTTAAAGTACCAGTTCCAGAAACTACCCTTAATAACATGCCTTCCATTAATCCGGTTGTTGAAGAAACTGTGACTAAGGTTGCAACATTGATTGCTCCAGAAGCAGAAGTATAACTTGTAAAGCTATTTTGAGGAACATAGTATGCATTTAAAGTTGCTCCACTAGCAACATCAAGAGTCATGTTGTTTTTCAAACGGAATTGCGTACTACTAATAATTGAGTCTACCACATTGTTGGCTCCAATTGTTCCAGTACCTGAAGAAACTTTCACTAAATTACCAATCATTAAACCAGTTGTGCTTGCCACGTTAACAATTCTACCTGTTGAACCAGAAGATGCAGTTGAAGTCCAGGTTCCTTTGGCTAAATTATTATTAGCGTTTGATTGTAATGCAGAAATAACAAATAAAGGTTTAATTTTAGAGATATGAACCGAATCCCTTGATGAACTTAATCCCAAAGCTAAATTCATTGCCTGGCAGAATATTTTTGCAGGTTTAGCAACTGGGCTTGAAAACTTAACAGGGTTAGTGAATCTAACTACTAAATTACGTGTGCCCTGACCTGAAACAATGACAACGCCAGTTGGTACGGTCCATTTGTAGTTATCAGCATTTGGAACCAAAGAAGCAGTTACATTTACTGAGGTATTAGAATCTATTACTCCTATTTCGATTGAATCTTGAACAATAGCAACATTTGTTAAAGGTACTTCGTTTAAGGTCATTAATAATAATTGACCACCTTCCACTAATTCTGTTGTAGTTGGGTAATGTGCTTGGTCAACCAATAAAAATTTACCTTTTCCTAAGATGTTTTTCATATCAATGATTCCAGAAGCTTCTTCATCTTGAGTTAAAAATCTAGAAGCACCAGATAAGAAACGGCTAGTATCATGTTGAGCTAATTCTACTAACCTATCATTCTCAATATTATAAAGCCAAGTTTTACCAATGTGAACATTGTTTCCTACATCTTCTTGAATAAATATATTTCCAAAACTATCAATGGCCATATTGTCCATCATTTTGGCACCTTCAGTACCATCTAATACTGCCGTAATAGTTCCACCTTGCTCTGGATTAGCAATTGATTTGAAGGCTAATTTCCATAAACGACTAGGCGAGGTAATATTGTTGGTAGTTAAAAAATAGAACTCATTTGGTTTTCTTGGATTCCAAGCACCATCTTCAGGACGGAAGAAAGATGTTACCGAATCTGTTTGACTGCGACTTTCTAAGCTTGCTCCAGTTGAATCACGAACTATTCCTAAATCGTATAAAGTAAAAGGAGTGTTAGCTGCAGGAATACTCGAATTAGATTCTGTTTTTAAACCAGCTACTTTTACACCAAATACTTTTCCATTGTTTAATCCAGCTTTATCTATTTCAGTTCCAACTTTAGTTTTAGTTCCAATATAGAAATAAACTTGTCCTCCTGTTCCATCATCCATACCAGCTACAATAGTTTTCGCTCCTCTTGTAGGGCTAGCTACTGCATTTTCCCAAGAGTATTTACCTAAATAAGGCAATTCGTAACTTGTACCAGCATTTGGTCCTGTTGCAATGTGTGCAAAAGCTCTTCCTTCAACCCCAGACTCTTCACCATTTAAGAATAAACGCTCAGCTGTTCCTGTTGTGCCGTTTAAGAAAGCAGAAACTGGAGGTAAATCAGCTGAACAAAAACGACTGAAACCAACTGCCATAGGATTTGCGGAATTATAAGTATCAAAAACTTTAGTAGTGGTATTCCATAACTTAGCTGTAGTAGTTAAATCAGACCCGCTTACTACTGATAAATCAGATTTGTTAATTACCCATTTAGAAACAAAAGCACCTTTATTACCATGCGCTCTTGTTATTCCTAACGAGCTATTAATTTCATGATTGATTAAAGCTGTAAATGTACCGTTGTTGTTATCATAAGCACCAACTCCATCAGGAATACCTGCCATTTTGTAAGATCCTACTCCATCACCAACCGTTAAAATAGAGGTGAAGCTTACATCACTTCTGTTAGTTGTTAAATAAGGGGCTTGTAAACTATTAGGGCCAGCTCCCATTGAGAAAATTCTATCTATTCTTGCATTTAATAATTGGATTCTTTTATCACCATAAATAGATGTATCTCTTAAACTATAAGGATTTGTTGAATAGCTTGTACCCATGTATTCAGCAAAAGCATCTTGCTCTTTACCTATAGCTGCAAAAGTAGCAATACCGGCACTTTTTAAAGCAGTATCTAAGTTAATTCTTAAGTTTGAATTAGCAAGGAAAGGATAGCTATCGCCACCAGTGTATAAAAAGTCTAAAGTAACAAACTTAATAGTTCTGGTAGTATCACCGTATAATAAACCATTTCTTACTAATGTATCTTGAATATTTCCTAAAGAATCAATTATAACCAATGATTGAATTTTGCTTCCAACAGCTTTAGTAGTATCGTAGCTAAATGCCACACCACCAACTTGAGGGAATTGACCAGGAGTAGCATCAGGTTTTGTAGCTGAAATTCCATGTTCTAAAATTCTTTTTAAACCAGCAGTATTTGTTCTACCAATTGTTAAACCGTTATTAAAACGCAATGAGTTTTCAATATCTAATTGAGAAATATCGCCACGAGCTTTGCCAGCAGTAGAATTAGCTAAAGTAGTTTCTAATAAAGTTGAATTCCCAACTGCATTAACAAATCCAATAGCAGAACGAATTCCACCACCATTTTTAATAGACACTTTTATTTCATTATCGTATTGACGAGCATACCACAAGTTGGCATCAGATGATAAATTTCCAAAGTTAGTTTCTTCTGTTCTTACAAAGTTTCTTCTTCCTTCTAAAAATACATTTGATTTACCAAATTTGTTACCGTCTTTAGATACAATTACACTACTAATTGCATTGCAAATTGTTCTTACGTTTGCACCTTTCGTACCAGTAGCAAATGCACTGCTGTAATTACCCCAAAGTGATGTTACCATGGCAGTATCAGCCACATAAGCACCATTAACTGTTGAGTCCAATAGGCTAGGTAATAATACACCTGCACTATCAAAATTACATACAAATCGACCAACATATTTCCACTCGCTAGTGGTATTTAAAATGGCTAATGGTTGACCATTGTTGTTTGTAGTCATTATTGGATATCTTTCAGTAGCAACATGTCCAGGTGTTACCCTATCATTGCCGTCAGCAGTAAAGGCATGGTTGCCTCCTGAAATAATTATATCAACATTGCTCAATAATGGTGCAAGCGCTTTCTCATTAGCTAATTGTTGTAAATGCGCCAATAAAATAATTTTATTCACCCCTTCTTTAACAATTAATGAGTCGATAACAGGTTGAATAATATTAGCCAATGCTGGCATATCATCCACTTTTGGACCAGTTACAGTAGTTAATCCTGGAGAAGAAATAGCTGCTAAAACCTGAGTTGTTGCACCTACAATACCTATTTTTTCGCCATTACGTTCAATGATTACAGATGGCGCAATACCTTTCTTCTGGTTATTGTTTGTTATTGTTGAAGGTGTTCTAAATGCTGTATCTCTTAATATTTGATTCGTATATAAATAACTCAAGTTTACATCATTTGTAAAGTTTAAGTTACAACTTACATAAGGAAACTGGGCTCCAACCCAACGTTTGTCAGTACCACTACTTCTGATATCAACACCAATTTGACCATTTAAATCAGAGGTTCCTAAATCAAATTCATGGTTACCTAAAGCAGATGCATTAAATCCAATAATATTCATGATTGCAATATCCGGTCTACCAATTGCTGGTCTAATCGCTTGCGTACCGCCAAAATAACTGCTTGCTGTATTGCGTAAAGGGGTTTGTAAAGAGGCATCCTCTCCTGATGACAAGAACGGACCAGGCAAAGTATTATCTCCAGATGAAAGGATAAGCGTATTTGCATGTTCATCCTCTAATCTATCTACAATGGCGGCATAGTTTGGTGCATCAATAATAGCTGATAAGCCGCTTTCCATATCTGATGAATGTAATACTTGCATTTGGAACGCACTGCGAGAATTGATTTGGAAAACAGCAACTGTACCACTTACTTCGTTAGATAATAAAATTAAATCTTTTCCATTTGGACTTTCATTTCTTGGAACAAAAACAATTCCTTCTGGACCTAAATCACCACCTGAATTTAAACCTGGTGTTTGAGAGAAATTACGTGTGTTGATATATTGAACAAAATATGGGTTATTAGGATTAGTGATATTGTAAATCATAATACCGCCAATTCTTTCTAAACCTACAAATGCATAAGTACTGTCTAATATTTTACCAACAGTTACTGATTCTGGTTCAGGACCTTTATTATCACTTCTATCATCTAAACTATTAGTATTATGACCAGCATTAAAATTACTAGGGAACATAGCCAAAGTTCTTTGTTCAAAATCGTCTTTGCTATCCCATATTAAAGCACCTGTTGAACCATTCCAAATAGAAAATGAGCGTGCTCCATAAGTGAAAATACTATCAAATTTACCGTCATTGTCAAAATCACCAAAGCGGTTAGTAACATTTAATCTGCCTAATGCACCATTAAGTTTTAATGCAGTTACATTAGCTGAACCTCCAAATTTTGTAGAATCTAATACATAAGTTGCATGTCCAGCTCTAATTTCTTCATTGTTTGCAGTTCCCCAATCAGCCCTTGCATCACCTTCATTAGCCGTTACTAAGAAAGTTTGGTTTCCAACTTTGTAGCTTGAAATTGCATCTGGTTGAAACATTCCAAATACAGGCCAATTAGCTATAGCGGCTTGTGCGGTAGTATTATTTAAACTTCTATCCGATGGATCGAAACCATTTCCAGTTAAATTATGATTTTTAAAACCTAATGGTAATAAAGAAGTAACTGTTGCAGTATTAATATTAACTACAGCTATCGCGTTGTTTTCTTGACACGTAACCCAAGCAGTTGTGTTGTCGTCAGAAACAGTAATATATTCAGGTTCTAAATCTTCAGCTACAGTTGAGTTTCTTAAAAAACTTCCACCTGATTGAATTCTACCAGTAATTTTTATTTTTGAATCAATTACAGTTGGAGCATTAAACGCAGTAAAACCAGCTGTTTGAACATTTGATTGTGTTAAACTAGCAAATCCACCTGACACATCAATAATTGATAATGAACCTTCTGGATCGATTGTGTAACCATTATTTGGTTCACCTTCATTAGCCACCAATACTTTTTGCCCGTTTGGTGTGAAAACCACATTGTCGGCATTGGCACCAACTTTTACTTTACTAATAAAGTTTCCATTGATGTCGAAAAATACAATGCTACTTGCATTTGTTTTTCCATTCGAATCTAAAATAGTAGCAGCAATAATTCCTTTTTTGTTGCAAGCAACTGAAGTAATGTCACTTCCATAAGGAGCCATTGAAATAGAACTAATTTGAACTGGACTAGCAGGATTAGTTAAATTAACAATTCTTAAAGAATTGTCAGGACCGTTTGTAACAAACATCCTTTTTGAACTTGGGTCGTAAGCCGAAATTTCAGCAACACCTCCATCAGAATTGTAAGTTCCTATGGAATATCGCCCTAAAAGTTGCGCATTAATTTGTGCTTGACTATTAGGTTCAAGACCGAAGAGCAATGCGAGCAATAACAAACATTTGATTTGGAAAAATATTTTCATGATTATAAATTTTACCCTCCAAATTTGTTGGCACAATGTGTCTAAATTATTGCCCTTAATTAAACAAATAGTTAGGTAATCAGAATTTTACAATTCAGAAAAACAGGGTAACAATTAAACAACTAAAAGTTAAATTTATATTGACAATAATGTAATCTGAAAAAAATTAAATCAAAGAATATACCTCATTAGGTTACTTTACCCTTATATTTTATAATCAACTATTTTAGGTAAAAAATAAGGAGAATTAATATGATTAAAACTAAACCAAGGCTAAATTTGTGAAGCAGCTTACAACTTTCTCAGGGTTTAAGGGTCTTCTCTAAACAAATTATTTAAACCTTTTGATAAAGAACCCTCCCTTCAATTAGAATTTAACCTTACTTTTGTGTTTCAAAATTTCGATAAATAAAAATATATGAAAACTAGATTACACTTTCAAGCCAAAGGAATTATAGGAATCTTTTTGTTCTTATTCTTTGCTTTTTTTCAAGCAGGCGCGCAAGCCCTATCTGGAACTTATTCCATACCTGGAAGCTATTCAACAATTGAAGCTGCGGTAGCTGCATTAAACTTTAACGGCGTAGGCGGTCCTGTTACATTTAATATTGGCGCAGGGGCTTCTTATACAGAATCACCTACATCTACCATTGTTTTGGGAAGTTCTATTTTGAACCCAACTACCTCTTTAACAAATACCATTACCTTTCAAAAAGCGGCAACTGCAGCCGCCAATCCAGTAATTGTTGGATATGTTGGAACTAAACTGGCAAGCTCCACAGATTCAATAGACGGTATTTTTGCCATTGTTGGTACTGATTTTGTAACAATAAATGGAATAGATCTATTAGATCCAATTAGCAATACCACCCCAACAACCTGCATGGAATATGGTTATGGTCTATATAAATTAAATTTGAATGATGGCGCCAATAACAACACCATACGCAATTGCGTTATCACCTTAAACAGGTTAAACGTTACTGCCCCAGGCGCCGGTGCAAGAAGCAATATTGGTGGATCAACCGCAATTGATTTAATTAACTCTACCAGACAATTAAATAGCACGGCATTGGTTCAAACCGCCATTACCGGAGCAAGTTCAAACAATAAGTTTTATAGCAATACTATTCAAAATTGTAATTTCGGTATTGCATTAGCAGGCTCTTCTGTAGCTTCTCCATATACTTTGGCGGATGTAAACAATGATATTGGTGGAAGTTCTTTGGCAACAGGAAACAACATCATCAATTTTGGTGGTGGAGTAGGTGCAACCATTCAGTGTGGTGCAACTTATATCAGTAACCAATATAGCGCAAATATCTCTTATAACAACATCAATAACAATGATGGAACAGGCGTTAACCACCCTGTAAGCAACAGAGGAATTTGGTTGTTTGGTAATTCTCCAGGAGCTAGTATCAATGTTAATTTTAACACCATCTCTATAAAAAGCGGTGCTGCAACTGGTGCAATCAATTGGATAATTGACATGGAAATGGCGCAAACGGGCGCAAATGGAAATACCATTAATATCAACAACAATCAATTAATAAATTGTATCAGCACCAATGGTTCAACCGTTGCATTTGCTGGAATTTGGGCCAACTCAGCGCCTACAACCATGAATATCAACAACAATTACATTTATGGTTATACTTACTTTGGTACCGCAACAACTCAGGTAGCTTGTATTTTGAACCAATTGGCAGGTGTGGGTACTTTAAATATCAATAACAATGTTATAGATTCTTCCACTTTGCTTGGGGCAACTGGTACTTTTTACAATATTGTTTCAACTGCATCTACCCTTACAGCCACAAACATCAATGGAAATACCATCACACGAAACAATTTAAATACTACAGGTACTGGAACCCAAACTATGATTTCAATTTATAACACTGGAGCTACTCCTGTTATAAATATTATTGGCAACACCATTAATTCAATTAATAGAAATGGAACAACAGGAGGAACAACCATTGGTATTTATCCGCTGTCTGGCTCTATTCAAAATGTTAGAAAAAATACCGTTAGCAACATGACAATTTCTGGCACAGGTGCTACATCCGTCATGTATGGCATTCAAACAAGTTTAGGTGTTTTAAATATTGATAGTAATACCATTTTTAATTTAACTGTAAATAAAGTTACAGGAACTGGTGCTTTATATGGTATTTACAATATTTCCTCTCCTACAAACGAAACCTTTTCAAACAACCAAATTTACAACCTAACCCACCTTGGAACTGGTATTGTTTATGGTATTTATGCTTTTACTACCACTGGCGTGAGAGCTGTAACAAATAATACCATTTATAATTTAATAGGTAATGGGGGTAATGTTATTGGCTTATTAATGTCGTCTAGCTCACCAACCATTACACGTAATAAAATTTATAGTTTGCGAAGCAACGGAACAACCACTGGAACCGTATTTGGTATTTCCATAACCAGTGTTGGAACTGCTGGATTTGCAACAATTGCCAATAATTTAATTGATAGCTTAATAGCACCAAACTACAGTGGAGCAACTGATGCAATTAGAGGAATTAGTTCAACAAATATTACTGCTACCTCCAATCTTAGAATCTATTATAATACTGTTCGTATTGGAGTTACAACAGGCGGGGCCAATTTCTCGTCTTCTGCACTCTTTTTTACTGGAAGTGCCACTGCAACAACGGCAACTTTAGACCTCAGAAATAATATCCTAGTTAACAACTCTACACCTCAAGGTACAGGGGTATCGGTAGCGTTAAGAAATTCTGCAACTACTTTCAGTAATTATGCTACCACTTCAAACAACAACTTGCTATTTGCAGGCTCACCCGGAGTGGCCAACTTAATATACTTTGATGGAATAAATGCCGACCAAACCTTGGCCGCATTTAAAACAAGAATGAGCACCTTTGAACAGGCCTCATTTTCAGAAAACCCAACATTTATTAGCGATATTGGTAGCTCTTCAGACTTCTTGCATTTGAACCTTAGCATACCAACTTTGTGCGAAAGTGCGGGTACAAACATTGCAGGAATTACAACGGACTACGACAATGTTATCAGACAAGGAAATGTGGGTTACAGCGGAACAGGTTCTGCACCTGATGTTGGGGCAGATGAAGGAGACTTTGTAGGAATTGCCATGACCTTAGACTCTATTATGGTTGACCAAAATACTGCTGCGGTTCCTTTAAATTCGGTTAATCAGCAAGTAGTTGCCATTAGAGTTCATACAAGCAATAACTTCAACGCTTTTAACTTAAACTCATTTAAATTGAATACTGCAGGAACAACCAATGTCAACGATATTCAAAATGCCAAAGTTTACTTTACAGGAAATAGCCCAGTATTTAATACCAACGCTCAATATGGCTCAGTGGTGGCCGCACCAAATGGCGCCTTTTACATCAGCGGTGCACGTACTTTAGCTTCTGGAGTGAACTATTTTTGGGTTACTTACGATACCAAATCAACAGCAACTCCAAACAACTTTATTGATGTAAGAGTAGATAGTGTGGTATTAGGTGGAGTTAATTATGCGCCAGTTAATGGAAATCCTTTTGGTTCAAGAAGAATCTTAGCTCCATTAATTGGAACCTATAATGTGGGTGTGAGTCAAACCTACCCAACCATTACAGCTGCCGCACAAGATTTAAATGCGTTAGGTGTTTCAGGACCAGTTACCTTTATTTTAAAAGATGTATTATACAACGCTGGTTTAGGCGAAGTTTTCCCAATTGTTATGAACTCGTATATTGGTTCATCTGCCACAAATACCGTTACTATTCGTCCAGATGCTGGTATATATGCAATCGTTGAAAATACAAGTGCTAATTCAAATTTCGATTTAAACGGAATCAACAACTTAATACTAGATGGAAGACCGGGCGGAACTGGCGGATTTACTTCTGGTAATAACTTAATCATCTCCAACTCTAATGCTGCTGGTATGGCTATTAGATTTAACAATGAGGCTTCCTCTAATAGAATTTTGTATTGCGATTTGCGCTCGAATAATATCACAGCTCCAGGAACAATTAATGCTGGGGTAATTAGCTTTGGTGCCAGTTCTGGATTAAATGGAAACGACAACAATACCCTTAAATTCTGTGATATCCATGAGGTAACTGGCGGTAATCCAACTATTGCCATTTCATCTATTGGATCAGTTGCAAGTGTTGCTGCAAATAATGACAACAATGTTATTGATAGCTGTAATATTTATAATTTCTTTAATCCAACGCTAGCTACTGCTGCCATTTATATTGGTGCAAATAATAGTGCTTGGACTATCAACGCAAATAAATTTTACCAAACAACAGGTGTTACCACAACAGGTGTGCAAACTCATCGTGTGATTTGGATTACGCCAAATGTAGCTGCATTAACTTCTGCAAGTGGATTTATTATTACCAATAATTTCATTGGTGGAAATGCTGCAAATGGAACTGGTACTTATACCATGGCAGGAACAACAGTTAACCAATTCTTTGGTATGGATATTTCTGTAGGATTGGGCGCAACTACCTTGGTTCAAAACAATACCATCACTAACTTTTCGTATACCAGTGGTTTTACGGGAAATGGAACCTATGGTATTAATATTGCCAACGGAAACGCAAATGTTTTTAATAACTTATTCGGTTCAACCACAATAAATGGAGCATTTACCTTCACAACCACAGTTGCCAATGGAAGTTTAATTGCCCTAAGATCTGGAGCAGGTGGAACAATCAATTTCTCAAACAATATCGTTTCTGGTGTTGATTTGATTAGTAACAATACCACGCTGTTTGCTAGTTTTAATGGTATTGCAGCTTCTGGAGGTGCAAACATTATTATCAATAACAATATGGTTGGAAGCACAACTTTATTAAATAGTATCAATGGTGTATCTACTTCATCAACTGCCACTGGCGCTTGTGCTTTTAGAGGAATTATTTGCAATAGTGGAACAGCAGGAGCAGCAAATACCGTAACAAACAATACTGTTTCCAATATCAACTTAAATTATGCAGCACCTGGCGCGCAAGCAACTACTTTGATTGGAATTGCTGTTACAACTGGCGCTAGCATTGTTAATGGCAACAACATTAGAAACCTTACTACAGCTACTCAAACAACTGCTGGTGTTCCTAATGCAGCGGTAATGGGTATTGCCTATTCATCAACAACAGCTCCTGTAATTATCTCCGGAAACAACATTGCTTCATTGGTTTTAACTGGAACCTCAACAACTGGTTCTGTACAAGCAGTTGGTATTTCTTTTAGCGGCCCCTCAACCGGAACAAATACTATTAGCAGAAACTTGGTTCATAGCTTATCTATGAATGCAATCAACCCTGCTGCATTTATTACGGGTTTTGATGTTTCTGGAGGTATTGCAAACGTGCAAAACAACATGATTCGCTTGGGTTACGATTCTTTGGGTACTGATGTAACTTCATCTGCCACCTTTAGAGGAATCACCAAATTTGCAGGTAGTTTTAACTTTTATTTCAATTCAATTTATATAGGTGGAACTGGAGTTGCAGCCGGTGCTTCCAACACATTTGCCTTTGCAAGAAATAGTGCAGGAACAGAAATTGTTAGAAACAATATTTTTGTAAACAATAGATCAAATGCTGCAGGAACTGGAAAACACTACCAAGTATTTTTAGCAAACACCACCACCTTAACCATTAACAATAACATATACTTTGGTAATGGAACGGGTGCTGTTTTTGGAACCATAAACAATGGGGTTAGTGATGTAACAACATACGCTTCTGGTTGGGTTGCAACAGACAATGCAAGTGGGGCGGCAAACCCTCAATTCTTTAATCCAACAGGTTCTGCCAGCACTGGTGATTTACATATCAATCCAATTCTTCCAACGCCAATAGAATCTGCTGGTGCGGCTATTGCTGGCATTACCGACGATTTTAATGGACAAACCAGAACAGGTTTAACCCCAACTGATATTGGTGCAGATGCTGCAAACTTTATTCCACTAGATATTTTTCCTCCAACCATTGCACCATTTGTTTTATCGAATACTTCTTCAACTGGCGATAGAACCTTTACTGTAAATATTACCGATGTAACGGGTGTTCCTTCATCAGGCGGCAATCAACCTAGAGTTTATTTTAGAAAATTTGCTTCAGGTATTTGGAGTTCAACGGCGGCCATAATTACCAGTGGCAACGCCCAGAATGGCAATTGGAGTTTTACTATTCCACAAACTACCTTAGGTGGTTTAAGTTTAAATGATTCTGTTTATGTATATATAGTTGCACAAGATTCTGCCACCGCCACAAATATTGCCTCATTCCCTAGTGGTGTTGCAGCAAGCAATGTGAATACTATTACAAACCCACCCGCTAGCTTACTCTCCTATAGAATTGTACCAGGAATTAGTGGAACAATAAACGTGGGAGTTGGTCAAACCTATACCACATTAACCAGTGCTGGTGGCTTGTTTGAAGCAATCAATAATAGTTCTATTACTGGTAACATTACAGCCTTAATCACCAGCGATTTATTAGAAGATGGCACCAACGGTTTGAACCAAATAAATGAAACTGGTGTAGGAAATTACACCTTTACAATAGCACCTGATGGAACTACCGAAAGACTAATTGTTGGTTCTTTTGCTGGCGGTTTGATCCGATTAAATGGTGCAGATAGAGTTAGAATTGACGGTAGATTTGCTGGATCGGGCAGGTATTTAAGATTTAGAAATAGATTGTTGAATGGCCATACAATCAATTTTCAAAATGATGCTATAAGAGATACAGTAACTTTTTGCCATATAGAAAGTGTGAACAATACCGTTGGAACCATAACCTTTTTAGGAACCAATGTTGTTGGTGGAATAGGAAACGATTCAAACGCCATTACCAACTGTATTGTAAGAGATACTTTAGGAAGCACCTTCACTAGTAATATTCCTAATACTGCCATACAAAGTAATGGTACTGCAGGCATTGGTAACGACTACAATACTTTTGCAAACAACGAAGTATTCAACTTTGGTTTTGCTGTTGCAAATCTATCGCTTACTGCAGGAGATTTCTGGAGCTTTACTAACAATAATGTTTATCAAACCATTGTAAAAGCTAACCCTTTAATTGTATTCCAAATTGATGGAGGAACCGGACATACCTTTACAGGAAATAGTATGGGTGGTTCAAACCCTAATAGAAGCGGAACAGCATTTACAAGTACATCTACAACAAATCCAAATATTACTGCTGTAAGAGTTAATAATGCAGTAACATCTGCCCAAATAAGCAATAATACCTTTTCTAATATAGCTAGTACCAGTGCTGTTAATCTAATTAATATTTCAGCAGGTAATGTAAGCATTACCAATAATACTTTTGGTGGAGGTGCCATGCCATATGATACTATTCAAAATGGTTTTGACAATGGAATTATTAATGTAACAAATGGAATTGTTTCTATTGCCAACAATACCATTGGCAATATTTCATACTACGATGGATTTGGTGATAGAACAAGTGGCATCACGGTTTCAGGTGGTACTGCTACTATAACTGGTAATACCATACTAGATATCAAAGGTAATTCCAGCGGAACTGCATTTACTTTCTTAATCACAGGCATGCACATTAGTGGTGGTACAAATCATGTGATTGAACAAAATACTGTATCCAATATTTTTAACATCAATACAGGTTCGGCAGCCTACACTGCGGTAGGTATAAATATTACTGGTGGAACTAACACATCTGTATTGCGAAATAGAATTCATACCATTTACGGCAATAGCACGGGAATAGGTGCAAGTTCTAACCAAGTTTTTGGCATGTATGTTTCTAGTACAGGTGGTGTAAATGTGCGTAACAACCAAATTAGTATTGGTAACAATACCATTGGCGAAACCCGTGTTTATGGTATCCAAGATGTGGCTGGTAGTGGAACAAATGTGTACTACAACAACAGCATTTTTGTAAATGGAAATACCGCTGCAGGTGCTAACAATTCTTACTGCTTGAATAGAACTGGATTAAGCGGTATCATGAGTTTCAACAATATATTTTTAAACAAACGTACCACAAGCGGTACTGGTTTTAACTTTGCAACTGGTTCAGCTTCACTAACAGGTGTTACTCCAGCAACAACCAACTACAACCTATATCTAGTAAACGACACTACTAGATTAGCTGAAGGTCCTATTGGATTTAGCAACAGCATTTCTACTTTCAATACCTTGTATTCAGGTGCCAACACCTATCCGTCAAATTGGTATTCGCTTAACAATGCTGTGCCTGCTCAAACCTTATTTACAGACACCCTAAGCGGAAATCTTGGTATTATAACCACCAATGCAAATTGTTGGTTTGTGCATGGAAAAGGATTAGCACTAGCTGCTGTT
>Ga0209550_10000383_pt1 | contig 40430 bp, 22 predicted proteins | sample LauGreSuBDMM15SN_2_FD_187567 | JGI IMG/M metagenome (GOLD analysis project Ga0209550, IMG submission 187567) | Freshwater lake microbial communities from Lake Michigan, USA - Su13.BD.MM15.SN (SPAdes) (version 5) | ecosystem: Environmental > Aquatic > Freshwater > Lake | place: Lake Michigan...
CACTGGTCACTTCTACACGACCAGCAAAAACAAGAAAACCATGCCCGAGAAAATGTCGATCATGAAGTTCGACCCCAAAGCTCGCAAGCATGTGACCTATAAGGAAATCAAGCTGAAGTAATTCGGCCTGAACCTCTCGCAAAAAAACCCGCCACTGGCGGGTTTTTTTTCTGTCCAGTCGCTCAAGATACCGGGCGCATCAGTTCAATCAATTCGGCCATGCTTTGCACATCGAGCTTCATCATGATGTTGCCTTTGTATTGCTTGGCCGTCGCGTATGAAATGCCCAGTTTCTTGCTGACCTCTTGATTTCCATAACCGGACAATAGCAGCTCCAACACTTCCCTCTCTCTGGGTGCCAGGCGCGCTGTACGGTCTTTCTGTGCAAGCTGTCGTTTTTGTTCTGTGCTCGCTTCAAGGTCTTTGGCAATGCCTTTTTGCACAGCATCCAGCAAATCGCTTCGGCTCAAAGGTTTGACCAAAAATTGCAATGCACCACTGCTGAGTGCTGTCACCGCCTGCTGCACGGTGCTTTCGCCCGAGACAAAGACCACCGGCATGTGAAGACCCATTTCGGCCAAGCGTGCCTGCACTTCCACGCCAGTCATGCGGGGCAGGCGCATGTCAAGCAAGACCATAGCAGGCGACACAGGTGTCACAAATTGCAGGAAAGCCACAGGGTCTTCAAATGCGTACACGCGGTAGCCCTGACTTTGCAGCACACGTTGCATGCTCTCGCGCATGGCCAAATCGTCCTCGACCATAAAAACATGGCCAATGGCTTCAGATGCTTTGATCTGATCTGATTCGGGGTTGAAACTGGGTGCAACTATCATGATGTGAGATTGAATATGGGCAATTGCAGATGAATCCCTGTTTGCCCTGGAGATTCGTGGAGACTCATGGCGCCACCATGGTTTTCGATGATGGCGCGACTAAGCCACAAGGATTGATTGAAAGCATGGTTTGCTTCATGCATCGGACGATCCACCAGTGCCTGCAGTAATTGGCTTGCACTGATGGGCGGGCCATTGTCAACAAACCGCAAGTGCAAAAACCTGCCAATGCATTTGGCGGAGATTTCCATATGCCGCACATCAAGGCTGTTGCGTTTGATCATGTAAAGCAATAAACCGGTCAGTGCCGACTCCAGCTGCACAGGGTCACCCTGAACAGCCACATCCTCATCGACGTGCATCTGCACTTGCACACATTGACGATGAAATTCCCCGTGAAAGCCCCGCACCAAGTCTGACAGCAATTGCGACACATCCACTTTGACATGCGGCGAGAGATGCATCTCTAAAAATCGTCGGAAATCACGCACCACTTGGGTCGCGGCATTGCTGCAATTGACCAACTGATGGAGCAGCTGCTCCCGCTGAGCGGCAGAAAGCGAAGCATCCTCGGCCAACAAAAAATCTGCATTGAGCCGGATCGCACCCAAGGGTTGATTGATCTCGTGAGCCAGAGAACTCATGATGGCAGGCAAGTTTTGTGAGCGCGCTGCAAAGGATAAAACCTGCAGCATCTCATTTTTTTCGTTGAGCAATGTGTTCAGTTGCTGGTTGAGTTGATCGCTTTGCACCATCTGGTCAGTCACGGTCGAATTGAGGCTGACCAATCGCTCAAGCCCATAACCATTGGCACTGATCAGCAGGAGCGCCAACGCAGCCACTACAAAAAGCCGCATCGAAAAAGCGAGCGACTCTTCAGAAAAAATCTCCGAAAACAAAAGCAACTTGCCAGCGTTGTCTGACAGAAGCGTCCAAGACCAAACAGAAATCAAAAGCATCAATGCGAAGGTGCCCACGACCATGAGGTCCAACTGAAGCGAGGGACTCTGGCGACGCGCTTGACGCAAGCCGTGCATCATCCACCCCAGCAAAAGCAGCGATACAGACAACTGGTAGATCACGCGCGCATCCCGGTTTTGGACTGTGAAAAACTGCGCCAACATGAGCACAATCGCCAGTCCCAAAGCCAGCAAACTGAGACACAAAAATCTCTTACTCAGTGGATGACACCAAGAATGAACCCTCAAACCAGTGGCCATGAAGCTCATCCATAGAAACAGGGTCGAAAAAGCCAACAAAGCACGTCCAACCAGGGGCACCAGCGCAATGCAAATGCAAGCCGCTGCTGCCGCCAGTCCGCCAAAAACGCCAAAAAGACCCATGCGTTCATTGGGAGTAAGCCGCTTGTCGCGTGCCGGCATGGCCGCCAGTGTCAAGCCCAGAAACAGGCTTGCCAGTGCCAGATAAAGAGGAGGAACAATATCGATCATTCTGTTTCCACAGGCAGGGTCAAACGCATGCAAGTGCCCGCTGGATGCGCGATACAGGCCAGATGACCCCGGTGCATCAGACAAATGCGGCGGCTCAGCCAAAGGCCCAATCCCATACCTTGAGTTTTGGTGGAGTAACTCATCTCGAACACCTTCTCGTGCAACGTTGGTGGCAGGCCGGGTCCATCGTCCATCACGTCCACTTGGGCCTGATGCCCATCGATCATCAAGATCACCTCAATTGATCCTCCCCCAGAGTCCGCCATCGCCTCTACGGCATTGTTGACCAGGTTTTGCAGCACCATCTCCAGCTGCACGGCACTGGCCAAAACCCGCACGCGAGCTTGTGCGCGCAAACGCAGATGGACACCGAACTGTTGGTACAGCACAGGCGCCTGCAAAGCGATCCATCGTCCCAGAAAATCTACCAGTTCCAGGCGTATTTGCTTGGGCGCATTGTCAATAAAAAGGCTACGCAAACCTTGCACAATGGCCACAGCCCGGTGGTTCTCGCGCAAGATGTCTTGCAAAACTTTTGACTCCTCTTCTCGGCTCAGACGTTGGCTACTGGCCAGATACTCGGCATTGAGCTGTATGGCTCCCAGAGGTTGACGCAGCTCATGCGCCAAGCTGGCCAACTGAGGCTCGGTTTCGCGTGCAGCATTCGATGCCAGCAGCGTCATCAAAAGGGCCTCCTTTTCTTGAAGCATCCCCTCGATCTGCTTGACCAAACTCTGTAGCCGATCCTTGTCTTCACGCAGCGCTTGGGCCACCACACCGGCCACCGCCAACTGGGCCATGAAACCCAGAAAGAAGGTGACCCACATCCAATCTACCGCGGCATCGGTCCAGCCCGTGACATGCATATTCGTATGGCCTTGCCACGCTGCCCAGCCCAACGCGCTACGCCCCACCAACTCCGATAACCAATGCACCGTCACCAAACAGGCCAGCAACAGTCTCATGCTTTGAGGTTGCGCACGCCAAAGCCACCAACTCTCAAGGGCCACCCAGCCAATCAGCACCAACACCTGCAATGACATCACCACCATCTGCCAGGGGCCCGTGAGCGTCATGTTCAAGGTCAGGTGCAGCAGCGACACCGTCAGAACAGCCAATGCAGCTAAGCGCTGAGAGGAAAAAGGCATGGTCTTGCGCTGCGAGCGCAGGAAAACAATGAGAAAAGCGTAATTGGCTTCACCCAACATCCTGGCAATGGCGGCCAATGCCACCTGTCCATCGGTCAGGCGATAGGCACCATAAAAGATCGCGATGAACAGCGATGTGGTCAGCAGAAAAATACCAGACCGACCCAAACTCATGGGTTTCCACAAACCCGTGGTGGCAAAACACAAACCCACAAAGGCAAAGACCGCCAATGGCAAGACAAAATCCATGTAGCAATTTTTTTGTAAAAAGTGCCTTGTAGTATTCATCTACAGAACCGGATTCACAATCCGCACGCTGACATCCGCCAAAAGGAGGATATTTTTAAAAGCACTTCGCTCGCAATGACCACATCAGCCTCATCGCGAGGAGCGCACTTATACAGTCATCGCGAGGAGCGCACCTTTCCCGTCATCGCGAGGAGCTTACCTTTCCCGTCATCGCGAGGAGCGAAGCGACGTGGCGATCATTCAGAGCAGAATTTGCTCGTACAAGTCCTGCCATTGCGGATTGAGTGACTCGATCAAATCCACCTTGCGCTGTCGCAACCCGGCCTTGAGTTGCTTTTCTCTGAGGATGGCCGATTCCATCAGCTCATGGTGTTCGTACCAGACGCGCAGGTAAAGTCGGTATTTGCTGGTGAATCCAGGCAGCGCACCGTTTTTGTGCTGCCACACACGCTCAGGCAGCTGGCTGGTCACGCCCACATACAAAGTACCTTGGCGCCTATTGGCCATGATGTACACGCACGGCTGTTTCATGCTGGCCTACTCCCTTTTTGGAGGTCAGTCTAGGCAAGCGATGATGGGGAAGCAAGTGAGGCGTCGCTGCGGAGATTGCTTCGTCGCTCCGCTCCTCGCAATGACGGGGAATCAGGAGATTGGCGCGCCTCGCTCGCAATGACAATGGGGAGGATCGCAATGACAAAGTGTGGGCTCGCGATGACAGGGGAGATGTCATCGCGAGCAGAGCGTGGCGATCTGTTTACGACAGCGTCACTTGCGTGATCTGGTTGTCGATGAACACTTGCAACGTAGCGTCGCCGCTGTAGTTGTAGACGTTGTAGGTCGTGCCACTGATGGTGGTGGTGGTAGAGGTGCTCCAGGTGCCGGTGGTGGTGCCACCGTCGAACAACTTGTTGAGGTTGACAATGTCATTGCCGTCACCATCGATCTGCACCACATGCGTGGCGTTGCCCACAGTCATGTTGGAATGCAGCACGTCGCTGGCATTGAGCTTGAACACGTTGGCACCGCTGCCCGTGATGTCGAACTTCTCAAAGTTCGTCACACGTGGGCCCAGGGTCGCATTGGTCAGGTCCAGCGTGATGCCCGATCCCGACAGCTTGAGCATGTCCACACCTGCACCACCATCGACCAGCGCACCTGAGCCACCGGTGCCCAGCTGCGTGACGTTGTCGTCATTCAGCACCACGGAGTCGTCACCTGCACCGGCGTAGATTTTGTCTGCGCCACCCAAGCCGGTGAGCGTGTCCGCACCATCACCACCCGACAACACATCGGCAGCCGACGTGCCCGTCTGGCTCACGCCGGTGCTGGTGGTCTTGTAGATGTACTGGGTAGGTACCCCCCCAGTGGCCAAGGTCACGGCAAAGGCGTTGTCTGCCAATGCTGTCACGGTCAGGGCATCGGTGTTGGTCGCCTGAGTGGGCAAGGTGATCTTCTCGACGAAGGTACCGTCGGGTGTGAAGATTTGCGCAAATGATGTATTGCTATTTGATGGTGAGTTAACGCTGTAGCCGTAAACGACAACCAGGTTGCCATTGCTCAGTTGTGCAACCGATGCATCGGTGTACATGTAATTGCCAAACTCCACCTGCAAGCTTCGACCGCGAGAGCCGTCTGCCCCATACAAGGTGAGCATGACTCCACGCGCAAAGTCAGATGCTGCCGGATAAGAATCATTGGAACTTTTCTGAATGTAGGACACCTCGGCCATGCCGCCGCTCAACAATGGAATGGCCTGGATGTCTGCCACAGTTGGAGTTGGAGTTACAGGACCCGTCGCGAACGACGTGGGAGGACTGACTTGGGTGCCCGTGCTGCTCAGGTAGACATAACCACCCTCACTGCCATTCTCCCAAATCATCGCCACCTTGCCGTCGTTCAGCGTGGTGGCTGTCACACGGTAATAAATGTCTTTGCAAAAACCAGTGGCCGACAAAGCGGTCTCGGCCACAGCTACCGAGCCATCGGGGTGAATGACCTTGTAGTAAATGGCTTTATTACCGACTTGGTTATTGCCGTAAATCACAGCCAAGTCACCGTTGCCCAGCTGCGCCGCCTCCAAAGGCACCGTGGTGTCGGCCGTGGTGAATGCAGTATCGACCTGCTTGACCGCGCCCGCAGCATTGAACAGGGTGAAACCACCTTTGTAAAACACCGCAAACTCACCATTGGCCATGGCCACGGGCTGAGCGCTGTTGTCTGCACCCAGAATGGTGGAAGTCAGCGATGACTGTGCCAACACGGTGCCGTTGGCATCGAACAAAGTGATCTTGTTGCCCGTCGCACCGCCATTGTCAGCAGACCCAATCAACACATAGTTGCCATTGCTCAGCTTGACGCTGGAGCCGTAGTAACCGTAGTTGGCGTTGGCCGTGCTGCTGGCTTGGTAGAAGGTGCTGGTGGTGCTGCCACCATATTGCTGGGTGGCTGTGGCACCAATGCCTGCAGTGCTGGTGGCGTCGGTGAAGCTGCCCGGGGCCACGCTCACGAGCGCTGTGCCAGAAGCCGACACCCCAGAGGTCGGCAAGGTCACGTCCAGGGTGTACTGGCTGCTACTGACGGTGGTGAAGGTGCCCTTGGTGCCGTTGGTGACCGTCACGTCGGTTGCGTCAAAGCCAACCACCGGTTCGCTGAAGTTGAAGGTGAACTTCACGGTCGAGGCATTGGCTGCGATCGAAGGCTGGTTGTCGGTGATGGTCAGCGTAGGCGCAATCACGGCCGGATCGGACGTGCTGCCGCCCGCACCGCTGCCGCCACCACCCGCAATGCCCGACGCCGCCACATCGATGCTGTAGGCATTGGAATCGGCGCTTTGGGTGCCGTCGCTCACACGCGCCACGTACTTGTACTGCTTGCCGGTGGTCAGTGCTGTGAGTTCCTGGTAAGTCCAGGCATTGCTGACGCCGCTCGGTGTGAGCGTGGCCACCAGCGTCTCGGTGGCGTTATCGGTCATATTGGTGCGGTACAGCTTCAGGGTTTGGCCCGCACCCAAGGCGCTCGACAAATTACCCTGAATGAGCGGCGTGGTGTCGGTCGTCGTGTCCGAAGGCGTGGCTTGTTGCACGTTCTGCACATCACCCACCACCACCGTGCCCGAAGGCAGCGAGGGCAGCACATTGGACGTGGCGGCGTTGGTGGTCACGCTGGTGATGGCCGATTCCACATACACCGAGAACGACGTGTCGCCGCTGTAGGTATAGACCTTGTAAGTGACCCCGTTGACCGTGGTGGTGCCGTTGGCTGCAGACCAACTGCCGGTGATGGACCCGTTGTTGTACTGGGGTGAGAGGTTCAACAAATCGGTGGCGTCACCACGCACAAACAGCTGGTTGAGCGTGGTGGGCGAGCCTGTGGCCAATGCCATGGCCGCGCTGACGTTCAGGTTCAGCGTATTGCTGCCCGCCGTGCCCAGCTGGATGACCTCAAAACCTTTGACGTTGGCCGACACCGCCGTGTCGGCCAAATCCAGCGTGATGCCGGTGCCCGACAGGGACAGGGTGTCAAAGCCCGAGCCGCCATCGAGGTAAGCACCCGATGTGAGGCTGGACACGGCAGTCGAATTCACTTTGACCGTGTCGTCACCGGCTCCGGCCACCACAATCTGGTTGGTGCCCAGGGCCGAAATCGTGTCCGCGCCATCGCCACCGGCCAGGCTCGCACCCGAGGTGGCCGATGTAGTGCCCACCGATGAACCCGCGCTGTCGAACTGCCGCTCGACAATAGCACCATCTGTGCGTTGGTACGTCAGGTAGAAACCACCATCAGCCGTCGGTGCGAGGTCCAAGGTCGATGCGTTGGTACGTTGATCCATGGCATTCGACCCGGTACCAGATGCCGCAATCGTGTTGAGCAATGCCCCTGTGCTGGAGTCATAGATCTTCACAAAGACCTTGTTGGCGCCGCCATACGTACTGCCATTTGCGTTGGCATCGTAGTCATAAGCGACTGCAATGTTGCCATTGCTCAGTTGAACCACTGGCGAGTTGTACGCATACAGGTAGTTGTCGTTGATGACGTTGATGGTGCTGCCCCGGGCACCTTGCGCCGAATAAATATTCAGCTCCAAGAGAGGTTTGCTGGCACTGTCATAACCAAAAGTGGTGACGGCAAAGCCGCCATTGGCCAATGCTGTTGTATCGATGTTCCGTACACCACTGGTTGCAGAGGATGTGAAAGTGGACACCGCAGTGTTGGTCGTGCCATCGGCGTTGAGGATCTGGTACCCCCCCGCGCCAGACAACGTTGTCCACACCATGGCGATACGGCCATCGCTGAGCCGAACCAGATCGCTTTCACCAGGCGACGATGTACTGGTCACCGAGCCTGTCGTGGACAGTTGGATGGGCGCGGTCACATCAGCACCAGTCGTGCCGTTGATGATCTTCCAGTAATAGGCCTGATTGCCCGCAGTGGCGTCGGCATAGACCACCACATAATTGCCCGAAGTGGTAACTGCCGTCGCAAAGGTCGACGCTGCAGTCGGCAGGCTGAAGCTCACGGGTGCCATCGACTTTTGCTGACCATTGGCATAGAAGGTCGTGAACTGTCGGCTGGTGGTGCTGGCGGAGTCCGTGAAAATGGTGAATTCACCATTGGGCAGAACCGCGACATCCCGCGCGTTGTAACTCACCAACGGTGCGGCGGCAACACTGATCGGGGAGCCGTAGGGGTCGTGCACGGTGAACATGTTGCCCGCAGGTGTAATTTGACCTGGCCAGTCGTCGATGTTACTCAAGTAAAGCCGGTTGCCATTGGTCAGCGTCACGGAGCGACCCGCTGCACCCAGCATGGTTGTACCCGTGTCGGCAGTGGTAAAGCCATCCGTGCTGGCACCGTACACCTGACTCCAACTGTTGCCTGTGGACTTCACAGCCGTGTTGGACGTCAAGTCGGCCACACCGTCGTTGACCCGCACCAAAATCTGGCCATTGCCCGATGCCGGTGCTGCCACAGCGGCGGTGTAGGTGCTGCCCGAGCCGCTGAAACTGGTGGGCGTGAGCGTGGCGCCCGTTGCGCTGTCGATGAACGTCACATCACCTTGCACAAAATTGCTCACCGGTGCCGAGAAGGTGAAGGTGAACGTGGTGGACGCACTGTTGGCGGCAATGCCCGCATTGTTGTCGGTGATGGTGAGCGTGGGACCCACCGTGGGCGCACCATCGGCATTGATCTGGGTGATCAAGCTGGTGGGCAGCGGCACCTGTGTGTTGAACGAATCCGTCACCTGGTTGTTGGTGTTTTCTGCACCGGTGTTGCGGTAGTCGTCGGTGTTGAAGTTGCCCGCAGCATCCTTGAAGGCGCTGGCCTGCACACCCACCTGGAAGGTGCCTGTGCTGTTGGCCGTGGGCGTGAAGGTGGCTGTGTAGGTGGTGCCCGAACCCGCAAAGTTGGTCAGCGTGCCGCCCGAGAACACCACGTCATCCACCGCAAAGTCGGTGCTCGCCTCGCTCAGCGTGAAGGTGATGGTCTCCGCCCCGGTCATGGTGTTGCTACCACTGCGGCTGACGGCCACAGTGGGCGGCGTGGTGTCAGGTGCCGTGGCGCTGGCCTGGTTGATGGTATAGGTGTTGGACGCATCGACCAGGGTGCTGCCGTCCATGATGCGCGCTTCGTAGCGGTATTGCTTGCCCGCCACCAGGCCCGAGTCCTGGAACTGCCAGTTGGTGCCGCTGGTGGTCACGTTGGCCGAGACTTCGACGGCTGCACCGCCGTCGGTCACGTTGGTGCGGTAGAGCTTGAGCACCTGCGTGCCCGTGAGAGCCTGGCTCAGTGTGCCTTGCACCAGCGGGCTGGTGTCGCTGGTGGTGCTGCTCAGATTGGCAGGCTGCTGGCTGCCGCCGTCGCCTGTGCCGGTGCTGCCGCCGGTGGAGGTGGTTTCCAGGTCACCCACGATCACGCTGGTGTTGGGCAGGGTGATGATGTCGCCGCTGGCCATCTGGTAAGCCACATCGGTGTTGGCGCTGGTGATGGCGTTGTTGACCAGAACCTCCACGCCAGACAAGCCACTGATGGTGTAGACCTTGTAGGTCACGCCACCCACGGTGCGTGTGGGCGTGGTGCTGCTTTGCTGCCAGTAGCCGGCCTGGATGCCGTTGTTCCACTGGCCCGAGAGCTTGACCAGGTCGCTGCTGGTGCCGTCAATGATCAGCTGCTTGTTGCTGCTGGTGCCGTCCAGGTTTTGCGTGGCCAGGCGCTGCACGGCGCTGGCGTTCAGGATGACGGTATTGACCACCGCATCAGAGCCCAGATCGATCTTCTCGAAGTTCTGCACATTGGCCTGAATGGCCGACTTGCTCAGGTCCAGCGTGCTGGCGTCTGCGCCCATGCGCAGCGTGTCGATGCCCGTGCCGCCGTCGAGCAGCCTGCCCGCCGTGGTGAGGTTGCTGATGTTGCTGGCGTTGATGACCACCGTGTCGTTGCCTGCACCCGCCAAGATCACGTCTGCGCCGCCGCCACCCGTCAGGGTATCAGCGCCATCGCCACCGATTTGGGTGTCGCTGGCGGTGCTGCCTGTTCTGGAAATGGCGGCACCGTCTGCCGAGAAGAACACCTGCTGAGTATTCACACCGGTGGGTGTGGTACCCGAACCACTCACACCGATCACAAATCCACCATCGGGCAATGCCGTGACCACTGTGTGTGACAGCGTGTTGGCCGTCTGAGTGGAACCTGAAAGGGCCGTACCAGGGATGCTGCGTGCAGGGCTGATGGGGTTGAGGTTGGCATCGTAGATGCGATAGAAAGCGCCAGAAAGAGCTCTTTCATTTTCCCAGGTGACAACAATATTGCCGTTGGTCAGGACGGCTGCGGCCGGGTTCTTGTTGTTGTCAGTCCCAGAGACGTTGGCCGTACTCACGGTTGTGACCGTACCGGGTGTGACCGTACTACCAGACACGGTGTATTTGATGGCCTTGATCACGCCGTAACCCGCGTTGTTGGCCACGGTTTGGTCGGCGCTGACGATCACAAATCCACCATCGGGTGTGGCAATCGTGTTGATGGTGTCGTATTGATTGGCTGTGGACAGACTCTGCATCACATTGCTGCCTGCCAAAGGTGTGCCGTCAGCATTGAGTACGCGGGTAAAGACACCATCCGGGACTTCTTGCGCCCAGGACACCACAATCTTGCCGTCCGCCAAGGTGGTTGCATCCATGCCATTGATGGCGACAGTGTCAAAAGATGCTGCCGAGATCAGGGAGGGTGTTCGACCCGCCACAATGGCGTTGGTGCTGCCATCAATTTCAACAGCATAAATGGCTGCGTTCGTAGGATCGCCTGCCGTCGTGGCCCTGGCATAGGTCAGGGCGTAGTTGCCGTTGGCGGTGGGTGTGATGCTAGTGGTACCAAAGAAGCTGCTTGCACCCGGGCTGCCATAGGCGTTGGTCACAACCGCTGTGTTGGCCTGGGTGGAGGTCGAGACCATGGTGCCGTTGTTGTCGTATTTGACAACCCAGATACTTGCGCTGTAGTTGTTGCCCGCCCCATCGTCTGTGTAGGCCACGACAAAGCCACCACCAGGCAGTGCGGCATAAGAGGTGTTGTTGGCGCCAACGTAGTAAGTGGTGGACACGTTACCAGCGGCTGCGGGACTTAGAAAGCCTGTAGGGACGGTCAGTGAGGATGTGATCAAACCCCCTGAACTGTTGAATATCTGAGCCTTGCCAACGTTGCTCAAGCCACCTGAGCCCATGTTGGTGGACCAGATGTAGTTGCCGTTGCTCAAGGCAATCGACACGCCCACATCACCATTGCCACCGCTTGTCGTGCTGGCTGTGCTGCTGTAACCGTCCTGGGATGCGGCATAAGCCTGCACGTTAGAGTTACCATAACCAGGCACGTTGCCACTGTTACTTTGGTAGCTGCCATCGGCCACCGTCACAGCGTAGGCGCCCGCTCCGCTGGCAGGCGCTGTGACCGTGCCGGTGTAGACCGTCTGTCCATCGGCCCAGGTGCCCGTGGGCGTGAGGGTCAAGCTCCCCCCGTTGCTGTCGGTGATCGTCACATCGCCCGCAGTAAAGCCTTTGACCGCTTGGTCAAACGTGAAGGTGAAGGTAGTGGCGGCGCTGTTGGCCGCTGTGCCCGTAGTGGCATCGGTGATGGTCAGCGTGGGCGCTGCCAGCGGCGCACCGTCCCCATTGATCTGGGTGATGGTGGTGGTGGGCAAGATGGGCGAGGCGATCACGATGTCAAACGTGGTCTGCGCTGTCAGGCCGCCTGCGTCGGTGTCGGTCACCAAGAGGGTGTAGGTGCCCGCTGCCGTGGGTGTGCCGCTGAAGGTGTTGGTGCTGGCGTTGTAGCTCAGGCCAATGCTGCTCAGGGGCTGGCCGTTGGCCAGGGTGGCGGTCACGGTGGCCGTCTCGTTGGTGACGGTGTCCACATCGGCAAAGGTCGGGCCGGTGAAGCTGCTCAGCGCTGTGCCCACGGTGCCTGTCTTGTTGCTCACGGTGGTGGCCACAGTGGGCGCGTCGTTGGCGCCTTGCACCGTCACCGTCAGGGTGGCGGTGCTGGTGGCACCGGCTGCGTCCTGCACGGTGTAGGTGAAGGTGTCGGTCAGCGTGTTGGCGCTGGTGCGCAGGGCTTGCACGCTGGCGTTGGCGTTGTCCACCACGTAGCTGTAGCTGCCATCGGCGTTGAGCGTGAGGCTGCCGTAGCTGCCTGCCTTGGCGCTGCCCAGGGTGCCGCCCGCGATGGCGCTCACGGTTTTGGTGTCACCGCTGTCCACATCGGTGTCGTTGGTCAGCACATTGCCGCTGGGGTTGGTGCCTGCGGTGCCGTTGGCGCTGCCACCCGCTTCCACGGCGGTGGTGGTGTCGGCCACGGCCACGGGCGCGTCGTTGGTGCCGGTGATGGTGATGGTCAGGTTGGCGCTGCGGCTGGTGCTGCCGTCGCTGGCGGTGTAGCTGAAGACTTCGGTCAGGGTGTTGCTGCTGCCCCTCAAGGCCTGCACCGTGGCGTTGGTGTTGTCCACCGCATAGGTGTAGCTGCCGTTGGCGTTCATGACCAGGGTGCCGTACTGGCCCACCAGGTTCTGGCCCATGGTGCCGTTGGTGGTGCCTGCCGACACGCCGGTCACGCTGGTGGCCGAGGTGTCATTGGCCAGCACGTTGAGGGCACTCACGCCCGAGACGGTGGAGGCCAGCGCTGCGCCCGCAGTGCCGTTGGCCACGCCACCGGCTTCGCCCACGGTGGCCGTGTCGTTGACCAGGCTGATCGCGGGCATCGTGTTGGTGGTCATGGTGACCGTGTTGTTGGCGTCTGCGCCGTCGGCGTTGAAGTTGCCCGCCGCGTCAGAGAATTTGTCCGAGGCGATGCTGATGACGCTGTTGGCAGTGCTGTTGGGCGCAGGGGTGTAAGTGGCCTGGTAGACGGTGTTGTTGGTGCCAGGCACGGCAGACAGGCCTGCAATGGATCCACCGCTGAGGGTGAAGTCGGCCACCGCAATGTCGGTGACCGGCTCGCTGAACACCAGGGTGAGTACGGCGGTGTCGCCCAAGGCCAAGGTGCTCTTGTTGCTGCTGATGGCCACCGTGGGGCGGGTGGTGTCGGGCACGACGGTGTTGACCGTCATGTTGACGATGTTGGTGTTGGTGGGGCCGGTGTCGGCGCCGTCAACGTTGTTGTTGCCTGCCGCGTCAGAGAAGGACAGGCTGGGCACCAGCACCGAGGCGGGGGTGGTGCTGTTGGGCGTGGGCGTGAAGACGGCGGTGTAGACCAGGGGGTTGGTGCCGCTTTGCTGGAACTGGCCGATCGTGCCGCCGGTGACCACCACGTCGGTGTCTGCGAAGTTGCTTGAGGCCTCCGAGAGGGTGAAGGTGATCAACGAGGTCTGGCCCGCCAGCAAGCTGGTGACCGAGCTTTGCACCAGGATGGTGGGTGCCGTGGTGTCGGGTGCCACGGTGTTGGTGGTCATGGTGACCGTGTTGTTGGCGTCTGCACCGTCGTTGTTGAAGTTGCCCGCCGCATCAGAGAACTTGTCCGAAGCGATGCTGATGACGCTGTTGGCGGTGCTGTTGGGCGCAGGGGTGTAGGTGGCGGTGTAGACGGTGTTGTTGGTACCGGCCACGGCCACCAGGTTGGTGATGGTGCCGCCACTGAGCGTGAAGTCGCTGGTGGTGATGTCGGTGACCGGCTCATTGAATTGCAGGGTGAGTACGGCGGTGTCGCCCAGAGCCAGGGTGCTCTTGTTGCTGCTGATGGCCACCGTGGGGCGCGTGGTGTCGGTGGCGTACTGGAAGACCACGATGTTGGCGCCGGTGGTGTTGGCGCCTTCGGTGGTGGTGCCAGCCACGCCGGTGAGGTAGGTGTCGAGGTTGGCGTTGCCTGCGGCGTCGTTGAACTTGTTGCTGGCCACGCCCACGCTGGCGGTGCCCACGGCATTGGCCATGGGCGTGAAGGTGGCGGTGTAGCTGGTGCCCGAGCCTTGCAGGTTGGAGACGGTGCCGCCCACAGCGTCGATGTCGTCCAGCGTGAAGTTGGTGCTGCTCTCCGAGAGGGTAAAGCTCACGGTGATGGGGCCGGTGACGGTGCTGCTGCCTTGGCGTTCCACGAGAATGGTGGGCGCGGTGGTGTCGGTGTTGTAGGCAAAGCTCACCTGGTTGTTGGACTCGACCACAAAGCCGCTGATGTTGCTGACGCTGGCGCTGTAGGTGTCCAGGTTCTGGTTGGCTGCAGCGTCGGTGAACTTGCCCGAGGCCACGCTCACGGTGGCGGTGCCCAGGCTGTTGGCGCTGGGGGTGAAGGTGGCGCTGTACTGGGTGTAGCCGGTGGTGCTGTTGCCCGAAGTGGTCACCGGCGCAAAACCGCTGAGCGTGCCGCCGGTGGTGACGATGTCGCTGGCGTCAAAGTCCTTGGCGGGCTCGCTGAGGTTGAAGAACACCATCTCGGTGCTGGTTACGGTGCCATTGCCTGCGCGGGTGACGATGACGGTGGGTGCGGTGGTGTCGGGCGCGGTGGTGTTGACCTGGAAGCTGACGATGTTGTTGGTCTCGACCTGGTGGCCCGGCACGGTGTCGGCACCGGCGCTGTAGGTGTCGAGGTTGCGGTTGCCCGACATGTCGGTGAACTTGCCCGCCGCCATGGCCACGCTGCCGCTGGTGCTGGTGTTGGCTGCGGGCGCGAAGGTGGCGGTGTATTGGGTGTAGCCGGTGCTGGCGCTGCCCGAGCTGGAGACGGGCGTGAGGCTGGTGATGGTGCCGCCTGTGGCGTCAATGTCGCCGATCACAAAGCTGGCAGGGTTGATGGCTTCACTGAAGGTGAAGGTGAAGCTCTCGGGCGATGAGAGCGCGCCGCTGGCGCCGCTGGTGCGGCTGACGATGACGGTGGGGGGGGTGCTGTCGGTGTTGAAGGGGGCGGTGATGAGGTTGTTGACCTCGACCACGCGGCCGCTGACGATGTCGGTGCTGCCGCTGTAGGTGTCCAGGTTCTGGTTGCCTGCAGCGTCGCGGAAGGTGCCTGCGGCCACGCCAATGGTGACGGTGCCGCTGGCGTTGGGGGTGGGCGTGAAGGTGGCGCTGTAACTGGTGCCGCTGCCTGCAAAGTTGCTCAGGGTGCCGCCGATGACGGCCACGTCGGCGGCCGTGAAGTCGCTGGAGGCCTCCGAGAGCGTGAAGTTGAGCGTCTCGGGCCCGGTGAAGGTCTGGTTGGTCTGGCCGTTGGCGCGCGCAATGGCGATGGTGGGGGCAGTGGTGTCGGTGTTGACCTGGAAGCTGACGATGTTGTTGGCTTCCTGGGTGGTGCCTGCAAGGCCTGCGATGTAGGTGTCGAGGTTGTTGTTGCTGGCCGCGTCGGTGAACTTGCTGCTGGCCACCGCCACGCTGGCGCTGCCCAGGGTGTTACTGGCGGGCACAAAGGTGGCGGTGTAGCCGGTGTAACCGGTGCTGGCGTTGCCGGTGCTGGGGTCGGGCGCAAAGTTGGTGAGCGTGCCGCCGACCACGTCCACGTCAGTGGCCACAAAGTTGGTGCTCGGCTCCGAGAGGGTAAAGCTGATGGTCTCGTTGCCCGTGACCACACCGGTGCCCGCGCGCGAGATGGCGATCGTCGGGCGGGTGGTGTCGGGCACGAGGGTGTTGTAGCCCAGGCTGATCTGGTTGTTGTCTTCGTAGGTGGCTGCGCTGGGGGCGGGGTTGACGTAGGTGTCGGCGTTGGGGTTGCCTGCGGCATCTGTGAAGGTGCCAGACTTGACGCCCACGGTGGCCACGCCAGCGCTGTTGGCGCTGGGGGTGAAGGTGGCACTGTATTGGGTGTAGCCCGCGCTGCTGGTGCCGCTGCTGACCACCGGCGCAAAGTTGCTCAGTGTGCCGCCACTCACGTCCACATCGGAGAGGGCAAAGGTGGTGCTGGCCTCAGAGAGGGTGAAGTAGATCGTTTCGCTGGTGCTGACGGTGCCTGCAGCTGCCCGGGTGACGATGATGGTGGGCGCGCTGGTGTCGGGCAGCTGGGTGTTGTAGGTGATGTCGATGACGTTGTTGGCTTCGACGGTGGTGCCGCTCACGCCGGTGACGTAGGTGTCCAGGTTCTGGTTGCCTGCAGTGTCGGTGAACTTGCCCGACTGCACGCCAATTCGCGCGAGCTGCTGGCCGTTGCTGTTGGCAGAAGGCGTGAAGGTGGCGCTGTATTGGGTGTAGCCGCGTGTAGCGTCACCGCTGGCGATCACCGGCGTGAAGTTGGTCAGCGTGCCGCCCACCACGTCCACATCGGCCTGGCTGAAGGTGGTGCTGGCCTCCGAGAGGGTGAAGGTGATCTGGTCGCTGCCACCGGCAGCAAGCATGCCGCTGCCCTTGCGCGAGAGCGCAACGACCGGAGGCGTGTTGTCAGCGGGCACGGTGTTGTAGTTCAGGCTGACCTGGTTGTCTGCCTGCACGATGCGGCCGCTGACGGTGTCGGGGCTGCCGCTGTAGGTGTCCAGGTTTTGGTTGCCCGCGTTGTCACGGAAGGTGCCTGCGGCCACGCTCACGGTGCCCACCCCGGCGCTGTTGGCGGTGGGGTTGAAGCTGGCGGTGTATTGGGTGTAGCCGGTGGCCGGGGTGCCACTGTTGGGCACGGGCGTGAAGTTCGAGAGGGTGCCGCCGGTGACGGTCACATCGGCAGCGCTGAAGTCCAGCGAAGCTTCACTGAGCGTAAAGACAATGGTTTCGTTGGTGCCTGCGGCCAGGGTGGTGCCGGCGTTGGTGCGGCTGACGATGATGGTCGGCGGCGTGGTGTCGCCCGCTGGGGGGTTGTTGCCGTAGTTGGTGATGAAGTCAACTTCGTTGTTGGCTTCGGCGCCATCTTGGTTGTAGTTGTTGGCCGCGTCGCGGAAGGTGTTGCTGTCCACCCGCACGCTGCCCGTGCCTTGGGTGCCTGCGGTGGGGGTGTAGGTCGCGCTCCAGGTGGTGGGGTTGACTTGCGTCCAGCCGCTCAAGCTGCCGCCGGTGACGGTGACGTCGCTTTGGGTGAAGTCGGCACTGGCTTCAGACAGGGTGAAGGTGACGGTGCTTGTCTGGCCGCTGCTGAGTGTGGACTGGCTGGCGGTGATGGCGATGGAAGGGGCGGTGGTGTCGGGGGTGACGGGGTTGACCGGGGTGGTGCGGGTGTCGTAGCCCAGCGTGACCAGGTTGTTGGTCTCGACCACGCGGCCAGCAACGGTGTCGGTGCTGCTGTAGGTGTCCAGGTTCTGGTTGCTGGCAGCGTCTGTGAACTTGCCTGCGGCCACGCCAATGGTGGCGGTGCCGTTGCTGGCCGCTGCAGGCGTGAAGGTGGCGCTGTACTGGGTGGGGCTCAGCTGCGTCCAGTTGGAGAGCGTGCCACCCGTCACGTCCACATCGGCCTGCACAAAGTTGGCGCTCGGCTCCGAAAGGGTGAAGTACACCGTCTCGCCGGTGGCGCCCACGGTGCCCGAGCCTGCGCGGCTGACGGCGATGGTGGGGGCGGTGGTGTCGCTGGCACCGGTGTTGGTCAGCTGCACCCAGTTGTCTGCTTCGGCGCTGGTGCCGCTGACGGCATTGGTGCCGGCGACGCTGCCTTTGTAGGTGTCGGTGTTGACGTTGCCTGCGGCATCCTTGAAGGTGCCTTCGGCCACACCAATGCGCACACTGCCTGCGCTGGAGCCGGCGGTGTAGGTGGCGGTGTATTGCGCGCCATTGCTGCCGGGCACGGGCAGCAGGTTGCTCAGGGTGCCGCCGCCGCTGATGACGGTGATGTCAGAGAGCGTGAAGTCGCTGCTGGGCTCGCTCAGGATCAGGGTGAGCGTGGCGCTCTGGCCTGCAGCCAGGCTGGCTTTGTCCACGCCGATCTGGACCTTGGGCGCATCGTTGTCCAGCGGGTTGGTGTTGAGGGTGTTGTAGAAGAGACTGACCTGGTTGTTGGCCTCGGTGGTGGCGCCTGCAGGCGCGGGGCTCACGAAGGTGTCCTGGTTGGCGTTGCCTGCGTTGTCGTTGAACTTGCCGCTGGCCACGCCAATGGTGGCCGTGCCCGTGCTGCTCGCGGTGGGCGTGAAGACTGCGGTGTACTGGGTGTGGCCCGTGGCGGCGGTGCCGCTGCTGGGCACAGGCGCAAAGCCGCTGAGCATGCCGCCCGTGACCATCGTGTCGTTGGCAGCAAAGGTGGTGCTGGGCTCGGAGAGCGTGAAGACGATGGTTTCCTGGCTGTTGGCGTCGAGTGCCGCGCCAGGGTTGGTGCGGCTGACGATGATGGTCGGCGGCGTGGTGTCGCCAGGGGGTGTGGTGTTGCTGGTATCAATGCCATAGTCCTGAATGGCTTTGGCCAGCGTGCCGCCGCTGCCGTTGACGCTGCCGTCGATCTGCGTGTCGCTGTCGGCCGCAAGGTCAGCGGCAGACACGTTGATGCTGTAGCTGCCGTCGGCGGCTGCAGCGCCCGAGAAGGGTTTGCCGTTGACGGTGAGGGTCACCAGATCGCCTGCAGCGAATTTGCCTGTGACCTTGCCAGTGATGGCCATGGAGCCGGTGTTTTCTGCGGCGGTGATGATGTTGTCAGCGGTGACCGGGTTGATGGACAGCGCGGTCTGCGTGACGGTGTTGCCTGCCTCGAGCGTGTAGTCCTGCGCAGCGGTGGCTTTGTCTCCACCGGTGGGGTTGATGCTGCCCTCGATCTTGGTGTCGGGGTCGGCCTTGAGGTCGGCCATGGCCACCGGAACGCTGTAGCTGCCGTCAGCGGCAACGATAGCGGCGTAGATCTTGCCGTTGAGCGCAAGTTCGACCACGTCGCCAGCGGCGAATTTGCCCGTGACTTTACCGGTGACGGTGTAGCTGCCGGCGCCCTGCTCGCTGGCCAGCAGCACGTTGTCTGCTGCGATGGGGTCGATGGTCAGCGCGGTTTTTTCGCTGGGCGTTGGCAAGATCCTTGGCGCGCTGCTGGTGCTGATGGACCACGTGTTGTTGGCATCAGCACCATCGGCGTTGAGATTGCCCGCCGCGTCCGAGAACCTGTAGCTGCCCACTTGCACGCTGGCACTGTTGCTGCCCGCTGCCGCAGTGAAGGTGGCGGTGTAGACCAGCGGGTTGCTGGCGCTTTGCTGGAGCTGTCCCAGCGTGCCACCTGTCACCTGGATGTCCGCATCGGTGAAGTCGGTGCTGGCCTCGCTCAGGGTGAAGGTGAGCACGGTGCTTTGACCGGCGGTCAGGGGCGCCGAGCTGCCGCTGATGGCCACGGTGGGCGCCGTGGTGTCGATGGTGAACGGGGTGATGGGCACCGGCGCGTTGGGCGTGGTGCTGCCTGCGGGCGTGACGATCAGCTGCGGGGTGTAGGTGCCGTCAGGCAGGCCCGCAGGCTGGGTGTAGCTCCAGCTGCCGTCAGGGTTGACGTTGACCGGGTAGGTCTGACCATTGATGACGATGCTGGCGGCGCTGCCCGCTGGCACCTTGCCCGAGAGCTCGGGGGTGTTGTCGTTGGTCTTGTTGTCGTTGGGGATGCCTGCCGCGTTGTCGCTGGTGGGGCTGAGGCTGCCGTTGGTGCTGACGTTGGTGGCCAGGGTGACGCTGTTGTTGGCGTCTGCACCATCGGCGTTGAGGTTGCCCGCCGCGTCCGAGAACTTGGCGCTGGCCACGCTGATGGTGGCGCTGTTGCCGGTAGCCGCCGGCGTGAAGATGGCCGTCCAGACCTTGGGGTCGGTGGCGCTTTGCTGGAAGTTGCCCAGCGTGCCGCCGGTCACGGCCACATCGGCCGCGCTGAAGTCGGCCACCGGTTCGGACAGCGTGAAGGTGACAGCTGCCGTCTGGCCACTGACCAGCGCATTGGTGTCGGCCACCACCGCCACCGTGGGGGGAACCGTGTCGATGGTAAAGGGCGTGAGCGGCACCGCCGGGTTGGGCGTGCTGCTGCCCGCAGGCGTGACGATCAGCTGCGGGGTGTAGGTGCCGTCGGGCAGGCCCGCTGGCTGGGTATACGTCCAGCTGCCATCAGGGCTGACGTTGACGGGGTAGGTCTGGCCGTTGATGACCACTTGCGCCGTGCTGCCCGCAGGCACCTTGCCTGCCAGCGTGGGGGTGTTGTCGTTGGTGAGGTTGTCGCCCAGCTTGCCGCTGTCGTTGGGCGCAGCCGGCTGCAGCGCACCCGTGACGGTGGCGTTGGTGGCCAGCGTCAGGGTGTTGTCTGCTTCGGCGCCGTCGGTGTTGGCGTTGCCTGCCGCGTCGCTGAACTTGTCACTGGCCACGCTGATGGTGGCGCTGGTGCCGCTAGCCTCAGGCGTGAAGGTGGCGGTGTATTTGAGCGGGTTGTTCGGGTCGCGCTGGAAATTGCTCAGCGTGCCGCCCGTGACCGCCACATCGGCAGCAGTGAAGTCGCTCACCGCCTCCGAGAGGGTGAAGGTGAGCGTGGTGCTTTGGCCTGCGGCCAAAGCGGCCGCATCGCTGGTAATAGCCACGGCCGGTGGCACCGTGTCGATGGTAAAGGGCGTGAGGTTGTAGGGGGTGGTCACGCCGTTTTGCGTGACGTTCAGGATGGGGTAGTAGGTGCCATCGGGCAGGTTGGTGGGCTGCTGGAAGGTCCAGCTGCCATCGGGATTGACGGCGACAGGGTAGGTCTGGCCGTTGAGGGTGACCGTGGCGGTGGAGCCTGCCGGTGCAGTGCCCGTGAGCGTGGGGCTGTTGTCGCGGGTGCGGCTGTCGTTGTCGTCACCGCCGTCGATGTTGTCGCTCTGGCTGGAGAGTTTGCCGCTCACGCCGTTGTTGTTTGGCGCAGCATCGTCTTGGTTGGCATAGTAAGCCGCCGCCGCGCCTGCGCCCAGCAGCCCCAGCGTGCCCAGCAGCGGAAACGCAGCAAACGCCACCACCGCTCCCACAGGGTTGACCTCGGCCCCGCCCAGCGCCACGTTGACCGCCTGCCCACCCTCGGCCAGCTCGGGGATCAGCCCCGGCACGCGCGGATCTTCGGGAATGTATTCGTAGAAGCTGCCGTTTTCGGCCTGTCCGATCACGCCGTTATACCCCTCGGGCATCACCTCGTAGTAGTCCTCGATGATCAGGCTGGCCTGGCGCTCGTCCTCAAACAAGATGTGCAGGTCCTTGCCCACGCGCTTGGCTTTGATGTAGTCCGGGCCCACGGGTTTTTTGCGGCCCACCTCTTGCAGCTCGTACTTGGCGCCAGCCTGCGCCTTGATGCGCACCGGCTGACCGCGGTCACCCACGCCTTGTTGGATGTCGAGGACTTTGTTGTTGTCTGCTTTGCCGGTGTTGACGAGGACTTTGTATTGCTCGGCCATGGTGACTTACCTTGGGTATGACTGGAAAGGGCTTCAGATGAAGAAGGGATTGCCGCGCTGCGCTCGCAATGACGGGTCTGTTGTCATCGCGAGGAACGAAGTGACATGGCGATCTGGAGTCATCGCGAGGAGCGAAGCGACGTGGCGATCCATCAGCGGCGCACGCCGGTAACTTCGATGGCTACACGGCGGTTGGGTTGGTTGCAGGCGATGGCGCGGGCACTGGCAACGCTGCCGCAATGGCGCACCACGGGCTCGCGGGAGCTTCGGCCTTCGGTGGTGATGGGCGCTTGAAGCTGGCCGGTGGTGGCGATGTACTCGCGCACGGTCTGAGCACGCTCGATGGCCAGGCGCTCATTGCGCTCGGGGCTGCCCAGCGGGTCGGCGTGGCCGATCAAGTGCAGGCGGTCGATGCGGCTGAAGTCCTGCGCCAAGCGCGCGAGCAGCGAGTCAATGGCGCGGGTGCCGTTGTCGGTCATGGCGTCGCGGTCGGAGCGGTCAAAGGCAAACAGGGTGTCGGCAGGCAAGGTGTAGGTCTGTGCGGGGACGGGCGCAGCGGGAGCCGGGGCAGGTGCTGCAGCGGCCGTTGCCTCATTGCAAGCTTGTGCCACGCGCGAAACGGTGTGCACCTGCTCGCGGGTGCCCACCAGCTCTTGCAGAGCTTGGGCCGCAGCCACAGGCTGCAAAACAGGTTGGGCGCCGCTTTGCTGAACCCGAAGGTAATGGGTTTGTCCTGGCATCAAGGACAGGGCGGTGATGGTGTCCGGCAGGTCTTTGGGCGCACTGCCCACCAGCATTTGGCGTGCGCCCAATTCGACATTGCCCGTTCTGTAGCAGAGCGCACTCCAAGCACCCGCCTCTAAAGAAGCGTGGTAGCGGCCATCCAAAAAGATGCTGGTGGCACCTGGCAATGGGCTTTGTGCATCGCGGTACAAGATCACGCGGCTTTGCGCGCTACTCACACCGGCAACCTGTTTGAAGGGCCCTCCCAGAGACACAATGGATTCGACAGTGCGCCGCTCCTTGACACTTTCTTGAGAGTTGATCACTTTGGTGGAAGCACACCCAGTGATCAACACGGCCAAAAACAAGCTGATGAAGGTTGTAGGTTTGAAAGGTTTCATGGTTCTTGACTGAAAATGTCTTGGTGGATGGACTCGACAATTCATCTGAGGGTGACGTTGGCGCTGTGTGCGCCGAGTTGGCTTGTCTTGAGGTGGTGGTCCCAGCAAGAGAATTTGGGTGCGCCCACCCCGCCCACTGCCATGGCCTGGAGCAGTTGCGGCGCTTGACTGGTCTGCAAAAGGGCTAACAGCGAACCCCGATTCGACTCATTTTTCAACATTTGAGAATACTTTTAGGCACCAATTAATTGCCTGAAGTATTCTCATATTTAAAGTTTTTAACAATCCGCTATTAGGAATCATCCAAATGGTGGATTTAATATTCCAAAAATGATCACCAATTTGGTTTTGAACGGGGACGAATTGGGGCGTTGCATGGCTTCTTGCCGAAAACCAGGATGTCAATGCGACTTGCCCGTGAGGAGCTGCACCCAAGGCTTTGTATGGCAAAAAAAGGGCAGGCGCTAGACGTTGATGCTTCGCCTAGGTTGGGCGACAGCCAAAAAAAACAGGGCCCATAGGGCCCTGTTCAAATGGGTGCTGAAAAAGATCAGGCAGCTTGACGCACGGCCCGCAACTTGACTGAAAAGTCGCGCAAAGCAGCGATACCGCTTTCTTCAGCGCTGCGGCACCACGCCTGCAGGTCGGCGGCCAATTGCTCGCGAGAATGCGAGGTGTTGAGCCAGATCTGGCTCAGCTCTTCACGCATTTGGACCATTTTGTCGAGCACCGGGCTGGCCGCTCGGGCTTGCTGAAGGTGGACTTGCGCAGCCGCTGGCACCTTGGCCGCATCACGGTGCAACCAGCGTTGAGCCGCTTGCAACACACCGGCATCCAGCTTGAGCTTGTCGGCCTCTTGCTGCATCACCAACTTCACATGGCGGGCATAGCCAGCCATCACTTCGTAACGGTTGGCGATCAGGGCTTCCAAGGTCTTTTCGTCGGCCACAGGGCGAATGTCGCCATAAGCCAGACGGGGCGGTGTCTTCTTGACGGTGGCCAGACCGACGGTTTCGAGCATGCGGATGTACAACCAGCCAATGTCGAACTCGTAAGGCTTGACCGACAACTTGGCCGATGTGGGGTAGGTGTGGTGGTTGTTGTGCAACTCTTCGCCACCGATCAGGATGCCCCAAGGAGAGATGTTGGCGCTGGCGTCGTGCGCCTCAAAGTTGCGGTAGCCCCAGTAGTGGGCTGCACCGTTGATGATGCCAGCGGCAGTGACGGGAATCCAGGCCATTTGAATCGCCCAGACCGTCAGGCCAATAAAGCCGAACAGCGCCACATCGATGATCAGCATAAGAGCCACGCCTTGCCATGAAAAGCGGGTGTACAGGTTGCGCTCGATCCAGTCATCGGGCGTGCCGTGACCGTAACGCTGCAGCGTTTCCTTGTTCTTGGATTCATTGCGGTACAGCTCAGCGCCCATCAACAAAACGGTTCTGATGCCGTGCACATGCGGGCTGTGCGGGTCTTCGACTTGCTCGCACTTGGCGTGGTGTTTGCGGTGGATAGCGGCCCACTCCTTGGTCACCTGGCCGGTGGTCAGCCAAAGCCAGAAACGGAAAAAGTGCGAAGGAATGGCATGCAGATCCAAAGCGCGGTGCGCTTGGTGACGGTGCAGAAAAATGGTGACGCTGGCGATGGTGATGTGGGTAAGGGCCAAGGTGATCAGCACCATTTGCCACCAGGCCAATTCGAACAGGCCGTTGCCCATCCAGTGAATCACTGCATCCAAAAAAGCCCAATCAGGCAAGAACATGAGTTCGTCTTTCTTCTGAAGCCTGACATCAGGCAATCGATTGATTTTAAGTTTCTCGCCCAAAAAAGGACAGTGATTTCAATCGGTCAAATAATAAAAGGGTTGAAAATAATTACTTTTTAACCCAAGCCGCTGCAAAAAAACCGTCCGTGGCATGGCGGTGAGGCCACAAGCGTAGGAATGTACCGCCAGATTGCTCATCCGTCGACTCATCAACCGAAAGTGCCGGAGAGCACAAGCTGGCGGCGTCGGGCACCTTGAGCCGTTCAAGCTCTTGGGCCACATTGAGGGGAACAAAGTCGGGGTTGGCCGCACTGAAGGCTTGCGCGATCAGCTCGTTTTCTTCGGGCAACATGCTGCAAGTGGCATACACCAAGCGGCCGCCCGACTTGACCATGCGCGAGGCACTTTGCAAAATAGCTTGTTGCTTCTCGGTCAACTCCTGAACAGCTTGGGGCTTTTGACGCCATTTCAAGTCGGGGTTACGGCGCAAGGTGCCCAGGCCCGAACAAGGCGCATCGACCAGCACGCGGTCGATCTTGCCCGCCAGGCGCTTGACCCGGTCATCGCGCTCGTGGGCAATGGCCGCCGGGTGCACATTGGACAAGCCACTGCGCGCCATGCGCGGCTTGAGCGCATCGAGGCGGTGTCCGGACACATCGAACGCGTACAAGCGGCCCGTGCTGCGCATGGCCGCGCCCAGCGCCAGCGTCTTGCCGCCTGCACCGGCGCAAAAGTCCACCACCATCTCACCCCGGTGGGCGTCCACCAACAAGGCCAGCAACTGCGAGCCTTCATCTTGCACTTCGATGGCGCCCCGGGTGAAGGCGTCGGTTTTTTGCAAGGCAGGTTTGCCTTGCAAGCGCAGACCCCAAGGCGAATACGGCGTGGGTTCGGAGGCAATGCCTGCTTGGGCCAACTCTTTTTGGATCTCGCTGCGCTTGGCCTGGAAGGTGTTCACCCGCAAGTCCAGCGTACCCGGTTGCTGCAGGTGGTTAGCCAGCGCCCAAAAGTCGTCGCCCAATTGGGCCTGCAGGGCTTGCGCCATCCACTCAGGCAAATTGTGGCGGTGCGGGGCCATCAGTGCGTCCGCGGGGATCGCATCGCAAGTGGCCAGCCACTGCTTTTCGGTGTCGTTCAAGGCCGCGGCCAAAAAATCGCGCGGGCCAAAAAAGCCCAAAATGGCCAGCTTGCGCTCTTTGGCACCCGAGCCCGAACGAGCAAGTTGCTCAAACAACAGCTTTTTGCGCAACACGGCAAAAGCGGTTTCGGCCAGTGTGGCGCGTTCGCGGGGCCCCAAGGCACGGTGTTCACGGAAATAACGCGATACGACAGCGTCGGCGGGGTGTTCAAATTGGAGAACCAGCCTGACCAAATCGGCGCAGGCGTCTAAAAGGGCTTTTGGATGCATAGGGGTGCATTGTCCCATCCACGACCCTTGTGACAGACACACATCAGGAAAGACATGTCAGAACCACTGCCACCGATGATCGAAACGCCCAAAGGGCTTTACCAACACTACAAGGGTGGTCAATACCGCGTGCTGGGCACCGTGCGCCACAGCGAAGATTTGCAGCCCATGACGCTTTACCAAGCGCTGTACGGTGAGCAAGGCCTGTGGGTGCGCCCCGCCGCCATGTTTGCCGAAGTGGCCGAATTCAACGGTCAGCTTCAACCACGCTTTGCGCGCATTGGGGATTGAAAAACGCTGCCACAGCGCGCGGGTAAATCAGGTGCTCTTGGGTGAGCACCCGTGCAGCCAGGTCTTCAGCAGTGTCACTGGGCAGCACCGGCACCACCGCTTGCGCCAGGATGGGGCCATGGTCCAGATCAGCCGTGACCTGGTGCACCGTGGCCCCGGCAAATTGGCAACTGGCATCGATGGCGCGCTGGTGGGTGTTCAGCCCCGGGAAAGCGGGCAACAAAGACGGGTGGACATTGAGCAAACGCCCGGCGTAATGCGCCACAAAACCCGGCGTGAGGATGCGCATGAAACCCGCCAACACCAGCAAGTCTGGGGCAAAACGGTCGATCTCGGCCATCAAGGCGGTGTCGAATGCCTCACGGCTGGCAAAGCCCTGGTGATTGAGCACCGCCGTGGCAATGCCCTTGGCTTGGGCCCAAGCCAAGCCAGTGGCGTCAGCTTTGTTGCTGATCACGGCCGCGACGCGCACGTTCAGCCGCTGCGCCCACTGCGCTTGCTGGGAAGCGCGCACGATGGCCGCCATGTTGGAGCCTGCGCCGGAAATCAAAATGACGATGTTTTTCATGACGCTGTGGATTATCCCTGCGCGATCGAGGTCGAATGCTTTTTGTCGCACCAAGGACAGGTCGGAAAGCGCTGCGCATGATAAAAAGCACGGTCGTTTGATTTTGAAAGAAAACCCCATGGATTTGGCATTCACCCCCGAAGAACTCGCGTTCCGCGACGAAGTTCACACTTGGGTCAAGGCAAACTTGCCCCCCGAGTTGTCCCACAAAGTGCACAACGCGATGCGCCTGACGCGTGATGACATGCAGGCTTGGTCCAAAATTCTGGGCAAAAAAGGCTGGCTGGGTTGGGGCTGGCCCACACAGTTTGGTGGCCCCGGTTGGTCCGCCATCCAAAAACACCTGTTTGAAGAAGAGTGCGCCTTGGCCGGTGCTCCCCGTGTGGTGCCTTTTGGCCCCGTGATGGTGGCCCCCGTGATCATGGCCTTTGGCAATGCCGAGCAGCAGCAGCGCTTTTTGCCCGGCATCGCCAGCGGTGAAGTCTGGTGGAGCCAGGGCTACAGCGAACCGGGTTCCGGCTCGGACCTGGCCTCCCTCAAAACCCGCGCCGAGCGTGTGGGTGACAAATACATCGTGAACGGCCAAAAAACCTGGACCACCCTGGGCCAGTACGGCGAATGGATTTTCTGCCTGGTGCGCACCAGCACAGAAGGCAAGCCCCAAACCGGCATCTCCTTTTTGCTGATCGACATGAAGTCGCCCGGCATCACCGTGCGCCCCATCAAGTTGCTCGACGGCGAGTGCGAAGTCAACGAGGTCTGGTTTGACAACGTCGAAGTGCCTTTGGAAAACCTGGTGGGCGAAGAAAACAAAGGCTGGAACTACGCCAAGCACTTGTTGGCCCACGAGCGAACCAACATCGCCGACGTGAACCGCGCCAAGCGCGAGTTGGAGCGCTTGAAGCGCATCGCCAAGGCCGAAGGGGTGTACGACGACCTGCGCTTCCGCGACGAAATCGCCAAGCTCGAAGTCGATGTGGTGGCGCTTGAAATGCTGGTGCTGCGCGTGCTATCGGCCGAGAAATCCGGCAAGAACTCACTCGACATCGCCGGTCTGCTCAAAATCAAGGGCAGCGAAATCCAGCAGCGTTACACCGAGCTGATGATGCAAGCCGCTGGGCCTTTTGCCGTGCCCTGCATCTTTGAAGCCATGGAAGCGGGCTGGCAAGGTAACTTCCCCGGCGGCACCCTGGCCAATGCGCCACTGGCCGCCAATTACTTCAACATGCGCAAGACCACCATTTATGGCGGCAGCAACGAAGTGCAACGCAACATCGTCGCCCAGACAGTTCTGGGTTAAGGAGACACACACATGGATTTCGATTTTTCTGACGACCAAGAACAACTGCGCGACGCGGTGCGCAAATGGGTGGACAAGGGCTATGACTTTGACCGCCGCCGCGCCATCGTGGCGGCCGGAGGCTTTGACCGCGCCGCTTACACCGAGCTGGCCGAACTGGGCCTGACGGGTCTGTATGTGAGCGAAGAACACGGCGGTATGGGCATGGGCCCGACCGAAGCCATGGTGGCCATGGAGGAGCTCGGGCGCGGCATCGTGCTCGAACCCCTGACGCAAACCCTGATCGCCAGCGCCACCCTGCAAACCCACGCGCCTGCTGCCCTGCAAGCGGCCTGGCTGCCGCGCATGGCGACAGGCGAAGCCATTGTGGTGCTGGCGCACCAGGAGCGCGCTGCGCGTTACCAACTCAACCGATGCACCGCTGTGGCCTCTGAATCGGGTGGCGCTTGGACTGTGAGCGGCACCAAGAGCGTGGTAGCCGTGGGCGACCAAGCCGATGCCTTCATTGTTCCTGCCATGGCCAAGGGCGCTTTGGCCTTGTTCTTGGTCGAGCGCAGCGCCAGCGGCGTGATAACACAGGGTTACCTGACGCAAGACGGCTCACGCGCCGCCGAATTGGTCTTGAACCAAGCCTCGGCCCAACTCATCACCCTGAACGGCCTGTCGGCTCTTGAGGAAGCGGTAGACATCGGCATCGCCTGCAGCTGCGCCGAAGCCGTGGGCGTGATGGACAAGACCTTGGCCATCACCGTGGACTACATGAACACCCGCAAGCAATTCGGTGTGGCCATTGCCAGCTTTCAGGCCCTGCGCCACCGCGTGGCCGACATGAAGATGCAACTGGAGTTGGGCCGCTCGATGAGCTACTACGCCAGCCTGAAATTGCACGCCCCGGCTGAAGAACGCCGCCGCGCCATGGCGCGTGCCAAGTACCAGCTCGGCACCTCCATGCGTTTCATCGGCCAGCAGTCGGTACAGCTGCACGGAGGCATTGCGGTCACGGACGAGTACATCGTGAGCCATTACTTCAAGAAATTGACGCAGTTGGACATGACGTTTGGCGACACCTTGCACCAGCTGGGCGAAGTGTCGGCCCGCATGCAGGAGACGGCGGGCGTGTTCGCCTGAAAGAAAAGGTCTACGAATCGGAGCAAGGTGGGAGGGCGGCGCGGGTCGGGCGATGTGGCAAAGCGAAGCGCCTCTGAGCCCGAAACGCGCCGCCCTCCCACCTTGCGGCCCAACACCAGAATCGTCTGAATGAGCAGCCCATAAAAAAGGTCCCTAGAGGGGCCTTTTTTGTTGCTCAAAACTTCCTGTTGGTTTGTATGCGAACTACACCGAGGCCTGGGCTCGCACCCAGTCACGCATGGCATCATTCATTCGGGTCTGCCAACCCTTGCCGGTGGACCGGAAAGCCTCCAGTACATCGGCATCAAAGCGGATGGTGATGCGTTCTTTGACGACCTCAGAGCGTGGTCGCCCTCGTGGCTTGAGCATCGTCTGTGCGGCCTGGAGTCCAAACAGCTCGGGCAACACCTCAGATGCAGGGCGGGCTAGGGCAAAGTCTGCATCCGTCCATTCCGGGTTGTCGGAATCAATCAGTTCTGGATTTGGGCGTTTTGGCATATTTCTTGACCTCTCTCGAATTGGCCTTGCGCAGGCTGATGACATGCACCTTGCCTTCGCGCGGCGTGAAGACCATGGCGTGCAAGCGTTCCCCAATCTACCCCAGCAACTGAAATCGCCGCTCTCCATACGCTTTGCGGGTGTCCTCCTCCATCAGCGCAGTGGCCCACTCCATCAGCTCGACGAGCTCTAACGACAAACCACGGCTCGCGATGTTGGAGGCGTTTTTGGCTGGATCGAAACTAATGTGTGCCATTTTATTGTATGCACATTAAATGAAGGTTGCAAGTTTTTTATATATTTCGAATACCCTTGATGACTCACTCCGCCTCGCGCACCCGCAAAAAAGAAGCAAAACGCGGCAACCCTGATGGCGTGCGATCACGGAAGCGGTACGTGACCCATGCGCCCACAGGCGGCGGGTTGCGGCGCATCACATCACTCAGGCCCGAGCCCAAAGCAAACCGCTGACCGGACGGCATCTGCAGCATTAAAGCGCCCGTCATGCCCGCCAAACGACCCTTGCCAGGCTGGTGCCCCACCACCAAGCCTTCCTCGTCCAGCTCGAATTTGAGCTTGAACAGCGCATCGCTGCGACCCGGTCGCCACAAGGCATCGGCCCGGTGCAGCATGAGGCCCTCACCCCCTTGTTGCACAGTGCTGCGCAACAAGGCTTGCAAAGCCCTGGCGTCTTTGACCTCATGTTGCGCCACGGGCAGCAACCAAGGCAGATTCACCTGGGCCAGGGCAGTCGCCACAAAACGCACCCGCTCCGCAAACGGGGCGGCATGCCCCGGTGCGTCAAACACCAAGTACTTCACCTCACGCCAGGCCGTGTCGTCAGGCTCAGACTGACGCACCACGCCCGACAGCCGGTCAAACGTCCCACGCCCGATCCACAACTCACCGTCCAACGCCAACTTGGGCAAGGCCAACAGGAACCAAGCCGGGGCCGCGATGACCCGTCCGCTGCGAAAGCGCAACACCTGACCATCCCAGACTGCCCGCACGCCGTCCAACTTTTCACTCACCAAAAAACCTTTCGGGGACCGCGCATGGGGCCAAACCATGGCCAGTTGAACTTGGGGGGCCGGGGCGGCTGGGTCGGCACGGACAAGGGGTGCCAGCCAGCCCCCCAAAAACAACGCCAACAAGACATGGCGACGTGAAGGCGGTGAGCCCTTCGATCCGTTCTGCCGCATCACCAAAGCTTTCTTTGGCGCCGTGGCGTGCGTCACCGACTCGGCGGGTTCATGACGGCGCGCCAAGTTTGGAATTTGTGTGTGCATGCATTGCCTCCCTGAGGGCTCCAGAATATGGAATCTGGGCCTTTTGTTTTCAGAAAGCCATGATGCAGTGCTTTGAGCAGCCGTGCAAGGAAAACCTGTAGCTGTTCCTCTCAGGCCGTCAAGCGCGACCCCTTGGGCACATGCGCCATCAAGAAGGCCATCTGGTCACTCAGGATGCGGCGGTTGCGCAAGATGAAGTCTTCCCAGAGGCTGGGCACATAGGGTGCATACAACAGGGGCATGCTGGCCTGCTCGGGCGTGCGGTTGCTTTTGCGGTGGTTGCAGGATCGGCAGGCGGTCACCACATTCATCCAGTGGTCAGGGCCACGCTGAGCCAGCGGGACGATGTGCTCGCGGGTCAGTTCCGACTCGTGAAAATGCCCACCGCAATAAGCACAAACCTGGCGGTCACGCACAAACAATTTGGTGTTGGTCAAGCCGGATCGCAAATCAAACGGGTTGATGCGCGGCACGCCTTGGGTGCCGATGATGCTGTTGACGGTGATGATGGATTGCTGGCCTGTGCGCGCGTTGTGACCGCCGTGAAAAACCGCCAATTGCTGTCCCGCCTCCCAACGCACCTCGTCGGCGGCGTAATGGGTGACGGCTTGCTCCAGCGTGATCCACGATTGCGGCAAGCCTTGGGCAGAGAGTTTCAAAACCTTCACAGACGCCTCCATCCAACAGTTCAAAAACCACTGACAAGAAAAGTTTCGTCTCGATCGGGTTCCCTGCGGCTGGCTGCCGCGGCCGGAAGGATCGGGCTCAGTCACAATATACCCTCTTACATTGACAATACCGTGAATGCTGGCGCTTGTGCCGGATCAACGGCAGGACATGACGAGCGACATGAAGGTTTACCGAGGCTTCCACCATCCCGATCTGGCCCCCGCTTGCGCCTTGACCATCGGCAACTTTGACGGCGTGCACCGGGGTCACCAGGCGATGCTGGCCCTGCTGCGCAGCGAAGCGGCCCATCGGGGCGTGCCCAACTGCGTGATGACCTTCGAGCCCCACCCGCGCGACTACTTTGCCAAGGCCCTCCACCAGCCCGATCTGGCCCCAGCCCGCATCGCCACGATGCGCGACAAACTGCAAGAACTTGAGCGCTGCGGCGTGGACCAAGTGGTGGTGGTGCCCTTTGACGCTCGGCTGGCCAGCCAATCGCCCCAAGACTTCATTGAGCAGGTGCTGGTGCGCGGCTTGGGTGTGCGCTATGTGTTGGTGGGGGATGATTTCCGCTTTGGTGCCAAGCGTGCGGGCGACTACGCGATGCTCGACGCTGCCGGACAAAGCCTGGGCTTTGACGTGGCCCGCATGAACAGCTACGAGGTGCGCGGCCTGCGCGTGTCCAGTTCGGCCGTGCGCAATGCGCTGGCCAAAGGCGACCTGCCCGCGGTGCAAGCCCTGCTGGGCCGCCCCTACAGCATCAGTGGCCATGTGGTGCACGGGCGCAAGCTGGGCCGCGAATTGGCGGCTACAGCCCAAGGCGCAGGCGACGGCTTTCGCACGCTGAATTTGCGCTTTACGCACCGGAGGCCGGCCGCCAGCGGCATTTTTGTCGTCCAAGTGCATGGCCTGGCCGATCAGCCCTTGAAGGGCGTGGCCAATCTGGGCATCCGCCCCTCACTGGACCCGAATGACGTCAACGGCGGGCGCGTGCTGCTGGAGACGCACACCTTCGACTGGCCTGCCCATCTGGGGACTGAAGGGGGCTACGGTAAAATCATCCGGGTGGACTTGCTGCATAAATTACACGACGAGCTCAAATACGACGGTCTGGACGCCCTGACAAAAGGCATTGCCAAAGACTGCGACGACGCACAGGCGTGGTTTGCTTCGCGTCATGGTGAAACCAGCCGCCAAACCACCCGCGACCGAATTTGACGCTCTGGCCCTCGTTTGCCGCCTTCGACAGGCTCAGGGCGAACGACCTCAACGGCCCACCCTTCTTGATCTCTCCGAACGGCCCGCCGCTCGGGCTGAGCTTGTCGAAGCCCTCTCGACTTGACGCACCATGACCGACAAAACCCAGAACCCCGACACCCGCATCAACATGATGGACACCCCGTTCCCGATGCGCGGCGACCTGCCCAAGCGCGAGCCAGGCTGGGTGAGCGACTGGAACGATGGTGGTTTGTACAAAAAACTGCGCGCCGCCCGCCAGGGCGCCCCGCTGTTCGTGCTGCACGACGGCCCGCCTTATGCCAACGGCAAGCTGCACATCGGCCATGCGCTGAACAAAGTGCTCAAAGACATGATCGTCAAGTCCAAGCAATTGGCGGGCTTTGACGCGCAATACATTCCCGGCTGGGACTGCCACGGCCTGCCCATCGAAAACGCGATTGAAAAACTGCATGGCCGCAAGCTGTCCAGAGACGACATGCAGGCCAAGAGCCGCGCCTTTGCCACCGAGCAAATCGGCCAGCAGCGCGAAGACTTCCAACGCCTTGGCGTGCTGGGCGACTGGGAGCGCCCTTACCGGACCATGGACTTTGCCAACGAGGCCGGTGAAATCCGCGCCTTCAAACGCGTGATCGAGCGCGGCTTTGTTTACCGCGGCCTGAAACCCGTTTACTGGTGCTTTGACTGCGGCTCGTCGCTCGCCGAGTTCGAAATCGAATACGCCGACAAAAAGAGCGACACGCTGGACGTGGCCTTTGAAGCCGACAACACCGCCGCGCTGGCTGCCGCCTTTGGCCTCCCCCAGCTGCCTGGCGAGGGCAGCAAAAAAGCCTTTGCCGTCATCTGGACCACCACCGCCTGGACGATTCCCGCCAACCAAGCGCTCAACGCCCACCCCGAGCTGGAATATGCCCTGGTGGACACGCCCCGTGGCGCGCTGCTGCTGGCGGCGAGCTTGGTCGAGAAATGCCTGGAGCGCTACCAACTGCAAGGCACCGTGATCGCCACCGCTGTGGGCGAGAAGTTGCGCGGCTTGGTGTTCCGCCACCCGCTGCACGACACCGTGAGCGCTGACGAAGGTGGCCCATACAGCTACCGCCGCCTATCGCCGCTGTACCTGGCCGAGTACGTGACCGCCACCGACGGCACCGGCATCGTCCACTCGTCCCCCGCCTACGGCGTGGACGACTTCAACTCCTGCATCGCCAACGGCCTGGCTTACGACGACATCCTCAACCCGGTGCAAGGCAATGGCGTGTACGCCGAAGAGCTGCCTTTCTTCGGCGGCCAGCACATCTGGAAAGCCTGTGCCCGCGTGATCGAGGTGCTGGGCCAAAGCGACCGCCTGATGGCCACGGTGGAAATCACCCACAGCTACCCGCACTGCTGGCGTCATAAAACCCCTGTCATCTACCGCGCTGCCGCCCAATGGTTTGTGCGCATGGACGAGGGCGAGGGCGTGTTCACCCAAGACAAAGCGCCCAAGACCCTGCGCCAGCTGGCGCTCGACGCGATCGAGCAAACGCAGTTCTACCCCGAGAACGGCAAGACCCGCCTGCGCGACATGATCGCCAACCGCCCCGACTGGTGCATCTCGCGCCAGCGCAGCTGGGGCGTGCCGGTGCCCTTCTTCCTGCACAAGGACTCGGGTGAACTGCACCCCAACACCATGGCCATCCTGGACCAAGCCGCTGACATCGTCGAAAAAGGTGGCATCGAAGCTTGGAGCCGCGTGACGGTGGAAGAGATTCTGGGCGCTGCCGACGCGCCGCAATACACCAAGAGCACCGACATTCTGGAAGTCTGGTTCGACTCGGGCTCCACCTTCGAGCATGTGCTGCGCGGCAGCCACAAAGACGCTTATGGCGTGCCGCCCTTCCACACCGAAGGCCCTGAGGCGGACCTGTATTTGGAAGGCCACGACCAGCACCGCGGTTGGTTCCACAGCTCGCTGCTGTTGGGCTGCGCCTTGTATGGCCGCGCCCCTTACCGGGGCCTGCTGACCCACGGCTTTGCCACCGATGGCCAAGGCCGCAAGATGAGCAAGTCGCTGGGCAACACGGTGGACCCGCAAACCATCACCTCCAAAATGGGCGCAGAAATTGTGCGCCTTTGGGTGGCCAGCACCGACTACTCGGGCGACCTCAATATAGACGAGAAGATCTTGGCCCGCGTGGTGGACAGCTACCGCCGCATCCGCAACACGCTGCGCTTCTTGATGGCCAACGTGAGCGACTTTGACCCAGCCACAGACACCGTGCACGACGACCAATTGCTCGAAATCGACCGCTTTGCCCTGGCCCGTGCAGCGCAGCTGCAAGCCGACATCCGCGCCCACTTTAATGTGTACGAATTCCACCCCGTGGTCTCCAAGCTGCAAATTTATTGCTCGGAAGACTTGGGCGCGTTTTATCTGGACGTGCTGAAAGACCGCCTGTACACCACCGCCCCCAAGTCGCTGGCCCGCCGCAGCGCACAAACCGCGCTTTACCGCATCACCCACGGCATGCTGCGCTGGATGGCACCGTTCTTGTCGTTCACGGCAGAAGAAGCTTGGGGGACTTTCGGTGCCTCGGAATCCATCTTCCTGGAAACCTTCAGCGACTTCGGCTCGGCCGATGCAACGCTGCTGGCCAAGTGGGCGCGCATCCGCGAGATCCGCGATCTGGTGAACAAAGACATCGAAAACCTGCGTGCAGATGGCCAGGTGGGCGCATCGCTGCAAGCCGAAATCAGCTTGACCGCGCCTGCTGCTGACCATGCCCTGCTGGCCAGTTTGGGCGCAGACATCAAGTTCGTGTTCATCACCTCCAAAGTGACTTTGCTGGCGGGCGACAGCCTTGCGGTGCAAGTAGCGGTCAGCCAAGCCACCAAATGCGAGCGCTGCTGGCACTACGCCGACGACGTGGGCCACAACGCCGACCACCCTACGATTTGCGGGCGCTGCGTGAGCAACCTGCATGGCGCTGGCGAAACCCGCCAAGTGGCCTGACCCCACCGCTCCCACAGGAAGCACAAGCATGGCCAACAAATTCAAAACCAGCAACCGCCCCAGCTTGTGGGTCTGGCTCGGCATTGCTCTCTTGGTGCTGGTGCTCGACCAGTTCACCAAGGTGTTGGTATTGGGCGTTTTTCAACTGGGCGATAGCACGCCCATCACCTCGTTTTTCAATTTGGTGCGAGTGCACAACCACGGTGCGGCCTTCTCCTTCCTGGCGGGTGCGGGCGGCTGGCAACGCTGGTTTTTCACCGGTATCGGCGTGGCCGCGGCCATCTTCATGGTCTGGATGCTGCGTTCACACGCGGGCCAAAAACTCTTCAGTCTGGCCATCTCGTTGATTTTGGGCGGCGCGATTGGCAACGTGATCGACCGCCTGCTGCACGGCTACGTGGTCGACTTTCTGGACTTTTACTGGGGCACTTGGCACTTCCCAGCCTTCAACGTGGCCGATGCCGGCATCAGCGTGGGCGCGGCCCTGCTGATCCTGGACGAAATCCTGCGCGTGCGTCGCGGGCGTTGAATTTTGTTAAGCTGTTGGACCTGATTGAAAAACGGAGAATCTCATGCCCGGATTGCTGCCCCACATTGACCCAGACGGTTTGCTCGAATTTTCGGTGGTCTACACCGACCGTTCTCTAAACCACATGTCCCAACGCTTTGGCGGCGTGATGACCGACATCTCTCGCATGCTGAAAACCGTCTACGGTGCACACTCGGTCGCCCTGGTGCCCGGCAGCGGCACTTTTGGCATGGAGTCGGTGGCCCGTCAGTTCGCCACCAACCAACATGTCATGGTGATTCGCAATGGCTGGTTCAGCTACCGCTGGACGCAAATCTTTGACATGGGCCAGATTCCCAAAAGCCACAGCGTGCTCAAAGCCCGCCGCGTGTCCGAGTCCTCACAAGCCGCCTGGACCCCAGCCCCAATCGAGCAAGTCAAAGCCGCCATTGCCTCAGAAAAACCTGCACTTGTGTTTGCCCCGCACGTCGAAACATCGGCCGGCATGATCCTGCCCGACGACTACCTGAAGGCCGTGTCCGATGCGGTGCACGCGGTGGGCGGCCTGTTTGTGCTCGACTGCATCGCTTCGGGCGCCATGTGGGTGGACATGCAAGCCACGGGGGTGGATGTGTTGATCAGCGCCCCACAAAAAGGCTGGAGCAGCTCGCCTTGCTGCGCCATGGTGATGCTGAGCGAGCGCGCACGCCAAGCGATTGACAGCACCATCAGCACCACCTTTGCGATGGACTTGAAAAAGTGGCTGCAAGTGATGGAAACCTACGAAGGTGGTGGTCACATGTACCACACCACCTTGCCCACCGATGCCTTGCAGCGCCTGCAAGAGACCATGCTGGAGACCGAGGCCTATGGCTTTGCCAAAGTGCGCGACGAACAAATGGCGCTGGGTCGCCAAGTGCGCTCATTGCTCTTGCAGCACGGCTTCCCCAGCGTGGCCGCGCCCGGCTTTGAAGCGCCTGGTGTGGTGGTCAGCTACACCACGGATCCTGAGATCCAAAGCAGTAAAAAGTTTTTGGCCTTGGGCCTGCAAACCGCCGCGGGCGTGCCCCTGCAGTGTGACGAGCCTGCCGACTTCCGAACCTTCCGAATGGGCTTGTTTGGTCTGGACAAATGGCACCAAGTGCCCCGCACACTGCAACACCTGAGCGATGCGCTGGAAACCATTGCCCCCAAGGCCAAATTGGCGGCTTGAACCTCGGCGTTGACCGGTCACAAAAAAACCGCTGACCTTTTCGGTCAGCGGTTTTTTCATTCAGTGGCGTGTGAATAGGCATCCGGCGCCGAAGCGCCGACGCCCTGTCTTCACAAAGTGATGATGGTGCAACCCGTGGTCTTGCGTGCTTCCAGCGCGGTGTGTGCGCCTTGGATGTTGGCCAACGGAAAAGTTTGCTCGATGTGAATCTTGACCTTGCCGCTGGTCACGGCCTCGAACAAATCGTCGGCCATTTCCTGCGTGTTTTCGCGCGTGGTGATGTGGCTGAACAGGGTCTGTCTGGTCACATAGATGGAACCCTTGTTACCCAGCATGCCGGGCGCAAACGGAGGCACAGGACCGGAGGCATTGCCAAAGCTGGCCAGCAGTCCAAACGGTGCCAGGCAGTCTAGTGACTTGTCCCAAGTGTCTTTGCCCACCGAGTCGTAAACCACTTTGACGCCCTTGCCGCCGGTGATTTCTTTGACCTTGGCCTGGAAATCTTCGGTGGAATAGTTGATGCAGAACTCCGCGCCATTGGCCAGGGCCAAAGCGCACTTGGCGTCGCTGCCGGCGGTGCCGATCAGGCGCAGACCCAGCGCCTTGGCCCACTGACAAGCGATCAGGCCCACGCCACCGGCTGCGGCATGGAACAACACAAAGTCACCGGCCTTCAGGCCACCTTGGGGCTGCGTGCGCTTGAGCAGGTACTGCGCTGTCAGGCCCTTGAGCATCATGGCGGCACCGGTCTCGAAAGAGATCGCATCGGGCAGCTTGCACACGCACTTGGCGGGCATCACGCGCACTTCACAGTAGCTGCCGGGGGGCTGGCTGGCATAGGCAGCGCGGTCACCCACCTTGAGGTGAGTCACGCCTTCGCCCACAGCTTCGACCACGCCCGATGCTTCCATGCCCAGCTTGAGCGGCATGGGCAGCTGGTACAGGCCGCTGCGCTGGTACACGTCAATGAAATTCAGGCCAATGGCCTTGTGGCGGATTCGGATCTCGCCGGGGCCGGGTTCGCCCACGGTGACGTCCACCAGTTTCATGACTTCGGGACCACCGTGTTGGTCAATTTGGACTGCAAGGCTCATGGAAAATCTCCTGTGGATATAGTAATTTACAGATGCCACTTTGCCACGATTCGTGTCTCCCAGCCGGGAACAGGGACGGTGGCGGGACAGTTTGGCGACAGCGGGAAAACCCGAATGTCGCTACATTGCCGCATGTCCCAAAAAATCTCGCCCCTGACCGCTTTGCTGCTGACGGTCCCCCCTTTGCTGTGGGCGGGCAATGCCGTGGTGGGCCGTCTGGTCAGCGACTTGGTGCCGCCCATCACGCTCAACTTTTTACGTTGGGCCGTGGCCTTGTTCATTTTGTTGCCCTTGGCGGCGTGGGTTCTGCGGCGCAGCAGCGGAATGTGGCAACACTGGCGGCGTTTTGCCCTGCTCAGCTTGCTGGGTGTGGGCTGCTACAACGCGCTGCAATACCTGGCGCTGCAAACCTCCACCCCGCTGAATGTGACCTTGGTGGCGGCCAGTGGGCCCGTCTGGATGCTGGGCATTGGGGCGCTGTTTTTTCAGGCACCGGTGCGGCGCGCTCAGGTGTATGGGGCGCTGCTCTCAATTCTTGGCGTGCTGGTGGTGTTGTCGCGGGGCGACTGGGCGCAGCTCATGGCGGTGCGACTGGTGGAGGGCGATTTGTTCATCCTGCTGGCCACAGCCTGCTGGTCCTGGTACAGCTGGATGCTCAGCCGACGTGACGAGCCCGAGGCCATCCGCAACGACTGGGCGGCCTTTTTGCTCGCACAGGTGGTGTTCGGTCTGGCTTGGTCGGGCTTGTTTGCGGGCATGGAATGGGGCTTGACCGATGCCCGCATCAGCTGGGGCTGGCCCCTGACCGCTGCGCTGGCCTTTGTGGCCGTGGGCCCGGCCGTGCTGGCTTACCGCTGCTGGGGATTGGGCATCCAGAAGGCAGGCCCTGCGGTAGCCGGCTTTTTTGCCAACCTCACGCCGCTGTTTGCGGCCATTTTGTCAGCGGCGTTTTTGGGCGAGCTGCCGCACCTGTACCACATGGCCGCGTTCGCGCTGATCGTGGGTGGGATTGTGGTGTCGGCCAGGCCATAAGCCACAAGGGTTGTGCGCAGCGGCATTCAAGCGCTCCAATTTTGATTTTGTCTTGCAACAAGGGCTGTCATTTTGCAAAAGACTTTTTTGCAGCGACAGACGCCTTTCGCGGTGCATTGTTGGATGCGGCTGACGGCCCCAACGCGGTCACTGGATGACTCTCACTTGAGAAGATATGACAACCGATAAGAAATGCCCCTTTCGTAAAAATTTGAACACTCCAGGCACTTATCTTTGTTTTTCCCTCCAAAATAATAGAAACCACTTCTCCTCGAATGTTTCTCAGCAGTGGCTTTGCGGCGTTTGAATGGGCGAACTGAACTGATTAAAAAAAACGCGGGCTGAAACATGAGCAAACAACACAAAATCGTCATCGTGGGCGGCGGCGCTGGGGGACTGGAACTCGCGACCCGATTGGGACATGCCTATGGCCGAAACAAGCGTGCAGTTGTCACCCTGGTCGATAAAAACCGCACACACATTTGGAAGCCCAAGCTGCATGAAATCGCCTCGGGCAGCATGGACCTGGGCGACCACGAAGTCGATTACATGGCCCAAGCCCATTGGCATCACTTCACTTTTCGCATCGGTGAGCTCGCGGGACTTGACCGGTCTCATAAAACCATTGAGCTTGCGCCTTATTTGGACGAGGATGGCGTCGCCGTCACACCCACACAGCGCATCAGCTACGACACGCTGGTGATTTGCATCGGCAGCTTGAGCAACGACTTTGGCACCCAGGGCGTCAAAGCGTACGCGCTGAAGTTGGAAACACAACACGACGCCAAGTCATTCCATTCCAAGATGGTCAATGCGTGTATCCGCGCGCACCACCAATCAGAAGTCATCCACAAACGTCAATTGCATGTGGCCATCATCGGCGCGGGTGCCACGGGCGTCGAGTTGGCCGCAGAGCTG
>Ga0209550_10000384_pt1 | contig 40380 bp, 25 predicted proteins | sample LauGreSuBDMM15SN_2_FD_187567 | JGI IMG/M metagenome (GOLD analysis project Ga0209550, IMG submission 187567) | Freshwater lake microbial communities from Lake Michigan, USA - Su13.BD.MM15.SN (SPAdes) (version 5) | ecosystem: Environmental > Aquatic > Freshwater > Lake | place: Lake Michigan...
GTTTGCTAAACTGTCGTACGGGTTATACTGTACCGGGGGTTCGAATCCCCCACTCTCTGCATAAAAAAAGCCCAGGAAATTTCCGGGCTTTTTTTTTGTGATCACCTTTCCTATTTAAAGCTGCTGATCTAGCCAATTAAGCTTTTCCATAGGAAAAACGGCAGGAAATAAGGTTCTATAAACCGATTTCAATCTGGTATTTTCTGCGGCATCACCACCCGTTTGATGGGTAGCGTTCATCCAATAAAAATGATGCACGGAAGTAAGTTCCTCAGAAGCTTGGTAGCGAAGCAATTCATTTTTGAGATGCAACCCAAAAGGAGCCGATGGAAGGATTTCGGATTGGCCATTTTCCACCTGAACCTCCTCAGTACTGTTGGCTGTTGCCAATTGAGCCAAACGCAGGTTGCTCTTTTTAAGGCTATTCAAAAGTCCTTGATTTGCCTGGCTAGGAAAATCGCGATGCAAAGCAAGTAATGCTTGGGACTTGATCAGCTCAGGTATGTCAAGATTGTAAGAGGTAACAAGAGAGAGTAATCTTTTTTCTTGTCCCAACAATACTTGAGGAAAATCACTCGCAAGCTTATTAAGAATTTTTTCTGGGGTATTTTCTTTAAAAATAGGAAGCACCCATTTTTTTTCCTGCTCTTCAAGGATCAATTCCAATAGTTCCAAAGAAATCAACTCTTGGGACTTATCCCCTCCTTGATTGATCATCGTTACAATCTGGTTGAGGGTAACAGGATCATGCTTGAAGGACAAGCAGAAAAGTATGTCGTTTTTGGCCGCCTTTGTCTCGGAGAGCAGCAACTTACCCAATATAGGATAGGTTTTCCCTATATCTTTGTAACAATTGAGGAGGTACGTATATTTTTGAATACGCTCTTCTAACAAGAAATAGTAGTCCTGATTGTCAAGATCTTGCACCTGCTTTTTCACCAAATGCTGAATGACTGTAGTGTGAAGAAAGTCTACGGCCTTTAGCTTTTTCTGGGAATTGTAGAAGCTGAAATGCGTAGATTTTTGGATAAGTGTGGCTTGAAGAAATAGTTCAATTAGTTCAATCAAGCGGCTATGGCTTGGCTGCGTTTTGTTTATTTCCCCTAACTGGTCTAAAATTTTAAGGAGCTGAGTAGAATTGCAAGCCAAAGCAGTTGCGATCACCTCTTCAGTGATAGACACTACTTGGTTCGTTTCCATGTCTAAGGACAAAGAGGAATGGGAAACTGGTAGATTTTTGGAGGACTGGATCCCAGAATACTCATGCATCAGCAGCTGCTTAGTGAGCTGTATCAGGTGCTTAACAGGGTCTACTTCCAAAGCGAATACATTACTTTCTCTTTTATCAGCGTCAGTGGCTCCCTGACTCGATGTAGTGACGTTTAATCCTTTTAGAATGTTAAAGAGTTCTTCTCGGTAATAGAAGATTAATTTCTTAGAAACGAAAAGCCAGACAATCAATACCACCAAAACAAGAACCAAAAGCGAAAGCACTTTTAATTCAAAGCCCGCAATGAAGGAAATACCAAAAATAAATACAGCAGCTACCAATTGGCCAAAGGTTCTACCAAAACCATCTGCATAATTTTGAGTAAGAGAGCGCTTCGCCATCGGGTAAGCTTGGTATAGTAGATTGATCGTTGGTGCATACAACGAACGGTATAAGGATCGTTCAAATACCTTACCAAGCGAGGCTACGATAAGAATCAAGCCTAGGTAGCCAGTAAAATAGGTGGAAATGCCGATAATCGTGGTGAAACCTAAGGCAAAAATTAAGCTCGATAAACTGATAAATACGCCATATTCTTTTATCAAAAATTTAGAGACAAATGATTTGAGAATCAATTCAAGCACCCGCATTCCTCCAAATATGAAAGAGAAATATTTTGCCAATTCGAGTGGATCAGACATTTGGTTAGCCGAAACCTCCATGAGGCAAAAATCAATCACAAACTGGATGACAACTGATAGGAGAATAGAAAGAAAAATGAGTTGAAAGTATCGTTCTTTTACCAAATTTTTATTACTGTCACTCGATACTTGGTTGTCGGCTACATTTTTGACCGGAGCCTTAACAACAATGCCTCTCCCAAGAAAATAGGTGATTCCAGAAAATGCGAGAATGCCCATAAAAGAGATTAGCAAGAACTTATCACGCGTAAAAAAATCTAAGGTAAGTAGCGCGGGTACTGATAGGTAGGAGATGATGGCAGAAATTCCTTCCCCAGAGCTGATAATCCCGTTGTACTTCTTATTCTCCTCGAGGTTGAAGATGTTGGATGGAAGTTTCCAGAAGACCAAAGCGGTGAAATTGGAGGACACCCAAAACCAAGCGTAAGCAAAAAATACGACATAATACAAGTATAAACCCTGTATGTAAGCGTACCAGATAAGAAACATAACTAGGGCAAAGAACAAACCGAAAACGGTAGATGCTTTGGCAAAGCCCCATTTTTTCTCAGCAGAATTAAACGCCCAAGTTATGAACAAGCCTCCAATACCTGAGGTCAGGTAAGCCATGGGTAGCTTTGATGTGCCGATTTCGCTAATGAAGAGCGCGTTGACAAAAACAAAAAAGTATGAAATGAATATCCCTAAAGCTAGAGATAGCAAGATCATTCCAATAAGAAAGTATTTGCCTTTTGATTTTCCCATTTTTTAAATAGAAAAACTCAATCTGAGCATTAAGAATCGAGGTCTTTGTGTGAAGTAAGGTATATTTCGATCGCCATAGGATCTACCCGGCACATCACTTGGTAGGTTAAAAGATCCCGAAGCTTCTCTTGGTCCTGGATGGTAGTATTCTGGATTATTGTTGTCAAGAATATTCTTATTGAGGATGTTTTCAACGCTAAGATCCAATCGAAGCATAGGAAGTGATTGTATTTTGAAACCAATGTTTCCATTAAGTAGTAAATAGGCAGGAATAATTCCTGTGTCCCCTACTCCTGGATTGGTGGGCTGGGTTGTTCCTACACCTATTGGCCGCTCACTAACATAGTTGGCCCTAAGGTTCAGCACGTTGCTAATTGGTCCTATATGCGTTTGTTTGGTTATGGAAAGATTGATACGGTGACTAGCAATATCTCCAAGACGCACTGGGTCAGTAAGTTCCACAAAGGTGGAGCTGATTTGCTCTGGCTTAAAATAGGTATGGTTCAATTGAATGTTCCAATCTTTGGATTTAGGCTTGTAATAAAAACCTGACATCAAGCCTACGTTGCGGTATTCCCCTGCGTTGTAATTTTTTCGCACTCCGTTGATTACCCCAGAGGCCACTGCACCATCAATGATGTATCCGAAGGCGTTGACTTCCCAACCCAAACTCCCATTTCCGAAATGGCCCAAATACTCGAGATTAATGAAGTTAATGGATTCGGTTTCTAATTCAGTATTAGGTACTCTACCTCCTCCAGTTGAATATTTAGTGAACTGTGATACGTTTTGAAGACCTCTCGAATAATTAAATTTGAACGTGGTAAACTCCGTGTTATAAATGGCAGACAAGCGAGGGCTAAAAACAAGTCCATAACCACCAGATCTTCTGATTCTGTTGTAGTCAATACGGTTACCACCGCTCAAGAAAATCTTATCCCCAAAGTTGTAGGTTACTTGTGTAAACACCCCCACGTCTATAATTGAGAACATGTTACTTCCCTCTGCCTGGTCCAAAACGATTCCTTTTTCTCTAGCTAAGGAAACCTCGGCTTGTTTATCTTTGTAAGCTTTTGTATCGGGAAAGTTGGAATTGTAATCCATGTAAATCAAGTAATCCCCTTGAGTTAAAGTACTTCTAAGGTCAATTCCCGAAGAAAGCTTCAGCTTTTCCCCCTCATAGAATAGTCGAGTTTCGTTTCTAAACTGCTGAGCCTCATAGTAGTAATACCTATTTCTCCAACCATTTTTCATCATAGAGTAACTCAAACTCTCCACGATTTCTGATCCGTATTGGTCTTTGTCTCGAAGTTCGGTTTTAATACTAGGAATCAACTCGGTTGGATTCACCAAATGTGCAAGGTGCAAGTTGGCTCTAGGATCTCCAAAAGCAATAAAATTGACCCGGTTAGATTCTTTACCAAGGCGGTGTAAGGCAAAGTTGGACAGGTTGGAAATACTTATTTTTTCATTCACTTGGCGATCATACTGTGCATATACCGTAGTGTTTTCGGGGGACCAAACGGATCCATTTCTAGAACCTGCTACATCAATATCCTGGTAAAAACCAAAACCTTCTGTTGTTTTCCAGTGTCTGACGCCTAATAGAAAGTTATCTACTGTCAACTTTGCTGAGAAAAAGTAATCGTTGGAATGATTCGAATAACCTATTGGCGCTCCATTTACCCTACCCGCATAAGCAGTGCTATCTAGTCTCCTTGCTTGATTAATTCCCGCCGTCGTCAGGTTCATGCTGGTGATAAGCCCGGTGGTAGCATTCTTGTTCACTGTATAATAGGGATGGGTTGCTGGAAGGCTAAACTTCTTCATGTAGTCTTCAAAGGAATAGACACCCGCTTTCCCTGACAAATTCATTTTCGTATAAATCAGATTATTTATGTCGTCTGAAGAATAATTATAAAATTCGGTAGAAGACAAGTTGTGTTCATCAGATCGGTAAATACTCCCTGAAACTTGCAAAGCGGCGGCTTTTCCGCGTAGGCCCATGGTCAAATCTGAAGAATAGGTATTGAAATCACCCACTTGTGACTGGCCATGTGCGTAAAAACTTTTGGGCTTAGTCTTGCTATTTTTTCCTTTCAACAAATGATCCTCAGGAACCTCTTTCGGTGAATAGGTAATCACGTTGATGGTACCGATAAAGGCCCTTGGACCGTACATAGTAGAGGAAGGGCCGTACAAAATTTCCACTGCCTTGATGTTGGACAAAGGATACTGTCTTGAAATGTAGGCCCAGTTTAACCAGAGGTCATTCTCTTCGATTCCATCGACCATAAATAGCGTTCGCTCCGAATTTTCCTGACGAAAACCCATTTGGTAGATATTGGCATAAGTAACTGAAAAGGTCTTACTGATATCAAATCCAGGCAGGTCACTCAACAAGTCAATCAAATCTTTATACCCACGATCTTTAATTTCATCTTGAGTCACCAGTTTAACCGTAGCAGGTGCAGTATTGAGATCTTCTGCTTTTTTGGAAACCGAACTGACTGTTACGCCAACATTCTCTCTTTTTACCGCATCAAAAATATCATCAAAAACGATATTTCTGTAGCTAGATACAAAGTTAATGTTGGAGCTGACGATTTGTTCGATGTACAATTTGGCATCGTCCAACCTGTCTTCCACGATAGCTGTTAGTGCAAGTAATTCTCTCGCCTTGTTGAGTTCCAATGAATTACCAAAGCTTTGGTTTTGTACGCAGAGTTCGAGGTTTCTTTTAACGCTGGCAAAGTCACCGATTTCATAGCTATCTGTACTAATTTCTATAGTATTGACATTGCATGTTCCATTTTGAGCAAAAGCAGGGGCGCTGCATACCATCAAAAAGAATAGAAAGAGGACACTGAGGGTATTTTTCATGGGGTATAAGTTCCTTGTAGGGTACTGCGATTATTTTTGAAGTAATTCATTAATTTCCAAAGGCCAGACCTTGATTGTTCGATCGTTGCTTATGGAATAGGCTATTTTCTTTTTTTCATCGATGGTGAATCCAGTAATCCAGCTTCGGTGTCCTTGAAACTTAATTCTAGAAGATGCACTAGCAGACAGCGGAATATCTTTGTCAAAAACAAAGAATATCAAGCCCCCATCAAAGCCAGTACTCAACATCAACTCAGTCCCATGGGCATAAGGCATGGTAACCAATTGGCTTACTTTCGAGCTGTGTATTGTGAAAGTCTCTGTGGTCTTTTGTTTGGCAGGGTCAACACCCCAAATATTTCCGTTTTCTAATCCCAATATCCAACGTGAATGGACTACCGACCAAGTGGCACTGTGAATGGGACTTGACGCTTTCACCACCAATTCGGGAATTCCTGTAGCCAAATTGGACTTGTAAAACTCACTGCCTTCTATCCAAAACATGGGCTTATAGAGTTCACTCTCAAGCAACTTGGCCTTATCGTCCTTCAAGGCCACAAATCCTTTCGTTTCATCATATTGGTAAAAAACAGTGCTGCCGTCTGATTGCTTAGCAATCCAAATGTTGGCTGAACCAAATGCCTTGAAAAATCCCTTGATCTGGCTTACCGGTAATTTGGTTGCCAAGTCACCGATTGTTGCCGTCTTCAGATCGATTAAAAATAGCGCGCCCTTAATATCTGTACCTATGATTTCGGTGTCACTTAAAAATTCGAAAGATTTAATGTAACCTGTTTTGATGACGGCTTTTTCTGTCAAGTTTGGCTGGGTAGCGTACATACGGAGCTCACCATTTATGGTATACACAGCTAGTTTGTCTTTATTCTTCGACAAGGCAAGCAGCTTGGCTGGAAATTCCAGTTCCATATCCATCTGTGCTACTTTGGAAGAATTAAGACCATTGAGCAAGGCATTAAAAATGTCCGATTGTAACGGAAAACCACCATTGCTGAGATTTTTTTGGTAGGCACCTTTCACCATATCTATGCCTCTTGCAAAATCCCGGTTAGCAAAAAAGCCCAAGGCTTCCAAGGCAGTGGCTCTAGCTTCTTGCTGGTTCCTGAGCCTTTCACTCTTCTCAAAATTGTTTTTTGCATCAATTGTGGCATCATTGGCCAATTTTTCATTTTTCAGAGCCACATCTTTTGCATTAGATGCTTCTTGCTCTGATTTCTTAGCCAAAATCAACGACTCTACCGCCTTGCCACGTTGCACTTCAGCTTCTCCCTGCGCGCTTATAGCTAGTAAGCGTTCGCCTTCTGCCACTTTTAGTGCTGATTTCTCATTTTCTCTAGCTGAGACTGCTTCCTTCCGCTCCTGCTCTGCTTGCTTCTGAGCTTCTACAGCTTCTTCTTTTGACTGAATGGCGAGTTCCTGTTGTATTACGGCTGAATTTCGTTCTAAATAAGCCAATAGCGCAGTGAAAGAGGATAACAGGAAGGCAATACTAACTGCTATACTAATTCGAACGGAATTTTTCAATAAACTAGCCCGCTTCTTCTGCTGCGTCTTGAGCAATTCTTCCAACTGGTTTTGAGAAAGCAATAGGTAGCTAGAAATCAATTCTTTGTCTACATTATACTTCTTCTCCCAATTGTAGGTAGAGAAAATTTCATCTTTTAGCGAAGTCGCCTGATCAATTTGCTCTTTATTTAGTAGGGTACCTGAACCATTGAAGTAATCTGTAGCTAAAATCTCTAGCAGTTTGTATTGCTTAAAAGAGGTCTCTTCATTGGCAACCCATCTTTTCAAATCATTCCACTCGGTCAAATATTCTTGAATAGCAAAATGAAAAGTACCCTCCCTTTCTAATATAACTTGATACTTCTCAGAAGTGGCTAATTGCAACAAGAAATCAAGCTGCTCTTTTGGCAACTGGCTAAATGAGTGAACTTCTTCCTGGGTTAATTCAATTGGAATGGCGCTTGTGCCATCTAAATAAATAAATGCCCTAAAAAAAGCTTGCAAATTCTCTATTGAAACCTGATCACTAGCAGCGGAAAGAAAGTTAGCCCCTGTGTTATCTAAAAACTGAGCGATAGAAGGCTGATCAAAAATTTGTACACCCTCCTTTCCTAACCCCTTGATTAAATCGTTTTTGAAGGTTTGCGCAAAGAAAAGGAGTTTACCCAGACTCATAGAGTTTACTTGCCTACTCATTAAAAAAAAGTTGGATAAGTCAGGAGTAAGCTGCTTATCAAAAATAGTCGCTAATCTTTCCTCCAGAAAATCGGAAGCTAAATCAGCACCGATTTCAGAAATAAACAGGCAGGAAGAAAGGAAAGATTCTCTTCCGGAGATATCAAAAAATCTCCGAGTAAGGTGGTTAGGAAGAAAATAAACAACTTTCGCAGAAGATTCTTCTTTTTGGCCAGTGACCTGCTCAGACAAGTGTACAATGACCTCATCTGTCACTTTAGGGATTTCGATGAGATGATATCCCTTCAAGGCTTGAACTTCATTTTTGAAGGCTTCCAGTTCGGAAAAGTTCTTTTTCACACCTTTGGAAGCGAATAAATTCGTGTCGATTAACTTCTTAATCAGAAAATCGTCAAAAAGATGATCTTCCGTTTTTATCAGAAAAAGCATTCCCCTCACTTCCAATTGCTGGATGATTTGTGATTTAATCGAATTTAAATCAAAAGACATTCCCTTACTCATCCTTTAAAATTTTAGTCTTTGTTGGGTAAACAACCATAAAATACATCCTAGGATTATTTTTATTTCTTTGTTATTTTATTTGTTGCCAGAGGAAAATATCTCATCATACAACACTTCAGCTCCAGTTTGCCAAGATTTGAGTTCTCCGCTTTCATCCACAGTCAATAAAGTCTTCACCTTACCTGTTTGAGCTAAAGCAAAGTCCCAAATCCACTTGTCAAACCCCTCAATTTTATAATTATGAATGCCTACGTATTCATTATTCACCTTCCTTAAGTTGAGATCAAATATATTGGCAGTTTGGTCAAGGCTTGCAGAAAACAGCTTATTCGAACTTGCATCATAGGCTAGGCTCGTAATCCGTGTTCGGTGGGCCGAAAGCGGTAATTCTGTCCGGATACTGATCACATTTCCTAATTTCAAGGTTTTACAAATGGCTATTTCACCATTTTCCATACCCAAAAACAAATATTCGCCTGAACTGACTGCAGCCGTAATTGGATTTTTTTTCAGGTCAGAAGAAATAGGCTGCCATTGTAGTGAGGCAATATCTAGCAATACCAGAGAGTTGTCTTTGCTAACTACCAACAATTTCTCCTCATTAAATTTGAATATATTTTTCGCTGAAAGGTTAGCAACTTTGGCAGTTTTAGATAGATCGCTTGGCAGCACCTTTATAATTTCTCCCCCAACTAGCAAGAATACTCCATTGGGGCCAGCAATCAATTGTTCAACAATTTGGTTGGGAACCAGACCCACTTCCAGAGTTTTATATGCCCCAGTTGATGTGTTAAATTGATATAATTTCCCGTTGACCGTGCCAATAATTAGCTCTTTATCGTTTAGAAATTCCATACTTCGGATACGGTCTCCTCTGAGAGGAATCGATTTGTTAAGCACCACAGGTCCTTGTCTTAGTGCTTGTTTGGAATAAAGAAGTACACCATCGTCCCCACCTGCAGCAATTATCCCTCCGGAAGACACCCTGATTTTTCGCAATCCACTAGGCATGGATATCAAATCTGCTGGTAATCCTTTGATTGTTCCTTGGTCAACTAATTTTTTTCGTATTTCCAGCATCACCTGGTAAAGATCGTTGTTGGGGAGATTTGCTTCTTTAAATTCCAAAGAGGCTTTTTTGTAATTTACATAAGCTACATCCACCTCTTTCAGTAGACTTTGCAGTTCATTTGCTTGGTAATCCTTTTTTTGAACTTGGTTTCTCAAGATCAAAACGGAGTTTAGTGTTTCTTGATACTTGCGTGCATTTTGCGCTTGAGTAGTAGCTACTGCTCGAGTGGAATCAGAAACCTTCAAATTGACAACTGTTGATCTTAGCTCCCTCTCCTTCTGATTCAGCTCCTGGTTAGTCTCCTGAATCTTAATTTTCTGTAATTCAGCATCATTCCTAGCCGTGTTCGCTCGAACTTTTTCTTCATCAGCACGAACTTTTTGAATGTTGGCCAGTTTCTCATTTTTCAGCGCCTCATCGGTAGCTTTGATAGCATCTTCACGGGCAGCATCGGCACGATTCTTTTCCTTCTTCGCTTTTTCCGTTTCCTTCTCTGCAATCTCTCGTTCCTTTTGGGCTGAGGCTTCTTGTTGTTTGGCATCGAAGGCAAAAATTCCAATCACAAATAAAATTACTAAGCCACCAACAGCCCCATAAATCGAAACCCTACGGAGGCGTTTAATTTTTTCTTTTTGATCCTGTTCCTTTTTTAGAATCTCATCTTGAAATTTAACCTTACTCGTAAGAAGGTAAGCGATGGTACGGTGGTGATTGTCATCAAATTGACTAGACCAAAGTTCGTCCGGCTGTTGGGTCTCGTACCATGTAAGGGCTAAATCGAGATCTGGTGGTTTTAGGTAATCCGTAAGCCCCTTGTCAAATAGCGTCGCTTTTTCACTTAGCCGCTTGTACAAGTCTTGAGACTCCTTTTCTTCTTTTATCCATTCAACCAAAGTAGGCCAAAGAGGAATAAACTGTTCGCTTTTGATGTCAATCACTGCTGCCTCGGAAAGCAAGGAGTGATCCTTCACTTCCAAACGCTCCTGAAAAGGAAGGATCACATCTAGTAAAAAATGAAATGAATGTTGAATCGAGTAAAGTAATGGACTTAGCTCATTAAGATTAGATCCTGTAACTTGTAAAAAATGATCAATTCGAATGGGTTTTCTAAGCTTCGATCCGTCAGGAACGACTGTGGTTTGTTTAAATAACTTCTCAATCAGCTTTTTTTCAGTTTCCCCACAGGAATTAAAAAAATCATCCAATTTTCTGGAATATAAGGTCTCACTGGAGATTTGTTGTACGTTCTCAAATCCAATTTCACTCTGAGATGAGGTATTTGCAACCTCAATCGCCTCGTTTAGGAAAAATTTAAGCAGGGTTAGATTTTTTAAATCCTTACCGAATTCATTGTACAAATAATCAAGAGCATCCTTGTGTATGGTTTTTTGGGAAGGCTTCAGAACAGATTGAATCACTTCAGAAAACTCTGTTTTTCTAAATTGCGGAAGGTTGTATTGGGAAGAAGACAACATCTCATAAAAATGTCGGTATTCAAAAAGCCGAGATATGTACTCCGCTCTCAATACGATTAAAAAGTAGACAGGCAAGTTTGAATTGCCCACACATTTGCTAATGTTTTGAATAAAACTTTTTACTGTTTGGTCCCAGTCAAATTGGTTAGTGGCAACCTCTCGAAATTGGAATAGGTCTTCAAAATTATCAATGACCACCAGGGAGTTGAAAGTGTTTTTAGTTCCTAGTTTTTGACCACATGCATTTTTTAATCCGTCACTCGTAGCCCGCATTGCTTCGGCAAGAAAAACCTCGTCCTCTAATTTTTGCTTACCTTTTTCAAGCCCTAGTTGCGCAATACCTGCAGCTAGATTTTCCAAAGGGGTTATTCCAGGCCGAATGGTGACCGTTTTCCATTTTCTACCAGCTATACCCAAAAATCCATTGGCCATTTCTGGAATCAGGCCTTGTTTGATAAGGGAGCTTTTGCCTGATCCATTTTCACCGAATAGACCCACCAACTGAGAAGTTTGGAATAAACTAAGCAAATCAAAAACCTGTCTTTGCCTTCCGGCTAGATGTTCAATCACTCTTCCGGAAGGTTCATTTTGGGAACTTATAGATTCCATAAACTACAATCTTGAATTAGACTATTTTGGCTTAAAAAAAGATGCGAAAAAGACAACTAATTAAGTAAATTATACAAGATTTACTTAATCTACATGCATTATAAGACAACAACTTTTTTTGATCGATAGGGAAAGAAATCCAATTAAGAACTTCCTTAATTCGGATTGTTTAAATGTAGTTAGTCCTAGGTAAAAATCCAAGTTCCCTCTCTTAAACAGGGTTTACTGGGCTCTAAAAAAAGTGGAGCCTCCTCGTATTGAGCAGGGATTTGCTAGGGCTTACCATTCGAACTTAATTTCTTAACTAAAAAATAAAATAAGAGTCGAAGGACATAAAAGACAAGCATCACAAAGAACCAGACAAAAAATGAAAGTTGAATTAGGTAGATTTCATCTATAGAATCCATAACGGAAGAGGAAGCCTTCAAGTCCATCGCAATCATTACTGGAAAACATAGCCAAATGCTCGCGTAGGAAAATAGGAGAAATAGCATAAATTCTTTAGCAAGTACTTTTGTTGGAAGTTTCCCAACTGCTTTAACGTCCACCTTCATGGCTTATTTATCTTCATTAATCCCCCATATCGCTCTACCAAATAGCTCGTTCCAGCTCCTAAAAGAAAGAGTAAGAAGTAGCTCCAATTTTTATCGTTTAGCCAACCAAAAAAGAAGAAAATTCCTAGAAATAGAAGGCAAGAAATGGACAATACAATCATTCGATACAGTTGTCTTGCCAAAATAGTTTCTCTAAATCTCCAATCAGAAAACGCAACGACAAGCGCAATAATAAGTGCCAAGGTGGCCAAAGCAAAGGTGACCACAAAAAGCTTTTTATAGGTCTGAAAGATTACAGCGATTTTGATGGGATAGCCATCAATTTCCTTCAAAGGATCTTTGATGTAAACGATGTCTCCGGTAAACTTTTCAGCCACTACTTGCCAAACCTCTTCTTTTCCCAAATCATAGCCAAGCGCATATAAACCAACTCCTTTGAATTTATTGAAGAGGGCCAAATCCATTTTTTTTGACAAGGTATTGGCATCATCGTACCAGCCTTCAATGGATGTGTTATCTGGAAATTCAAGAAAAAAGTAATTGGTCATGGATGTTTCATCCAGCGTTGGTGTAATCATATAAAGGCTATCCTTGGATTGGAAAACCCTATTTACCTCGGACAAAGTAAGCTTCCGTTCAAAATCAGTACTGTAGTATCCTTCCGTATCATCAAAAGATCCAGACCATTGAGCTCCATAAAGTGGGAGCGCAAGAATGGACTTTTCCGCAACCAGCCCTCTGTCTAGGTAGGTGAGTAGTGTGGTCTCAAGACTAGGACCTCCCGGTGTTTCATTTCTCAAGGGAGCTATGGCCGCTACACTGCCATCAATCTCATGGTAATCCATGCCTTTAACAATAAATAAATCTACCGATTCATTCAATTTTACCAAGTCAAATGGAAACATATCCGCATCTGCAGGAATCACCAAGGAAACTATCATTTTTTTTGTAACGAAGCGGTTATCCAGGTTATCTTTTAAGAACGCTACGAAATCTAAAAATTTGGTTTCTATGTCTAAAGGAACGTCCGTAAATTCAAGTTCAATTCCATCTGCACCACGCTCGTTCAAAAGCACTGCTACCGAATCAATGGTGGTGTTCCACAGTGCCTCATCCTGTAGAAAAGCTAAGTGATTATTTTCTCCTTCAAGAGACAGACTTAACAATACTTTGGTCTGGTGCTTTTTTGCAGAATCCAATAAATCAGTTTGTCTCCATTGGCTAATTTGAGCGGGATTTATGTAGCTGCCTGTTTTGGGGTTAATCTTGAATGTGAAGAAGGAAATGGTGGAAATTAAATTGAAATCATATGTTTTCCAGACGTCTCCCATCCAATAGGGATACCAAGTATACACTTCTACATCTTCGCGAAGCGCCTGTTGATCTATACCCTGACGCTTATAGGAAAGAGAAGCGGAGTCAAATTCTAGTGCCTGCAAATTGCGATTGGTTTTGGGACCATTCAACCCATCATAGAGGGTAGCATATTGATTAATAAACGTCTTTTGTTCGAGGGGGGTGAGTTCGGTATTTAGGCTGTCTGGATCTTGAGCAACCGAGTCCGCAATACCTAACTTTTTCATGAGCTTATCGGAGGCTCCTTGAGCCTTTTTGATTCCCGAGGTGACCTTCCTGCCACCAGATTTTAGCTTGTTGGCTTCTTTACAACCAACAAAGGTTAGCAAAAGAAAAATTAAAAGGCCCGCGTAGGTTAATCCAGAATGCTTCATAATATGGTTAATAGTATTGTCTCTTCAAATCCTTCCACGTCCACTTCTTGCTTAATTGTGAATTTTTTTAGCGTGAGCGAAATAATTTTTAATCCAAAATCTAGATCATACAGATCAGACGTATTAGAAAATTTTGCTTGAACGGATCCGTTGCCAAGCGTTTGTTTTGTTTTAAAAAACGCATAATTGGCTTTGCTATTTGGGCTAACTTTCCAAGCCTCTAGGGCAGGATGGTTCCCATTGGACCAAAATATCTTGCGCTGGGTATCTATCAAGGAAACAGATAACTCAGGAAATGCGAATTCGGGAAGGTAAGTAAACGATTTTCCACTCAATTCCTTCACGGAAAAGTCTTCCAAAGGGTCTTCTCGGTAGGTCTCCCTTCTTGAAACCTGTAAGTTATCCTTCTCCGAATACGGGAAAAAGAACAGGGCAAAACCCAACACTTCGTTATCAATACCAAAATCTAGTTGCTTTTGCAGCACCGAATTGCCTTTGAGATTAGCTCTGTGCGTGAGGACCACCCGCTCGTCCACTACGGTTTGAAAAATGGTGTCCTGAACCTGTGCATCCACAAGTTCTTTTCTTAACACAACAGATCTGATTTTTTTTACCACAACATTTTCTGCTCGAGGGGTTAAGTGAACCTGAATAGTTCCTTTTTCTTTTAAGGGGCCTGTATTCCGCAGGACAATTTCGACCTCACCTGTTTCGCTGGCAACAAAGGCTAAGGTGATTTTCTTTCCTCGCTTCTTTGCTGCAGCTTTCGCAACCGAAACTTGATTAAGCAATATTTCAATCTTTCCAGCATTACCAATCCCCTCCTCTACCACATAGTTAAGCATGAAAGAATCGCCTTCAATTACATCCAAAGTAAGTCGCTGGGTTCTATTTTTTGGAGACAGCTCAACTGCCTGACCCATGACTTGCTTAGTCTCAGGACTGGTCACCTTAAATCCTAAAAACTTTACCAGATCCGCTTTAGGAATGAGCACCTTCTTTGTCTCGTTCAACAACTTATGAAGACTGTCTACCTCCTGCATGTTTAATGAGGTGATAGATTCAGTGATCTTCAACTCCTCTGCAATAAACAAGCTGAACTCGCTTTCTGAGACAAAGGTTTGTGCCGATAGGGTGTCGCCTGCAGCAAATCGGTTGCCATTAGAAAAGGGCTCTTTATTTGCAGCCTGAAGAGATCCCAGGACAAAAAACCAGCATCCAATCACCATCAGACTTTTAGTTGTCCAGTTAATCACTTGTTAATCTGTTTATTTACCTCTCTACCTAAGTCTCGGTAGAGTTCTTGTACCTTCTTTTGCTTGTCGGAGATGAGTTCCTTCTTCATGTTTTGGACTTCCCGCAACTTACTGGAATACCCTTGTTCCACTTGCTGTCCCGATTGGTACATGTTATTGATGTAATCCATTTTAAAGTTATTCTCCTCTAGGGCTAAAAAATCATCATAGGGCCCTTTGGAAGAAAATAACTTGGTCAAAACGGGTGCAATTTCAACAAATAGAATCATCAATGTAATGGTCCAAGGCGCCCAGCTCTCTAAATTATGTAATGCCTGAAGCCTAGATAGTAATCCCAAGGAAAAGTTAGCCTTGATGTTTTCCTTGTCCTCTTCCAACAAGGTGGCCTGCTCTCCCTTACTTTTTTCAAGAGACATTTTCCCCTCTCGAATATCTACCTCTTTGGATTCGTATTCTTGAATAAAATCTTCGTACTTCTTTTGCTTACGTTCACATTCCTTTCCACTACCGTATCGACCAGTACCGCAAGTTCCATCACACTCGCATTTGTACTCCTGATAGTAAAATTCCTTTAAATCAAAAAATTCACGAAGCTGAACATCTAACTTCTTCTTCTCCCCATCTATGTTGGTAATCGCTGTAAAGTATTCCTTCTCTGCAAGCGCAATGCGCGCTACCACTTCTTCGTTAAGTTTTTCTTCAATTTCCGCCTTAAAAAGTTGTAGCTCTAGGGGTTTGGATACCACCAAAGCAATCATGATAGATAAAAATAAGCGGGGACTTATCTGAATTACTTCCATCCAAAAATCTCCCTTCTTCCTCAGCGTCGCCACTATATATCGGTCCAGATTGAATATAATCAATCCCCAAAAAAAGGCGAGAAAAAAATTTATATAGGAACCTTCGAAGATTAAACTGAATGCAAAATAGGAAGAAAGCATAGCTAAAATTCCCGTAAATAAGACAGATGCACCTATGCTCACGTGCTTCACTTTTTCGCTATCAGGACATTTGTCCAAAACCGATTTGCTCACTCCAGAACAAAATAAAAAGAAAGCACCTAGTCCCATCCTACTTTTTTAAGCTAAATAGTGAAAACACTTTGGATAAAAAGGTCTCTTTTTCAGATAACTGTTCCCCTTCTTCAACTCTGTCTTTTTGCATCTTCTGGGCGATATCATGGAATTCTTCATCCTCAAGGTTGGAGTTATCCTTGGATAAAGGGAAAAAGTGGAATTCCTTACTTGCTACTGTATTTAAGAAATGCATCTCAAAGTTTAGGCTTGATTTCTCCAAACAGACAAAATTGTGGAAGCCGATGTTATTCAATTTCCCAAGACGAGATTCAAATAAGGTGGTTCCTGGTTTACAAACCCATTCAATTTTCACCACGTCACTCATGTAAACCGCAAATATTTCATTGTTTTTTGATATAGATTCTATAGGTACATAATCGTCAACTTCTTTATTGAAAATGGATACAGATAACCTTAGGTGATCTACTTCTAAACACTTAATAAAAATAGACAACGAAGTTTTACTTTTTTCATTTTTGGAGGTAATTGTTAGAAAAGTGTCCTCCTCTATGGTGATTCGCTCCTCCCCGTGCGCTTCAAGCATTCTATTCCCTGGGATCAAAATATTGGAATTGGCATTTGTCGACTCCCAGAAGAAACTTATCTCCTCTCCCTTGGTGGCAAAATACTTTTCGGCAGTAAAGCTTAATTTGATTTCCTGAGAATACGAATTGACCATCCGGCTAACATTCATTAACCCTTCAAAATCTTGGTGTTTTTTGTAAAAGAAATCCGCAAAATCAACCTCACCTTCCAAACGCTTGTTACTGTAATACAGCCTATTATCGAAAATGGAGAATTGTTCGAACCCTTCGTCAAAGGCAGTAACTTCTATGATACCCACTTTTGCACCCGCCTGGGTGATCCGGTGAAACAAATTCGCGTTTTCGAGTGTCCTGTATCCTTTAGGAAGTAAAATGATCAGCTCAAAATACTTTCCGGCCACCTGCGCCTTGAGTATTTTGTTAGCTAGTGCTAAGAATACCTCCCCATCAATAAGCAATTGAGCTTGATGGTGAAAATTATCTAACTGCTTATTGAGTTCGACTTCAATTCCTTCAGGCCAGTAGCAATAATCAAACATCCAACGTTAAATTAACCTGTCACAAACTTATCGAAATTTCATCCAATTTAAGACTTCTTAAGGGAAATTCACTCGATAAAACCAACTTTGATTGCATCCTTAACCTATTTCATTGCCCTACCCTCTTTGGCCATTTCCCGCAGCAAGCCCCCCTCTATGTCGAGGGAACTTATTTGATCACGTTGGTCCCGCTTAGAGCTAAGCCAGGAAAATTGAATGGCATTGCTAATGGCAGCACCGGATACCTCGTATTTTTCAGATAATTTCTTGATGGAAACATCCTTTGCTATACTGAAATTTCTCAAGGCATTTTCCCACAAGGTTATTCGTTCGTCTACCGTCGGTAGATTGAAGTACAAAATAGACTGAAAACGTCTGACAAAAGCTCGGTCGATATTGGGTCGCAAGTTGGTCGCCAAAATTACCAACCCATCGTACTCTTCCAATCGTTGTAACAGATAGGAAGTTCCCTGGTTGGCATACTTATCCTTCGAATCGTTTATTTCAGTTCGCTTGGAAAAAAGCGAATCTGCCTCATCAAAAAATAGTACCCAGTTTTTGTGCTCTGCCACATCCAAAAGCCTGGAAAGATTTTTTTCAGTTTCTCCGATATACTTAGAAACCACTTGAGACAAATCGATTCGGTAAACCGGGAGGCCATTATTTTTCCCAAGAATAGCCGCCGTGAGGGACTTACCTGTACCAGGGGGGCCATAAAATAATGCCCTATATCCTGTTCTAAAGCTCTTCCGCAAATTCGGTGAGGCTTTAATTTCGTCCCTAAATTTGATCCAATTTAAAATCAACCCCAATTCGTCCATCAATTGCTTATTGAGTACCAAATCATCGATCTGCAATTGGGTAGTAAGTTCCTTAGCAGGAAATTGTGAGGAAAATTTAGGGGAAATCTTTTCTCCAGAGATCAGATGGTAAAAAAAATCTTCATTGATCTGAAGGCTATTGGACCAAAAAGATTCGGTCTCAGAGTTTTTTTTCAAAGAAAGTATCTGGCGTTTTGAAAAGAAATGCTCCTCAGAAAAGACCTTGTATAAGTCTAGCCTTTTCAATAAATCCTTTCCATTCAACACAAAATTGACCGTCTCCACCGTAGGTATGAAACCTTTATGAGACCTGGCCTCTACCCCACCAAATTCTGAAAATGGCCTTCCAATGGATTTGTTTTGTATAAAAAAACAATCAAAGGATTGAGGGCTAAGCAAAGGGACCATACTCATCAACAAAATCACCCGTTCCTTACTATCCAACTTATATTTGGTCACGAAATAAGTATATGGATTGTCCTCACCTAACCATTTTGGAGGTTCTGGGAAAATAAAATCAGGAGCCGCTTCTTCAAAATATGCACTCATCCGTAGGTCAAGGATGGCTTCTAACCAGGCAAGATCCTGTAAAATGGGCTGTATTAACTTTTCAGTACTAATTTTTATTTCCATTGAACATTTAATCTTTTTTTCATCCAGCCTAAATTTATCATGGAAATGTTCCAATTCAGGGTATCCATCAACACATCATAGGCTTTTCGCTCCACAATCAATTCCCACCTGTTATCTTTTTCATAGAGCATTCCCTGACGAACAAGAAAGGTCTCCCTAAAGGTCTCTAGTTTTGTGCCACGAATTTTTTCCCAGTTAAATATAGTACCATTGATCAATTTCCTCACTAGCTCATCCTCCTCTAACGTTAATTCAAGGGTAGGAGAGATGGGGGTGTTCAAAGAGACACCGCATAGAATTTTATTCAAACTCAGGTCCCACTCTTCGAAAGATGTCAATCCTGTGGCTAGGTACTGTAGCAATTGAACCGCTCGTTCTTCTGCTTTCTGCCCCTTAAATTTACCCTGATCCACTAAGCCAAGTGCGGCAAAAAATCTTCCGAAAAATGGCCAGCAGAGCACCATACCCGCATTGGAGATGCTCACTCCCTCTCCAAGGTTCACCTCCTCGACTTCAATAACTTTCGGCGGCTCCTCTCCTTGCTTCTTTTCAATCTGCTCCTCAAGTACCTTCTTTACTTTCCTACTAGCATGTTGGATCAAAACCAATACTTCGGGTTTTTCATCACTGCTCGTAAACATAGCCGCCACCACTGACGGACTTTTTCTTTCCACCCACTGCTCAAAAACAGGCATCAATAACGCTACCAAGTGCTTGGTGGCCGCCCCCCCTTTGGTCAGACTTTCTGCAAAAAATAAGATCCTGTCTACTGGCTGTTGAATTCGCAAATCTGCAAAAAAATTACTCCCTGTCTTTCTTTTTACTTCCTCCACCAACTTGTCCAGCTCTATAGAAAGCTTTGGATGTAACAGGTCATAAAACCATTTTTCATCTACATACCTAAGTAAGTTGATTAGAATTTTTTTCTTCCTGGTATTTAACAAACTCGCAAGAACTATTCTCCTCAACTGGACTAATTCGGCACCATTTTTCCCCATCAATTTCTTGATAAAGACTTGCAAACTCCCCTCCTCCTTGGGAAGTACTCCGTAGGCTAGGTAAAAGTTGAGCAGGGCCACAAAGCTCATTTTTATGGGCTCAGGCGCAACTTCTTGATCATATTGCTCGAAAAATGTAGGACTATCTTGCCTAAATTCAATCCAACCCTGAGGGCTATCGGCTAAGGCCTGCTGGAAAGAGGCATATCCTTCCTTTATTTGAAGAAAGCCTTTGAAAAATAGTTCTTGCTGCTTAACCAAACTATAGCTGTTTTTATAAAAACTATTTTTGAATAATTCCAAAAAAGTAGTTACACTATCTGTTGAGGCCAAGGCAAAAAATAATTTAAACCAAATCTTCAAGAATGCTTTGCCCTTCAAGTCCTTTAAATACGGATCATTTACTTGCTTAAAATACGCTTGGATCTGCTCTTCCGTGTCCAGTTCTAAAATTGGAGCAGGAATAGATTCTACTAGGGCCCAACCCCTTGCTAGATTAAAAAAGTACTTTTTTTCAGCTTCCTTCCAGCTAAAAAGTTTCGTCAACAAGACATAAGTCGCTTCCAGGTCTAATTTTCTAGTTTCCCATAGCCCTTCTTCTACCAAAAGCTCTCCCACCTCTGCCGCTAAGTAACCGACAGATCTTCTGCGGGTAGTAGAATGAAAAAGAAACACCAACCAGGCCCGTAAAAAAATTTCAGTTTTGCCTGGATCCTGAATAGTAAAAATTTTCAGAATTCTTTCCACCTGCTCAATAGAAATAGCTATCCGCTCCTGCCTGTGTTTTTCTTTGATCAAGACCAACAGGCCCTTGTTTTTTACAAGATTAAAAAATCTTCGGCTAAAAAAAGGATACTTAACTCTTTCAAAAAAAGTCAAAAATTCATTTTTATTTTCTACTGCCAACCTAGTGATATAGTCGTTAAACTCCTCGGAAGAACTGCCCTCAAAGGTATGTGCTACCGGAAATGCGGAATAGTAAACCAAACTTTCAAGTATAGGTAGAATAGACGGCTCCTCTTTCTTAAAACCACCACGTGCAATGAGGTAGGCAAAACCGTCAGCTTGCTCAAGGGAAGCAAAATTTAAGAATGCCTTGGTACTTATACTTTCTTTTTGAAGTTCTCTTTTTTGGCTATACCCCTGTAAGTCTTTCCAAAACTTGGCTGAAATGAATCGAGCATCTAATGCATTTCCTAGAAGTTCTACGACCACCTCATCTTTAGCAAAGGAGCCTCCTTCAAAAATCTCTTTCCAAAGAATTTTTTCAATGAAACTTTCTAAGGCCATACCATCCAATTTAACCCATTTGGTCTCCTCAAAATAGCTTATTAAGGCAGAGATGCTTGCATTCCAATTGAATGAAGAACGCTGAAGTAAAAAATCTAGCACTTGTTTTTTTAGCCAGTTTGGTGCTTGAACTAAGATGGCATCTTGAAATTCGGGATTGTAACGATGCTTTAGTAACAACTGATAAAATAACCTGGAATATTTTGTCGTCAAGAGTTTGAGTAAAATCTCCTCATTGTATCTCCTGGCTTGTGGAAAAATCCCATATATCTCTTCTAGGCCAAGAATTCCAAAGAGCCTTGCCACCATCTTCGCGGAATTACTAGACTGTTTTCGTTTTTGAACTACAGGCATTCTCGATACAGAGGAAAGTGTCTTTTCTTCTTCCCGAGGGGCCTCTCGCTCACTCAAACTCAAAAATTCTTCTGCTTTCTCTTTTAAGGAGGCGAGAGAAAGTTGGCCTTGAGGAAGCATAATGAGCTGATGATATAACCATGTGTATAGTTTTATCTCTAGTTTTTCAGCCTTATTTTTCTTTAAGTGCTGTTGAATCCACTCCAAATATTCCGGTAAAACAGCAGAGAACCGAGGCCGAATAAGTTCAGCAACTTTAAAAAACACCTGCTTGCTGAATGCCCCTGTTACTGGGAGAGCAAGGGCTATTTTTTTAATCATGGCTGGAGAAACCATTTTTTTATTGGACTGCAAATAGGTAAGTAGCTGCAAAACATCTACTTCTTTGGTAGGATAAATGCCTTGAATGCCGTATTTCTTTACCCAAAAATCGAATTCAGTAGAATTCAATTTCACGCGAGCATTGGATTTTTTTTCTAACAAAAGAGGAATCACTAACTCTCCAAGAGGCAACGCATACTTTTGCGAAAATTCCTCCCAAAGTTCAAAAAGTCGAGACGCATTGGTTAGCGGGAGTGTCTGCAGTTTTGTTTGTAACCAGGCAACAACTGCAGCAGGTAATGAACCGTACTGGTCTTGGTACAAGCCTCCAAACAAGGATACCAATTCCTCTTTGTTTTGGTAATTGGTACTCCATTCTTGCTCTTTTTCATCGGTTGAAAACAGCAACAAGTCTATGGGAGTATAAGCTTTCATTTTTAGGATGTCTTTGGCATATAACCCACCCAACATCTGATTGAAATTAAAGATTCGGTACTTTTTTTCTCCAGTGGAAATAGATTTTAAGGTTATAAAAAGTAAATTTTTATAACTGATTCCATATTTCAAAGCGGTCTTTTTAAACAAAAGACGCAGGTAATTTTCATCAGAAGTGGATTGTAAATTCTTATTTAGGAAGAGCTCAAAAGTAATTTCGTTAATCGATTTTTTTACTTGGATGACGGTTTGGTTGATCGGCTTGTATACTTCTTGAACTTGTTCAAATACATCCACTACCCACTCCAAAAGCTTTCTTTTTTGAGGAGCTACTTTGGAAAAAAATGACAGAATAGCCTCCTGAGATAAGCTGTCAAGAAAGCGTTTTTTGATGGCCTGTGATTTTCCATACGTTAGCAAAAAGGCCACTAGACCATCCCAATCTTGAACTAACAGCTCGTCAAATAAGGTATTGATATTTCTATACCGATAGGAAGAACTTCTGCTATCTGCCACTATATAGCCATGCAGTAAGAAAAATTGAAATTTTTCGAGTAATTCTTCTCTTGCAACCCCTGAGCCCGGAAGGGCTCGGGTACCCTCTTTTGCGCCATTCCTAGTTGATACAACCGGTTCTAGAGGAATAGGATTTGATGAATTAGGCATTCTTAATTGGTAAGAGGAAGCCACTTCTGAACCAAATCGATTCTCCAATGCATCCATTACTGCAGACCTAAAACTACGCTGTTGATTGATTCGCTGAGAGTTCATCAGAATATCCAACACAATACTTTTAAACATGACCGACACGGACTGGGCATCCAGATGTCTGTATTGCTCTCTAAAAAAGGTTTTCAGCTGGGCGAATTCTTCGTTGGAATCATTAGGTTTATGGGGATAATCCACCAATACGCTTTCAACAAGAATCTCTTCAGGAAAATTGTCTAACAACCTCTTTTTTTGAGTTGGGTTTTTCAAATACCCCTTAACCTGGTTAGCGAATTTTTTTGGATTCTTTGAAAAAGCCTTTGAGATGTGATCTTGAAAACTTCCTTCACTAGTCGTCAACCACTTGGGCCGGGTACCTCGTTGGATGTAGTCGTTTAGAATGATGAAAGGCAATTCCCCTGCCGAGGTAAATTGGGGCATGGAAGATTCAAGGTGCTGTTTGATGGCAATTTTAAACTCGCCCTCAAATTTTTTTAGGAGATCAACTTTTAAATGACTTAATCGCAAGGAACCAAGATCAATTTCCAGTTTATTGATCACTAAAAGGTTTGTTGATGGGTACAGCTCGGATAAAACCTGGTCAATTAGTTCCGCTATACCAGTTTTTGTTAGGTAAGGAATCTCTTCTGCTACCTCGTCAAAATTAGACTTGTTAGCCACTTTTATCTCAAATTTGAGCGCGTTGACTACATGATTAGCCATTTGATGGGTTAGAAGAAACGGACGGGAAACTTCTCAACAGCTGAATCAACTGGAGGGACAAGACATCGATTTTTTTAATCTCTAGTTGGTCTTGATTTTTCAAAAACAACCATTCAGAGTACAAAGACTCAAATCGATACATTTCTTGCGCATTGATGAAATAGATCGTTGCCGATTGATGCGCCATGATATTCTCCGAAATTAAATTTTTCAAGTAGTTGACAAAATCAGATTTTTGGAAACGAACAGGCCATTCAGGGAAGAGGAAACTTAGCGTGTTAGAAAATTGAAAATCCACTGGAAAACCATGTCCAGATCCTCCGACGAGGTTAACTTCCATAACCGCATCCGGTGACAACGATTTGGTTCGCAACTCTTGAAAAAAACGAATCGCTTGATCAATTGCTTTTTTTGCTCCCGGTTTAGAGCTAAAGGTATTCTTTAATTTGGCTATAGGCTCATGCCCAAAATTATAGACTAAAATGGTGTAGGAAAGTGTTTTTTCATCTTCTACAATACTGTAATTATCCACTTGCAGGCCAAAGGCAAACAGGTCCTCACCCAATGATCGTTGGGTCTCCATAGTACCTGGGAACAACCCCTCGATAAATTCTTCTCCATCTGCATCTAAAAATGAGAACAAGTAGGAAACCGATTCCAAAGGTCTCAGCAGCAGGTTTTCGATCAGATGAAATCCTTCAGACTGTTGATCCAGGGAGGATATTTTGGATAAAACTTGTTCTTTCGCAGCATGGCAATCCGAAGCGCTAGTCCCAGCATACACAACCACCTGATTTTCCATCTTCCGTTGTTTCATCAACAAATAGTAGCGCTTGTTATCCTTGGATTGAACCACACTGAGCCCCTTTTCATTGGTCGCCAGTTCAAAAATCTCTTTCAAGAAGGATAATCCTTTGCCATAAAAATGAAGGGCCCCTTCCTTGTAGTTTTCCTCAGGAAGCAGGTAGACCGCTCCAACCTCTTGAGCAAGTGGAAGATTTACAAGGCTCCAGTCACCTACTTGTTTCGTTGCTCCTTCCACTTGAAAGTGCTCCATTAACGGGGCTGAAATTGTTCTTTTTCTAAAATCCTTAATCCCTAGAGAGAGGGCAATCCTTTTTTCAATACTAGATAGGTTGGTACAATCCCAGATTTCTGTCGCCTTCAGGTCAAACCCTTTGGCCTTATTTTGCCCTAGTTCGATGATTTCAGTCAGCAGATTTACTTTTGTTTGTAGCACGGACAAGGCCAAATCTTCTGGGGATTCAAGGCTGTTTGACCTTCCAATTTTTTTCAGGCTAACTTCGTCAAAGCGCTCTCCAAAGCGTGCCAACAAATGGTCCAGCAACCTATTCCTTCTATCCAAGTATTCCTCGCTTAGTTCAGAAGATCCCTTCATGCTCTTTTCCAGAGCATCCTTATTTGACACCAATTGGTCAAGGTTTGGAATTTCATCAGGAAGCTGATTGAAATAGGTTTCCAAGCTATTATTAGGAGAAAATAACACACGCAAACCTGATAGCTGAGCCAGATACGATGCCATTATTTGTTCAAAAAAGTAGAGGTACGCTGAAACCTGTAAGGCGGATGCTTGAATCTCCCTAGACGCACTTTGGGGAACTCCATTTTTTCCTACCCCAAAAAATTGAGGTAATTCATTATGTATAGGGTAGTGTTTTCTTACCTGATCAAGCGTAAATCTGCCTAAAGGTAATTTATCCTCGTATTGAAGTTCTTGGTAATAAAATTTGGTACTTGAGGAGACCTCCGTAGAAAGCAATTGTTTCGTAATAATCGGATCTACCTCGTAGGCAACATTATTTTTTAAGAGGAGTACCTTGCTTTGAAAAGCGTCAGTGATTTCATCTAGGTAGGTGATTTTTGGGAATTCTGTCTTTTCAAATCGTACAAAATTATCAAATACAGGCAGACCATTCTTGAAGAGTTGGAGACTTCGAATTTCCTTCACCCCTTCCACCGAAAGAATTAATTCTTTAATTCTAGAAAGATAAATGGCATCGATTTTTTCTGTCAACGCCTCTTCAAAGACAAAACCGAATTTGGGTAAGGGTCCCGTAAATACCGACTCCGGTGAAAATCCTTGCTCCTTCCACAAGTTCATGGGATCGTGGAACTGAACCTGTGGATTGATGTAGGCATCTAGCGCTGCATACATCTTAGCCATGACCAATTCGCCTAGGGCATCAGATTCAATGCTAATCGCACCTTCTAAGCTTAGATATACTTTTTTTAGAATAAATACTTCCTCCAAATCATGGCCTATAAGTCTGTTGGCATGAAATAGGTCAGCCACTTCTTTTTTAAGGTAATGCAGCTCAATGTCACTCAAGTCCTCCGAGCATTCAATAAAAATCTCAAACAAGCCCTTCAAACCCATCTTGTGGTCTTGAATAGGAATCACCCAAGCATTGGCTACCAACTTGATTCTATCAATAATCAGTTTTCTATAGTCATTGACTTGAATTGGCGAACTACTAAAGGCTGCTGCTGGGCTAAAAAGTAAGTTTTCTTTAATCGAATCAAAATTATCTGTCCCAAACAAAAAGAGGTCTTCGATAGGAAAATTGGTTCGGTAACCTAAGTCGGTAAGTGCATAGGTGAGGTATTCCAAGAAGGTGACGCCTGGGTCGTGGTAGTTGTAGTCAGTCCAAATTTTTCCTGAATACTTTTGCACAAAGGTAAGCCCCTCTTCAAAAAGAAGGTCATACCTCAAAATGGGTTTGTCAGAATGTTCGCTCGGAATAAAATTAGCCACGGAAAAAGAAAGTTAAGAAGGTATGATCAAAGGGGAAGAAGACTGCCTACAGAAAACCGAATGGGATAGGCTTCTCCTAAAGTTGGATCAAAACCATAATGCCGCACGGTTTTTACCTGCAAGGAATAATCATATAAATTTCCCGTCCAGCGAAATCTCAAGCGATTAAAAAAACTACCATAATAGGTGGATGTTTTGTTTATTCTGCCGTTCGAAAGTGATCCTCCAAATGTATTCAACGCAATAACATGCGCCAAAGCATACCGCCCACTGCCTTTTTCACCATCCGCGCGTACCATTAATTCATAGGCACAAGGTTCTTTGATTTGGTCAATTATTGTATGCCACTTACCGTCTGCAGGCACCTGCCCTACATGCATTGAGCCAACTCTCCCTTTGGCTGAGATTACTCCGTTTACGTCGAGTTTGGATTTGGGATTCTCCTCCCCTATGCCAACAAAGCCTCCGTTTTTGAGCATAAGAAGCGGGGGATTTTGTTCCTCTTGAAAAGACAATCCTCCAGCCTGTTGGTCATCCAAATTGATGCTCCACTCGGGGTGTACCTGCTTGAAATTTTTGTAAAAAGAAATCAAACGTTTGGATCTTCCTACGGGAGTAATTCTAAAACCATTTTCTCCTTCTCTCGAAATTCCATCATCTACAATATTTACTGTAGACTCTATCAAATCAGCAAAGTGCCTTTCTGAAGGCGCACTACCTTTTTTGAAGTAGTTGATTAGGGACTGTCTATTTAGTAATGCCATACTTAAAATTTGAAATTAAAATGATAAAACGCTTCGTCATCTGCTTTCTTAAGTTCAATTCCTGTGTCCTTTACAGTTTCTATGTATTCTGAAGTGATAATTAGGTTTTCGCCAATCACCATGTCTTCCAAATCAAATGCCTCCGCAGGAAGGTAATTTTCTTCTTCAACCAAGTCTATTTTCTTGAGCGGATAAGGGATAAGGATTGACCAAGGCTTGCCTATGGTAACTGTCTCCATCCCGTCATCCAACAGGGCCCCATCCACAAACTGATACTCTCCTTGTTCATTTTCAAACATTTGCGCCAAAGAAAAGCTAGTGAAAAACTTAACATAGGATCGGGAAGTAATCAGATTTAAGATCTCAGCTCTTTTTGTTTCGCGTTGATAAAAGGCCGTTGAAATGTCGTCATAAAACCATGGACATGATTCTTGTAGCAGTTCATCGTATAATTTTTTAAACAGCAAACCGGTATCCGGAGAGTCAAACTTGATCTTTCCCTTGATCATTAAGTATTCATATTGTGGATTAATGACTTTAAAATCCACAAATGGATTGACTATTTTTTTGAGGTACAACTCCATCTCCTTGAGTTGACCTGGATTGAGCTTAGGTAAATAAAAATTTACCTTGTTCTCAATTTTAGGCATTCCCACCACAATCACCTCTCCTGGCTCAACAAAATTTTCGTTACCAAAATTGCCAAACACTTGTACAAATCCCAACCAGTTAAATTCTTGAAGCAGCATCTTCTCAATATCCCAACGGGTTACTGCCCTGAACTTATGCTTGAGACTTTCACTAACTCTGCGGTAAAAGTGCGTTTTTTCTTCACTCTCCCTACCTCCAGAAGATTCGATGGGCTGAACCACTGATAATAACCCAGGGAAATCGTCCTCAAAAGATTCAACCGAAAACGCCGGGAGTACTGATTCATGCTTTACCTCTTTTTCCAAAATCGCCTGCGCAGCAAATGCATTCATGTAAATTCCAGAAATCACACTGACCATGGGTTGTTGGTCTTTTGTTCGGCAACAAATCCAAAATAACTCATTAGGCATCACCAGATTATTCAAGTTGATGTCCTTAGGACTCTTAAATGAGATGATACCGGATCGGGTGAGTCCAAAACTGCTGTCGAACAAAATGTCCCCTTGTTTGAACGGCTTCCAATCGTCATTCGCTAAATAAAACCAGTCCAACTTGGGCGCATCTCCATGAAATCCACCATTGTTTTTGGCAATCTCGAAGAGCATACTGAACTCCTCTGGAAATTCTTTTGCCTCCAAACCAAAAAACAAGGCTCCTTGAAGTTCAAAAAACGGGAGCAGCCCACTGGCATAAACCAAACCATCTTTCAACAAAAATTTCTTCCCAAAGGGATGAATCTGTATGAAATTTTCTTGTTTTTTAGTTTGATTGGTAAATGAGCGTGTGCCCAGAAAATTAATCTCTGAAGTAGAAGAATAATCTAGGTAAATGTCCTTTGCCATGGGGGAAAAAGGCTCTTTGGGCTCTACAAACTTGAATCCTCCCTTAGGGTTTTCGAGTTGGGCGTTAGTAGCTGTAGTGATGTTGTTTGCATATACAGTGGAATATTCATCGAATCCAAAGCCAATGCTTGGAGAGATCAATTCAAATTTCAAAAATCCAGTTTTCTGCTTGGCAAAGAGCTCCTCTTCGTCTTCTGACTGGAGGGTATAGTCAGGGAAGATTTGAAGTGCCTCGATGTCAATATCTTGGACGTACCTATCCGAGAGTATTAGTCCATCTTGCTCTTCAAACAAGTTGGTGACAATAGTCTTAGACCCATCCTTTGGTAAATATTTAAAATCAGATAGTGCCTGAATCTTGAGCTTGAAGCTATCATTTCCAATCCCATGGGGATACTCCTCATAAAAAGACTTCATGTCTCTTCCTTGGGGCAGATCGTGGAAGGTCCATCCCACCTGGAGGCTTTCTAGATCTTTAGAAAAAATCTCTTCATTGCCAATCAAGAGGTAACTCCCCACCTTGGGCACTGGCCCAAGCAAATCAAAAGGAATACTTTGGTCCGAAGGACCATAGTTGCTGTGAAGGCTAAGATTTTTCAATTGCTTCACGCTCACTCCTATTTTTATTTGCTCCAGTTCAAGAAATTGTAAGAAGGAATAAGGATGAAATACATGCTGGTTTTTAAGCAGAATTTTCAATACAGGCTGCTCCAAATGCAAGCCTTCTTCATGAACTTCCTCTAGGTATGGAGAAATTGCCGGATGATCAGGACCCAAGGTAAAGGCAAGCTTGAAACTGTTTTCATTCCAGCTTTCTGGAGGAATCACTTCATGGGAGGGTATCTCGCACCATCCATTGGAAGTGGTATGTTGCAGACTTAAGGAACCAGCAAAAATTTGATGGAAAATTTCTTCTGGCAATTGGTTTTTTGTCTTGGAAATAGACAAGAGCATCGCCAAAAAGTATTGGTAGCTCTCTGTCAAAAAAACGAATTCAAGATGCACTTCCCTGTAACCGCCTCCCAATCTTAATGTCGGTGATGAAACAGAAAATCCGATGTCCACCTCTTGCATGGTTTTACCCGATTTATTCAAAAATCGTTGCTCCTCACCCAAGGCTTGAAAGGGTTTGAAATCTTCCAAAAGGGGAATATGCTTTGAATAAATTCCATTGACCGTTTGAAAAGGTGTACCTGGATCAATTAGCTTGTTTCTTGAAACAAACATCGTGAAAAGGCTCGCTAATTTTAGGTTTGAAAAGGTGACAGGGTTTTTAAGTTCATACAAAATATCGTTACCCTCCTCATTTTGGCCTGCCAAAATTCGGGAATATTTGGGGACGAACACCTGCTCTAAATCCTCATCTATAGTGGCATAGCACTGCACCGTATCTGCTTCTTGTTGTTTTCGGACTTGGCCAAGAATCTGTTCAAAATAATACGTCAGCAGCCTATCCGGCACGGTATTCATCTCCTCCTGTAATTGGCTAAACAGCTGAAAAAAGGCAATGAGCAGGCCAATATGGGGCTCATGATCTTGCTTATTGGCTAAGTTTTCTCGGAAAAGTTGTTTGGATCTTTCTGTAAGGCTGGCAATCGTTTTGAACACGGGTCGATGCAGCAAAAGTAATTGCTTCAGGAGGTAGTTCACCTCCAAAATTTCCGCTCCCCATCCAATGGAAGTTGACTTGGTTGGACTCGCTTCCCAAATGCTCCCTAGCTGCAAATCACCTGCCTCCAACTGAATTGGGCTGTTCAATAGCGTGAGCTCTGAGGCTAAGAATTGCAGTTGCGTATAAACGGATTTGCAACGGTAGGAAATAGCACCGACTAACTCATTTTCTAGGGCTGTACTTTCTCTTTTTTTGTTATATTTTGAAGAAAGTCCGTACCAATAATCAATCGTAAAGAGCATCCCTTTTATCTGCTCAAAAAGCTGATGAATCAATTGGTATTTTTCTTCTAAGGCATCACTTCTTTCATACTGTAAGAGAATAGCTGTTTTTTCCTTCTCTGCAGACTTTAGATCAAAATTTTCAATTTCTGCTAATAAGAAAAGCTCATTAGAAATGAAGAAATCGAACCAGTCTCCAGCCTGGTGAAGGTCCTCATCAAAGAAGTTTACCTGTTTGGAAAGCCGGTTGATAAGTGTCAAAAAATCGCTCAATGTGCGCTCCTCGGGCAGAAAATACCGGGTATCGAGCGCATTCAAGTTAAGAATCCTCTGGTTAATGGAAGTAAAGTCGTTTAGATTTTCCAAAATGCTTATTGAGGTATGTTAGTTCCTTCCAAAATATAAAAGGGAAAGACAATATTATCTCTCACGTTGGTCGATTGAATCTCATAGTTAACCGTAAAATGAATTATTCCATCAGTAACTTTACTTGAATCAGCTATTACCTTTTGTACAATTATTCTAGGCTCGTAGATTCTCATGTCATTTTTTAAAGTTTCACATAGAAAGTTTAAGTTGCTATATGAAGCCCTCTCAAACATATATTCATGCATTACTGAACCGTATGCGAGGCGTAAGAGCCTCTCCCCACGTTGCGTAGCAAGATAGATTTGCAAACTTTGTCGAATATCCAACTCATCGCTAACCATATTTACCTTACCCAATGTCTTATTAAAGGTAACTGGATACCCCCAACCTCTACCTAAAAAACTTTTTTCTTCCGCCATACTATTGAATCTAATTTTTAGAGTGTCGCTCAGCTAGTTTAATTCACATTCACCATTGCCCCTTTGATGTTGACAGAACCAGAAGCTTTAATGTTTACCCCCGCTTTTCCATTTACATCCGCTTTTAATTTAGCATTTAATTTCACGTTCTTACCATCAATCTTTGCGTCGCCAGCGGAGGAATTCAACACTACTCCTTTGGTACCTTTAAGTTCTAACTTACCAGAAGCAGTCAATTTAATGTCTTTCTTAGAGGTAATGGTTACCCCCTTGTCAGAGGTTGTAATCACATTCTTATTTTGATCTTCTATTTTAACTCCCTTGGCTTTATCTGAAATAAAAATCATATTTTTCTTAGGAGTAATTACTTTAAAAGTCTTGTCTTTGTCATCAAATTCTAAACGCGAACCTCCTTTAGTCACGATGGACTTGATGAAATTATCTTTTGTGAATTTTTCTTTGGTGGTGTTCTTTTTGCTGTAAAGCGACCCCAAAACGACGGGGAACCTAGGGTCATCGTTGATAAATCCAATAATAACCTCGGAATTCAGTTCAGGTACAAAAAAACTTCCAGAATTTTTTCCTGCATGGAAATGTCCTAGCATGGCCCAAATACCATTTCCTGTACTTTTTAAGGAAGGAATCATGACCTGGATTCTATTTTTTTTACTTGGATCGGCATCTAATTTTTTTACTATTCCGACATGGAGACCAGCCATAGTAGGAAGCAAATTTAATTCCGATTGATTGGTGGAATTGAAGAGTCCTGGTTTCAACCCAAAGGAAACCTTTGTGTTAAATTGTCCATTTTCAATTCGATGCTCCACTTCGGTGATGAAGACCAACCCATTAAAGAGTTTACCAAAACCATTCAATTTTACAAGGTCACCTAGCGTCACATCCGTGGTACCTCGGAAACTCATCTCTCCGACCATCCTTCGCATTCTACTTGCACTCAAGGCCGCATCTGCAAACCCTTTCAGCTCTTGAGTTAATACTGGAACCGGTACATTCACACTTACTTTCGTCGCTGCAACTACCTTTCCCAAAACTGCACCCGTAATGCTTCCTGGCTTATCAAATTTCGAATCCTTACCCGTTTGTTTTACTTCCTTTTCCTCGAAAATATCGTAATTAATGGCCTCAACTTGCTGCAATTGACTACTGGCATCTAAATCCCCTCGGAAAGTTTTAATATCTTTTCCATAAGTGACTGAGAGTTTTTCCATTCCCGATGCTGTTGGAACCTCAACGTTTACCGCACCCAATGAATTGAATACTACCATTCCATTCGCCTTTGCTCTGTTGAGTAAAAATTCCCAATCACTACAATTATGTCTAGCGATTACATCGTGAGTAACTGTGGTGGTCGATACTTTCTTTGTAAGTCCAGCAGTCGTCAATAACGTAGTCATGATCGCACTATCTTTTTTCTTCTCATACAACTCCGACTTTTTCCCAACAGTCATTTTAATTGCCTTATCTGATGCTTCCAACAACAACAAATTATCAGAGGATTGATTCAAGTAATTCTGTCCAATACTTATGCTATGTTTTGTAATAATTCCTGAAAATACCTTCACATTCTTTTCCGCGAAGCCTAACGATATTTCTATAGTTTTCCCCGGCGCAAAATTTGGATCCTCACTTTCAGGAAATAAATTCTCATAGGATTTCCCTGCTTCAATAAATAGATAGGCTTTTGCAATTTTATTTACCTCTGATTTTACTAGAATTTTCATGACAACAATATCCTTAGCTAAGGACTTTCCTCCAACTTTAACGTCGAAGGAAGTCACCAACTGTAGTGTATCATCAGGGGATTTTGAGAAAGGCATTATTTATTTCTCTAACGGTGGAATTTCAATTTGACTCCCTAGTTTCAACCCCCTAAAGGAAGGTAGATTATTATAGGTAGCTATTTGAAGGTAGTACTTAGGATCGTCATAGGAAGACTCAGACAAGGCAATTAAAGAATCTCCATCTTTCACAGTGATGATTCTGGTAATGTCTGGACTTTGAAATGACCTACTAATAACCATATCATCCACCTCCTCTATCAAGCTAAAGCCAATCGCTGCACGTACAGGATCACCTTGTATATTGAAATAAGTATAGTCAATGCTAAGATCAAATACTTTCCCAACCAGGATAAACGCCCCCCATTGAAATTTAACAAAAGGAGGACTGTGGCTAGACTTGTTAGGTTTTACCGTAACTTCTAGTAATTGATCAATCGATTCTTTGATAGAATCCCCATTCATGTTAAAAAAGCTGAGGTTATCCGGCGCACTCGGCACAGCCCCTGAATTATCTAGGATAAAATTTACTTTTATGGTCTGCTGGTTATAGACTGGAGATTTTCGAGTAGTAGCTTTCCCACCAGCAGAATTAGCTTCATCTGTAGGGGCGGGCTCGCCGAAACTAATCGCTATATTTTCTGGATTTATTTGTAACTCATATTTCCCTATATAGGAAAGAAAGGAAGTCTGACCATTATCGAATTTTGAATACGCTGTAAGCGAAAGATTTTTATTAAAGCCAAACATCAGAATTCATTCATTTTATTAAGTTTATCCATAACTTCTTGTACACATTGGTCTACAATCTGTTTTCTTAACCCAGAACTCAAACTGCTAGATCCACCCTCTTTTGCCGTCTTCGAACTAGCAGAAGATTTCTTGTCCGGCTCTTGGCCACCCTCCATCATCCCTTTGACTAACAACTGTTTTATTTCTACAGGCATAATTGGTTTATAATTTATTGGATGAAAGGAAATTAGAAGGAAGTCCCGAGGACAGTCATGTTGGAATAAACTACCTCAATGGTTTCAAACACAATATCTGATTTTTTTGCATCTAATTCATCTATTTGCCACTTTACTGGAATTGCATTAAATATCGTCCAAATCATAACCGGTGGATTATTGGGGTTTTTGTCCAACAGCATCACAATTAAGGTCATTGGCATGGAAAACAAATAGCCAGAACCCGTTTTCAAGCACCACTGCATCAGTGGAGAAGTAAAAGAGGCCAGTCCTCTTTTTAACGTCAATGCATTTCGTTTTACTCCCTTGGGAAGATGGTATACGGTGTTATTATACCCACCTCCCCTTACTGTATCGTATTCCATCTCCACTCCTAAACCTGAAATCGAAGTAAATGCGGCATCAGATGGCAATCCTGCCACCATACTTGCCCCAAGAAAAGCTGCGCTGGTCAAGCCACCTGGAGCAAGAGTTACCTTAAAATTATAGGAAACAGGTGGATCTTTTGGCCTGCTTCTGGGAGATGGCATAATTTGTATTTTTACTTAGTTGGCAAAGATAATTTCTACTGAAAATAACCTATTATTGGTAGTCAATCTTACCATTTTTTTGAGCTCAAGGAGTTGATCTCTAGGTCAAATTTTACTACCACGCTCATTTATAGAGGCATAACCCTCCTATACTATATTAATCGTCTGAATCTTCGCCTTCATCTGAATCTTCACCTGATTCATCTCCTTCGCCTCCTTCATCTGATTCATCCCCTTCACCTGATTCTTCTCCTTCGCCTCCTTCTTCTCCTTCACCGGATTCATCTACTTTCTCTGATTCATCTTCAGAATCAGAAGTTACCGCTGATGCAGCAGTACCAGTTGATGCACCATAGCTTACACTTGCACTAGATGAACCAGCTCTTCCAGGTTATCCAATTGACCCGATGACGTTCATGTTTGAAAACATTACCTCAATGGTCTCAATGACAATATCTGATTTTTTCGCATCTAACTCATCAATTTGCCACTTTACGGGAATGGCATTGAAAATGAACCAGGTCATGACTGGAGGCTTTTTAGGATTTTTATCCAAAAGCATCACGATCAAGGTCATCGGCAAGGGAAACAAATAACCAGAACCCGTTTTCAAGCACCACTGCATCAGCGGTGAAGAATAAGGTGCTAATCCTCTATTTAACGTCAAACCAGCTCGCTTCACCCCTTTGGGCAAATGGTACACGGTATTATTGTATCCTCCGCCTCTTACCGTTTCATATTCCATCTCCACACCTAACCCAGAAATCGAGGTAAATGCAGCATCTGAAGGCAGTCCTGCCGCCATACTCGCCCCAAGAAATAATGCACTCGATAGGCCTCCAGGAGCAAGAGTCACGCTAAAATTATAGGAAACAGGCGGATCTTTTGGTCGGATAGACGGTGCAGGTGCCATAATTTGCTAGATTATCTTAGTGGACTTTGGAAAATTTTGTAAAACATAATACTCGAATTAAAGCTTAACAAAATTTTCAGAAATATACGAGTTGATAGCTGGATCAAATTTAATACTCTTTGGACTGGGATTGGGCAAGGTCTTTCTATAAACACCTAATTGGTTGGTTCTTTCTAGACGAAAATGCCCTTTCCATAAAGATTTCATAGATAGGTCTATGTTCGCAACAAACTTGTAGCCTATCAATCCCGAATTTGTAGTAACCAATTCTGCTGCACCGAAATCAACTACTCCCTTAAATTCCCCTTCACTCTCGATGATCAATCCTTGAAAATCAGTAACTTTTTCCTCCGAACAATAGCAGAGATAAACAAGCCTTATCATGCGGTTTTGGAAGACAACTTCTTTTGATCGAGGCTGAAAAGGACCATCTTTACCTCCTGTAAGTGGTAAAATCGGAAAATCAGGCAGATGTTTGATACGAAGTATCCCAGACAATCCCGGTTTATCTAGTTCTGGATCTATCGTTCCCTGACGTGCACCCAATTGAACAGTAGCCTCTAGATTATCATCGAGAAAATAACGAACCTCCGGATCACTCATCAAAACCGTGTAGGAATGAAAATATTTGTTAGTAAACCTAAATTCAAAATCCAAGGCAAAGGGATCTTTATAAATAAGATTGGAATAATCTTTATCTGAATTTGCAGCTAGGGCAAATCCTCCCGAGTTAGTTTTAAAAATAAGATTGTAATTTTTTAATAAAAAATTAGTTTGTAAGGTGGGTTGAAATGTTATGTCATTACATACCCTACGTTCGTAGTAATCATGCAAAAAAACGCAAGAAAAAACTTCTAGATATTTGGTAACAAACCGATATGAACTCTGATGCTGATCCATTCACTTAAACCAAAACTTTTTTAACGTTATTTAAACACTTCACAAAAACGAATTCGATTAATTCACAGGAGACTATTTTCAATCAGTGCTACTCACTTTCAGAAGACTTCCCCATAACTGATGTTACTTCCTCTCTTATTAAATTATTAGAAAATGTCAACAATTTTACTTTATAAACAGCTGAAGGCATGTATTTAAGACCCATAAGAGACCATACACTATTTAACTCGTCCAAGGAAAAATTAACAAACTCAAAGCTCAATTTATCCACATTGGATGAAAGCATGGGTAAGTTGCTTCTATCAAAATATTGGGTTCCTTGAAAGAACTCTAACACCAAAGAAATGTATCGAAGCGATTCAGTATAATTAGGATCTGGAAAATTAGCCAAAAACATCAAATACAAATTAAAATGTTTTGGTGGATTCATACCGGCATACGCTTGATAGGAGCCATTTCTAATGGTCCGCTCTTCTTCGATATTCTGCAAAAACACACACAATTTATTATCTATTTGTGAATTCAAATTTCCAGACAGATCTACTGCATTAGCAAGAATAACCACATCTTCTTGAAGATTTAATGTGTTCTTGATGAATTCATTCAAGGCAGTAACAAGCGTATCAAGGACAACGTGAATCATTTTTTTATGAATTAGGCCTTAACTGATTTTAAGAGTTTTAAAACAATCCTACCAAAATATAAAACAATAAATAGAATTACGATCCCAGCAAGAATGTTTGGCAGAAACAAAAGGTCAGAAACGGATTTAGTTGTATCGGTCAACCAGAGAAACATAAAAAAAAAAGGAAGACATAGCACTGCCAAAAGAAGAAGTGAAATTCCCACCAGTATCTCCTGTAAAATGCTTTTTCCCATAGTCAAAAATAGAAATAAAAAAGTTCTATACAAGGCCAATTCTTGGATTTCTAGTGCATTAATCCAAGATAATCAGCACTTCTTGGTAGCAGGTTTTTACCCGAATCCACACCAAGGGAAATAAAAAGAAATAGGAATGATTGTGGAACAAAAGAAGGAATTAAGTTCGAAAAAATCTTAGAAAGTACAATCTAAATTACGCCTTTTGAAGCCAATTAGACTCGGCGATTATTAAAAAAATAGGATTGTAGCTTAATGGCTGGGAATCGTAGCTGGAATGCTAAAGTTATCCTACCTTTTATGCTGATTCTACATTCGTAATATCGTACGAAAACACGATTGATTCTACCGCTGCTTCACTACTCTGTGAATTCAAATCTGTACAGGTAATCTGTTTAGCAAAGGCACTTTTTAACGTCCAAGTAACTCTTGCCTCTCCAGACTCATCAAGCAATCGAATTACTATGGTCAGCCTTTCGTAAGTATTCAAATTAATACTAGAAATCATCTCGTAAAACTTATTATCTCTAGTAAAAACACCCTTTTTCAGGACAAGATCTGCACCATTACCCAATCCAGGCATTTTAATTACCGAGTGAACACGACTATTACCATGTCTATACTCAATAATTTCGACTCCAGTATCTATTCCTGAAACTTCCTGAAAAGGCAAATCAGTTTGATCTCCAATATCTACTGAGAAATAAAACTTGGGTAGAGGCCAAAACTGATCCTGTTCTCCACCTGTGCCTGCTGTTGGGGCTGCCATACTTGGTTAATTACACTCGTTGTATTATTTCCTCCACCTTGAAAATCAAAAGTTTAACAAAAAATACCCAACACCAATCTCACTAGTACTGCTAATGAAATTAGTATTGGGTATACTTAAGTCTACCTAATGATTAAGCTGCTTCAATTGTCAAACCTTCGTGTGCAAACACGATAGTTTCGATTGCTGCTTCACTGCTCTGCGAATTCATGTCCGTAGGAGTTACTTGCTTAGGGAATGCATTGATCAAAGTCCATGTCATCTTTGCTTCGCCTGCCTCATCCAACAAACGGATAACTACCGTCAATCTTTCGTAGGTATTCAAGCTGATTACTTTCATCCAGTCATAGAAACTGTTGTCTGTAGTAAAGACACCCTTCTTCAAGGTAATGTCAGAATACTTCTTCATACCAGGCATTTTGATGGTAGAGTGTACAGGGCTATTACCATGTCTATATTCAATTACCTCGGCATCAATGTCTAGTCCTGAAACTTCTTGAAAAGGCAAATCTGTCTGATCCCCGATATCAACGGAGAAGTAGAACTTTGGTAAGGGCCAAAACTGATCCTGTTCTCCACCTGTTCCTGCGCTTGGTGCTGCCATAATTAGTATATTTTAGTTTAGTAGTTGATTATGATTTTTGTTGTTGCTGCTCGAATGTGATGACAATGAATTCAGCTGGTCTTACAATAGCCACCTTGATGGTCATTTTCATCAAACCATCCAAAATGTCATTTGGAGTCATGGTCGTACCCAAGCCGATCTCTACCGAGAACGCATCGTCTGGACTTTGACCTGCCAAAATACCAGACTGCCACTGGTTAGACAAGAAATTAACTACAGTAGCCTTAAAGGTAGACCAAGTGGTCGAGTTGTTTGGAGCGAATACAAAACCTTCAGCTGCAGATTTAATGCTCTGCTCAAGGAAAGTCATTGTTCTACGAACAGAAATGTAACGCCAGTCTTGGCTATTGCCATCCAAAGTGCGTGCTCCCCAAACCAACGTTCCTTTTCCTTGGAAAGTACGGATCGCGTTGATCGCTTTTCCATTCAAAGGCAAGTTAAGCTCTTCTTGGTTTTCACTTGTAATCTGAACACTTGGACTGATTACAGAACCCAAAGACAAATTAGCAGGAGCCTTAGCTACGTTGACAGAACCGTCAACCATGGTATAAACTCCAGCCATAGCGGAGCTTGCAGGCAATAAATTTAAACTCTCTGAAATCTCAGTCAAAATTGAATTCAATTTTGAACTTACCACCTTTAAAGTAGCTTGTAAAGAAGAAATCTCTTCATTAGTCGCTGCCGTCTCGATCTTAGCCAATTCGTCTTTTATTGCAGTAGCTCTTGCTTCGTTGATACGACCGCTTTCCAAATCATCGTTTACTTCCTTGGATAAAATCTCAATCAAATCTGTAGCGTTACTGATATTAGTGAAATTCACGTCACCTGAAGACACAACCGTAGTTTGTACGAAAGGATAGTATGCGGCACCCCACTGTAGGAAATTTGATCCAACACCCTCTCTAAACTGATTGATTACGTCATCATCTCCGTACGTTCTTTCTTTAGCTCCGTCGAATACGTCCAAAATCGCAAAACGACTTTTAGTTGCATATCCACAGTGACTTAACATGGCCTGCTGCAAAGCGAAACATTCCGCTTTTGGAAGCAAAGTAGCCTCAGGAATCACCAATAGCGTAGGCTCAGCGTACTTCAATACTTGTGGCAAACCAGATCCTTTAGCCTCATCGTTGAAATCCTTGGCTTTAATACCAGCACTGTAATCTCCTACTGACAAGATGTAGCAATCTGCACCGCCATTGGAATAGAAAAATTTAACTGCAGAATGCAAGATGTAGCGAGTAGAAGCGTCTACTGTCAACTTGTAGCCATTTACTTTGCTGGCATCTTCGCTGATAGCGTACTTTACTGTGGGAGATCCTCCGAAGAATTGCGCAAACTCCGCAAAAGATGAAATTCGGGTGGGAACATTTTTTAAAGACTTTGTTCCGCGAGCCGCCTTCTGTGTATATCCCAGAAAAATTGGAATAGCCGTCCCTACTGGAACCACAGAGGAAGCAAAGGCGCTTTTTTCTTCAATGTAAACGCCTGGTGTTGCTAATACAGTTGCCATAAATTTGATTTAAAGTTTAAGTTGATTTTTAGTTTGTAGGGATAGGTAAATCCAAATTTCTCTTTCAGGGTTGAAATAAAGAAAAAAGAAAATGAATTTTAAAATTTATGCTCATCTATTTTAGAAAAAAAGTTATTTCTTAACAATTACCTAAAGCAATCTTTTTTTTTTAAAACAATAGACTGAACTAAAATGATTCCTAGCGGATAAATCCCAATTTTTTTTTAAAAAATTTTAGCTCTTTTTTGCCTTTAAAAAAGGTTAAGAAAAAAGATTTTTTATTTAATTAAAACCTTCTAGTTTTTTAATAAAAATCAATTTATCAAAATCCTTTTGCTAGAAAGAATCCTGTAATTAAAGAGAAGGAAACAC
>Ga0209550_10000385_pt1 | contig 40361 bp, 39 predicted proteins | sample LauGreSuBDMM15SN_2_FD_187567 | JGI IMG/M metagenome (GOLD analysis project Ga0209550, IMG submission 187567) | Freshwater lake microbial communities from Lake Michigan, USA - Su13.BD.MM15.SN (SPAdes) (version 5) | ecosystem: Environmental > Aquatic > Freshwater > Lake | place: Lake Michigan...
GCCAATCCGCTCGGTGCGGCACATGCATCGCGGCGTGCGGCAGCCGAAGTCGGTGTGCATGGTCTGCGCTGCGCGGCGGTGATCGGAGACGACGTGACCGAACTCCTGCGCACGCATCCGGATCTGCGTCTGCTCGACGCTGGCGAACCACTCGAGTCGCTGCTGCCGCGAATGGCGTCCGCCAATGCCTATCTCGGCGCCGACGTCGTGCGCGATGCCCTTGCGACCGGGGCCGATATTGTGATGACCGGGCGAGTGGCCGACCCGTCGTTGTTCCTTGGCGTTGCCATGCATCACCACGGCTGGTCCTACAACAACCTGCCACTGCTGGCTGCCGGGACCATGGCGGGCCACCTGCTCGAATGCTCGGTGCAGGTGACGGGCGGCTACTTCGCCGATCCCGGCCGCAAGGACGTCCCGCGCCTTGCGGAACTCGCCTACCCTTTCGCAGATGTGGGCCGTGATGGCAGCATCACCATCGGCAAGCCCGCGGGGTCGGGGGGTCGGCTCGATCGCATGACCTGCACCGAGCAAGCGCTTTACGAGATCCATGATCCGCGGCGCTACATCACGCCCGACTGTGTGCTCGACATCACCGACCTGTCGTTCGAGGAGTTAGGCCCCGACCGCGTGCGCGTGCGCGGGCCGCGAGCGGCCCCACGCACTGACACGCTGAAAGTCGTGGTCGGCTACTCGGATGGCTGGATAGGCTCGGGCGAAGTGGCATACGCAGGCATCAACGCGATCGAGAGAGCTCGGCTTGCGGCAGATATTGTCAAGGAGCGCTTCCACCTCGATGGCGGCCAGGCCGGCGAGATCCAGGTCGACTTGATCGGCATGACGGCGCTGCACGGCGACACCGGGCGTACCCAGGACCGACCCGAGCCCTATGAGATCCGCTTGCGAATCGCCGCACGTTGCCCCGACAAGCGCAGCGCAGACCTGATTGGCGACCACGTGCGGCAGCTCAATATGCAAGGTCCGTACGCCGCTGGCGGTCCCATCAACCTGGGCCCGCGCGAGGTGATCGCTGTCGATGCGGTGCTGATTCCGCGCAGCTGGGTTAAGCCAGAAATAGTGCTGATCGACAAGGACCCGCAATGACCTTGCGCGTCCACGACTTGGCCCATGCGCGATCCGGCGACAAGGGCAACACCTCTAACGTCGCCGTGATGGCTTACGACGAAGCGGCTTGGGCTCATATCCACAAACACCTGACCACCGAACGTGTAATGGCCGCCTTTGCACACCTCGCCGAGGGTCCAGTCACGCGCTACGAAGTGCCTAAGCTGCGCGCACTGAATTTCGTGATCGAGAAGGCGCTGGCAGGCGGCGTCACGCGCTCGCTGCGGCTGGACCCGCACGGCAAGACCTTCAGCGCACTCATGCTCTGCATCGAACTTCCAGACGACTGACGCCATGTTCCCCCCCGCAGAAAACCTCAGCACCGAAGTCTTCGCCAGGCTGCCCGAGTCCCTTTACCAGACGGACCGGCCTTCGCAATGGCTGGAAGACCGGCACGTAAAGATGCACTCCTTCCTAGAAGGGCCGTCTTTTGATCGCGAGGGCAACCTGTGGTGCGTGGACCTTGCGCATGGCAGGTTGCTGCGCGTCTCGCCGGCGGGCGAGTTCGAGCAGATGCTTCAGTACGAAGGCGAACCAAACGGGCTAAAGATACACCGCGACGGCCGCGTGTTTGTTGCCGACCACGTGCACGGCTTGATGGTGCACACACCAGGCTCCGACCGCATCGACGTGCTGCTGGGCAGCGCTCGCCGCGAAGGGCTCAAGGGCCTGAACGATCTTGTGTTCGCGTCCAATGGCGACCTGTACTTCACCGATCAGGGCGAAAGCGCGCTGGAGAACCCGACCGGTCGTGTCATGCGCCTGCGCGCCGACGGCAAGACGGTCGACCTCCTGATGGACGGCCTCGCGGGTCCCAACGGACTCGTGCTGGATGAAGCTCGCAAACTCCTCTACGTGGCTGTCACGCGCGAGAACGCGATCTTCAGCCTGCCTATCGAACCCGCTTATGGCGGCATGAAAAAGGCCGGTCGCTTCCTGCAGATGTCCGGCGCGACAGGTCCCGATGGTCTCGCTCTTGACGAAGCAGGCAACCTGGTTGTCGTGCACGCCGGGGCCGGCACGGCGTGGGTGTTCAGCCGCATCGGGGAGCCGCTCTTGCGCATCCGCTCGTGTGCCGGCATTCGAACCACCAATGCCGCTTATGGCGGAGACGACCGCCGCTCGCTCTTCATCACAGAATCCGAGCAGGGTGTGATCCTGCGCGCGCGCCTGCCGGTTCCCGGACGCCCGATGTTTTCTCACGCCTGAACGCATTCAATTTCAAATCAAGGAGACAACATGCAACTCACCCGAAGACTCGCCTGCCTGCTGCTCGCGGCCGGCCTTGCGCCGCTTGCTATGGCACAGGACTACCCGAACAAGCCGATCCGCCTGATTGCCAACTTCGGAGCCGGCAGCTCGATCGACCTCATTGCCCGCATCGTCGCCAAGCCGCTGTCTGAACAACTCGGTGTCCCGGTCGTCGTGGAGAACAGGGCAGGTGCCGGCGGTGACCTCGCCACCGACTTCGTCTCCAAGGCCCCGAAGGACGGCTACACCATTGGCTTTGCTTCGCCGGGACCGCTGGTCTTCAACCCGATGATGCGCAAAAGCATGCCCTACGCGCCGGGTGACATCGCGCCTGTCATCCTGCTGGCAACAGGGCCGAACGTGCTGTTGGTCAATCCAGAGGTGCCGGGCAAGACCTTGCCGGAGTTGATCGCCTACATACGCGCTAATCCGGGCAAGGTGAGCTATGCGTCCGCAGGTACCGGCACCAGCGGACATCTTGCGGGAGAACTCTTCCGTTACATCACCAAGACGGACATCCTGCACATTCCGTACAAGGGCAACGCCGAGGCTGTCACCGACGTGCTCGCGGGCCGCGTGCAATTGCTGTTCAGCGGCGTGCCGCCTATCCGCGCGCACGTAGAGAGCGGCAAACTTCGTGCGATTGCCGTCGCCGACGCCAGGCGCGCAAAGCAACTGCCGGGTGTTCCCACAGTCGCCGAAGCTGGCTTGTCGGGGGGAGAGTCCGGCGCTTGGTACGGCATCTTGGCCCCGGCCGGCACGCCGGCGCCTATCCTCGACCGACTTGCGGCGGAATTTGCCAAGGCTATCCAGCGGCCCGACGTGCGCGAGCAGTTCGACCGCATGGGCATTGACCCGTCGAGCCTGTCGCGCAGCGAATTTGAAAAGATGATTGCCAACGAGAACGCGCGCTGGAAGCCGCTGTTCGCCGCAGCCAAGATCACAGTCGATTGATGTCCAAAACAGTACTGATTGTCGGCGCCAGCGGCCTGGTCGGCACCGCCACCGTCGACGCGTTTCTTGATGCGGGTTGGGCTGTCATTGCAAGCTCGCGCCGCAAGCCAGAGACCTTCAGCACGCGCCAGTTCGAGCACCTGCCGATCGATTTGTTGGACGAGAAAGCCTGCGCGCATGCCTTCGGCTCTCTCGCGCATGTCACGCACGTCGTCTACGCCGCCGTGTACGAGATGCCCGGCCTGATCAGCGGCTGGAGCGACCCGCGGCAGATGGAGACCAATCGCCGAATGCTTTGCAATGTGCTCGAGCCGCTGTCCCGGGCGTCACGGCTCGAGCATGTCACCGTGATGCAAGGAACCAAAGCCTACGGCATGCAGCCCAGGCGCGAAGGCGACGCGGTGAGGTACCGACCGATGCGCATCCCCGCGCGCGAGAGCGCACCGCGCGTGGAGCACCCCAACTTCTACTGGCTGCAGGAGGACTACATCCGCGAAAAAGCACAGCAGCGTGGGTTCGCATGGACGATCTTGCGGCCGACCATCGTGATAGGCCCCAACTTTGGCGTGGTGATGAACACGATTCCCGTGATCGGCGTCTACGCATCGCTGTGTCGGGAAGAGGGCCTGCCCTTCGCGTACCCTGGGCACGTGCCTTTCGTGCGCGAGGCGGCAGACGTTCGCCTGGTCGCTGGCGCGTGCGTGTGGGCGGCAAACACACCTTCCGCACATGGTGAGCACTTCAACCTCACCAACGGCGAAGTCTTTTCGTGGCGCGACCTCTGGCCTTCGATCACGCATTTCTTCGGTCTTGAGCTGAGCCCAGATCGGCCATTGAAGCTCGCCGAGTACCTGCCCAGTCGCGCATCACTGTGGGACCACATGGTGGAGAAGCATGGGCTGCGCAAGCTGTCGATGGCACAAATTCTGGGTGAGTCGCACCACTCGGCAGACCAGCGTTTCGGTTACGGCCTGCAGGAGCCGCCGCCGCCAGTTTTCGTCAGCACTGTAAAGATTAAGCAGGCCGGATACACCGACACCTGCGACACCGAGCAGGCGGTCAAGCACTGGCTCGGTGTACTGATGGATCGCAAGATCATTCCGCGGACAGTGGGGCCCTGAAGGTCTCAGCCTCAGACTCCGCAGTGCAGCGCAGCAGCCGGAGACACCAGCCTTCGGCATGCGAGATCTTCAGTCGCCCTCGGCCTGAACTGACCTTGCCCTGAAAATCGTACCCCATGCTTGGCGCACAACGACAACGCCCCTTTCGGGGCGTGTGCAACAGCTCACAAACTCAGTTTTACATACCGTAGGTCTTGGGGTCGAGCTTACTGAAAATCTCGCGCCAGTAAATGTCGCTCAGGGCGTTCATGTCCCAGTCTTCACGGTTGGGAGTGAGCTTTTCCCACTTGCCCAAAATCTGCCGAAAACGACTGACCTTCTGGGCGGCATTCTTGACACCGTAAGCTTTTTCCGCGTTCTGGGCCACCACGGCCAGGTCGGCCTCAATGAAAGCCGAAGTGCGGGCCTTCAGATCTGGGCTGGCCTGATGAACCTGCACGCCTTTTTGCTGGGCCTCGGCAAGCGCCTTCGCGTTTTCGCTGATGTACCGTATGGTCAGGGCAGCTGAAGTGACCGCGGCGCTTTGCAACACGGCACGGCGCTGTGGTTCGCTGAGTGATCGCCAGACCGTGCGGTTGACGTTGTGATTGTCGATGCCATGGAATGTGCCCGAAGGAACGCCTAATGTGACATGCTTGACCACATCGCCCAGGCGCAAGGCGGTGAGTTCCTGCGTCGACTGGATCGTGCCATCGATGGTGCCTTGCGAGACTGCTTCAAAAATCTGGTTGCCGCCGATGTTCATGGCCACCGCGCCAAACTGACTGGCCCAGCGAGACCAGGGGGCGGCGGCAGACCGCAGTTTCTTGCCCCTGAGCTCCTCGACAGTGCTGATTTTCTTGGTGGACAAAATCGCGTAGGGGCCGGTTGACGCTGAGCCCAGATACACATGGTTGGCCCGAAGACGCTCTGCCAGGCACTCCGTGCAACTGTAGATGTACTCGGTCATGGCACCAGCCATGGCGAAGGCGTTGGTGCCCAGCATGGCCAAGTCGATGGCGATCTGCGTTTCCGGCAGTTCGGAGGGGAAGACAGGAGGCAGGAAAAATCCTGCATCGACCACCCCATCGCGGATGCCACCGTACATTTGGGGGATGTTCATCAAAGAAAGCGGGAAGATCTTTACCTCGATTTCACCGCCACTCTTTTCCTTCAGCGTCTTGGCGAAGACTTCCATTCCGTAATGTCCCACACTGGACGGGGGCAGGCCAACACCCACCTTGAGTTCGCGTGCGAGCGCCGCGCAGGGCCAGAGCAGGCCAATGCTGACGCTCACTGCCAGCGGCAGAGCGAAAAAGGTTCTTCTAAGGTTCACGGTAACTCCTCGGATTGAGCGACTGAGGTCGCGGGAAGGGGCGTGTCGATCATGGTGGGCGATCACATGGCCGACGATCGGTTTTCAGACTGAGGCACGCCAGGCCTGCGGGCCGTCAGCGCGGTCCATGGCCCGGATGTAGGCTGGCCGTGCCGTCAGTTGGGCCACGTAGCTCCGCAGATTCGCGTATCTGGCCAAGTCCAGGGTTCCAGGGAGGAACTCCAGTAGGGTTGTGAAGGGGAAAAGCATCATGATGTCTGCTGCCGTGAAGCGATCGCTGGCAATGAACGTCTTGCCTGCCAGTGATTGGTCGATGAAGTCCAGGTGCTCACGGGTGGTTGCTCGCACCTTGGCCATGCCGGGGTGGGTGTCCACTTCGGGAACGATGCGCACCAGAGTTGACTCCCTGAGCAATTGCAACATCAGGCTGGCCTCGGCGTAGTGAAACCAGTAGAGGTAGCTCGCATAACTGGCCTCGTGGGAGTCCACCGAAAGGCAACCACCCGCATGGCGGCCGAGGATGTATTGAACGATGGCGCCTGACTCGGCGAGCACGGTGTCACCATCGCGGATCACGGGCGCACGCCCCAGCGGGTGTATGAGCCTGAAAGAGTCGGGTGCGTAGCGCTCCACCCTGTCATACGGCTCAAGCCTGTAGTCCAGGTCAAGTTCCTCCAGCAGCCAGGCAATCCGCTCGGAACGTGACCTTTTTAGGTGATAGACCGTGATCAAGAAGCCTCCCAGAAAAACAGTTGCGAACATCAATACGCTATCATACTTATTGGTAATTGAAAAATACCAGCTAGTTGGGACTTACCCTTGGCTGCTGAAGGTGCAGGCATGGCGCCGTCCATCTTTGTGTACATTGGGTACTTCCAGTTCCACAGCGCTATTCATTGCGGCGATAAGCGCCCGGCTACCGAGGTACGTAGTTGGGAAGCCGATCATTTTTCTGACCTGATGCAGGACCCCAGATGGCTCCCAGAAGCAAAGCAATCCAAGAGACCCCCCCCACCTCAAAAAAGAAAAAAACACAGTCAGTGGCTGAGGCCTTGCGCGATGAGGTGATCAACCTCAAGAGGGATAGGATCCTGCGCGAAGCCGCCGCCCTGTTTTATGAGCGGGGCTACCTTCAGACCAGTGTGGATGTCATCGTGGAAAGACTCGATGCCACCAAGCCGTTTTTTTATTACCACTTTGATTCCAAGGCCGACCTCCTGGTTGAAATCTGCGTCCGAGCCACGGCCGATGCGCTGAACGCCACCGAGCAGGCGGTTGCACAGGCCGGATCAGCCACCGAGCGTTTCGCAGGATTTGTGCGCGGCTTCACGCAGTCGGCTCTAGAAAATCATTTTTTCGTGGCGATTTATTTTCGGGAAGAGTTCAACCTGCCGGATGAGGCGACAGTGCGCATCAATGCCATGCGCAAAACCATAGACCGCCGTCTGCGCGCGCTGATCGCCGATGGAGTTACGGCAGGCGAATTTGAGGTTCCAGATCCAGGAATCGCCGCGTTGCTGGTGGCAGGCATGTCCAGCTATGCGTTTGCCTGGTACCGAGACAAGGGCAGGCTGGACTTGGATTCGGTCGTGGGCCAGATCGTGGAGATGGCGCTCAAAATGGTTAGAAAGTCCGCCTGAGGCGGCGGGGCAGCACCCTGCCCAGTGCATTCAAACCGGCGCTGACACGCGATGGCCTGATCTGGCATCGCGTAATTTGGCGACTCCATGTGTCAATGAACAGACTCCTGCCTGGAAGCATCCCCGGGTAAACGATTACTGATTGGTATATTGAAATTACCGACAAGTCGATTAGGATAACTTTCACGTTTTTATTCCTTCCCTCTAACTAGGAGATCACCTATGAAATTGTCAAAACTTTTCGCGGCTACTTCACTGGCGGCGGCGGCCTTCATGGCTCTGGCCCCGGCGGTACACGCCAGGGAACTCAAACTGGCTGTCGGGTTTCCGCAAGGTACGGCGGCCTATGCCGGGTTGGAGGCTTTCGGCAAGGCGCTCAAGGAGAAGTCCGGCGGTGAGTTGGAGGTCAAGGTCTTCCCGCTTTCCTTGCTGAACCTGCCGCAGATGCTCAACGGCGTTCGCGACGGCGTGGTGGACATCGGCTTCGTGCTGCCCCCCCTGTTTCCCTCTGACCTGCCGGAAACTCATTTGGCCATCGACTTGGCCATGCTCGGCTCCAATCCGTGGGTCATGGCAGGCGCCATGACCGAGTACGTGTTCAATTGCCAAGAGTGTCTGGCCGAACACTTAAAGAACAATCAGGTTTACGTGGGCTCGTCCTCGACCGCCCCTTACATGATCGTTTCGACCAAAAAGGCCGTGACGCTTGATGAGATCAAGGGCAAGAAACTGCGCTCGGGTGCTGCCCCCTGGGCCCGTTGGGCGGCTAGCTTTGGTGCCGTGGCACAGACCATCCCTGGTAACCAAGTGTTCGAGGCAGTCTCTGGTGGTACTGTGGACGGCGCGATGGTGTCGGCGGCGGAGTTGTCCAACCTTCGCCTGATCGACGTAGCCAAGCACATCACGGTGGGAGTGCCCACCGGCACTTATCACGGCATCGACAACAACAACTTCAATCTCAGGACCTGGCGTACGTTGTCTGAAAAGCAACGCCGCGCCGTGCTTGATGCGGCTGCACACAGCACGGCCATGGTCACCTGGAAGTACGTGACCGATGGCAACCAGAACATGCGCGATGCTGTGGCCAAGGGTATCCAGGTGCATCAGGCACCGGCAGACGTGATGAGCCGGTCCAAAGCATTCATCGAGTCGGACCTGGGGGGTATCGCCCAGGCGGCCGAAAAGAACTCTGGCATCAAAGGTGCGTCCCAGAAAATCGAGCGCTTCAAGGCCTTGGTGGCGAAGTGGGAGCGTCTGCTTCCGTCAGCCAACTACGAGCCCAATGTGCTGATCGACATTTACACCCGTGAGATCTTCTCGAAGATAGACGCAAAAACATACGGCATGTGAGACGCAGGTGCAAGAACCTGACTTTGCCACCCGCATCGCCCGGGGCATAGACCGCGTCATCTTGTGGATGGCTGCGGTGCCCCTGGTGATGATGATGATTCACATCAGCTTTGATGTGCTTTCCAACCTCATTTGGAATTATCCGATTCCTCTGACCAATGCCGTCGTGACTCAGTACTACATGATCGCGGTGGCCTACCTGCCACTGGCGGCTACCGAGTTCAGGCGTTCGCACATCAGCGTTGACCTGATCGTGAACATGATGGCACCGCGTCCGCGACTTGTTCTTGATGTGCTGGCCCAGATGTTCAGCATGGTCATCTTCCTGGCTCTGGCGCTTCAGTCCTTGCAACTGGCCATGGAGAAGCTGGACCGGAATGCATTTCTCATGGAGCAGACGTCTCGAGTGACCATCTGGCCGTCGTACTTCATCATTCCATTAGGTTTTGGGGTGGTGGTGGTATTGCTGGCTGTCCGCCTGTATTGCCAGCTGCTGGGCAGGGATTCGCCCGAAGCTGAGGATGACCCTCTTGTAAAGGAAAACGATGTCTGACTTACAGATCGGCGGGCTGGGCCTGGTTTCGGTGATCGCTTTGATAGCCATGCGGGTGCCCATTGGCATCACGCTGGTGTCGGTGTCCTACCTGGGTGTCTGGGGGATAGGCGGGCATATGGCAGCTTGGGGAATGCTTTCTGTCATGCCGCACACGCTGGTCGCGAGTTGGACGCTCAGCGCCGTGCCCATGTTCTTGCTCATGGGTTTCCTTTGTTATCACGCTAAGTTGACCACTGGTCTTTTTGACGCCGCTCGATTGTGGTTCCAGCGCCTGCCAGGTGGGTTGGCAATCGCCTCGGTCTTCGGTTGCTCGGGCTTTGCAGCGATCACCGGTTCCAGTGTGGCCTGTGCGGCCGCCATGGGAAAGATTGCCGTGCCTGAAATGATCAGGCACAAGTACGACCTGAAGCTGGCCACGGGGACGCTTGCGGCATCAGGGACCATAGGTGCGTTGATTCCGCCCAGCATTCCCCTGATCATTTATGGAGTGGTGGCTCAGGTCTCCATCACCAAGCTATTCCTGGGGGGCATAGGGGTGGGCCTGCTCACCGCCTTTAGCTATGTATTGGTCATTCTGATCCGCACCACTCTCAATCCCAGCTTAGCGCCGCGCTTGACGGAACGGGCCACTTTGAAAGAGCAGGTCTTGGCGGTCAAGCGGACATGGCCTGTGGTCGCGCTCATCATTGGCGTGCTGGGAGGGCTCTTCGGCGGGCTCTTCACTTCGACTGAAGCTGGCGCCGTGGGCGCGCTGCTGGCAGTGGTGATCGCATTTTTCAAGAAGACACTGACGCGCGAGTCCTTTTCCAGATCGGTGAACGAAACACTGATCACATGTGGCAGCGTGTTTATCGTGGTCCTCGGAGCAACCATGCTCACCTCGTTCCTGACCTTGTCGGGCGTGGCGGGTGCAATCTCGGAGGCCGCACAGGTTCTCAACACCAGCCCGGTGATGTTGCTGGTGGCCATCACTCTGGTCTACCTTTTCCTGGGCATGTTCCTAGAGCCCATAGGCGCAATGCTCATCACCCTGCCGATTTTTCTGCCCTTGATTGGTATGGCCAAACTCGATTTGATTTGGTTCGGCGTTTTCGTCGCCAAGCTCGTAGAGATCGGCATGATCACTCCGCCCGTGGGCTTGAACGTTTTCGTGCTGAGCAGCACCATAGGGAAAATAGCCCCGACTGACCTGATCTTTCGGGGTGTGCTCTGGTTCTTCGTGGCAGACATCGTGGTGGTCGGGATGATCATCGCCTGGCCAGACATCATCATGTTTTTCCCACGGACCTTTGGTTGAGGCCTGAATGCGAGGATGAACGGGCTTCTTGCGCGAAGCCCAGTTTTCTGACTTGGCTGGCTTCAGCCAGCCACGACGCAGGCCGAGACCAGTGAGCGAGCATCGTGACGTTGCGCATTGAGCACGGTCTCGCACAACTGATCCAGCTGCTGGGCATCCATCGGCAGTTCGTCTGCCATCGCCTTTAGATTGGCTTTGACCTCCAGGCCGCTCCAGTTGAAGGGCTCGCCCTGGGTGTGTTGCCGTTGGGAGAGCGTGCTGCCATCGGTCAAGTCGACTTCCAGCAGAAAGCTGCGCGCTCCCAGGCTTGCGTCGGGAATCACTTTGCAACGCTGGACCAAGGGTTGCAGCACTGCATCATCGAGCCGGAGCAAGTCCTCGCCCCTCACCCGACCCTGGGACAAGGCCAATGCCATACAAAACTGTGCGCTCATCAACGTTGCGCCTATGTCCGTGAAGGGGCCGATCGCGTCGTTGCCGGGGTAGGCCGCTTCACTCGGGTTCAAGTGCAACCTCACAGCTCGGATCCGGTCGGCAGTCAGGGCATGTTGTTTGGCAAAGAGGATCGCTTGCGTCACTGGCGCCTGCAGGATGGCGCAGACCGGGTAGGGCTTGTAAGTCACGTCCAGGCATCGCCAAGTCTGGCCTAGATCTTGACCTACGCTCTCGATGTTCTGGCGATCGCCCATAAAGGCCTGGTAGAAGCCCGCTTTTCCTTCCAGTGCGTCGGACGCTGCCGTGGCGCCTGCAGCTGCCAGTCGCGCAGCCAGCAGTCCGTTGCGGGAGGCCAGTCCCACCTGCATCTGCCACTCCTGTGAGCCTGACAACCAGGTTTGGTTGGTGCCCGAGGCGGTGCTCGCGGCAAAGCCTATGGCATGTGCCATGGCTCTGGCATCGAGCTTGAGCAGGTGGCCCACACCCACGGCCGCCGCAAAGCCGCCATAGATACCGCTGGCCCGAAAGCCACGCGGCGTGCTTCGCAGGGCGAAGCCCTGGCTGATCGCACCCATGACCTCATAGCCAGCTGCCAAGGCCGTGATGATGTCTTCGCCAGAACTATCTAATTGCTCACCGACGGCGAGCACGGCCGGAGACATGATGGCGCCCGCGTGCGTAAGACCCGGAAAGTAGGTATCGTCCTGAGCGCGTGCGTGCATCAGCGCAGCATTGACGAAAGACGCTGTGTCGGGCGTGGCGGCGCGCCCGGTGATCAGCAGCCGCGCACTGGCCTGGGGGCCTTGCTCATGGAGTGCGGAGGCGTGTCCGGAGGCGAACAGCAGGGGCTGTCCGGCCAGAGCCACGCCCAAGTTGTGTAAGAGGCTGGCTTTGCATTTCTCGAGAACCTCCATAGGGACGGTCCGGAAACGAAGGCCTGCGGCAAAATCGGCAATGCGCTGCGACAAGGATTGCATGGTTGCTCCTCAGTTTAAGGTGGGGTCGATCATCAGCTTTCCAAAGACTTTTCTTGCCTGCATCAGGGCTTGGCCTTCTGCGATCCGATGCAGCGGCAGAACTTGCTGTATCACCGGCTGCAGCCGCCCTTGTTCGGCCAGGCGCATCACATCGATAAAGTCTTGGCGGGTGGCGGCGAAGGAGCCTATCAGGCTGTGTTGCTTGACGAAGAGGTGCCACAGGTTGATGTCCACCTGAAAGCCTGAATGGCCGCCGCAGGTCACCAGCCGGCCGCCGCGGGCCATGGCCTTGAGGCTGGCCTGCCAAGTCGCGGCACCCACATGCTCGAACACCACGTCCACGCCGCGTCCACCAGTGAAGGCGCGGACTTGGTCGGCCCAGTCAGGCTCGGAATGGTTGACCACCAGGTCGGCGCCCAGAGCCTGTGCCTGGGCCACTTTTTGCGTGCTGCCGGCGGTGGCGATAACGCGGGCGCCGGCCAGCTTGGCAATCTGCACGCCCAGCACCCCAATGCCCGAGCCGGCGGCGATCACCAGCACATCCTCACCCATGCGCAGCCGGGCGCGACTGTGCAGCATGTGCCAGGCCGTCGGTCCGGTCACGGCCATGGAGGCGGCCTGCAGATGCGTGAGGCCACGGGGCAGTGCCAGCAATTGTCTGGCCGGTGCCACCACATACTGTGCATAGCCGCCGGGGGTCTGCACACCGAAGACGCGGCTGTTGCGGCACATGTTGGTGTCGCCGATCCGGCAGGACGCGCACTCCCCGCAAAACAGGATGGGATCGACCACCACCTGGTCGCCACACTTCCAGCCACGTACATCTGGGCCCACATCCACGATGTCGCCTGCCACCTCGGTGCCAGAGATGTGCGGCAGCGGCACCGGCGCGGGGGTCTGGCCATCGCGGGTGAGCAGGTCCACTTGGTTGAGTCCGCAGGCCTTGACGGCGAGCAGGACAGAGCCTGGTCCGGCTCGGGGCACCGGCACATCCAGGTCCAGTTGCAGCCGGCCATGGCCCTCGACCGCATGTACACGCACGGCGCGCATGGTGGAGGCCACGGTGCTGTCTGTCGACATGCTCATGCTTTATTTCCCTTGTTCAGGCGGGCCAGGTAGGCCGCTTTCTTTTGCTTGAACTCCTTGGACTGAAAAGCCAGTCCATTGGCCACAGCCTCCAGGCCGAGCTGCTCGCGCAGGGGACTGGTTTCGCCGTTGCGCAGCACCAGCTTGAGCATGCGCAGGGCGTCGCTGCCCATGGCTGAGAGCTGCTCGCCCAGTTCCTCCACGCGCGCATCCAGTGCCGCCACATCGTCCACCAGTTCATTGACCAGGCCCCACTGAAGAGCGGTGGCCGCGTCTATCTTCTGGCCCAGGGCGGCCATTTGCAGGGCACGCGATGGTCCGACCTGGCGCTGAACCATCCAGCTCAGCCCGAAGTCCTGCACCACGTCCAGCATGCCGGGCACCATCCAGAACCTGGCAGACTTGACCGACAGGCGCATGTCGCAGGCCATGGCCAGGCCCAAGCCGCCGCCCCCGCAGGCATCTCCATTGAGGGCCGCGAAGGTCAGCATGGGCAGGTCAAACAAGGCCTGGATGACACGGTGCTGCTCGTTGAGCAGGCGAGTACCAGAATAGACCGAGTCGTCGTCCACATGTTCCATGAAGAAAGGCGTGTCCAGGTCCACCCCAGCCGAAAACAATCGGCCCCGACCCTGCAGGAAAAGCACGTTGAGGTCACTGTGGCTGACAAGCCGGGGCAGCGCGTCCAGCAGCTCGGTGAGCATTTGGGGGTTCAGTGCGTTGAGCCTGTCGGGACGGTTCAGGGTGATGCGGGCTACGCTGCCCTGAACAGACAGTGCGATGGTGGTGTAAGAAGGTAGGGTCATGGTGTGGGGTAAAAGGGCTCAGGTGGGGCGGGGGGGCAGGTGGATGGCGCCACCGTTGAAGGCGTCATGGCTGGCTTCCATCAGCGCCTCCGACAGGGTGGGATGGGCATGCACGGTTTCCATCAGGGCCGACAAGGTGAGCTCCATCTGTACTGCCAGCGTGGCTTCACCCAGCAGTTGGGTGACTTCCGGGCCAACCATCGAGATGCCCAGAATTTGGTCGGTGTCCGCGTCGGCTATTACCTTGACGAAACCCTGGCCGGACTTCATGGCAAGTGCCCGACCATTGGCATTGAAGGGAAAGCGACCGACCTTGACCGTGGCATGACGCTGGCGTGCCTGCGCCTCGCTCAGGCCAACGGAGGCGATCTCTGGCGAGGTGTAGACCGCGTTTGCTATGGCCAGGCCAGCTGTACCACGCCCGTGGCCCCGCAGGTGGGCCACCGCGGCCTCAGCCTGAGCGGTTGCCTTGTGGGCCAGCAGTTGCCCACCTTGCACATCGCCGACGGCATAAATGTGCGCGATGCTGGTCTGACCGTGCTCGTTGGTGACGATAGCGCCAGCGTCCAGTTGGAGCCCTATACGGTCCAGACCCAGGCCCTCAGTGCAGGGGCGCCGGCCCGTGGCCACCAGCACTTGCTCGGCAGCCAGGCGCCGTCCATCAGCCAGGGTGGCCACCAACTGAGTTCCCATTTGTTCCACGCGGACAATCGATACATTGAAATGGCATTGCACTGTATCGGCAGCGAGTTGGCGCTGTAGCACCTCGACGAGCTCAGGGTCTTCCTGGACCAGCATGCGCTCCTGCTGTTCGACCAGGGTTACGGTCACCCCAAATCGGCTGAAGATCTGCGCGAACTCCACGCCGATCACTCCACCACCCAGGATCAGGACGGAGGCAGGCAGCTGGGTCAGCGCCAGTGCACCGGCACTGTCCATGACGCCTGGCAGATCCATGCCCGGGATAGGCGGCAGCACTGGTCGGGAGCCGGTGGCGATGACGATGTGATCAGCGCTCAGCCGTGCGCCGGTCTCGCGCACGCCCACGGTGCGGGCATCGATGAATTCAGCGTTGCCTTGGATCCATTCAATGCCATTGCGCTTGATCAAGGTACGAACGCCTCCCACCAGTTGGCTGACCACGCGCCGCTTTTCCACGTCCACCATTTGGTAGTCCAGCCGCACACTGTCCGCATTGATGCCAAAGGCATGCGCGCTCTGCAAGGCTTTGAATGCATGGGCCTGGTGCAGCAGGCTCTTGGTGGGGATGCAGCCCTCGTTCAGGCAAGTGCCGCCAAGTTCGCCTCGCTCAACCAACGTGACACGCAGGCCCTCGCGGGCAGCCCTGATCGCGGCGGTGTAGCCGCCCACACCGCCTCCAATCACCAGCAACGATGTTTGATGGACCGCAGATACGCTCATGGAGCCTCTCCTGGCCAGATGCACTCGCCGTCCAGCACTGGCTGACCGTGCTGGTTATTGCAGGTGAAAATAAGCGTGACACTGGAAGCTTGAACGTCCCGGATGCTGATGCTAGAGCAGATGGTGTCACCCGGCCGCGAAGGAGCGCGGTAGCGCAACTGGATGCGAGTGCCCTGCGGTAGGCTGTGGCGTCCGCTCCAGCGCTGCAGCGACTGCAGGACAGGCTCCAGCGGCAGGCAGCCGTGGGCAATGGTGCCGCCAAAGCCGGCCTCCTCGCCCGCCGGAGCGCTTACGTGAATCGGGTTGAAGTCTCCCGACAGCTGCGCGTAGGTATCAATGAGAGCCTGGGTGATGTGGATCTCGCTGGGCGGCAGCCTGTCGCCGGCCAGGGGAAGGTGGGGCTGCGTCACGTGCTCTCCTGGGGCACCATGGCCAAAAAGGAAATGGTGCAGACCATCTCGTTGCGCTGATTGTCAGTACGCATTTCGTAGCGCAGAAAGCGCCTGGACTTCTTCTCGAATTTCTCGACGATTCGAAAGCTCGTGGTCAGCGTGTCGCCGGCACGGGCCGGCACACCGAACAGGTCATCATCGCCCATGCGCACGACCCCTGGCGGGAACACCTGGTGCTTCCAGCCCAGCCGCAGTCCGTAGGTCAGGCCCATGCTGGAGGGCGCAAGGTCCGCCTCGCCATCACTGGGGTAGCCCAGCAGCGTGCGAAAGCAGGTGAGCTCGTCCTGGCTGACCTCGCAGCTGTCGCTGCACAGCACTTCGCCCAGGCGGGCGGTGTCATAAAGGAAGTCGGGGTTCATCGTGGGCCTCAGCGCAGTGTTGCCGCCATGAGAGCAGGTTGCTCAAGAAGGTCGCGTACCCGCGCCCGGAAGCGTCCGGCCAAGGCCCCGTCGATCAGCCTGTGGTCAAAGGTCAGGCTCATCATCATCATGGGCCGGATGACGATCTGGCCCTCGCGCACAACTGGCTCGTCGGTGATGCGGCCTATGCCCAGCAGTGCCGACTGGGGGCTATTCAGAATGGGCGTCTCGAAATCTCCGCCGTAGCTTCCGAAGTTGCTGAGGGTGAAGCTGCCGCCTTCTAAGTCTTCGCGCGTCAGGCGCGATGCCCTGGCCTTGTCGACCAGGGCTTTCCTGGCCTGGCAGATGTCCACCAGCGACAGCCGGTCCACTTGCTTGAGAACGGGAACCAACAGGCCGCCATCCACCGACACGGCCAGACCAATATTGACCTCCCCCAGCTGGACCACTTCATCGCCTTCGATGTAGGCATTGATCTCAGGAATGTCGAGCAGTGCGCAGGCGCAGACCTTGAGCACCAGATCGGTGAAGGTGATGCGCACGCCCAGCCCGCTCTCATGGGCCAGCAGCGTGGCCCGCCAAGCGGTGACTGCGGCCATATCGATGCGCCCAAAGCCGGTCATCTGGGCCGTGCTGCTCAGACTGTGCATCATGCGCTGGCTGATGGCTCTGCGCATGGGTGTCAGAGGCCGCCGCTGCGTTGCCACAGCAGCCACTGATAACCCTTCGGCAGGGGGCTTCACACTAGCGGTCGGTATATCGCGCTTGAGAATGACACCTCCGGGGCCTGATCCCTTGAGCTGATGCAAAGCGATGCCACGCTCATGGGCCAGACGCCGGGCCACTGGAGAGGCCAGCAGGCGTTCACCTGCGGTGGTGGTGGTCAGGGACGCGGCGTGCAACCGAGTGTCAGCGGGTGCTGCAGCGCCAGGCATTGGTGCCTGAGCGGGCGCAGATGGCGGTGCCTGGTCAAGGGACGCGCTGGGCGCATGATGTCCGGGTGCCTCATGAAGGTGAGCAGCCAGGTCACCCACCTTGAGAAGGCTGTCGACCGCGGCCACGCGCTGCAGCCAGCCGCTGGCTTCGGCCTCCACGTCGAACATGATTTTTTCTGTTTCTATGGTGAGCAAGGTCTGGCCCTTTTCGACCCTCTCGCCATCTTGGACATGCCACTCCACGAGAGTGGCCTCCTCCATGGTCAGGCCCAGCTTGGGTATGGTCACTGCATGGCTCATCGCAGCATCTCCCTGGCCGCCTTGATGATGCTGTCCACGTCCGGGTGCAGGAACTTCTCGAAGCCCTTGCCGAAGGGCTGGGGCGTGAAGGGCGGAGTCAACCGGCGAACCGGGCAGTCCAGGTGGAAAAAGGCACGTTCCTGCAGTTCGGCCGCCACTTCTGAGGAAAAACCAAAGGGTTTGTGCGCCGAACTCACCACCATCGCACGGTTGGTTCTTATGACTGAAGCCACCAGCGTGTCCATGTCCAGGGGACTGATTGTGCGGGGGTCGATCACCTCCATTTCTATGCCCTCGCCCGCCAGGGTCTGAGCAGCCTGCAGCGCCTTGCCCACCATGAGGCCGGTGGCCACCACCGTCAGGTCGCGGCCAGGCCGCTTGATGTCGGCCTTGCCCAGGGGAATGAGCAGGTCCTCGTCGTCATCAATCTCTTCCTTGAGCTTGTGCAAGGCCAGATGCTCGATGAAGATGACGGGGTTGTCATCGCGGATCGCCGACTTGAGCAGGCCCTTGGCATCGCGAGGCGTGCTGGGCATCACCACCTTAAGTCCGGGCACATGCCCGACCCAGGCCTCCAGGCTTTGCGAATGGTGCGGACCTATGCCCATCTCTGTGGCGACACTGGTGCGGATGACCAGTGGCATCTTGAACATGCCCTGGTAGAGGTAGTGCATCTTTGCCGCCTGGTTGACGATCTGGTCAAGGCAAAGGCCGAAGAAGTCCATGAACATGATCTCGACAATAGGACGTTTGCCTGTCATCGCTGCGCCAACGCCCAAGCCCACGATCACCTCCTCGCTGATGGGCGTGTCACGAACCCGCAGCGGCCCGAATGCCTTGTGCAGGCCGCGCGAGGCGCCAAAGGCACCGCCCGCGGCGGCCACGTCCTCGCCGATCAAAAAGACATTGGTATCGCGCTCCATCTCCTCGCGCATGGCGTCGATGATGGCCCAGCAATATGTTTTACTCGTCATGGGGCGGGGTCCTTAGGGGGCGTAGACGTGGCGCAGGGCCTCGCTGGGCTCGGGGTCTGGACTTGCCAGGGCCAACTCGATGGCGCAAGCCACCCGAGAGGCGGCGCTCGCCTCCACGGCCTGGAGTTCGCTCAGAGGAAGCAGGTTTTCGACAAGAATCCGGGCTCGGAAGTTCGCGACGCAGTCACGTTCCTTCCATTGAGCCTCCTCCTCGCGCGTGCGGTAATTACAGGGGTCGCCCTGGAAATGTCCACCGTAGCGGTAGGTCTTGAGCTCCAGCAGGGTCGGACCCAGCCCGGTGCGGGCCCGCTGCACGGCAGCTCGGGCCGCATCCCGCACGGCCACCACGTCGGTGCCATCCACGGCTTCACCGTGAATCCCATATCCCTGGGCCCGCAGGGCGATGTCAGGCAGACGGGAGGTTTGAATGAACGGCGTCATCTCGGCGTAGAGGTTGTTCTCACAGACGAAGAGCAGGGGCAGGTTCCAAGCCGCTGCCAGGTTAAGCGCTTCGTGAAACGAGCCCTGGTTACTCGCGCCCTCACCAAAAAACACGGCGCACACCCGGTCGCTGCCCTCCAGCAAGGCCGAATAGGCGGCTCCGGTGGCATACGGAATACCCCCGCCCACGATGCCGTTGCCGCCCAGGATTCCGACCGAGGGATCGGCCGCGTGCATCTCGCCGCCCCGTCCGCCTGCGATGCCGTTGGCGCGCCCGAACATCTCGCACATCATGGGCTCCAGCGCCATCCCCTTGGCCAGATAGTGGCCGCGCCCGCGGTGCGTGGTGATGATCCAGTCATCGCTGCGCAAGGCCGCGCACACCCCGGTGGCACAAGCCTCCTGCCCCATATAGGAGTGGATGTAGCCAGGAAAGAGGTTCTTGGCGAATACCGCATTGAGCTGGGCCTCGCATTCCCGAATCTCCACCAAGGTTGCGTAAAGCGAGTGCGCCTCTTGCGAGCTGAGTCCGCCGCGACTGGCTACTGTCTCTTTTTCAGTGGTTTCGGGGGAGGTTTTTTTCATGGCAGTGGTCCCGCTTGAGTATGTACTTGACGATCTTGCCTATGCTGGTCTTGGGCAACTCGCCAATGAATTCGACGAAGGACGGCACCTTGAACTTGGCAAGATGCTGCGCGCACCAGGCTTGAACCTCTGCGGCATCGAGATGCACGCCAGGGCGCAGCACCACAAAGGCTTTCACGGCCTCGTCGCGCAGTGGGTCGGGGACCGAGATGACGGCCGATTCTGCAATACCCGGGTGCTCGTTGAGCACCCGCTCCACCTCGGTGGCGGCGATGTTTTCGCCGGCACGCTTGATCACATCCTTGGAGCGGTCGAAGAAGTGCAGGTAGCCGCCTTCGTCCAGCGAGCCGTTGTCGCCGGTGTCAAACCACTCCCCCTCAAGCATGCAGGCCCGGGTGGCTTCGTCGTTGCGGAAATAGCCGGAAAACATGGGCTCGCCGCGAACCAGGATGCGACCGACTTGGCCGCAGGACAGGTCTTGGCCGGCATCGTCGGTCACGCGCACTTCCCGCCCGAGCAAGGGCAGGCCTATGCAATGTCGCTTGAGCTTGCCGTAAAGCGGGTTTACGGTACAGATGCCCAGAGTTTCCGACAGGCCGTAGCCCTCCACCAGCTTGACGCCAAAGCGCTTTTCGAAACGGTCCCATTCTTCATCGGTGGTGGGCAAGGCATAGAACGAAACGCGGATGCGGTGGCAGGCGTCGTCCGGGTGTTCGGGCTGGGCCAGCAGGGTGCGCAGTTGCATGGGCACGATGCTGATGAAGGTGCAGTCGTGCCGGCGTACCTGCTCCCAGTAGCGGCTGGCGCTGTAGGTTTCCAACAGCACCACAGTGCCGCCTACGGTGAGGGTGGGGATCACACTCACATACTGGCCGTTGACGTGAAACAAGGGCAGCACGACCGCGCTTCTTTCCTCCGGGCTCATGCCCAGAGACTGGCTCACCGCCAACCCCTGCATGAGCGAGGCCTGGTGGCTGATGACCGCGCCCTTGGGCCGCGAGGTGGTACCGGAAGTAAAGATAATCTGTGCGGGGGCCTGCGGGGGCACCCGCACCACACGGTGCGCCGTCTCGGCACGGGCCAGCACCTGGTCCAGCAGTTCAAAGCCCAGGGGAGGGTCAGCGGTCTGAGTGCAGATGCGGATTCGGACCTGTGGGCAGGTGGGAGCCACCTGCTCGAAGAGGTCTGTGAATTTCTCCTCAGCGATGAAGCCCACGCATTCGGCGTTGCTGAGCAGGTACTTCAGCTCGTCGGCGACGTAAAACACATTGACCGGAACCATCACTGCGCCCGCCTGGTTGATAGCCATCCAGGCCACCAGAAAGGCGGGGCAGTTTCCCATCATCAGGGCGATGGTCTGCCCCGGCAGCACGCCCGATGCCAGCATGCTGTTGCACAGCCGATCTACCTGCCCGGCGAACTGGGCATAACTCAGCGTGGAAATGCAACCCTGGCCATCCTCATGGATCACAAAATCCTTGTCAGGATGGGCCACCACCTTCTCGGCAAGCAAGTCGGCAAAGAGTCGGTGTCCGCATGCATTTACGGCCATGTCTGATCCTTGTTGGCGGCAATCTCAGTAAGACCGGGGCAGGCCGCAGCCGGCCTGGGCGATGAAATTCTTGCTCATTTCATTGGTCACAGGCGCAAAAATCAGTTGCCTGATGTCCCTGTAATACCGCTGCATGTGGTACTCCATGGTGAAGCCAGCGCCGGCCAGCACCCGCATGCCCCTGTCGGTGGCCCTGAAAGCGGCTTCAGATGCATAGTATTTGGCCGAGGCCGCTTGCACGGAGCAGTCCATCTTCTGATCCTGCATCCAGGCCGCCTTGTAGGTGCACAACTGGGCCAGATCCAACTCGACCAGGGAGTCGGCCAGTGGGTGCTGCACTGCCTGGAACTCCCCGATGCTGCGGCCGAAGGCCTTACGGTCGCGAGCGTACTGGATGGCTTCCTCAAGCGCGCCGCGACCCAGTCCGTTGCAGACGGCTGCGATGAAGATGCGCTCATTGTTCAGAGTGTCAATGATGGCGTGCCAGCCTTTGTCGGGTCTGCCGATCACGCAGGAGGCGGGCACGCGCACGTTCTCATACACCACTTCATAGGAATGAAGAAACCACGACCCGAGCTTGCGGATCTTGCTGTAGGTCACGCCAGGCGTGTCCCTGGGGATCAGGAAGACGGTCAGGCCGTGGGAGGCCTTGGATTCGTCCCGGCTGCTGCGGGCCACCACGAAGATGTGGGAGGCGATGTTCAGACCGGTGGTGTAGACCTTGGCGCCATTGATGACGTAGTCATCGCCGTCGCGCCGGGCCGTGGTCTTCATGGCCCCCAGGATGTCGGTGCCACCATCGGGCTCCGTCATCGACAGCGCGAAATGACACTCGCCGGCCACCAGTCGGGGCAGGAACCAGTCCCTTTGCTCCTGGCTGCCATGGCGCTCAAGGGTCACTGCCCCAAAGCACACGTCCATGCCGTAAGCCATTGCCACGGTGGAGCTGTGCCGGGCGATCTCTTCGAGGATGATGGTTTCCTCCATCACGCCGCCGCCCGTGCCGCCGTACTCCGTCGATACCGAGGCGCCCATCAGTCCGACCTGGGCCATGCGGTCCATCAGTCCGCTGGGCATTTCGCCTTTTTCATCCCAGACACCGACATCATGCTTGGGCATCTCCTTTTCGACGAATCGCCTGACCGTGTCCTGAAGTGCCCGCTGCTCGGGAGTGAATTCAAAGTCCATGGATTCTCCTGATATCTTGGCGCTTTAGCGCAGTGGAAAGATGGGTAGACGATATCATACCCATTGGTAATAAAATTATTGCTTGCTGGAAATTTTGCTACAGCGGTAGATTCAGCGAGCTCCGGGTTGCCTGGTCTTTCCCCGCACCGCTATCGCCTCAAGACGGGCGGGCGTGGTCAATGCGGCGGGCAGCCGCTGCAGTCGTGGAATAAATAGGAGGCTCGTGCATGGCCGGAATACTGGACGGAGTGAGGGTGCTGGACTTCGGTCACTTTGTGGCGGGGCCTTTGTGCGCCATGCTGTTGGCCGATCAGGGTGCAGAGGTCATCCATATCGACCCCCCCGGCGGTCCGCGTTTCGAGACCCCTGCCAACGCCGTCTGGAACCGAGGCAAGACCTGCGTGGAGCTGGACCTGCACGATCCCTCGGGCAGGGCGCGGGCCCTTGAGCTGGCGCTTCAAACCGACGCACTGATCGAGAACTTCAGGCCCGGGGTGATGGATTCGCTGGGTCTGGGCCATGCCACCCTGTGTGAGCGCCACCCCGGATTGATTTACTGCAGCCTCCCGGGCTTCGGCCACGACGATGCGCGCTGCGGCCTGGCCGCCTGGGAAGGGGTGGTGGCCGCTGCCACCGACACCTACCGGCCCGAACCGGGCTCACCAGGTGAGCCCCTCTTCTGGCCCCTGCCCGTGGCTTCCAACATGGCTGCATTCCAGGCCGCCACCGCCTGCGTCATGGCCTTGATTGCCCGTGAGCGCGACGGCCGCGGCCAGCACATCGAAGTACCGCTGTTTGATGCCATGTATTCGCTGATAGGCGCGCGTGGCATGAGCATGCCCACGCCGGTCCAATTGTCCTTCGATCACATTGGCTTTGGCGTCTACCGCTGCGCCGATGGGCGCGATGTGCATTTCGCTCCTGTGGCGCCCCGCTTCATGGAGTGGTTTGTCGATGCGGCAGGTGTCACCGCTTGGCGCACAGAAGGCTTGATGGACCGAGCCCGGCTCGCGGAAGACCCCCTGCATGCGGCTGAACTCAGGCGGCGGCTCAGGGACTTGTTTGCAAGCCGTCCGGCGGCCGAATGGGAAAAGTTGGCCAACGTAGCGGGCGCCGCCCTGTCGCAGTGCAGGACCATGGGCGAATGGCTGCAGGAGCCCCACGCGTTGGTCAGCGGCTGCGTCCTGGAACTTCAGGATCCCGAGTCAAACCTAATGCGCCAATGTGGAACGGCTGTCAGGATGGATGCTCAGGCGCTGCAGGCCGCTCATACGCCCCAGACCGGACGAAGGCTGGCTGTCGGCGAGGTGCCGCATTTTAGGGATCGTCCGCCTCGGTCTCCATGCTCGAAACCAGCAGATTCTTCGGGGCCGCTCAGCGGGATCCGCGTGCTGGACCTGACGCAGATCTGGGCAGGTCCTACAGCCGGGCGGCTGCTGGCTGAGTACGGCGCGGACGTCATCAAGGTCAACTCTCCCCGAGAGCCCATACTCACACACGAGGAGGTCAACCGAGGCAAGCTCAGCCTGCTGCTGGACTTGAACCTTGCGCCGGACAGGGCATTGCTCGAGCGCCTGGTCCAGCGTGCCGATGTTTTCATGCAGAACTTCGCCCATGGCACAGCCGACAGGCTGGACATAGGCCTGGACGCCATGAGTCAGATCAAGCCGGACTTGATTTACACGTCCATCAGCGCCTACGGTTATGGCGGTCCCTGGCAGGCCCACCGAGGCTATGAGGTCCAGGCTCAGGCCTGCGTGGGTGCGCAGGCCCAGTTCGGCCGCGCCGGCATGGCCAGGCGCTTGCCTTACGAAATCAACGATTACGGTACCGGCATCTTGGCCGCCTTTGCGGTGGGCCTGGGCCTGCTGAACCGTCAGCGCTCCAAGGACGCAGCGCACATGCAGGCGGCCCTGACCTACACCGCGGGCTTGCACCAGTCTTTGTACCTGCACGACCAGCCAGGCGCACCGACCTGGGACGAAAGAGGCTTTGGACCGTGGCAGCGCCTGTACCGGACCAGTGACGCGTGGATATTCCTGGGGGTCAGCCCCCGGGACTCATTCACCCAGCGACGCATCCTGGATTACCTGCAGTTGGCACCTGCACGCAGCGAAGGTGAACTTGCTTACGCGCTCGAAAATACGTTGTCTAGCCGGGATGCCGCCTTCTGGGAAGCTAGGCTGCATGCCCTGGGCGCCGGCGTGCACCGATTGGCGACCTTGGAGGAAGTAATGAAGGACACGCGGTCGCGTCGGCGCGGGCTGGTGATCACGCGCCACCACCCAGGCCTGGGCGATATCACCATGGTCGGGCCCGTGGCGAGCTTGTCGCGCACTCCCCTGGTTCCCGGCCGTGTGGCGGGTCCGCCAGGCTCGGACCGCAAAACAGTAGAGGCGCAACTTGAGGCCTGGTCTTCGCCTCAGTCCAAAACATGAAGCCGCATTCCCACGCCGATCTGGCTTCCTGCATCTTTATGCTGTGCGGTCTGCGGGACCGTGCGCTGAGATGGATAAAGCTCCATATCGATGACCTCGGCGCCCCGGTGGGTGTTGAACCTATCAACGGCTGATACAGGCTACCGTGGGCGCTGGCCGCAGCCGGACGCCACAGTCTTTGGATGCGTGAAAAACAAGTCTTGAGACATGAGCGTCGATTACAGCTGCTGTGATTTCATCCTCTCTAAGAGGCTTTAGGTGCGAATCGATGTTGATGAGCGGCGTCAAGTGTTGATTCCCCAATGATGTTGGGCACAGAGTTTCAGGCTCCAGCCGATTCAGGCAATCCATCAGTTTGCGTTAAGGCAGGTTGACGAAGTCACCGCTCATCACGTCAGAGACTTTGGGTTGAGAGGTGCCCATCCGTTTGAACGACACTTGCTGAGTTTGAATTTCGCTCCGAGGGAAGACAAATTCTGGAGCTCATGAATGAATTCAAGATCAGCAAAGCGTCTGTCTATCGTGCGCTGGGACTGGCTGACGTTGCTTGCTGAGTCGAAGCGTCTAGTCAGCTTGGATTGCACGATTCACGTGAGCTTCTGAGAAAATTTGAACTTTGAAAAAAAAGACATGTGGTAACAACATGTGGTGAAGACTCATAAACTCAAAGCAAAAAACCCTTGTAAATCAACGATTTACAAGGGTTTTTACATTTTGGCGGAGTGGACGGGGCTCGAACCCGCGACCCCCGGCGTGACAGGCCGGTATTCTAACCAACTGAACTACCACTCCTGGTAGCGGCGGCGTTTGCTCTTTCGAGCCAAGTGACCAGTCTTGCGACCGGCTGCCTCCTACTTGTGCCTGCCACTGCTTGCGCAGTGAAACTTGGCGACCCTACGGGGATTCGAACCCCGGTACTTACCGTGAAAGGGTAATGTCCTAGGCCTCTAGACGATAGGGTCAAAACCTTGGATGCTTGTGATTGATCCGAAACCAACCGCAAGACTTCGATGGTGGAGGTAAGCGGGATCGAACCGCTGACCTCTTGCATGCCATGCAAGCGCTCTCCCAGCTGAGCTATACCCCCTGTTGCAGCCTCATCTGATTGCTCAGCTTCGTTGCATCCGTCGAGTCAAATAGTATAGCTGGAAAAAACCTGCTTTCATGAGCCTGCTGAGTTTTTCAAGCGACTGATCACATTTTCCCTGTCCATCAGCTCGATCACGGCGTCCAAAGACGGCGTCTGTGGCGTGCCCAGCAGCAGCACGCGCACGGGCATGGCCAGCTGAGGCATTTTCACTTGGGCGGCCGTGATGACTTGCTTGATGACGCCGGCAATCGCCGCCTTGTTCCACTCGCTGCTGGCCAGACCCTCGGCAAGTTGCGCCAGCACGGGGGCAATGGCGTCGGTGACGTGCAAGCTGAGGTCTTGCGCGCTGGCTTGGCCGCCTTGCACCAGCAACGCCAGCCAATGGGCCAGCTCCACCAGTGTGCTGCAGCGGTCTTTGAACAAGGCGCAGGCCTTGAGCCCGCGCTCGCCTTGCAAGCTCACGCCCAGGGGGGCGAGGAAAGGCTGCACCAAGTCCAGCAGCTGCGCATCGGGCAAGGCCTTGAGGTGCTGGCCGTTGACCCAGCGCAGCTTGGCCTCGTCAAATTGCGCGGCGCTCTTGCCCAGGTGGTCCAGGTCAAACCACTGCAAAAACTGCTGGCGGCTGAAGATTTCGTCGTCGCCGTGGCTCCAGCCCAGGCGGGCCAGGTAGTTGAGCATGGCGTCGGGCAAAAAGCCTTCAGCCGCGTACTGAGTGACGGGTTTGGCGCCGTTCCTTTTGCTCATTTTTTCACCCTGCTCATTGAGCACGGTGGGCAGGTGGCCGTAGACGGGCGTGTCTTTGCCCAAGGCGCGAAAGATGTTGATCTGCCGCGGGGTGTTGTTCACATGGTCGTCACCGCGAATGACGTGGGTGATCGCCATGTCGATGTCGTCGACCACCACGCAAAAGTTGTAGGTGGGCGTACCGTCAGGGCGGGCAATGACCAAATCATCGAGCTCAAGGTTGCTGATGGCAATGCGGCCCTTGACCTTGTCGTCCCACACCACGTCGCCGTGCAAGGGGTTTTTAAAGCGCAGCACGGGCTTGACGCCCTCGGGCACAGCCGGCAACTGCTTGCCCTCCTCGGGCCGCCAGGTGCCGTCGTACCTGGGTTTGAGCTTGGCCGCCATTTGGCGCTCGCGCAGGGCATCGAGTTCGGCCACACTCATGTAGCAGGGGTAGACCTCACCACGGGCTTGCAACTCGGCCAGCACCTCTTTGTAGCGCGCCATGCGCTGCATTTGGTAAAAAGGGCCTTCGTCGTAATCCAGGCCCAGCCAGCGCATGCCTTCAATGATGACGTCAACCGCCGCCTGACTGGAGCGGTCCAGGTCGGTGTCTTCTATGCGCAAAATAAAGTCTCCGCCTTGCGAGCGGGCAAACGCCCAGGGGTAAAGCGCCGAGCGGATGTTGCCCAGGTGAATAAAGCCTGTGGGCGAAGGCGCAAAACGGGTGCGAACGCGGGTGCTCATGTCAGCTTTTCAAGGGTGTCCAGGCCGCGCAGCAGGTCGGCCTTCATGTCGTCAATGTGTTCCAGACCCACGGCCACGCGGATCAGGCCCTGGCCTATGCCTGCGGCCTGGCGCTGGGCTTCGGAGAGCTTGCCGTGCGAGGTGCTGGCCGGGTGGGTGAGCAAGGTTTTGGTGTCGCCTAAGTTGGTGCACAGCGAGAGCACTTGCAGCGAATCGAGCACATGAAAGGCGCGGGCGCGGGCTTGTTCGGGGCTGGCCGCCTTGACGTCGAAGGAGACCACTGCGCCGCCCAAGCCACCCATTTGGCGCATGGCCAGCGCGTGCTGCGGGTGGCTGGCCAAGCCCGGAAAGTACACGCGTGCCACGGCAGGGTGCGTCTCCAGCCAGGCCGCCACCTCCAGCGCCAACGCGCTTTGGGCGCGCATGCGCAGGTCCAGGGTTTCCAGGCCCTTGAGCACCACCCAGGCGTTGAAGGGCGCGAGCACCATGCCGCTGTTTTTTTGCACCGGCAGGAATTTTTCCTTGATCAGCTGCTCGCTGGCGCACAGCGCGCCGGCCATCACGCGGCCCTGGCCGTCCAGGTACTTGGTGCCCGAGTGCATGACGATGTCGGCGCCCATGTCCATGGGGCGCTGCAGTGCCGGGGTGGCAAAGCAGTTGTCCACGGCCAGCCATGCACCGGCTTGGCGGGACATCTCGGCCAAGGCGGCAATGTCGCACACCTCGCCCAGCGGGTTGGTCGGCGTCTCGGCAAACAGCAGGCGGGTGTTGGGCCGAATGGCCGAGCGCCAGGCGTCCAGGTCGGTTTGCGGCACGATGCTGGATTCGACCCCAAAGCGGGCAAATTCAGAGCCAATCAGCTTGATGGTGGAGCCAAACATGGACTGCGAAAAAATCACATGGTCGCCCGACTTGAGCAAGGCAAAGCACATCAGCATGATGGCGCTCATGCCTGAGGAGGTGGCCAGCGCCGCCTCGCTGCCTTCGAGCGCGGCCAGCCGCATTTCCATGCTGGTGACCGTGGGGTTGCTGGAGCGGCCGTAGGTGTAGCCGTCTTCCTCGCCCGCAAAGCGCCGCGCGGAGGTGGCACCATCGGGCTGCACAAAGCCGCTGGTCAGGTACAAGGCCTCGGAGTTTTCGCCGTATTGGCTGCGCTCGACAGCGGCGCGCACGGCCAGGGTTTGCAGGCGCAGGCCCTCGGGCAGTTGGCCGGGTCGGGTAGATGGTGGGGAATGGTCGTTGGCGCTCATGGTGGCAGTGTCAGGCCGTTTGAGGGTTGGGCAGGGCCAAGCGCGAGGCGTCGGCCTCGGCCTCTTCGCTGCTGTCCACGCGATCGGCGTTCATTTGGGCAATCGATTCAGGGGTGATGTCGCCGGTGACATAAATGCCGTCAAAGCAAGACGCGTCAAAACCGGCCAAGGCAGGGTTAAGCTGGCCAATGGCGCGCTTCATGCCTTCGACTTCTTGGTAAATCAGGGCATCACAACCAATGACTTGGCGAATTTCTTCAATGCTGCGGTTGTGGGCCACCAACTCGGCGGACGTGGGCATGTCAATGCCATACACATTGGGAAAGCGCACCGGGGGTGCGGCACTCGCCAGGTAGACCTTGCGCGCACCCGCTTCGCGGGCCATTTGCACGATTTCGCGGCTGGTGGTGCCGCGCACAATGGAGTCGTCAACCAGCAGCACATTGCGGCCCTTGAACTCGCTGGCAATCACGTTGAGCTTTTGGCGCACCGATTTTTTGCGCACGCCCTGGCCCGGCATGATGAAGGTGCGGCCCACGTAGCGATTTTTCACAAACGCCTCGCGGTAGGGGATGCCCAGCAAGTGCGCCAGTTGCGTGGCGCTGGGGCGGCTCGATTCAGGGATAGGAATGACCACGTCAATCTCGTTGGGTGGCACGGTGGAGATCACACGCTGGGCCAAGGTCTCGCCCAGGTTCAAGCGGGCCTGGTAGACCGAGATGCCGTCCAGCACCGAATCGGGCCGGGCGAGGTAGACGAATTCAAAAATACAGGGCTTGAGCTGCGCGCCCGCGGCGCACACCGCCGAATGAACCTGGCCTTGCAGGTCCACAAACACAGCTTCTCCGGGCTGGATGTCGCGTTCATAGCGGTGGCCTGTGCCCTCCAAAGCCACAGATTCGCTGGCCACCATCACGGTGTGCTCGCTTCGGCCCAAGCACAAGGGGCGAATACCAAAGGGGTCCCTGAAGGCCAGCAGGCCGTGGCCGGCGATCAGCGCCACCACGGCGTAAGAGCCTTTGATGCGCTTGTAGACGCCGCGCACCGCTTCAAACACATCCTCGGGCGTGAGCGGCAAACCACGCGTGGTTTTTTCCAACTCATGCGCCAGCACATTGAGCAAGACCTCGGAGTCGCTCTCGGTGTTGATGTGGCGGTGGTCGTTGGAGAACAGCTCGGTTTTGAGCGTGGCGGCGTTGGTGAGGTTGCCGTTGTGCACCATCACAATGCCAAAGGGCGCGTTCACGTAAAAAGGCTGGGCTTCTTCCTCGCTGAAAGCGTTGCCCGCCGTGGGGTAGCGCACCTGGCCCAGGCCCACATTGCCCGGCAGCCCGCGCATGTTGCGGGTGCGAAACACATCGCGCACCATGCCCTTGGCCTTGTGCATGAAGAACTTGCGGTCCAGCTGCGTGGCGATGCCGGCCGCGTCCTGTCCCCGGTGCTGCAGGAGCAGCAAGCCGTCGTAGATCAGCTGATTGACTGGGGCGTTGCTGACAACGCCAAGAATTCCGCACATGGTTCAAAGTCCGGTGAGTTATTTCAAGAAACGGGCAAAGCCTTCGGGCAAAACGGGCTTGAGGCCGGTGAGCATCACAGACAAGAAAGAGGCGCCCACCGATTGCTGCCACCATTGTGAAGTCTTGAGCGCGGTCATCTCCACCACCACCGTGACCACCAAGAGCAGCACCAAGCCCCGCACCAGACCGAAAGCCGCACCCATGGCGCGGTCCACCGGCCTGAGCCCCACCACAGAGATGAGCTTGCGACACATCGCAGCCAGCAGGCCGGCGGCAAACACAGCGGCCACAAAAGTCAGCACATAAGCGGCGGCATAACGCGTGGTGTCGCTCAAAGAATCGCTGGGCAACTTCGCCGCAAGCGCAGGGGCCAACCACTGGGCGACAAAAAAAGCCGCCAACCAACCCAAGACCGACAACACCTCAAAAACCAAGCCGCGCCAAACACCCACCAACATGGACGCGCCCAACACAGCGACAAAAATCCAGTCCGTGGTTGTCAACGCGCGGGGCTCCGGGTGGGCAAGTCCATCAGTTCACGCCCGTCAAAGTTCCAACACTGCGGCAGGCAGGTTCAAGGCCTTGATTTTGTTGGCTGCTTTTTCAGCCTCTGCCTTGTTGGCGTATGGGCCCACGCGAACGCGAATGCGTTTGCCGTCTTTGGTCTCGGCCACCTGGGTATAGGTTTTCAAACCGGCTCTTTCTAATTTGGCGCGGGCCTCGCGGGCCAGGGATTCATCGGCAAAAGCGCCCACCTGCACCACCACGCGCTTGTCGTTGCTGCTGGGTTGCGGGCTGGCGTTGCCATCGAGCAAGGCGCGCGCACGTTGGCCGTCGTCGACCTTGGGCTTGGCCTCGACTTTGGGATTGACTTCTGCTTTCGGCTTAAGTTCGACCTTGGTCTCTGGCTTGGGCTCTGGCTTAGTCTCTGGCTTGATTGGCGCGGTGGGCTTGGCGTCCACGATTTCTTCTTTGTCTATCAGGCTGGCCTGGGCGCTCACGGGGGGCGCGCTGAGTGGCACAGAGGTGGGCGGCGCATCCACCCTGGGGGGCTCAGCCGCAGGCTCGGCCACAGGTTCAAGGACAGGGTCTTTGCGGGCCACGGGCAACACGGGTGCGCCCGGCTTGACCGCATTTCGCGAAGGAATCTCAATGGCAATGTCCACCGGCACGGCGCGCGGCTGGGTCTCAAACAAAAGGGGAAAACCCACCACCCCAATCAAAACCAGCACGGCCGAGCCGATCAGGCGTTGGCGGGCGCGATTGCGGACCACTTCCACGCTTTCTGCCGCTTGGACTGGGGCCGAAGAACCCTTGCCCGACGCATTGGCAGGACGACCTCGGCGGAAATTAAAAATCGACATGGTCGAGGCTGTGTCCGTAGAGAAATGGGCTGCCGACCCACACCGGCAACTTGGATGTCATAGCGGTCCGTGAGGCGGGCCTGCTTGGCTTCAATTCGACAGGTGCTGTGCCGACAAACGAGGCAAACCCTTGCTCAGCACGCCACCGACCGTAAGAAATGATCCAAAGACAATGATTCTATCAGCGGGGTCTGCTGAAGCCACGGCTGCCTGCAAGGCAGCCAGCGGGTCGGCGTGGCCACTGGCGCTGGTGTCCTGGCGGGTTTGCGTGGCCTGCCAGCGGGTTTGCAAATCTGCCGCCGACGCCGCACGCGGCGTCGGTAGGTCGCAAAAATACCAACGGTCCACCAGGGGCTCGATGCGGCTGAACATGGTGGCCAGGTCTTTGTCAGCCATGGCGCCAAAGACGGCGTGGGTGCAGGGGTAAAAGCCCATGGCATCCAGGTTTTCAGCCAGGGCCGCCACCGAATGGGGGTTGTGCGCCACGTCCAGCACCAAGGTGGGCTGGCCAGGCACGATTTGAAAACGCCCAGGCAACTCCACCAGGGCCAAGCCATTGCGTATGGCCTGCGCAGTCACGGGCAACTTGTCGCGCAACGCAGTCAGGGCGGCCAACACGCCGGCGGCATTGACCAACTGATTGGCCCCGCGCAAGGCCGGATAGGCCAAGCCCGAGTAACGCTTGCCGCGCCCGGACCAGGTCCACTGCAGCTTGTCGCCGGAAAATTGAAAATCTGGCCCCAGCTGCCACAGCTCTGCCCCCAGCATGTGGGCGGCCTTGAGCACGCTTTGGGGCGGCATGGGGTCGCTCACCACCACGGGGCGGTCTGCACGAATGATGCCGGCCTTCTCGCGGCCAATGCTTTCGCGGTCTGACCCCAAAAACTCCATGTGGTCCAGGTCTATGCTGGTGATGATGGCGCAGTCGCAGTCAATCAGGTTGACCGCGTCCAGCCGCCCACCCAGGCCGACCTCCAAAATGACCACATCCAGCTCGGAGCGCGAGAGCAAGGACAAAATAGCCAGGGTGGTGAATTCAAAGTAGGTCAGCGAGACCTCGCCCTCCATGTCCTGAGGGCGGCCGGGCAAAAAACCCCGTGCCGAAGGCCCCAGGCGGGCGCTTTCAACCGCTTGAAAATGTGGCAACAAAGCCTCGGGGTGCACCGACTCGCCGCGCACGCGGCAACGCTCCTGAAAATGCACCAAATGCGGCGAGGTGTAAAGACCTGTTCGGTAACCGGCCTGCGTCAGCACCGCTTCGAGCATGGCGCAGGTCGAGCCCTTGCCATTGGTGCCCGCCACGGTGATCACAGGGCAATTGAATTTGAGCGACATGCGCATGGCGGCTGTGCGCACGCGCTCTAAGCCCATGTCAATGCTGTGCGGGTGAAGCCGCTCGCAATGGGCCAGCCAATCGTCCAAAGTGTGGGGGGTGTCCATGCCTCAGATTGTCACCCAAGCACTGGCTATGGCTGGTGCAAGGGTTAAGCCAGTGACAGTGCTTATCGAATGGTTTTGCAAGGGCCTGCGAGAATAAACACATGATTACCGTCTACGGCATACCTAACTGCGACACCGTCAAAAAAGCCCGCGCCTGGTTGAACGATCAGCAACTGGCCCATGACTTTCACGACTTCAAGAAAGCGGGCGTGCCCGCCGACCGCCTGGCCCAATGGGCGGCCCAACTGGGCTGGGAAAAATTGCTCAACCGCCAAGGCACCACCTGGCGCAAACTGACACCCGAGCTGCAAGCCCGCGTCCAGGACAGTGACAGCGCTCAAGCCCTGATGCGCGAGTTGCCCAGCTTGATCAAGCGGCCGGTGGTCGAATGGCCGAGAAACACTTCCGTTGGATTCAAGGCTGAAGAATGGATTCTTTTTTCTGATAGTCAATAGACTTGACCCAACTGACACCTCAGATTTACCGTAGATTTACGCAAGACTGTGAACCGATCAGCCCCCTGCCCCGTTGATAGAGTGTTCGCAGCCCGATTGTGGTTTCAGACCTCCCAAGGACAAGCAAGATGACATACGCCCCACGCACTCCCCACCTGCCAGCGCTGCTGCTGAGCGCTGCCGCTGTTCTGGCTTGCGCCAGCGCACAAGCCCAAGAGGCCATGGCCCGGGTGCTGACCAGCACAGCCGTCATGCAACAAGTGGCTATTCCACGCCAGGTGTGCACCAACCAGCAGGTCATCCAGCAAGGCCAGCCCTCGGGCGCCGGGGCCGCCATGGGCGCCATTGCTGGCGGCGCGCTGGGCAATGCCATGGGTGGGGGCAGCGGGCGCGATTTGGCCACGGTCATTGGCCTGTTTGGCGGCGCCGTGCTGGGCAACAAAATTGAAGGCACCCGCGACGAGGTGCGCAACGTGCAGCAATGCAGCACGCAAACCACCTACGAAAACCGGGTGCTGCACTACGACGTGATTTACGAGTACGAGGGCAAGCGCTACAGCATCAAAATGCCCAACGACCCTGGCCAGTTCGTGCGCCTGCAGCTCAACCCGGTGGGCGCCCTGCCCGCCCCCGCCTACAACGTCCCCAGCTCCAACGCGCCGGCCAACACCATCTTCACGCCCATCTCCAGCCTCGAGCCGCAGCCACACCAGGGCTATCAAGCTTATCCAAGCTCCAACGTCACCATCGTGCAGCCGGCGCCTGTGTATGTCTCGCGGCCTGTGGTTCACAGCGCCCCGCCCTTTGTGTATTACCAACCCACACGGCCGATGTACCAGCCCTATGTGGCGCCCATTAGCCTGTCGCTGCAGTGGTCCAACGGACACCACCGCCACCACAATGGCCACGGCGACCGCCACCACAACGGCCACGGCGACCGCCGCCAACCGGGTCATCAAGGCCAATGGCGTTAAATCACCGCCTCAGGCGCACAAGCCACCTTGCGTTCAAGCCCTCTGCGGAGGGCTTTTTCACGTGATGACGCACCAAAAAATCTCGCCAGTGCGGGTCAGGCGCTGACCTAGAATTGCAAGCTTTGCCCGCCGCAGCCCTTGTGCGGGCTGTTTTTTCATTGCAGGGAAGCGTCCATGAGCACCGAACAAATCAGCAACGTCAGCGTCAACACCCAGGCCAATGTGTACTTTGACGGCAAGTGCGTCAGCCACGGCATCACCCTGGCAGACGGCACCAAAAAGTCAGTCGGCGTGATCCTGCCCGCCACCCTGACCTTCAGCACGGGCGCGGCTGAAATCATGGAATGCGTGGGCGGCGCTTGCGAGTACAAGCTCGCTGGCAGCGAGGTCTGGGTCAAGTCCGGCGTGGGCGAGTCCTTCAGCATCCCCGCCCAGTCCAAATTCGACATCCGGGTGACCGAGGCCTACCACTACATCTGCCATTTCGGTTGAACCTGAGCCCCACCATGAGCACCATCCTCCAACACCTGCCCAAAGGGCAAAAAGTCGGCATCGCTTTTTCAGGCGGCCTGGACACCTCGGCGGCCCTCTTGTGGATGAAGCAAAAGGGCGCTGTGCCCTATGCCTACACCGCAGACTTAGGCCAGCCCGACGAGTCGGACTACGAAGAAATCCCCCGCAAGGCCATGGCCTACGGCGCCGAAAAAGCCCGCCTGGTCGACTGCCGGCTGCAACTGGCGCACGAGGGCATTGCCGCCATCCAGTGCTCGGCCTTTCACATCTCCACGGGCGGCATCACCTACTTCAACACCACCCCACTGGGCCGTGCGGTCACGGGCACCATGCTGGTGGCGGCCATGAAGGAGGACGAAGTCAACATTTGGGGAGACGGCAGCACCTACAAAGGCAACGACATTGAGCGCTTTTACCGCTACGGCCTGCTGACCAACCCCGGCCTGAAGATTTACAAGCCCTGGTTGGACCAAAGCTTCATTGACGAGCTGGGCGGCCGCAAGGAAATGAGCGAATTCCTCATTGCCAACGGCTTTGACTACAAGATGAGCGTGGAAAAAGCCTACTCCACCGACTCCAACATGCTGGGCGCCACCCACGAGGCCAAAGACCTGGAGCACCTGAACTCGGGCATTCGCATCGTCAACCCCATCATGGGCACGGCTTTTTGGAAGCCCGAGGTCGACGTCAAGGCCGAAGAGGTGACGGTGCGCTTTGAAGAAGGCATGCCCGTGGCCCTGAACGGCCAGAGCTTTGCCAGCTTGGTGGACCTCATCCTCAAGGCCAACGAGATTGGCGGGTGCCACGGCCTGGGCATGAGCGACCAAATTGAAAACCGCATCATCGAGGCCAAAAGCCGCGGCATTTACGAAGCCCCAGGCATGGCGCTGCTGCACATTGCCTACGAGCGCCTGGTCACGGGCATCCACAACGAAGACACCATTGAGCAGTACCGCATGAGCGGCCTGCGCTTGGGCCGCCTGCTCTACCAAGGCCGCTGGTTCGACCCGCAAGCCATCATGCTGCGCGAAACCGCCCAGCGCTGGGTGGCGCGCGCCATCACCGGCGAGGTGACGCTGGAGCTGCGCCGCGGCAACGACTACAGCATCCTCAACACCGACTCACCCAACCTGACTTATGCCCCTGAGCGCCTGAGCATGGAAAAGGTGGAAGACGCGCCGTTTTCCCCGCTGGACCGCATTGGCCAGCTGACCATGCGCAACCTGGACATCACCGACACCCGCGCCAAGCTGGGCATTTACGCCCATGCGGGGCTGCTGTCGGCGGGGCAAGGGCCGCACATCTTCAAGCTTGAAGGCAGCGGCAAGAATTGAGGGCTGGGCTGCTCTCTTAAAAAACGGCCTGCGGGCCGTTTTTTTATGTGTTGGCTGAGCACGCAAGTTGCTCAAACCACCACCGGCTCCGGCTCCAGCCGTATGCCAAAGCGCTCATATACGCTGGTCTGTATGGCCTTGGCGAGCGTCATCACCTCGCCGCCTGTGCAAGGGTTGGCGCGGCCGCCTCGGTTGACCAGCACCAGCGCCTGCTTGTCGTACACCGCCGCATGGCCCACGGACTTGCCTTTCCAGCCGCAAGCCTCAATCAGCCAGCCCGCAGCCAGCTTGATGCTGCCGTCGGCCATGGGGTAATGCACCACCTTGGGCTCCCGGGCGATGATGTCGGCGCACTGGTCAGGGCTGACGGTCGGGTTCTTGAAAAAGCTGCCCGCGTTGCCCAGCACGGCCGGGTCGGGCAGCTTGGCGCGGCGCACCTCGCAGACCCAGTCAAACACCTGCTGCGCCGTGACCTGGCGGCGGTCCGTCACACCCGCTTGCGCCATGCGCCGCTCCAGGTCGGCATAACCGAGCACAGGCTTCCAGGATTTGGGCAGGGCAAAACGCACGCGGGTGATCAGCGCCTTGCCGGCCAAGCCCATGCCTGGGGCGGCAGGCAGGTGCTTGAAGACCGAATCGCGGTAGCCAAAAGCGCATTGGGCGGCGTTGAGCGTGAAGGACTGGCCGGTTTCCAGGTCGATGGCGTCCAGGGATTCAAAGCGGTCTTGCAACTCCACCCCGTAAGCGCCAATGTTTTGCACCGGCGAGGCGCCCACACTGCCAGGGATCAAGGCCAGGTTTTCCAGACCGGGCAGGCCCTGGGCCAAGGTCCATTCCACCAAAGCGTGCCAGTTCTCGCCCGCACCGGCCTCCACCACCCATTGGCGGGCTGTTTCGGACACGAGGCGACAGCCCATGATCTCGACCTTGAGCACCAGCGGCCGCACGTCGCCCGTCAGCACAATGTTGCTGCCGCCGCCCAGCACAAATTTGGGCACAGACCGCCACTGCGCATCGGCCAACACGGCCTGCAAATCGGCCTCACTGGCCACGCGGGCCAGCTGCAAGGCCTTGGCGGCAATGCCAAAGCTGTTGAGCGGCTGAAGCGATACGTTTTTCTCGACTACCATTTGCAAGATTGTCTCACCCGTGTCCTCCACCACCTGATGCTCAACCATGCCTTCTTTTGACACCGTCCTCGAAGCCGACCTAGTGAAAGTGAAAAACGCCGTCGAAAACTCCGCCAAGGAAATCGGCACGCGCTTTGACTTCAAGGGCACGGCGGCAGCCATTGAACTCAAAGACAAAGACATCATCCTCACCGGCGATGGCGACTTTCAGATCGACCAAATCAACGACATTTTGCGTAGCAAGCTCACCAAGGCAGGCGTGGATGTGCGCTTTTTGGAGCTGGGCAAGGTCGAAAAAATTGGTGGCGACAAGGTGCGCCAAACCAGCAAGGTGCGCAACGGCATCTCGACCGAAGACGGCAAAAAAATTCAGCAGCTCATCAAGGCCAGCAAGCTCAAGGTGCAAGGCTCCATCCAGGGCGACGCGGTGCGGGTCAACGGCACCAAGCGCGACGATCTGCAAGCGGCCATGGCGCTGATTCGCGGAGAAATGAAGGACCTGCCTCTGAGTTTCGATAACTTCAGGGATTGAGCGGGCCAGCTCCTACAGGGGAGAGCCGTCTTGTCTTTGTAGGAGCTTGCCTGCAAGCGGATCGTGCCGATCAACGGGCATTACATCGCGCCAAAAATCGCTGGCAGGCCAGCTCCTACAGGGGAGCGCTGTCTTGTCTTTGTAGGAGCTTGCCTGCAAGCGAATCGTGCCAGGCAGCGGGCATCACCTCACGCTAAAAATCGCCGGCAGGCCGGCTCCTACAGGGAACTGTGGAATGCCTCAGGTTTTAGACTTGGCTTTGGCGTCGGCCTTGGCACCAATCTTGGACTCTTGGCCGCGCATGAGCTTGGTGATGTTCAGGCGGTGGCGCCAAATCAGCAAGGCGCTGATGACCACCAGCATGGCCAAGACGGCGCGGTCTGTGTACCAGGCGCTGCGGTCACCCAGCAGGTAGATCAGCGGCGCGGCCAGCGCGCTGAGCAGGGCCGACAGGGATGAGTAGCGACTGAAGTACGCCACCAGCGCCCAGGTAAGCAAGACCCCCAGGCCCAGCAGCCAATGCACGCCAAACAACACACCGGCGGCCGTGGCCACGCCCTTGCCACCTTGGAACTTGAAGAACACCGGGTACAGGTGGCCAATGAAGGCGGCAAACCCCACGGCGGCCAGCGCGCCATCGCCCAAGCCGTAGGCGGCGCCCTGCCACTGCACCCAGGCCATGGGCGCCCAGCCTTTGAGGGCGTCCAGCAGCAGGGTCAACACCGCCGCGGCTTTGCTGCCTGAGCGCAGCACGTTGGTGGCGCCCGGGTTTTTGCTGCCGTAGCTGCGTGGATCGTTCAGGCCCATGAGCCGGCTGACGATGACCGCAAACGACAAAGAGCCTATCAAGTAGGCCACCAGCACGGCGGCGGGCAAGTAAAGGTGGGTCATGGCAAGGCCTTGGTTTTATTTGTCGATAGCGCAGTGCACGGGCTGGGCTTGGAGCAGTTGCACGCACACTTGCGGCTCCAGCCCCAGCAAAAAACCCCGGCGGCCACCATTGATGGCGATTCTAGGCAGGGCCAAGATGCTTTCTTCGATGTAGACCGGCATGCGCTTGCGTGTGGCAAAAGGCGAGGTGCCGCCCACCAAATAGCCGCTGTGCCGGTTGGCCACCTCAGGCTGGCAAGGCTGTACGGACTTGGCGCCAATTTGCCGCGCCAGGTTTTTGGTCGACACCTGCTTGTTGCCGTGCATCAGCACGATCAGGGGCTGAGCATCTTGGTTTTCCATCACCAGGGTTTTGACCACGCTGAAAGGGTCCAGCCCCAACACCTGCGCGCTGTGCTCGGCGCCGCCGTGCTCCATGTACTCATAGGGATGCTCGGTGAAGGCCACGCCTTGCTGCCTGAGCAGCTGCGTGGCCGGTGTTTCAGAGGTGCTGGCCAGTTTGCCCATGGCGGGCCTCAGACGGCCGGGTCGCGCAGTTCCCAGCGGATTTGGTCTATGGCCTTGAGCAGGTCCTCAGGCAGCGTGGTGCCCCAGGCCTGCATGTCTTCGTCGAGATGGGCCAGAGAGGTCACGCCAATGATGGTGCTGGCCACCTGCCACTTGGTGTAGCAAAAGGCCAGCGCCATTTGGGTGGGCGTGAGGCCGTGCTCGCGGGCCAGCGCGTTGTAGCGGCGGGCGGCCACCAAGGCGTCATGGCGGCCCCAGCGTTGCTGGCGCACAGTGTCATAGGTGCTGATGCGCGCGCCCTTGGGGCCTTGCTCGGCGCTGGTGCCTGTTTGGTCGTACTTGCCCGTGAGCAGGCCAAAGCCCAGCGGCGAGTAAGCCAGCAGCGACACGCCCAGGCGGTGCATGGTTTCGTCCAAGCCGTTTTCAAGCGTGCGGTTGATCAGGCAGTAGGGGTTTTGCACGCTGGCCACGCGGGGCAGGCCGTGCTGCTCGGCCAGGCGCACAAACTCGTGCACACCGTAGGGCGACTCGTTGGACAGGCCAATGGCGCGCACTTTGCCGGCCTTGACCAGCTGGCCCAGGGCTTGGAGCTGCTCGTGGATGGAGGTCACAGGCCCGTCTTTGGCGGGGTCAAAGTACATGGCACCAAACGAGGGCACATGGCGCACCGGCCAGTGAATTTGATAGAGGTCGATGACGTCGGTTTTCAGGCGCTTTAAGCTGCCCTCGCAGGCGGCAATGATGTCCTCGCCGCTGAGATCGGGCTTGCCGCCGCGCACCCAGGCCATGCGGGCAGGGCCGGCCACCTTGGTGGCGAGCACGGTTTTTTGGCGAGCGCCTGGGGTTTTCTCAAACCACCGGCCCATGATGGACTCGGTGAGATTGAAGGTCTCGGGCTTGGTGGGCACGGAGTACATCTCGGCCGTGTCCATGAAGTTGATGCCCAGCTCCAGCGCACGGTCCATGATGGCGTGGGCCGCAGCCTCGTTGACCTGCTCGCCAAAGGTCATGGTGCCCAGGCAAATGGGGGTGACTTGCAGGTCGCTGTGGCCGAGTTGAATGGTCTTCATGAGGAATTGATTAGGTATTGAAGTGGGAGTTTAAAGCTTGAGCTTCGCCACCCCTACGCAGGCCGGCGCCTTAAATAGGGCCTTGTCTGACAGGCCGCAGCTGCAGCAGTCACGACGACGGCCAGCACATTGTTCAGCCCGGGGTGGGGGCAGCGCGTGGCACCACCGTTTCCTCACGCGTGCCCCTCTCCCCAGCCCTCTCCCCAAGGGGGCGAGGGAGCCAAGCCGGGCGCCCGAATTCACTCCCTCCCCCCCTGGGGGA
>Ga0209550_10000387_pt1 | contig 40279 bp, 54 predicted proteins | sample LauGreSuBDMM15SN_2_FD_187567 | JGI IMG/M metagenome (GOLD analysis project Ga0209550, IMG submission 187567) | Freshwater lake microbial communities from Lake Michigan, USA - Su13.BD.MM15.SN (SPAdes) (version 5) | ecosystem: Environmental > Aquatic > Freshwater > Lake | place: Lake Michigan...
AGGTAGACTGCGCATGTCCACCACAAGATTATTGTATCCATGAGTGTATCCTCTTTCGCATAACATGATGCGTTCATTACCAGTTGAAGCAATCTTTGCTGCAACATTTTTCATATCGTGGGGAGCAAGGAACTGTCCTTTCTTGACATTGATGGCACAGCCGGTAGCCCCTGCTGCCAATAATAGGTCAGTCTGTCTGCATAGGAATGCTGGTATTTGTAAAACGTCAATGCCAGCTGTTGCACATAACTCTGCCTGATAGCTTTCATGAATGTCAGTTAAAACAGGCACTCCAAGATTATGTTTAATGGTATTAAGAATTTTTAAACCTTCGTCAATTCCAATACCTCTTTGAGTTGATATGCTAGATCTATTAGCTTTATCAAAACTGCTTTTATATATAAATTTAATCCCTAAATTATCACAAGTTTCTTTTATAGCATGAGCAGTTTCAAATGCATGATCTAGACTTTCAATTTGACAAGGGCCAGCAATTAATACTAACGGTTTATTATTTCCTAGTTCGATATTATGAATATTAAATGTACGCATATTATTATTTACCAATGTCTGATGGTATTGGCAATAATAAACCCACAGGTTACAACGTGGATGACTACCCAAAAAGTTTTTAAGAATAAAACAATGCGAGCTTCACGTAGAGTGAGGATAGGCACATCTGGTATATCCTCATCAGTTTGTCCCATTCGGTGCCCAGTTGCCCGGGCCCAAACTTTTTCAAAACTATTCATACTTACCCTTCGTAAGTAGCAGAATTGGCTCCGTGTTCAAATACTTCAACTGATTTGATTCTTACAGTTGGATTAATTGGATAACGCATATCGCCTGATGCTAGAAGTTCAGCCATCTGGTCATAGGCCATCTTGGCAAACATTTCACAGCCTACTCCAGGTACAATGCGTAAATCGCACAAGGCGCCACGCTCGTATGGAAGTTTGCTTAGATGATCTTTGCTTTCAATGTCTACAATCTCGTTCATGTGTTTGAAAAAATCCAGCATTGGATCGTCTTCAGCAACTACTAGTGTGTGATCGAACATGTGATCTGCCCATGCTTTGAATTCTTTTAGACCTCCAAAGTCCATGCACCAGTTTTTGTCATCCAGTGTGTCGCACTCGAATATCAGTTTGATACCAATTGAGTAACCATGCAGTGTTGAACAGTGGCTGTGTGTGGCACGCCATTGTCTAAAACAGCATGATAAGCCGCGGTCGTTGCCGTAAGTTTTTGTTGAGTAAAATTTTGCCATCTCTAGTCTCCTTTATATAGGTAGCAAGTTTGATGACTGCAGAGTGTTTAGAGAGGGATGATGCCATAGAGTCCTCTTTGTGTGTGTATACTGTATATTATACAGTCTGATATTTATATGTCAACCTCTGAATCACATATATTTTTAAACACAACATTTTTTTGAGACCATGATTTGGGTGCGGACCACTCTTTGTTATTTAATACCACAAACAATTTAGACGGGTATAATGTAAAGATTTTGGCAATTTGATAAATCCAGTATATTGGATCTACTGCGGTTGCGGTTGATTTAAGATAATTTTTAGAATCTTTGTAAACGTTGTTTAATTTGTTATCATTGCCTTGAAGATCAAAACCTACCAAGTATATGGTTTCGGATTCTAATCCACAAGCCACTAACAACGCCAACGGACCACTACCCCAATGCCACAGTTGATCTTGTCGTAGGGTTCCTGTATACGGCAGAGACGGAACCTGACGAACATACTTTGAATAAAACTTTGCCCATTCGGGTCTAGTATAGATTATGGTATTTTGATTATTTTGAGAAGCCAAAGCTTCGTCGACCATTCGTTGATCGCAACATACAAGATGCGGAACAACTAAGTCTCGATGTAATGCGTTACATCCTACAATAGTGTGTCGTTGAGAAATAGAGTGTAGATCAAGTACTTGCCTACTTTCGCCATTCCCAACAACAACAATAGGCATTAGTTACCTGATTCTTTGATCTCGCCAAACGGGTTCCACATTCCTGGATTACCGGCTTTCAAACATACCCAACCCACGCATCCACCTAGTCTAGGATAAGAATTCCACACAAGATCACCAACTGTATAGTTTCCTTCTTTAGGTGTAGACGAGGCATACATTTGAATATGATTGTTTAGTCTTACCGCACCGTTGACATGCAAGTCAACAGCAGGATCTGGAATCTTAACTCCTACAGCTAATTTTCCGTGAACTACAACATGAATTGGATTTTTAGTAGGATTGCCAAGATCGATGTTTCCGTTAGCCTTGATAGAAATTCTTGGAGTGTCGTCAGTTACAATATCGAAATTGTTACTGCCAAACGTACCAATGATACCGTGATTGGTATCAAAATTAGAACCAATCATCACTTCAATACCGTTTTCCGCCACGCTCAACCCAGCATTAGGAGATTCTGTTCCTAATCCTAAGCGATCGGTTGTGGCGTTATAAAACATATATTGATTTATAACCACGGACCCGTCTACAATAAGTCCTTTCAATCTTCCGACTTCTTTTAAACTACTTTTTGTAACTCCTGATCCTAACGACTGGCTATCAAGAACTTTGACTCCGTCGATAGCATAGTGTCTATTACTATCAAGATTAATATGCTCGGATGAAAAGAAATGATCTGTGTTAAACACAAATTGGCGGCTGTATCCCTCGCCGCTAAAAAGAAGCCCTTTCCCGTTGTTGGATTCGGTTTTTTTAGCTTTAAATTCTAGGAATCTTAAATCCTGAATAATAAGATCTTGAGCAGACCGTGTGGCAGCTAGATCCTGTAAAGCCTGGCTAATAATATCGATTGGATTAGGTGTAGTTTGATCGTTCATAACGATATTTATCAAACTACACAGAAAGAGTGTCAGGCAATTTTAAGTAAAATGGTTTCTTCGTTAATGCGTCCGTTCATGCGGGCATCTGTAGCGTTAATCTCGTCCAAGAACTTACGTAACGCAACTTTGTTAGCTGCCTTAAACTCTTTGAGTTTTTCCTCGGGCTTACGTACAGTCTTTTGTACAGATTTACTTTCATTGAAGCCAGTAATTGTAGTACCTTTAACGCTGAGTTCTTTGTATTCGTCTGCAACATAGCGGCCTAATTTACGTGATTTACTATTATAAATCCATAATTCTTGGGCACCTATAATATCTTCTGGATTAATACTTACAAGTTTTAGTGGCTCGTTAGTCTTTTGATATTTGAGTTTAGCAACCACTTTAGATTTATCTGTGGGTTTCTTGGCACGTGGCTTGCGATTAACTTTGGCTTCTTGTCCAAGCATATCGCAGGCACTAACAACTTCCTGATAGAACGCTGTAATTTTCTTTAGTTGAATCTTACTTAGATGGCTGTATGCTTCTTTAAGTTGTTCTTCTTTTGTATTAGCAGCTTCGGTAAGTTCTTCTAAATTTCGAATATAAAAGTTCTTAATGATACGAGTGTGTGCGGCTTTAGCTTGTTTAGCTTTGAGAAGATTTAAAATTTTAAATGCTTTTGGATCAAATGCTTCTGGATCTGCTTGGAAATTTTCAATAGCATCTTCAATTTCAGTAGTCATACCAATTGCCGATTCACGCAACCGTTCCTGAATACTGGGTACATACACGGTTGTCTTAACTGCCTCAGCCGCTTCTGCCACTGCATCTTCATCAATATCGTATTTTCCTTGTTCGAGGGCATCTTTAATAGCATCCCGTAACCAGGCAACAGTTGATCGGCCTTGATTGAAATCTTCTCTTACATCTGGCATGCCTCTAAGCAAGCAGGCTGCAATAGATCCCATAGTAAGAGAACAGCGATTATCTTTGGACTTTTTAAAACTAGCAATATCTTCTTTAGAATACCCAGCAGTACTCATCCAATTGATTACTTTGGGTTTAAGTTCTCTACCACTCGACTCTAATCGATACCATTGCATACTAACACGAAAGTGTTTGGAATATTGATCAGTAGTTAACTCATTGACATTATCCCACTTTGGAGAATAATCTTTTCCTTTAGATGCCCGAGCTTCTGCTAGATGTTTTGCCTTAGTTGCCATGTTTGCTCCTAGTATCGTTTAACAATATGTATATTATAACACCATTTGCTCACGATGTCAACCGTTCTACTTCCTGCAATTCACCCTGATCGTTTTCACGATATATAATTACTTCTTTACAATCTTCATCCAGACTGCTTTTTGCAAATTCAAATGCTTGTTTTCTGCTAGCTGTTGTTTCGAGCAACTCTTCGTGACCGTCATCTTCAACTGCCCAAACTTCATAAAGTTCGAAGTTCATTTTAAATTACCATCTCCTAAAATTAATAGTTATCCAAATCTTGTTGTAACACTACCCAACCAAGGGTTTTTAAGTCGTTTTTGATTTCTTCTGTGACTACACCTTCGGGTACATACCCGGTTGCCTGCCGGTGATCCAATCCGTACCCTGACTCGTCATTGCCGATGCCGCTACAATACCAATCGATATAGTCACCTTGTTCTCTCATGTCGGCAATAATGCCTCCGGCGGAACGCCACGAGGCGCTCCAGGTTTGATTCTTGAGAATGGGGATGACGTCTAATTTTTGAAAGTCGTTATTACAGATAGCGGCGTAGAGATTTTGAGCATAATTTTCATTTGTCCGGACCTTTTCTAGAATCCATTCGGTGCTACGGAGATCGTACTGCATGTTGTCTTTTTGCCACGCTGGATCCACGAGATTTTCTTCATCCTGTTGGCGCCAGGTTTTGAACATCTCAATATATTCTTCAAGAGGTTCTAATCCTTTCTCTTCCTGGCGCTTGATATATCCTTCCATTTGAAAGGTATGTCGTTCGGGACTCTTTGAAACCTTATCCATCTTTCCAAATCTTTCCAGCAGTGTCTAAATTAGAACTCCAAGTCATGAGCTTGTTATAAATCGGATACAACCATGCCCAATCAAATTTACACATAGGGTAACTGACCCAATCGCCTATATGAAAGAGGATAGTCGAAATAAATTGTTTCATTGAATATACTGTTGGTCCTGCGATAGAATCTGCACTTTGTCTCGAAGATCTGCAATGTTGTCTACAATCTTATTATACTCATCAGTATCAAGAATAGTTTTGTACATACTCAATGATTGTGCCATCAAGATAGCGGCAATCTCTAATGGATTGTTATCCTTGTCAATCATTTTAGCATGAATAGCCCAGTATTCTTGATACAGGTCGTCAAGTCCGTTATCTGAATTAGTGTCCATGTTTTTCCTTTTCTAATGTTAATTGGTGCCGGTATTCTCTCTTGAGCCAAAATTTGTATTTCTGAAAGTACTCAGATAAGGTTTCTTCGGGAATTGGAAGTTTCAAATCCGTGTACTCGTCTTTATGTTGCATCCATAATTCCTGAATCCAATTTCTAAAAGATGATGTTTTCATATCAAGTCCACAAACTATTTCGAATTTTAATAAGTCGGATCATCATGGCTTCATCCTCTTTTTCATAATCTGCTTCGATCTTTTGAAGAAGTTTGTGTGCCTTGTCTTGTGCCTTTTTACGGGCAGGATCTTTAGGTGTGCTAAAACTTAGTTTGCCACCATTGGCTTCACGACTTGCTTCACATGCCGCAGTCCATCCACTTGCTTCATAAGGGTCTGGACGAGCACGATAAGTCACAGTCCACCAAGTGTACAGCTCGATGATTTCTTTAGCACTATTAGCTTGATAAGTTGGTTGGCCGTAGCCCTTGCTGTCAGGATTAGATCCCATATTTTCGTCTATCACCAGTCCACTTGCCCACTTGAGATATTCCATGCCTGCTTCTGGACAGCGCCATGTACGCCAACGTAGCCAACCTTTGCGATACCAAGGCACTTCAAATTCAGTTTTGGCTTCATCACTCCACATGCAGTGATGCCATGCTTGTTCTATTTCAACAAAGTCCACAAGCTCGTTGAACATACAAGGAAGAAAGCGACTGCCAACATCACTCCAGTTACCCGGTTGTATGTCTCGAGGATGGGCCGTAAGAGCATGGCTGTGAGAGACCCAGCGATTATTAATATAATAGCGTATGTCATTTAGTCGGTCCGGTATATAGTAAACAAATTTTTGAACATAGTCGATCCCTTCTTCGGCTATCCAATAGCGAATAGGATGCTCTGTTTGTGCTTTGGTATGCCATGCATCCCATCCTTCAGAGGTCAATGCTCCGGGACCTGGAGTTCCTCGAACCCAGTCTGCAAATTTTCCAATTGTCCAATAATGACTACGCATTTTTATTCCTTAAAGATTATCCTGTCGAACACTTTAATTATACTATCTTTCTAGAAACATGTCAAGATGCATCAATTTTGCCCCATTTAATCTTTAACCAAATTCTTTCGTGAATGTAATAATCTATACTTAAAAGAATGTGCAATGCTGTGGCAAATCCTGTGGCACTACTAATATCTCCAGTAAACAAATATGTCCAAAAGATTGTAAACAACCATGCTGTTAATCGATATGTAAGCATTCTTACTACTGTTCTTTTTTTAGTTTCCACTATATTTTCCTCTGATATCCTGCTAAGTTTAACATAATACTATATTGCTCGTAGGCTTTTTTAATACCGTTGTTTGATTGCCGATACCAACTTTCTTCACGTTCTTTTTCCATAAGCATGGAAAACATGTCAGCATCACTATAACCGTGAGTGTGATTGCCAAAAAATCTCTGTTCCATTTCGACTAGGGCACGAAATCTACTTTCTGGTATTTGAACTGTGAAGACTTTCTCTGTTTCATATTCTACAAAATCCTTGCTGACAATGTCTGCTCGCAGAGGATCTGTAAAATACGTAGGGGGGTGATATCTGGCCCTACGTTTTTGATCATCTACGATTTGTATTTCGTAGTTCTTACAAAACTGATCAAGCCGTTCGGTCATTTACGATCGCCAAATAATTGTAATAGGCTTAAAAACAAATTAATAAAATTCATATATAAACTAAGTGCACCAAATACTTCTTCTCGACCAGTATCAGTATCTTGAGAAACTATTTCACGAATGTTCTGTGTGTCGTAAGCAGTTAATCCCATAAAAATAATGATAGCCAACGCACTAATAACCATTTGCATTACTGTACTGCCAATAAAGATATTGATGATGCTGGCAATTACAATAGCAATTAACCCCACAAACATCATCTGGCCCATAGAGCTTAGATCTTTCTTTGTGAAATATCCGTATCCGCTCATAGTGGCAAACAATACCGCCGCACCCATAAAGGCTGTAACGATACTTCCCATAGTAAACACCGCAAAGATTACAGCAAAACTCAATCCCATCAGGGCGGCAAAACCATGCAAGAAGATTTGTAATCCTGTTTTATCTAATTTCTCAGAAGCAAATGTCATTCCAAGAATAGCAACTAGTGGCGCAAACATCACAATCCACTTCATGACTCCGGTGAAAAAGAATTGCAAGAGCTCAGGGCTAGTTCCCACAAAATAACTTATAAGCATGCTGGTAATTACAGCAAGACTCATGTGTCCATACACACGCCCCATAGCTTCGTTAATTCCCGAAGCCGAGCGATACGATAATTCATTTCCAGTATATCCTGTTCCAAACATGTTAATCTCCTTAATTATTAATTAAACTTCCTGTCATTGGAAAAATTGCAGCAATTGCCTTGGCGCAAGCAACTGCAACTTCTTGATGCTCCAATTGGGTACCATTAGCACTACGCAATTCAATAAAGTGAATCCAACTACGTAATGTGCCATTCATATATAGTCGACTTTCTGTAAGACCTTCTGGTAATACAGCACGAGCTTGTTCTTTTGCTATGCCTTTATCGATAGCTTGGGCATATGCGTTTTTAGATTGTTCGATGATCCATTTTTGTTTAGCTTCCCACCATGCTTGTAACTCTGTATCATCTGTTGAGATGCTGTTCTGTCTGTTTTTTGTATCTTGGAGTCTAGCTTCTCGCAATACAAACGACAGGTCTTTAGTAGGGTCAGCATATCGCTGACTGAACTCTTGGAAACTAAAACTTCTGTGTCGCAAGATTTGTCGAGCAATGTCTCTGGTTGTGGTAATTTCGATACAGGCGGAGACCATTTCGAGTGGGCTCCAGTGTTGGTGCTTGACCAAGTATCGGATAAGTTTTTCTGATGTCTCGGTGTTAAGTTGGTTGCTAGGATTGCTGACACGGGCGCAATACGCAATGAGTTCCTGTGCATCTCCGATACCAAGATCTGCAAATTCCTGTGTGGGTTGACTGTAGCTGAGTAATCGAACATCCATTTAAATTTCCTTAGGTAACAATATCAAAATTAATAGCGCAGCGAGGACCATCTTTTGGAACTCCACCACCGTGGTACAGTGTACCATCGAACATTAAAATGCGACCACGCTTGGGTGAAACACGTTTTACAATGTTGTTGTCTTGGTCAAAGATCACTGTGTCACCATCTGCGTCATTGACATAGTATAACACAACAGTATGTGGAAAGGGCAAGTCCACATGTGGCGAATAGTGTTCCAAATCTGTGGTATAGGGCATTAAAACAAATATCCTTGCTACAATTATTTCTTTCATGACACGCCCAATGTGTCCACATGCCAGCTGGGGTATCAGCCCAAAGTTAGGCAAGTGCTCTGAAAGCGTATTTGATGATTTTAACACATGAACAAAACTCATAGGAGCATACTGTTCTTCTGCTGATAATTCGTATTTGACCTTTAAAGAAACTATCGGATGCATTTGTTTATCGCCCGACTTTCCCAAAATACTTAATTCAAAAAAATCTTGTAGATGTTTTGGAATTAAATCATCAAGTACTTCAATGTTCACTGCTCTTCTTCCGGTTCATCAAAACAAAGACTTTCCATTGTTTTATAATGTTCGTAGGCTTTTTTAAGTGCTTCAAATTTTTCTAACTTAGCAGGATCAGGTACTAGAATAGCAAGTCGCTGTTCCATTTTCTTCATGAACTTTTTCAGACTCTGTCCATCAACAGTAATATCAGTACCAGCTGCCATTTCAATACCAGTGTTGCTAATATGAACAGTGTTCGGAGTGTTATTAAATGTATAACCGCTAGTCCCGGTAGTCCATTGGCTATTGTTGCTAATGTTGTTGATAGTGGTAATGCCACCAACAGTTGCACCTGGGCTGTAATATGTAGAACTGGACGGCATTGAAATAGTATTAGTACCAGTACTCAAAGTATTAGTACTAAAGCGGCTTAGGTCAATTCCGTAGGTACTTGGGCTAAGAGTAATGGTATCAGTGCCACCCCAATCGATGGTGGCAGTGGCACCGTCTTCACCAAGATCTACTGTAGAATCTTGATCGCTCATTGTATTAAGCCTTGGCTTCTTTGCGGGCGTTCTTTTCTGTCGTAATTTCATTGCGGCGAGCTTTAACACCCTTGGCAACTTCTTGTAGAGCTTTACGAGCGCGAGTACCTGCTGCGCCATTACCTGCTGTGAACTTTGCGTCCTCTGCCAAGAATGCTTCGAAGTCTGCTTTTAATTGATCAATTGTTGACATAATATTTTTTCCTTATAGTTATGTTCTACTACTTATAATAGTAATTGGTGTGGTCGGTAGGATTCGAACCTACAAAGGCGATGTCTAAGACGTTGCCTCTCACCCTAACATCGTTTCCCAACGAGCTGGAGGTCTGCCATATTCCACTCACGACCACACTATTATTATATAACCTTGTTTAACATAATGCAAGCGGTTATCGGTTAAATATTAGCACTTTATGACAACTAATTTTCAAAATATTCCGTTTAACAATATTGTACGATTTGGACAACGAACAATGTTAAGCCAACCGTTGTTTTCTACTAGCTGGATTTTGGGAAGATTTTGCAATTATAAATGTAGCTACTGTTGGCCCTATGCCCGCAGTGACAAAGTAGATCACCAATCGTTAGATGTATACAAACGAACAGTAGATGAAATCAAACGACAGGCTCGTGAAAATGGATTCAATCAATTTCATTGGAGCTTCTCGGGCGGTGAGCCCACTGCTTATAAACAGTTAAATGATCTTGTTAAACATTTGGACGAAACCGAAAGCCCTTACCAAAGTATCCATATGACTACCAATTTGAGTCCCGGTAGCAAATGGTGGAACACTTGGTGTGCCAACACTGCGCTGTTACAACGTAGAAGTATCACAGCCAGCTTTCATGATGAGTTTGCCAAGGAACAAGAGTTTGGCGACAAGTGTTTACAGTTACAATATGAACTTGTACACGTTACAATCAATCAAGTAATGGTACCTGAAAAGTTTTATGAACTGTATGAACGCATGGAACGTTTCCATAAGCGTGGAATCAACGTAACGCTAAAGCCACAGAGTAATCCAACTGCATCGGGCATCGTTGATGGCTATACCGAAGACATGATACACAAGATGCAAACAGGATTTCCACAACGTGCTAATGGTGAAGACACTTACCAAATTGCCCTATATGAAGCAGACGGCACTGAACATTTATTCGATCAAGCAGAACGATTCAATGCCTACGGTTTTAACAAATTTAAAGACTGGGATTGCAATAGCGGATATCAAAGTGTTATAATAAGAGGTGAGGAAGTTAAAAGATCATATAGTTGTCATGATGAACCGTTAGGCTCTTTAGAAAAATTTGAGTTATTTAAAACTCCTCAACGCTGCATTACTCCTAACTGTGTGAGTTCAGCAGATAGCAAGATACCAAAATGCAAATAGATACAGAACACCTACATTATTGGATGCAGGCCATCCGCCAAAGTCCTGATCCTATGAGGACCATGGATGCCTTTTGGCAGGGACAACTTAAAAGCAAAGAATGGTTAATTACTAACCTTCGTAAAAATGTAAACAAAGTTGTCAGCATTGACATTCATGGAGGGTGGGTTGGAGTATTAGCAAGTATGTTATTCCAAAGCGACATCTGCGTAACTACTATTCGTAGCATTGACATCGATCCATTGTGCGAACCTATTGCTACCATGATGAATAAAAAAGAAGAGATGGCTGGGATGTTTCGTGCTATCACTTCCGATATGTGCGAAATACGTAGCGATGCTGATGTTGTTATCAATACCAGCTGTGAACATATTACCCAGGACCAATATGACTTGTGGTTAAGTGGAATGCCGCATAATAGTTTGCTTGTTTTACAAAGTAACAATTATAATATTCCAGAGCATGTTCGAACCGCAAAAGACCTAACTGAGTTTACACAACAATGTCAGTTAGAAAATGTTCTATGGACAGGCGAATTAGAATTGCCCTTGTACAAAAGATTTATGGTAATTGGACGTCAATGAACCACGCATTATTCTTTTCGTTAACAGGCAAGCGTTGGGAACGAGCCCTCTGGCCACACCGTGTGGCAACGTTTTTACGTATGAATGATTGGGACGCTGAAGTCGTTGACTTTACTGCTTTTTGGCGATTAGAAGAATTACAGGAACTAGTACGTTCACGTACAACAGACAACACAGTTATGTTCTGTTTTGGCACAGCATTTTTAAATCCGTGGAGTCCTTACTTAAATGAATTCATTACGTGGCTTAAACTATCATACCCCACTATACCTGTTGTAGTCGGCGGCAATAATGCACTAGTTACTCCAGCTGATGGAGTTGACTACTGGGTAGATAGCTATGGTGAGAATGCTATCTTGTCGTTATGCAAGCATCTCACAGGTACATTAGGCGCACCGTTACTAACTGATCCTGCGTTTTTTGGCGCAAAGAAAGTCATTAGGGGGTTATATCATTACCCAAGTACACCATTAGACAGCTATCTAGTAGACTACGAAGCTCGTGATTTTATGAGCCCGTATGATTGTCCGCAAATTGAAACAGCACGTGGTTGTATGTTTAGTTGCAGCTATTGTAATTTTCCATTACTTGGACAATCCAAAGACGTTAGTGTTAGCAAAGAAGAATTTAAACGTCAAATGCAAACGGGTTACGAGAAGTGGGGCATTAAAAATTGGCGAGTAATGGACGAAACGTTTAACGATCGCCCCGAGAAATTGCAAAAATATGCAGAGGCAGTCGACGAACTAGGATATGATCCGTGGATATGTGGATTTGCTCGCGGGGACTTAGTTGTTAAACACAAAGAGCACTGGGACACCTATATTAAATTAGGCTTCCTTGGCCACAGTATGGGTATTGAAACTTTTAATCATGAGGCCGGTAAACTTGTGCGCAAGGGAATGGATCCTGACAAGTTACAACAGGGCCTATTAGAGTTTCAGACATACACTGATACACATGCACCTAAACGTTATAGAGCAAACATACAAATGATTTGCGGTATACCGGGCGAAACTACCGAGTCCTGGAACACTAGTTTAGCATGGTTGAATACTCATTGGACTAGACAAAGCGCCAGCGCACACATATTAGAGATAGGCGACTATGATGAAACACTTACTAATCAAAGTCGATTTACCAAAGAGCTTGTAAGCAATGGTCTTGTTAAGTTAGAGGCAAGACAGAATCCAGGGTACGATGTTTTTAAAGATGCAAACAAAGATGTAGTCTTTCAATCAACAACTCCCAGGGGCGGTGGCGTAGGCAGTACCAGGAATGACATTGTTATTTGGCAACATAACACAATGGATTGGTACCAAGCTGAAACTCTAGTAAAAGATTTTTATTCAAACAACGGATTTAAAGGCCTACGGGGGTGTAATCCTTTTCTGACTGATCGACTGTTTATCTATAATGAAACAAATCAATACGAAGATGTATATGATAAGAGAGTATCGGAAGTAGATACTGCTGATCAAAAATACAAAGACCACGTTCAAAATTATATTAATAAGAAACTAAATGTTTAAGTTCGATCAATTAGAAATTGTGCAGGTTGAGATCACTAATAGGTGTCAAGCATCCTGTCCAATGTGTCCTAGAAACATCCATGGCGGGATAGAAAATCCTCTTTTGCCTTTGAATGATTGGAGTCTTGATGACTTTATTACAATTTTTTCAATGGATGTGTTAGAACAAATTAATCAACTCAGCTTCTGTGGAGACTTTGGCGATCCTATTCTAAATAATAATCTAATCAAAATGTGTGAGTATGTAAAAGAGCATGCTCCTAATATTGAAGTTCTAATACATACCAACGGCAGCGCAAGATCTGCCTCGTGGTGGAAACTGTTAGCACAGTCGTTGCCGCCAAATCACAGAGTAATTTTTGCGTTAGACGGGCTAGAAGGTACTCACCACATTTATCGTATCGGCACGTCGTTCAAAAAAATTATCGATAATGCCTGTGCCTTTATTCAAGCAGGCGGAATTGCCGAATGGGTCTTTATTAAATTCAAACATAACGAACATCAGGTTAGCGAAGCAGAAAAAGTATCGGCCAAAATTGGTTTCAAACGTTTTACAGTAAAGAATAGTAAACGATTCAGTAGACCGTTCCCTGTAGTAGATGCTGATGGTAAACTTTTATATAACATAGAGCAAACTACAGATAGCGTAGTTAAGTTTGTTAGCAAGAATGATGTTGCTGGGCATCAAGAGTGGCCGAGAGCTGACGAGATACATTGTCAATCACAAAATGACAAAGAGCTGTACATCGATGCTCACTACCTATTGAGTCCGTGTTGTATGATTGGCGCATTCATGTATACCAGTTATGATTCTAAATTATTGAAACAGTATAATTTATATGAAGAAGATTCCATTGTAGAAGAAGGCGCAAAAGTTCAAGAACAGGTATTATCGTTTCCAAAATTTAATGTGTTAACTACAGGGTTAAAAAACATTGTCGATACTGATCAATGGCAAACTATGTGGCAGAAAAAATGGGATGAAAGATCCAGTTCTACTTGTATAATAATGTGCGGACCATACAGTCCTTACATAAGTATCAATGAGCAAAAAATTAAAATTGTAGAAACTAATGTTTAAATTTAACGAAATAAAACAAGTACATTTGGAAATATCCAATAACTGCCAAGCAAGTTGTCCTATGTGCAGTAGAAATATTGATAGCGGTAAAGAAAACCCGTTGATTAAAATCAACGAATGGACCTTTGAAGATTTTAAAACCATCATGTATCCAGAGTTTTTGAAACAATTGCACAGTTTCTATTTCTGCGGGACGTTCGGCGATCCGATGCTTAACAATGATTTAATCAAGATGTGCGCATATGCAAAGATCACTGCTCCTACAGTACACGTAGCAGTACATACAAATGGTGGTGCCCGTACAACCGACTGGTGGCAAAAGCTAGCTCAGGCATTACCGTCGGACCACATTGTTGTCTTTGCATTAGATGGACTAGAAGATACACATCACCTGTATCGAGTAGGTACTAAATTTGAAACGGTTCTAAAAAATGCACAGGCATTTATAGCTGCTGGCGGAAATGCAGAATGGTGTTTTATACGATTCAAACATAATGAACATCAAGTTGAAGATGCAAGACGCATGGCAGATGAATTAGGGTTTGCAAGATTCACCTTAAAAAACAGCAGTAGATTTATCATAGAACCGAGACAGGCTGTTGTAGATCGAGCTGGTAATTTAACACATTATGTTGAGCCAGCATCTGATACTCCTTTAAAATTTATTGATAGAAAAGTTATTCAGGCTTACAAGGAAATTCTTGCTGATTCGACTATTCATTGTAAAGCACAACATGAAAACGAAGTGTACATCGATGCATACAAAGATTTTTATCCTTGTTGCTGGATGGCAAATATACCTTATACAGTTATCAGCGATGACGAAGCTGCCGGTGTACGTAACGAAATGAAACGTCAACATGACGATATGAGTTCAAGATTGGGTACTGTTAATCTAATAGAGCGTCCGTTACAAGATATAATTGATTCAGAAGCATTTCAAACTATGTGGGACGACTACTGGTATAAGGAAAAAATGATTGTCTGTGCTAGAAGCTGTGGGGTAGGTCCTACAAACACCTTTGCTAAATTTAAGGATCAGGAAGTTAAATGAAAGTATTTTGGCTACAGCCCGAAGATACTCGTATTGGTGCAGGCCAGAGATTAATTGAGAAACTCACTGGAAGTTATAGCTTCTGTGCCCTTCCTTGGATTCATATGGCTACTCGCCCTAATGGAGATGCTAGATTGTGTTGTGTTACTAACGCTAGCGGAGCTCATACTGGCGATCATACTGTAGGATTGGTTAAAAAAGAAAACGGAGAGCCTGCAAACTTTGGCAAGGATACTCCTCTAAGCGCATTCAACAATGAATATATGCGTGATGTACGTAAGACAATGCTAGAAGGTAAGATACCAGCTAGTTGTAGTAAATGTTTTGAAGAAGAAAGCAACGGTATTGTGAGCAAACGTCTATGGGAAATGTATGAATGGAATCGCGATGGGTTAGATGTTGCTCAACTAATTGCCGATACCACAGAAGATGGAGTAGTTCCTCCTGTTATTCGTTACTTAGATCTAAGGCTTGGGCATACCTGCAATTTAAAATGTGTTATGTGTAGTCCGCACGATAGCAGTCGTTGGATACAGGATCATGCTAAAGTAGTTAACATGACTTCTAGTCCTATTGTGTTAAAACAAATCGATTGGAAAGCAGCAGAATTTAATAATACTTGGTACGAGAAGCCAGAATTTTGGAACGATGTATTTGATCAAATTCCTAATATAACACAGTTATACTTTGCTGGCGGTGAGCCTTTAATGATTAAAGAGCATCGTAGATTCTTAGATGAAATTATTAAACGTGGATATGCCAAACAAATTAGTCTACGCTATAATTCAAACGGCATTTTTGTCAACCAAGAAATAATTGATATCTGGGCACAGTTCAAACAGGTGCGGTTTGCATTTAGCATCGATGCAGTACACTTACGTAACGGCTATATTAGATTTCCGACCGATTGGCAAGACATCTTAGCTAGTTTACGTCTAATGGACAATGCTCCTGATAATGTACATTGTGCTGTTGCTTGTGCGGTACAGGTGTTAAACGTCAAACATATTGTCGATTTTGCTAAATGGAAGTTAGAACAGAACTTTAAAAAAATTAATAAGTTTAAATTAGATGATTATGAAACAGGGGGCGGTATCATAAATCTACACCTGTTATATATTCCTACTTTCTTGAGTGCTAGGATACTACCGCAAAAAGACAAAGACGAAATACGGCAACAGTTTGTTGAATTTAAACAATGGTTATGGGACAATTACACTCAAGACGACAACTTCTGGCATCATAATCCCTATGGCTGGAAACGATGGGAAGGCATTTTAAAATTTATTGATGCAGAAGACCATAGTCATATGTTGCCAGACTTCAAAGAGTACATTAAAAACTTAGATGAAATTCGACATCTGGATGCTAAAAAAATATTTCCAGAACTGGCACACATATTATGAAAAAAATTCCTATAAAAATTATATCAACACAAGAACCAGATGTCCTTCACGTAAGGTTTATACCCACTGACATCTGTAATTTCAACTGTTCTTATTGTTTCCCTGGTTCTGGAAATGTAAACAAATTTAGATACCCAAAGAATATTGACACAGTTATCAAGAATTTCCGTATATTGTTCGATGCATACACTAACAATCTTAACAAAACAAAATTTAACTTGATGCTTACTGGCGGCGGCGAACCAACTATATGGCCGCATATTGAAAAGTTTTGTAAAGAAATAAAAGAACAACACGATGTTCGCATTACTGTTATTACCAACGGATCTCGTACACTAAATTGGTGGAATGAAAATTCAGCATACTTTGATGCAGTAACTTTAAGCGGACATAATGAGTTTACTGATATCGATCACTATGTTGCGGTCGCTGATAAGTTACACAGCAACGGAGTTAAAGTAAACGGACTTATGTTAATGGATGCACAAAATTGGGATAAGTGTATTTCATATGTTGAAAAGATGAAACAAAGTGAATATCCTTGGTATATTCAAACTAAGGAAGTTGTTGATTCGCCTGGACGGGGAATGGATGTCTACAACGAAGAACAGCTGGCCTATGTTAATGCTAGTCTCAAGCGTGTTCCTGATTCTGATTGGATTATTAGAAACTTTGGAGACATTAGAACACACGAAAGTATTGTGATGTTTGATGATGAGTCAGCATATCCTGCTAGAGCACATTCGATTATAGTTAATCGATGGAACAAATTTAAAGGCTGGAAGTGTAATGTTGCGTTAGAAACACTATTGATAAACCCAGACGGATCAGCAACAGGTTCGTGTCAGGAGTCAGTATTTGGGGATAATGTGCCTAATGTATTTTCAGAAACATTTGAACAAGACTTTGCCCCAATAATTGATTTTAAGTCAATCATATGTCCACGCGAAACATGCTCATGCCAACCAGAGACACATGTTACTAAATCTTTAATTTAGATAATGGTATATCTGCAGCACAGGTGCAGTAATCTCTAGTACATATAATTGGGGAGGTAGGAATAGTAAAGGTACCTTGATATATGTTGCCTAAACTACCGCCTACTCTACAAGTAGCACGATGCACTTCGCCGTCCCAGTTAATCATCAAACTTTCCAAGCCTGCATTGCATTGCCAACCTTTGAATTGATTTAAGTGTTGTTTAATCACATCATTGGCATGGATAATTTTTTCTTCATCAATACGACAGTTTGGTTTAACGGTAGCGTCATGGTCCAAGATCCATTGTAGATCTTTACCATCATATTTCAAATCGTCAAATACATTATGATCACCTTCGGTCCAACGAATTCTGCGAACAGCATATTTGACTCCAATTTCATCAAACTTTTTAACAACAACTTTAACATTGTGCATGTAGTCATGATGAGCCATTACATTAACAAAGAAATCTCTTTCTGTACTATCATAATATTTTAAAATAGTATCAAATATTCTAGCCCATTCGTGTTCAAAATGTAAACTAAACACAAGATGATTAAAAAACATTTCGTGTTGAAGATACCAACGATAACCCCTAGTGCCGTTGGTTGTTAAATTGACCCAAAAAATACCCTTGCGTTTAAAATAGTCTAATAAATCTTCTATGTCAGGGTGTACACACGGCTCGCCACCAGTTAGGCTTATTCTTAGAGGTTTGCCGAGCTTGCATAATTTGTCCACAGTTGCTTCTAACAAATTAATATCGGTATGCGGACTAAAGTTATCATGGATACTTGATGGACAATATGTACAGTCGTAGTTGCAACGTTTGCCAAGATTCCATTCAATTTTAATTTGATCTTGATGAGGCCACGAACTTGTAATTTTATACATATGGTTTGAATTCCGGAGTTACATCTGTAAAACTTTGACTGCGGGTGACATCTAGTTTACGATTAAATTCGATACAATCTTTCCATAAGTGATTTTCATCCTTAGCACGGAGGAAATTTTGAACTCCTTCAATTTGTCCAATAGTAATTCCTACAAGCATTGGATGTTCTTTAATCATTTTATATTCTAATATTTTACTTTTCATTACTTCTAATTTATGATATGCAATATTCTTTAAAGGCGCCGGTAATGTTTGAATGGATAATACATTAGGGTATTTTACCATGTTTGTATAAAATACAATACCTAAATCATTTAAAAAATATTCTATCATTTTATCTAATACCAATACATTGCTTACTTGCACTGCAACAGCACCGACTATACGACTAATATTAGGGATAGTTTGTATTTGTTTTATATTATTAATTAATTCTTCCCACGAAGCATTTCCTCTAACATATTCATAACTAGAACTAATTCCGTCTATGCTTACATTTACAGCCACTGATTTGAACTTGGGCCAGTATTCCCAAACTGTTCTATTACCTTTACCTAAGGTAGTTAGATTAGTAGCATACTTAATTTCAATTTGGTGTCCATACGGAGCAAGCATGTCTAAGATTCGATAATGCTGTGGATCCATTAGCGGCTCGCCACCTGCAAACTCCACACGTCTAAAGTGAGGCAGGTTCTTTTCTAAACTCGCCCACCAATTAGGGTTATCTTCGAACTTATCAAGTAACGGTTTATTTTCTAAATTATGTTCTTCTACTAGATTAAAAATAACCTGTCCAGAACCTTTATAAAAATCTTTAATTTCACTCCAATCATTCCAACTGGTGCTATCGCCTGGATGACACATACGACACTTTAAATTGCAAAGATTATTTAATTTTAATTCCATTGTTGGAATTTCAAAAGGCATAGTAAAATCACTATGCATTGCCGCAGTTGCGTTTGGATATAATTTAATACGTGCTTCTGGTATTTCGCCTTTGATATGTCGCAATCTTAAACTTTCAACCCCTTGGTCTTCTAAACTAAAACATGGTTCACACTCAGGAGGACGGACACCGCCGAGTACCTGTTTGCGAATACGTTTCATGTTATCGCCGTTCCATATTTCTTCTAGTGATTGTTCTTGTATCCAGCCAATAGGATGGCTACGGCAGCATACTTGTATAGCACCGTCTTCTCTAGTAGCTAGTCCTGTAAAAGGGTGCATACAAAATGTTGGAGGATTAATGTTGCTGTTCAATTGCCCACGCCCTTTCTTTACACCAAAAACATTCGTTACATAACGGAACAAATTGTCCAGGTGTATATGTTTTATAATTTATTCCGTTAAACTCGCCTTCGCAGCTACGGGTAATATTAAATAGATCTTCAATGTCTAATCGTTTGTATTGATTAACTATCCAAGACTTTTCTACAAATCTAAACGGGTGAATTGCGTATTTCCCCATATGGATCATTATTGTTAAATGTTGATTACTTTCGTTGGGGTCAATGTCTCTTTCCGACATCCCTTTAAAATTTACATCTTTAGGATTGCGTGTAACAGCATTATAGTACGCATCAACATCTTCACGATGACAAGTAAATTCAGCAAATGATCGTTGTTCTATATTATCACCACTAACATTTTTTCCGTATTCGTCTGTCAATGACGGACCTATGTTTCCGTACTCTAATTCGGGTGCTATAAAATTAATATGTCTCTGGAATGTTATATTAGGAAATCGATGTGTAAGCCAGTTATAAACAGACACGCTGTCCCATTGTTGCCATGGTCTTGTTTTCCACATACGTACATGGCTAATGACATGAACTTTGAAATTCTTTTGATAGCTAGGAACTAGGTTGCAAAGAAGATAAGCTAACATAGCACTATCAGCGCCACCGCTTACACTAATGGCAATATTATTCCATGTAGTTTCGAATGGTATATTAACTCCGTCTACATTATGTAACTTCATTGTTCTAAATACCTTATCAATGGGCTTACCCCTACTGGATGTCCGTCCTTTATTGCTAGGTGTATACTTCGTGTTGGAAGTAAATTGAAATCTCTACAGACTTTATAATAATGTTCACCATACGTTAACCAAAGATAATCCGGTGGCAAATTGCGTATAAAATGTAAGCCAATCATTGCCAATGCACGATTGTTCATATGGAAGTCATTCATTATTGTAACACTATCTAGAGTTGATTGCCGAGTCCAACGTAAACCTATTCTGTTCCATCCTAACCCTAGACCCTTGGAAAGACTAATACCAACACTAGATATAGCAGGATGCCCATAATCAAATATGATATTACGACAACAGGTGGTCCAAGCACCGTCAATGTGGACCTTAATCTTTTTAACCAAACATTCATTTAATATTTCCTCCATGTCTTGATGTGGCGCACCGATGCTAGGAAACGGCATCGCTAGGATTAATGGAACATCTGGTATCAGCGAGCCCACATCTTTTACATACGCTAATCCCAATCTTTCGTGATATTTGTAATCGTTACGTAATACTTGTACAGGCCCTTGCATGTATAAGTTATCAATAAATTGTGTACATCCGTTTATAATATCTTTGCGTAAAAATGAATCAAGCCCTGTAAAATTATTAAACGGAGACCTCAGTAGCCATTGCTCAACTTCAAATTTAAAATTGTCATAGACGCTGTCCGTAATATCCTTGTCAATTTTTCCACTTAATACATCTTGCTGAAGTTGTTCAATTTTAAAATCAGTGAGAGGCTGCGGCCTCTCAATCTCAAGCCATTGTGCATCGTAAGTCGGTGCAATGGTTATTCTACTCATGTTTTATTTACACCATTAAAGTATCACATAAATATTTCATGCTAACTAAGTTACATTATACAGTCTCTACAAATCTGATACAAGACGCACTACAGTCCGTTCCGCCTACTGATTTCCGGTTGACTATTAATGAACCAACGGGTAGATTCTTTTATGATCCCTGGGAAACCAAATTAGAGTATAAAGATACAGCTTGGGAAAAGATTTTAAACACACTTCCTGTAGATTTTGGAGAAGCTAGGATTATCGGCTTAAAGGCAGGGGAATGTTATCAGTGTCATTCCGACATTGACGATCGTTACCATTTAAATCTTTCTGGTAGCGAAAGTTTTATAATTAACATTGATAGCCAAGAAATGTTTGAAACTACCCAAGATGGATTTTGGTATGAAATGGATGCTAGTCCGAGGCACAGTGCAGCAAACTTTGGCCAGATAGTTCGAGTACAATTGGTTGTAAGAAAACTATTGACCCCTAACATTTTGAACAACCCAATCGATGTTAAAATTACGCCATCGAGGTTAGATCAAAATAATGCTAGATTCTTTTTTGATCAAACTATTAGTGTGTGGTTGAATTATGCCAATAAAAATAATTTGATAACTGCATTTAACCACACACCGACTTGTGTTTCTTTCACTATAGAAAAGATAGCAATAGATGATTTGAAAAATATTTTATATCCTGAATTCGAGTTACACATATTATGATAGATACAACCAATTGGAAATATTACTACAAGCAAGATCCTGTAGATAAGATCCGATGTGCCACAAATTTATTGTACACTCCGTTGATTAATCCGGAGGGCAATATAATGTGCATGTTGTGGGATGAAACTAGTGAATACCAAAAAGAAAATACACGGCTTACAAAAGAATTAGTAGATTTCTTTTTTGAAAGAGAAGTTAAGTATCTTGAAATATTTCAAGGGTACAGTTGGGCACCTTCCATTATTGAAATTGATAAAGAAAACAAAAAGATTTTTATCGAATGGAATGTTGAAACTTGCAATGATATTGTATATACTGATAGCCGTGACATTGACAAAGAGTGCTCGGATTGGCAACCACAATTATTCAATATTTTAAAAGACGTTGTCTCTGCCGGGTATTACAAAATGGCGTTATATCCCCATTGCTTTTATCTAGATAAAAATAATAAATTAAAAACCTTTGATTTTTATTCTTGTATTTCTCATGAAGAGAGATATCTTGAAAAAGCTAAAATAGAAGGTATGTTAGGCCAAGGATCAAGAACTCGATTTGATGAAGTTACTTCTGATGGGTTAATAGATTTTGAAATGTTTTTTAAAAGAACACTTTCAACACATGTGAAATGGCCAGGTGATCCGTTTCCAAAATTTTATAAAAGGTTATTCAATGAATAGTGTTACATCGTTAGGCACGTCAGGAGGAGAGTATAACTGGAGTCAACTGATTGCCGTTATATCATCCCAACAAGGAAAAACAATTACTACAGATCCAGAAATATGGAATTTAGAAACTCCGGGATACAAAGAAATATATGAAAGATGGCAAGCTGCTAATTTCAATATGGACAGTATCAAATGGACTAATTTTTATCCTAAAGAACATTTTGATGAAATGTTTGCAACAAAGTTTGCTAAAGACATGGGCGGTAGATTAGTACGTGCCTGGATAAGTCGAATAGACCCGGGCTATATGGCTCCGTGGCATTGGGATGTTGACGAAGAGGAAGCTGCTTATCTTGAAAAAGGAACTTTAACAAGATATAGTTGTTTTATGGAAGGTGCTAATCACGGCCATATTCTTATTGTAGGTAATGATTATCTGTACAATCAAGATTTTGGACAGTTGATAAAGTGGAACAATTACAAAGAATGGCACAGCGGAATCAATGCCGGACTACGTCCACAGTATATTTTTCATATAATTGTTCATAGTTAATCGTACATAGTTATTTGTAGAGTGTATCTTGTGTTGTATCCTATATTTGCCGGCCCGTGTACGGTCATAGGATCACTCCACTCAAATACATCACCGGCTTTATAATTTGCAGCAACTTTGTCATCGTAGACAAATATGTGTCCGGGTTCCCAATCTTGTAAAAACATAGTGTATCGTACCGGATTACTGACTTCAGTCAGTTGAGGGTCGATGTGCATAGCTTGGAACTCGCCAGGATATAACATTACAAACCACCAATTAACGTCGGTTCGTGTTTCAGGCAACTCAGGTAGAGTAAATTTAAAATTTTGCATTTCTTTAGATTTTGGATTCATCTGATGAAAGAAAAAATTATTATTTGAATAACCAGGTCGAGCCATTTCTTTAAATTTTTCTAATGTTGTATTCCCACTCCACCGATCAGGTTGCCATACAGGAGTACAATCGCCTTTGCATGAAATAAGGTGTTCCATAATCTTTTGGTCTTCAATCCAAGATTTGTAGTTTCCAATAAATTTCATTAATAGTTCTCTAAATGATCAACGCCTAACTGTTTACGGAATGCTTGTGTAAATTTGCCGTCAATGCGTAACCCGTAGCTCTGTTCCATAATCTGTTCACCACCGTGCCAGTCAACATCATTCCACCATGCAGCACGGCAGTTCAAGTAAGTTTTATTTTTAGTCTCTGGATCCCACAGGTACATTGCCTTCTTAGTGTTAGGACGTATATGTATAAATTCATTACGATGCGGGACAACAACATTAACCCCATTCCGAGCATCTAAGTCTCTGTGTTCAAACGGGATGCCGTCTGCTTCGCAATGAAAGAATATAACACGCCCAATATCTTCAAACACTGTACCTACAAGGCTTTCGACCCACTTAACTACATTAGGGAAATATTGTGCTTCGGGTGTTAGTTTGCGAGGTGCTGTTCTATCGTCCCACGAACCTTCTTCCCACAAGTAATAATAGATGTAAGGATCATAAGCACCCATGGCCATTTTTAAGAAACGAGTGAATACGTTACGTTCTTGAAAGTTTTTAAAATTCTTAGGCATTAGTGCCATACCTGCTTGTTTGAGAGGCCCGTCTGGCAATGCTTTAAATTCTTCCATTGCTTGGTATATAGGTTTCCAGTGCAGCTTATAGCTCATATCATCAAAGGTAAACCCCGGTGCCATCCATGTACCTTCTTTAGCATGATGTCTTGCTACAGCAAATCCTGTTAGGATTTCTGGCTGCATTTTTTCAAATGCTTCCATATCCACATATTGTTCCATGTTGTAATATGTTTTATTGTTTATTCCGTGTATCATATTTTCTCTGATATTTTTCAGGTACAGTATCATATAAAGGTAAATTTTTATTTACTGCACCATCTCTAAGTATAACTTGGTGAACAAGTGGAGACACTGGTTTTCCTGGTAGCATATCGGCCCAAGACTCAGTTTGCTCTTCTTCAAGATCAATAGTACGTACATCCGGCCATTGAATAATTTTAACTAATATGCCATTAATACGCAAAGGATAATGTACTCTAATCCCATATTCTGGATCATACTCATGTTGCCATCCTTTCTTGTCACACACTGCAATTACCATTTCTATCAGTTCCGATAGAAATACTTTTTCCTCGCCAGGGTGACGGCCAATGTCTGTACCAACCCGAATTCGATACTGACTACAAATTCTATTACCGAACTCTTGTATTTCTTCTAAGCAGTATTCAAGCTGAGAAATAGTTTCAAGAGTGTAACTAACATTCTTAATTTTCATTCCTAGCTTTAAACAATTTTCAATACCTTCAATTTGTTTCTTTCTAACAGTTGCACCTTGATAGTCGGGGTGATTTAATCCAACCGTCCACAACACTTTCGGCATGTCTGCAAATTGTTCAGCATATTCGTAATCGGACAAATATACCCCATTGGTTAAAATCATAATTGCACGTAACTTGCCGGGTAATGATTGAATAGCCCTGCATAGTTCAGGAAGATCTTTTCGAGTCGTTGGCTCTGCGCCCATTAACGCAACAGCATACCCGTCATCATCCCAAGATTTTATTATATTAAGAATATCGTCTATTGACGGATCCTTACTCATATTGTCGGGGATTTGATAACAATGTGGGCAATTTAAATTGCATCTATTAGTGATGTCTAGACAATACGTAGTATTTTCAGGGATTGGATATGTATAGTTAATATAAAAATCAGCGTTAGGCTCTACAAGATATTCTGACTCTCCGTGCCATACGCATTTTTTACTCAACCAAATAGCACCGTCTCGTTCAAATCGAACTGCTGGCACATGTCTATAACAATGCTCACAAATTGATGTAGTGTCTGCTAATTTTTTCATATGTCCTGTCTTTGATACTTTTCCGGTATAGTATCAAATAACGGTAATCCTTTGTTTATTGCCTGATCTCTTAATATCACTTGATGCAATAAAGTTGACATTGGCTTTCCTGGCACAATGTTAGCCCAAGATTCACTTTGTACTTCTTCAAGGTCAATAGTTTTGACATCGCACCATTTAATAAATTTATGCTCTGCACCGTTAATATCTACAGCGTAGTGTGTTCTGTTACCACCAACAATATCCGGAAAATATGTCCAATTTTTTTCTGTACATATTTTTTCAGCTTCGCATACTAATTCCGAAAGATACAGTTCGCTATCTTCAGTCTCCTCCGGAACTCGACCAATATTAACTCCTACTTGTATTCTTGCATTATGACAAACGCCTCTTCGATGAAATGTTTGCACTTCCTCGAGAACATCAGTTAATTGAGTTAAATTGCCTAATGTGTAAGTTAATGTTTTAACTTCGAGCCCTAATTTAATGCAGTTCTCTAAACCTTCTAACTGCTTAACTCTAATATTGCCGCCGTTGTAATCTGGATGATTTAATCCAAACGTCCATTTAAGTCTAGGGATACCTTCGAATCTTTTTACATAATCCCATTTAGCAAGATACACCCCGTTAGTGACTATTATAACAGTTCTAGGTTTGCCGGGCAATGCCTGTATGGCTAACACTAAATCTGCAAGATCTTTTCTTACTGTAGGTTCTGCCCCAACAAGACTAACAGGCAAACCGTCATCGGGCCAAGATTGTACCTGCATTAACAAATAATCAATGTCTGGGTCTTTGCTAGTGTTATCTGGAATTTGATAACAATGTGGACAATCTAAATTGCACCTATTAGTAATATCTAACCAATATGAGCTAGGAGTTCGGCGAGTATATTTTTGACTTTTATAAAATTCTGTGTTAATATCTAATATTGCTTCTTGATATCCGTGTTTGGCGCACGTCTTACCTAACCACATTGCTCCTTCGCGCTCAAACCGTTCTGCAGGAATATGTCGATAACAGGTTTCACAAAGTGATACAGTTTGGGTAGTCATTAAAATCCTAAATTATATTTGTCTCACGATATTTATGGATAAATTAAATACAACCTATGAAATACGAATACTACTACAATCAAGTGCCTGGACAAGAGCCCTGGCGAAATAATTTAATTTACACTAGTTTAATATCTGAAGATAAAAAAACTTTTGTACAATGGTACCATAACGACAGTGACTATCACAAAGGACAGAACCAAGTAGTTGATCCGGATCTAATGGAAGCTAAATGGAATAGAGAAGTAGAATATCTGAAATATGTTAAAACTGCATTTACACATTTAATTCCTGTTATTTTAGATATCGATTATACAGAACGAAAAATCTATTTAGAAGTAGACGGAGTTGATTTTTGGCAGCAAAGTTTAAATCAACAATGTTCTTTTGATGTAGTGTTGCCCGATTGGCAGGATCAAATGTTAAGATCTTTCCAGGCGCATCGTATGTTAGGATTATACAAGTATAGTATGCATCCTAGTAGTTATTTTTTAGTTGAAGGTCAGTTAAAAACTATAAATTATTTCTTTTGCTATCACGAAGATGAAGGTCCGATTAGCATTAAAGATCATCTAAGTCACATTCATTCTAACAGACAAGAAGAAATGAAAAAATACACTGACAGTTTAGGAATCGGTTGGGACACTCCGCAGCCACTAGATACTCTTCAACAATTATGTTGGGACAGTTTTAGCAATATGTACCCTGCAGACTTTATTGAGAAAATAAAATGTTTAAAGTAGTTCCGTGGTCGGCAGAATTAGATTTGACAGAATTTTATACTACTGCTGAATCGAAAGGATTTACTAACAATGCTAGTCAACGGATGTTAGTAGACAGCTTATCAAAAGAAAAAGCCTGGGCCGTTTGGATTCTTTATTATTATGATAAAGCAATAGGCAGTGTAGCTGCACACAGCTTTCCTGAGATGGGAGAAGATGCCTTTCGAATAGCTGCACGTACATGTGTATTCTCAGATCATATTCCTATTCCTAGTATACGCACACGTAATCAAATAGTCACACATCAGCATGTTACTAGTCAGTTTTTAATTCCGGCATGTATTGAGTGGACTCCTCCGTGGGCCGATCTATATATTACCAGTAACGAGAGTAGCGTAGGTACCCAGCGTCTAGTGCATAACATTTTTGGTCCTGTTATGGAAGCTAGTGGGCAGATGAAACGTATTAAAGAAATTGAGTATCGAGGAACCCAACAAACAGTATGGCAATTATTTCCAAACAAATTTTTAGAGGAATTGGAGAAATATCCTAGATGGTAACAAAATTTAAAACTGACAAAGAAAAATCTATCCTATGTTGTATAGTTGACAATTTAGATTCTTGCCATAGTATTTGGGCAAAAGATGTTAACATTAATTTAACTGATTATATGGTGCATAGGTTTGCTGTAAAACAATTTGATGTGTATGTGGGGGAAAATGAAAACGAATTATTATATCATGCAGCCACTGATGGTTATACTCACGCAGTAATTATAGCCGGCGGCACAAGTTTAGGACTGTCTGATAGATTGTTCCCAGCCATAGAACAAAAGTGTACAGAAGAATTTTTTATTGCGGGACATATATTAGATAGAAGCACTCATTCTTATTTTAAAAATGCCTGCTTTGAATTACATCATCAATTTTATATTATAAATTTAGAAGAGTATGCGTTATTAGGATTTCCAGCAGTGGGCAATGAGTCTATTGAATCGTATAGTCAATTAGAACCGTTGCGAAGTGTAGAGTACCAATATGACGATCACGAAATTCCGGTGTGGATTAAGACTGGTACTGAAATTAAAACCTATGACACTAAACTACACGGCTGGAATATTTTAAAAATTGCTTTTGAAAATAACAAGACACTAATTGATCTTGGAGAAAGTATTCGAGACAGTAAAAAATACATATACTACGAACATGATCATGTGTTTACAAGAATGTATTCAGAAATTAAACAACACCAGTTTTTTTGCGACAATTTTTTTGCCGGCTGGAATTCTGATCCTCTTAGAGAATCTATTGAGTTTGATGGTCCTGTAGAACAGTATGCAACAGTTGGTATTGGATTTAATTGGATTCGTAATTTGCAATTAATTGGATTTACCAAAGACACTAAAGTTATCTTTACAGACATTAATTATAATTGTTTAATGTTTATGAAAGAAATGGTAACTAACTGGGACGGTAAAAATTACGCTGAGTTTTATAAACAGAATATGCCTATAGTACCAAACGGCCCAATTACTATTTCAGAATCTTATTTTACTCAAATTGATGAGCAGTGGAAAATGTTTCTTTCAGTATTCAATGATTGGGACACAGTATGGTCACAAGTTAAAAAATTAAGTTATGAATATATCTCAATTGATTATACTGCTGCACATAATTTTAATTGGTTAGAGCCTAATAAAAAGACTTTGTTGAATCTTAGTGATCTTTTTAATCACGGTCCGTATATTGCTAACTTGCCATTAAAATATAGAATTGCTTGCGAAAATAAAATATTAGGAAAATTAATTGAGCTCGATCCTAATATAATATTAATGTTGACATCTAGGGCAGCAGATGGATATGAATTAGAAAGAACCGTTCAGCACAGCTACGGTCCAGTTACTAGTTTTGAAATGACTGATATTTCGAAACTTAAAAAATTACCGTGGCACCAAAATGACTGGTTTAATAAAGGGTGCAAACCACTCGGTGTTGATTAAGAATAGTCTTGGTCTGGAAAGTTAAAAACAATTCGATGTAGCAATCGATCAACCATTCCTGGGAATTGCCATCTTTTATGTATTCCCAGCCATTGTTCAGAAATAATTAGATCCCCATCTTTCCAATCGTGATGATACAGATATTTTTCCTGCACAGTATGTTCTGATAAAAACGTCATAAGTTTTTCTGATTCATCTTTGTCGACACCTAGTAAACTGTGTATTTGTAGGAACGGAAAAAACAATCCAGTATTACCGGCAATATTTGTATGAACAATGTTAGGAGTAAATTCTTCTACACCTGGTTCGTTATCGTCGTTATCACGCCAATGCTTCATTCGAGCTTTTAGCGGAAGCAGTTTATTTTTTGTATCTTGATCTAAATCATTATACGATAAAATGTTATTATTCCACGTAGTCCTAGATCCAACAGTTCCCTTGATTCCGTATAGCCAAACTATTGATCTTCTTTCGTGTCGAGTAGCGTCATTGCAGTGCCATTTTAATTCATCATCGTCTCCTGCAAATCCCGGATTACCGTGTTCGTCGACATCTCCAGTAACTCGTATAACATATCCTTCACTATCGGGCACTATGCAATTTCTATACCCTGCTTCGGCTTCTCGATTATCAGGATCAAACGAATAAGGATCCTTAAACATCTTGATAACTCTAACTTCTTCTTCAGTAGTTAAGAATTGATCACGAATTACTACACAAGTATTTTTTGCAATTAATTTTGCTAGATAATTAATATCTTCTTGAGTAATAGTTTTAAGATCAATCTCGTCAACAATTACTGTCCATCCATTTTCGTGTATATGATATTTCATGTTAGTCCTTATGCGTACATATCAAGAGGTACATATGTTCCTGTAACTCCAGCAAGCGTAGCTGCCATATTCATAGTTAATTTCCATTCGTCTGTAGAATCGTGTTTAGCAATTATTAAATGAAATCTATCTTCGTCACTTTCGTTTACCACACTATGCTGATAGCTTAGATTCATAGCATACATACTTCCTGGGGCCATAATTAACTCTTGGCCGTTGTTCCATAGCCATTTACAACCTAGCGGATTATTAAGAGCTACGTTGACATTTTCTACAAATTTCATCTTACCATCGGAGTGCATACCAATCCATCCGCCTGGTTCCAATAGCATTAATCTTACTCTACCATATTTTTTACATGGGAAACTATTTAATAAAAAATTCATAATAGTAGGACATTCTTTTGCAGCATCTGTCCACACAAAATCTTTTGCAGCATCTGCACCAGAAGCGTATCCGTACTCGTCCCAATTTTCAGTTTTAGATTCATGTAATCCGTATAGTGACAATGAAGACCACCCTCTGTGACTAGACTCATCGTATCGATGAGGAATAAATCTATGACGCAGTGCTTGAGCTTCAGCAAGCATTAGTTTGTGATCAAACGGAATATCTAATTTTAGATACCTTGCATCTGATTCAAAATAATCTCTCATTGATATTCCTGATCCGGATAATTAAAAACCGATCTCTGCAATGATCGTTGTTTAATATGATTGCAATGATGCCGTTTATGTAGACCAAATCTTTGATCTGTAAAAACAACATCGCCGTCATCCCATGTGTGATGATAACAGTATTTTTCTTGTGTAATATGATCAGAAACTTTTTTAATTAGAGCTTTACTATCTGCTTCTGACATTCCTTCAAACCCGTGCAATTGGTTAAATGGGAAATATAAACCTTTTTGCCCGGATAGATTAGATTGAACAACCTTAATGCCGGATTGATTTAATCCTGAACTTGGAGGCCTCGGTAGTCCGTACTCGTCAACAAACTGAAGATCTTTATTAAAATCTATTCCAGTTAACAATATAGCAGATAGCCCATCTAGTGAATTTTTAGTATCTTGATCTAACTCTGAATAAGCCAATAAATTGTTGCACCAGCTAGTAGTTGAATTGTTCGTTCCATAATTTGCAATTATCATAAGCAGCATACATTCAAGATTAGGCCAATGCGGATCACTATGCCATATTACTTCGGCAACGCTTTCGGCAATACCAGGTACACCATGTTCGTCCTCGACTCCGCCAACTCTAAGAAACAGTCCATCGGTGTTTGGTACAACTATGCTTTGACTATCTGGATGAAACTCTGGATCTAGAAATACAGGATCTTTAAACATTTTAGTAATGCGTAACTGTTCTTCTAAAGATAAGTTTTGTTTTTTAGCAACCACTAGAGTATTAGTGTTTAACAACAACGCTATTTGATTGATGTCTTCTTGTGTGGCTGTTTTTAAATCAAAATCTATTAAAACAGTCCAACCGTTTTTGTCTAGTGTGTACTTCATTGTTATTGATAATTTTGATCAGGAAAATCCATTACGGCCCTGTGTACTAACCTATTTTTAATCCCTTCAAATCGCCACCGTTTGTGTATTCCTAGCCACTGCTCGCTAAGAACAAGATCGCCATCTTCCCAATCATGGTGATAACAATATTTTTCTTGGGTTGTGAATTCAGTTAGGGGTTTAATAATTTTTTGACTTTCTTCTACAGACCAGTCTTTAAATCTGTCAATTTGTAAAAACGGAAAATACAAACCCTTGATACCTGCAATATTTGTATGAACAATATTAGGAGTAAAATCTTCTACAGCTTCGCCACCGCCTTCCTCGGCATCTAGTCTAGCACAGTGATTCATTCCTTTTTTAGCAATAATTTTTACATCAGCTAATAAATCCTTCATACTTTGATCAAGGTCACGGTACGTCATAATATTATTATTCCAACTGGTACGAGACCCGGCTGTTCCTTTTACGCCATAGAGCCACACGACTGGTCTACGATCTGCACGATAAGGGTGATTACAATGCCATGTCATCTCGTCAACATATCCGGCAATGCCTTCCATTCCGTGATCGTTTAATGCTCCTGACACACGACAGATGACTCCTGTTGGATCTTGCGTTAAATCTGCAGCACTATGAATAAAATCAAAATCAGTTGGTTTATAAAGAGGCTCTGGATTCTTAAACATGTTTATAACTCTTAATTCTTCAGTTACAGTTAAGAATTGTTTTTTAACAACCACACATGTGTTAGTAGATAACAATTTAGATATTTGGTTAATTTCATCTTGACTGATTGTTTTGAGATCCACGTCGTCTAAAATAATAGTCCAACCGTTTTCGTGCAGATGATAATTCATATAGTATCCTTTTATCTATTATATATCACTAGTAATGGACCACCACTAAATAATTCATGGATTATAAAAACATAATAGCCGCTGGATTAAATTTGGACATCGATTACAAAAAAATGTCTCAGGAGTTATTAGCGGCCATGCACTCGGATAAATGTGTACCATTTTCATATCCTGCAGAACGAGGGTCTAAAGAAGAGGTTACTGCGTATTCATTATTTTTACGCAATAGCACAGCCCCTATTGAGTATAGTTATAGGGGTGCCAAGTCCGGAACTATTGATTCATATGAATGGTGCAACTTGGAAATACCGTATACACAGTCTATACTTGAATCGTTACCTTTTCAAAAGTTAACTGCTGTGCGTGTTGTATACTTTCCAGATGTTCCGTGTGTCGAACACACAGATTGGGATAATAGTGACGATCATCTGCATACTTTAGGGTTGAGTATTATTCCCTCTACGGCTAACACATGGTGTGAAGTTTGGAGTGAAAAATTAAACGAGTACGTATCTATCCCTGGTAATGCTATGTTATTAAACGATTCTATAAAACACAGAGTCCCTAAAGGTCTAGGGACTCGAATTACTATGCGTGTATTTGGGGAAGTTGATTACAAATGGTTCGAGGATAAAATCATCCCCGAGCATTGTTACTATCGTTAACCTAGTACTACCCAACCAGCTGAACCACCACCTCTATAGCCTTTAAACTCATTAGTAGTTGAATCGTATACAATCCATCCTGCGACTGGGCTTGTCGGTAAACTTCCAGTAGCATAACTTGTTGCTTTGAAAATTGGAGCAGATAAAACTCCTTTGCTGTCGTAGGTTAGTATATTGACACCACCGGCATTATTTCCAGTAACAATAGATAATTTAGATCCTGGGTTATCGTCGCTTAGGGTCGCAGTAGATTCCCATTCTGCAAAGAATGTTGCGGCAGATTTAAAAGCATTAACAGCATAGCCCTGTATATTAAAACCGCCAAGTTTGTCACTCGCCGCAGTTGTTGTTGGAACAGCAACAGTTCCTTTGGATGCTTTAATACCATAGAAAGGCATGCCACCAGAGGAGCCTGTGGTTAATGTTTTAATCTCAAAAGGTTCAGAATTACTGCTAGTCAACGTTGACGTAGCGGTACCAATATTAATAGTACTATTAGTGAATGTATAATCACCTAAACTAACTTGGGTAGCTGTGCTAATAGCCACGCCACCAATTGTAGATCCGGCTGGAATATTAACAAGGCCGCCAGCGGAAGAAATTGTTCCGTTACCAGGTAACGTCAATATACCATTGTTTCCAAACGACCATGTTCTAGTAGTAGAACTACCGAATGTATATATGTCGACACCTGTTAATTTTGCTGAAACACCAATTGTCGAGTCGTAAGTGGTAATGCCAATATTCTTTGTAGGAGCAGCTTTTATGTATGATATAGCACCAGAAGTAGAAGATGTGATTTCTACACCGTCGGCTAGTGTTAAATTGCCATTAGATTCTAATGAAATATCATTTAAACCGTTAATTAAAGTATTAATTGATATATTGGCACTACCGTTAAAGTTTACACTATTGATTGTTCTGGTATTTTGTAACGTAGTTGCAGTACTGGCATTACCGAATGTATTACCACTTAGATCACCAACGAATCCACCGGCTGCTGTTATAGTTCTTGTTCGAGCATTTAACATCAACGTACTGTCATCACCTACAATATTAATATTGTAATTCATGCCTGCAATGACGCCGTCGCCGGTACTAGTGCCTGTACCGATTACTACACCGTTTACAGTTGACCCGGCAGGTAAATTAACTGCTGAACCCGAAGCTGTAATTGTTGCTCCGCCAAGTTTGATGCTAGACCCGCTTAGATACAAATCTCTAAATTTGTAAGATGAACTACCTAAGTCATACGTTTCAGTAGCATTAGGAATAATATGACCTTGAACAGTTCCGCTTAGATTAATTTTTCCAGCAAGTGCATCAACTAAAATTGTAGAATCTTCGCCAACTAATGTACCTTTGAATGCGTCTGCTCTAATAGTTCCTGCGTAGTTTGAAATTTCTATATCTACGGCTGCACTAACTAGTTTTGTTGTGCTGTTATAACTAAATGTAATGCCAGTGTGAGAGCCGCCAGTAAACATGGCAGCAGTAAAATCTTTAATATCTTGTTGGGGAAGATTAGCAATGGCCACACCGCCCGCGGTTACTCCATTACCTATGTACAAGGCCCCGGTATCTGTAATATAGACAAGTTCACCGGAAGCATAGGTTTTGCTTGCTCTTTGACTCGCGAGTCCTCTTCGTAATTGTAAAGGCATTCTAGCACTCCTGATTTTTCAATTATGTTGTATTTATGCCGGTGCTCAACATATAAACCTAGAAAAAACAGTCAAAAAGATAGGGCTCTAAGAGCCCTATCTTGTACTACATTGTAGGTCCATTACCGTTCTTAAAGCCTACTACACCACCTTCTGCTTCGATGCGTTTGATAACATCTTCAAACAAAATAGGTGCAAAGTCTGGGATTTGTTCCACACATACGCAATGATACCTAACATCGATTTCGTCACTGTATAATGTAGCACCTGTTTTAGCATCAACACCACGAGCTTTCAACACACGATTTGTGTGTAAGTGTCCGTGGATGTTAACACCGAAACGACCTAAACTTGCTTCGTGCAAGGGAATATGACTTAAAATCATTCCATTCATAACATGGTAAGCACGTAATTCTCGGAAGTATTCGCGGTACTCGTCGTCTCGAAAAATGTCATGGTTACCTCGGATCAACACTTTGTCTCCGTTTAAACGTGCTAAAGTTTTTAAACTTTTACGATTGATAACAACATCACCCAAGTGGTAGACTTTGTCGTTGGGTCGAACGCGATCGTTCCAAGCGGCAATCATGGCTTCGTCCATTTCGTCTGGATCAGTCCACGGGCGAATTTTTGTTACTCCGTCTGCTTCGGTAAAGCGGCAAACACCCGAGTGACCAAAGTGTGTATCGCTTACTAAAAATACTGCTGGCATAATGCCCCCTATTCTTTTAAATTCTTCGTTTTTTCCAAGTATAATCAACACCGTCTGGGCATTTGCCGTCAACAATGCTGTCTGCCCCAAACTTGCCTACAAGTTCCATTCCATTAACTTGAATAGTAACAAATTCTCCAGTTACTTTAGCCCATGCCATTGCCAGGGCTAATGTTTCAAATTCTTGTGTTTTTGTTTTGCTTTTTACTTCTATCATTTGTCTATTGTAACACCAAAAAGAAACCCCGTCAACCAAAATTAACGGGGTGTTGTTTAGATGCCACAGGCTTACCCGTAATTTTTCTTAAGTCTATCTAATAAATTTTGGCAATCAATACAGGTCTTGCAACCACGTAGTGCCTGTTGTCTTGCTAAAGGAATCTCTTCACCGCATTCGTCACAGTGACTTTGACTGGGGCCTGTTGGAATAGCAGCCCGAACTCGTGCTACCGCATCTGCGTTAGCAGTCACTGACAGCAATTGAGCCATGTCGGCTTCTTCTAAATTGTCACCTTGAATGCTTTCGTATTCTTTAATCATACATTCTTCCTTCAACTTTATGTTTTTACATTAAATATTATAGCATCATTTTGCGTGTGTGTCAAGTGGGGATATCGGTATATTATTTACTAATAAATTGGAGCGGGAGACGAGATTCGAACTCGCGACATTTACCTTGGCAAGGTAATGCTCTACCAACTGAGCTACTCCCGCATAATACTGGTCCGGCGACCAGGAATCGAACCTGGATTAATAGCTTAGAAGGCTACTGTTCTATCCGTTGAACTATCGCCAGAGAATTATTGATATTCTATATCCGCCGCAATAATAAATCTATAATCGGCACTCTGAACTATGCCTGGCCTATGCCATTGATCACTAGGATAAATTAACCAAGTGTAATCACTAGGACGTACAAAAAACTTTTCGTCACCGTCTGGTCCGTTAGGAGCCATTTCAGTACCGCAAGTATCTCGATTCTTAACATCTTGCGGAATATGCAAATACATAATACCACTCATCATTTTACTATCTGGATTTTTTGGGTGCCAATGATTGTGCCAATATGTATCTCGATTTTCTACTGTATCTAAATTGGTCATAAATGACCAAGCCATCATTTCAGATACTCGAACCTCGCGGCCCAAATACATGAATACACTGAATAAGAAACTCATTCGATACTTTAACCAAACAGCTTCGGGTCTGCTGAAGATATTTTCTTGTGTCTGGTATGGTGGACTATTTTTAAAATAGTTGCCAGCGGCAATTATCTGTTTAACAATATCTATTGCTGTTTGATTGTCTTGCTCTGTAATCGTGGAACTAAAATCAAACTTGCGAAAAACATCGTTAGAATCGATAACAGTATCAGGCATAGTCAATATTTCCCGATACAGCAATACGATATCCATCTGAACTGTAAAACGGATTGACTGAATGGGTCATTGGGCCGGGAAATACTACAATTTTATTTTCAAAGGTAGAATCTACTGGAATAACCCAAGGACGAATACGTCCTAGCGCATCTGTATAATGGAAATTAAATGAAGGTATAGTGTTAATATATTTGTCTTGAGTTGAACAGTATTCTTGTTCTTCCGCAATAGTGTATGGCACTTGTACCCAAAGAGCGAAACTGAACAAGCCTTGATGAGTGTGTCCGGTAAAGAATTCATGCTTAATTTGAAAGTTAACCCATGCTGTAGAAATAGCATACTGGTGCTCACCTTTCAACCCAAAATCAAAAACCTTTTGATATTCTGTTACTAGCGGAACTACTGCATCGAAGATTGCAGGCAGCGATTTTGTCAGTGTGTATTCTTTTTTGATATTGCCAGCATGACTGTGATGTATTTGTTCAGCAGTGTCAAAGTTGGCCTGTATGTCTGCAATTTCTGCTTTGATAGTACTTACTTCTTCTTCGGACAGCGTAGCGCCTACAAATCCCAAATTAGGAAAGTTGCCATAATAATGTTCAGTGCTCATTGTGTCCTTTGTATGGAGCGGAGTGAGAGAATCGAACTCTCGACCGAAGATTGGAAATCTGCTGTTTTACCATTAAACTAACCCCGCATTGTTCTTTTATTTAATCTTACTTCTGTTTGTAGTTGATATTCATGACTACACGACGATCTGATTCTGTCGGAGTAGTACCACTATGATAATGTAATCCATTGAAAATAACTAATCTATTTGCCTTTGGTGTAATCTCTGCTTTAACTGTTAATTTGTGTTTGATAGACTTGCATAGTTGCACTGAACCAATACCCAATCCCGGCTTGAATTTTTCATTGTATATAATAGTATCACCGTCGGCATCATTTATGTATAACAAAACTGTTTGATGAGTATTATCAAAATCAACATGTGGTTGTGTGATATATGACTTATCTGCAGTTGTATTACAAATTATTCTTACCCTGCCTATTTCAACACAGGGTTCATTATTGTTAGCTAATACTTTAGATAATTCAGACTCGATTAGTGAATACAGTTCGGGAGTAAATTTTTGTTCTAATCCCGAGTCAGCAACAGTGTGTACCCACCCAATTAAAAAACTATTTTCATTAGAACCGTCATCTTCATTGACTCTGCGGCCGTAATGCCAATCAAATCCAAATCCAAGAATTTCTTCTTGTATTTTTTTGAATATACTTTCTGAAAATGCGTTATCAATTATTATCATGTTATTGGTCGGAGTACAAGGATTCGAACCTTGGACCCCCTGGTCCCAAACCAGGTGCGCTACCAGACTGCGCTACACTCCGAATTTTTTACTTAAATCCAAACGGACATTTAGATTCTTCTTTTTGATTATGCAATGCTCTATGCTGTCCGGCCCACATGCTTTTGCGTGTGTATGCGTTAGACATTTTTGCATATTCTGTATCGTCGATTAGATGACATTTTACATCTACTTCTTTTTCAGATAACGGAATTAAATGTACTAGAGGATCACCTGCATTAAAAGTAACAGTAGATCCTTTTTTAATGAAAACATTTAGATGCGTATTATATTGTGCTTTAAAATCAAGTACAGCTGATAGTGCATGATACGTTTGGTGACGATCAGTATTATTATAGGTACATTGATTCCATGTAAAATTAACACCGGTCTTTTCTTTAATTAACCAAGGGCTAGAAATCTTTACATGTTGAAACCCTTTGTACAGGCTATCCCAATACATAAACGGAGGATGAGGATTAGCATCTAAGTCATTCATAGGATCGTGCTTGTAAAACAATCCATCAGTCATCATTTCAATTTTGAAGTCACTCCAACAAGGCATTATAAACCCAGTAGTAAACAAGTTAACAATACCAACGCATCGCTTTGCTGTTGGCACAGGAATGGTTTCTTTACTTTTTGGGTCCTGAAGTGACTTTACATCAACTAACGGTGGCAGTTGTCGCCATTCTTTAGGAGCATATTTGTGTGCATGATCAATTTTGAATAGATCATATATTGCCGGATTGTTAATAAAACAATCAACTGTTATTTTTTTACGTTTGATAAAAAACATTATGTCCTCGAATTGGTTGCGGGAGCCGGATTCGAACCGACGACCTTCAGCTTATGAGACTGACGAAATGCCAACTTTTCCATCCCGCGATAACTTTATAGAGGCTCTCTGTGGCGCTTGAATCCTTGACGGCCCTACTCTTCGTGGCACCTCTTGCGTCGACCGGTATCATAGCAAGTTCAGTGTAGTTCCATTGTAGCCGCTCAAAGAGCTTTTATAAAGTGTCTAGCTACTCACACCACATGAGCCCTAGACTGAGCTGTTACTCTGTCCATAACGTTTATTCTTATGGGAAGGTGTTAGACCTCACCTACGGTTTTTTCCTAGGCCCCTAAGGAGGGCTGTGTGGTAAGTCCGTATGTACCAAGTTGTCGTTAAGGAACTCAACCATCACCTAACTCTTTAACGCTGAGTTAACGCGGGGTTTATTACAGCAGGCCTTCGACCTTTAGCAATTCGTTTACATCGTCACTGAGGGGAATCTCAGTTTTAATGTTGAGCTCAAGAATCTCATCATTGATTTTCTGTTTTTGCTTCTTGAGATTTTGAACCTCTGCTTTTGCCATTTTGATCTGTTCTTGGCTTACAACACTAGTAGATACCGTATCATCACGACCATACAAACTTGCACGACTTTCGTCCTTGCGATTACGAATCTTATCCAACTTACCTACTAATACTTGTTCTTCCATCATTGGAGAAAGAGCAGTAATGTCTTCAAGTTGATTGATACGCTTGTCCACGAAGGCAGCAGTTGCTAATTTTAAATCAATTCCTGAACTAGCATTGGCTGTGCCAACAAGTCCACGAATGTTGTATAACGCCAACAACAGTTTTTGACGACGTGCATCGTTTTCAAACAGCATGGTGTTTGCAGTCTGCAATGTAATTGCAGGATCTTGAAATTCATTGATTTCAATATTGGTGGTGATCTTAATGTTGCGAATAGCTTCATTGATCAAGTTCTGCAAGACGTTTGCCTTGCGTAACGAAATATTCATTTTATCTCCTAATAGATTTTAAATAGTCCAATTGAGTATACTTGCCTTGTTCGATTTCTCTCAATGCAGTAACTACTGGACCGTTGTCGGATACAACCATTGGAGTTGCTCCGCGACGCAATTCTCTTGCTCGCTGGCTAGCTGCCAACACTAGGTCGTAACGGTTTCCGCCGATTGCTTCAACTGCTCTTTGTGATGTAATTCTAGCCATGATATCCTTTAAGTTAAAAATAACGGGTCAACGAAAGGTCAAGTAATAGACCGGACAATATGCAACGGAAGGGTTGTAATCTTCCTTTGACAATGTGCAATATACAATACA